>WNFX01005078.1_pt1 | contig 26434 bp, 29 predicted proteins | sample 5400111 | NCBI WGS metagenome assembly WNFX01 (sample SAMN13153363, study PRJNA577476) | soil metagenome | isolation source: 40 cm soil or saprolite under grassland replicate 1 | place: USA:California | collected 2016-06-15
GGGGACCCGCGCGTCCGTGACGCGACCGTCTTTGACGGTGCAGTTGTTGGCAACGCGCACCGTCCCGCCGACGGCGGCAATCTCGCGACCCAACAGAAACGGCCGCGTCAGCCGCAACAGCGCGTCGGGCTCGATCAGGGTATCGGCATCGACGGCGATCACGAGGGGAAAGCGTGACGCGTTGATCGCCGCGTTGAGCGAGTCGGCCTTGCCGCCGTTCTCCTTGTCGAGAACGAGGAGTCGCGAGCGGGAGCGCGACCGGTACAACGCCCGGAGCGGCTTCGTCGGAATCGTCTCCGGATAGACGCGGGGGATTTCGTACAGATCGAAGGCATGCCGCAGCTGCTCCATCGTGTCGTCCTTCGATCCGTCGTTCACCACCACGACTTCGTAGTTGCGATACTCGAGCGTGAGAAGCGCGGTGACGCTCGCTTCGATCGTCGCACGCTCGTTGTATGCCGGCACGAGAATCGTGATCGGCGGCAGCGCATCGCTCTGCATCAGCCGCTGGAAGTCTTCATCCTCGGCCAGCCGTGTTTGCTCCCAGATCTCCGGGATCGAAAGAATCAGCAGGACGGCGTAGAACGAATTCAGGACCAGGAAATAAATCAGGATCGCCAGGTCCGTCGTTCCCACCAGCGTGGTGAGCGTGCTCACGTCGCGAACTCCGCCAACGCCTGCGCCGGCAGACCGAGGACCATCTGCGCCGTGGCGCGCGCAAAGGCGTCGGAGCCGACTTCCACCTCGAGCAGGGCCTTGCGTCCTGGCGCTGCGAAACGCATCAGGGCGAGCGCGGCCCGCAGCCGTACCCACCAGACATTGTCCTGTAGCGCCGCCTTTACGAGGGGCAGCGTACTCACGTCGGCGATCATGCCGAGCGAGCGCACCGCCTGCACCCGGACCGCCCAGGCGTCGTCGGTAACGAGGTTTTTCAGCGCGGCGACCGATTCGCGATGGGGGAAGCTGCCGAGCCCACGTGCCGATTGAATGCGCACCTCGGGATCGGCGTGGGCTGCGAGCGCGGTCAGACGCTCGCGCAGCGCCGGCTCGGCAAGCCGCGCCGCGAATTCGGCGAGCCGGGGAAGGGCAGGATCATCGACGCGACGCAAACGTTTCTGCAGATGGTCGATCACGACAGGCCGCGAGCGGAGCAACATCGCCGCGTAGTACGCCTGGACGGTCGGCGCGAGCTGTGGCAGGCGGTCCAGCGCCGTCAGGGTGAGCGACGTGTTCTCCATGCGCTCGAGGCAGGCCACCGCGGCGACGTGGACGGCGGGATGCGGATCGTTGATCAGCTTCGTCAGCCGCGCCACATCCTGAGGTGTCGCAGCGACGCTCAGGAAGCGCGCGCTCTCCAGCCGCTTCCACCAGCGCGCCGACGTGCTGTTCGTGCGGACCAGCCTGGCCCACCAATGGTGTTCGAGCGCCTGCGCGAGCTGGCGCCAGCGCTCCCCGGGCACACGCGCCGACCATTTGACGAGCGCGTCGATCGCCAACGGGACCGGCAGCCGGGACAGCCCCACCAGGACGCCCGCGAGCGGCGTGGTCCCCGCCGACCAGCGCCGCATGGAGGCGTCGATGGCCTCGCGGCGGGGCCCAAGCCGCGTGCTGCGGCGCAGTCTGAACCAGCGATTCAGGATCATCAGGACGATGAGCGCGCCGAGCAGGATGCCCTGGACGATGGCGACAACGGTGAGAAAAGCGCGTGCGTTCATCGGCCGACCCAGCGCCTGATCTTCTCGAGTGCCACACGCAGGCTGATCGGCTTCACCATGTAGTCCATCGCGCCGGCCTCGAGGCCACGCAGCTGCTCCGTTTCACTGCCATGCACCGTCGTGAACACGACGCGAAACTTCCCCGGACACTCCTGCTGCAGCTCTTCGAAAATCGAATAGCCGTCGAGCGCGGGAAGGTCGACGTCGAGGAGCAGTAGCGGCGGCTGCGTGCTGCCCCGCGTGTCGATTTTCTTGAGCAGGTCCAGCGCTTCGCGCCCGTTGCGAAAATGCAGGAAGCGATAGCCGCGCGCCTCGAGTCCAAAGGTGAGGAGCTCGGCGAGCGCCGGATCGTCTTCGACAACGATGACTTCGGGGACGTCGGTCTTTTCGCCCGGCGGCGATGGTTCAGGTTGCGGAGCGATCGTGCGTGGTGCGTCGTGCGTCGTGCGTGACGGTGGAGTTGGTGCGACGGCTTGTTTCGTAAACAGCGCGGCGGCTAACCGACGGACGTATCCGCGCGCTGCCTGGCCCCGGTCCGCGACGCCATTCCCAGGGTGTTCGAGCCACTGCTTGGCGGCTTCCTCGAGCTCGGCGGCGACCACGGAGGCCTGCGGGAAACCGAAGGATCCGGCGGAACCGCGCAGACGATGGGCGTCGCGGCGCAGGTCCTCGATTGCGGCCGTGTCATCGCCCGCGGCGATCAGCCGTTCGGCCAGTTCTGCGATCGCCCCCAGCTGATCGCGGGCTCCTTGCAGGTACTCGTCACGTGCTCCGGGGGGCAGCCCGAAGTCGTCGACCTGGGGGGGGCTCACGGGCTCCAAGATATAACTAGCTTGACGTTCGACCTAATGACTGACCCTGCTGTAGGGTTGTGCGCCACATGCCGGTGGGTTCGGCTGGTCGCGAACCGGCGGGGGTCCGTCTTCTATCGGTGCTTGCGCGCCGACACGGATCCCCCCGATCCCCGCTTCGTCCGTTATCCGTCGTTACCGGTTTTGCAATGCCCCGGTTACGACCGGCGCGACACGCTTGCTCAACCCGAGCGCGATAACGACCAACGCTAGCGCATCGCAGACCACGGCGACGATATGCGCGAAGAGAAAATGGGTCAGGCCGGCGTGATAGGTGATGTACGAAAGGTCCGCGAGGACGAAGAGCAGGAACCCGGATCCCCTGAAGGGGGAGGCCTCCAGGACGCGCAGGCCGTCCCCCTGCGTGGGTCCCAAGCGAATTCTGTGCCGACCCCCTCTGCGCCCTGGTTTGTGGTCGTTTGTGATGCTTCTCACTTGCAGATTGCCCAGCCGTCGTTCACTTTGTTGCCGCGCGCTCGATCTCCTTAGCAGAAAGGGCCTTGTGATGCAGCGGTTCGTCTTGAAGAATTTCGAGCGCATCCTGGTCCTTCTGCTCGTGGCCTCCATGCTCGCCATCAATTCACTGATCGAGCAGAAGTTCGCGTTCCTCAACTTCTATTATCTGCCCATCATCATGGCCGGCTTCTACGGCGGCCGGCGGTTTGCGGTGGGGTCCGGCCTGTTCGTCGTGACGCTCGTCCTCTATTTCCAGGCCACCGAGGGGATGGGAATGGAAGCCGGCCTGACTCAGGACGCGTTGTTGACGCTGGTCCCGTGGGGCGGCTTCCTGATTCTGACCGGCTATGTGGTCGGCGGCCTTGCCGAGCAGCGCGCTGCACGCCTTGCGGACCTCAAGAACGCATACCTCGCGACGTTGGAAGTTCTCACCTTCCACATTGAGTCGGCTGAGACGAATCAGGAGGGACATTCGACCCGGGTTGCGGAGCTGGCCGCGGCCATGGGCGCGGAATTGAAGCTGTCGGACAGCGAGCTCGAGAACCTGCGGATTGCGTCCCTGCTGCACGAGGTCGGGACCGTCGATCAGCGACTGCTGAAGCTGCTGTCGCGTTCGGTCACCGATGAGTCCGTCGCCGTCGCGCGTGCGCTGCGTGGCGCGGCCGAAATCATCGCCGAGTACTCGCATTACTACGAAATCGTCGGCGATGATTGGGATATCGAGGCGCTGCCGATGGCAATTACCGTGAAAGTGCTGGCGGTCGCCGATGCATTCGAAACACTGCAGATGGCGACGCCGGTGCGGCCGGCATTCACGCGCTGGAGCGCGTTGGAGGAAGTCGAGAAAGGCGCCGGCCGCACCTTCGCGCGCGAAGCGGTGCGCGCGCTACGAGTCGTGGCCGGCCGTCCGGAGGCGCTGCGCGCTAGCTAGCGCGAATCGGGTGGCGGCGCGTTGCGACCGCTCGCCACACCGCCCGCGACACCAACACCCAACGCCACGGCTGTTCCCACTCCGACGGCGGGAAGAAACATCACCGGCAGCAATGCAACCGCCGCAACCGTACCGGCGACCAGCGGCGCGGCGGGTTTCTGTATGGCGTCCACAAACCGCAGACGACGCCGCACGAAGCTTCGTGTGACCGCAAAGCCGCCCACGAGCGCCGTCGCGGCAAGGCCGAGTCCCAGAAAGAACAACATGATGTCTCTCCTGTAGGTACCGCGCTGTACGCAACTTGCGCGAGCGGCGTTTCAGGCGCAATTGTGGGCGCGATGGCCAAGGGCCCCCAGTACAGCGATGCGACTGATGTCATTCGTCTGTTCCGCGTGGCAACGTGGTTCGGGCCCGCGTGTTTCATCATGCTGTCGTTCTTGTGGGGCTTCATGTGGAACAAGGGGTGGATCTCGGACGGGGTCTTTGTCGTCCTGCTGATCCTGAATGTCCCGATCACCGTCGCCGGAGTCTTCGTGATTCACCGCGCGGTCGGCGAGGTCTCGGTGTTCATGGTCAAGACCATGTTCGCGGACGGCGACATTCCGCCGCCGCCGACCTACCCGCGCCAGGATGTGTTGATTGCGCAGGGGAAGTATGCGGAGGCGGCGGACTGGTTTCGCGATCATCTGCGGATCGAGCCCGGCGATCACGAAGCGCGGCTCCGGCTTGCGCATCTGCTGGAGATGCGTCTCACAGGGTACGATGAAGCCGAGCGACTCTATCTCGAAGTCCGCAACGCGCAGCCTGCCGCGAATGCGAGTGAGCAGCTGCGCGCGACCAACGGCTTGATCGATCTATACCGAAAGCTGGGGCGGACCGGCCGTCTCAAGGTCGAGCTCGCCCGCTTTGTCGACCGCTACCGGGGAACGCCGCTGGCCGCCGGCGCCGAGCGAGAGCTCAAGGAGTTGAAGGCAGCCGACCCTACCAGCGAATCGCCGCGCTCCCCCAGGTGAATCCCGATCCGAACGCCGTCAGCACGAGGATGTCGCCTTGCTTCAGGCGCCCGGCGGCCAGCGCTTCATCGAGGGCAATCGGGATCGAGGCGGCGGTCGTGTTGCCGTACTTCTGAATGTTGCAGTAGACCTGATCGTCCCGCAGGCCGGCCGCTCTCTGGACCATTTCGATGATGCGCAGGTTGGCCTGGTGGGGAACGAGGAGTTTGACGTCGGCGGGAGTGAGGCGGTTGGCTGCGAGCGCGATGGCGACGGACTCCGGCATCTTGAGCGAGGCGAACTTGAAGACATCGCGCCCGTCCATCACGGCGCGGTGCAGCCCCTGCTCCAGCATCTCCACGCTGACGTACGGATCGTGCGCGAGACCTGGCCCATCGACCCACAGCTTTTCGGCGTGGCGGCCGTCGGCAAAGATGTGCGTGGACAAGACGCCCCTGCCGTCGTCGTCAATCGGGCCGAGGACGGCCGCGCCGGCGCCGTCGCCGAACAGCACCGCGGTGTCGCGCCCGCGCGTCGTCTTGTCCAGCCCGCGGGAATGCACCTCGGCACCGACCAACAGGATGTTCTGGTACTGGCCGGTGCGGATCCAGGCGTCGGCGATCGAGAGTCCATAGATGAAGCCGCTGCATTGATTGCGCACGTCGACGGCCGGAATGTCGGTGAGACCGAGCTCGCGCTGCAGAAAGACGCCGTTGCCGGGCTCGAAGTGATCCGGCGTGCAGGTGCAATAGATGATGCAGTCGATATCACTCGCCGAGAGTCCCGCCTTCGCGAGCGCTTTTTGCGAGGCTTCGCGCGCGAGGCCGACGCCCGTCTCGCCGGTATCGACCCAGTAGCGCGTCTTGATGCCGCTGCGCTGCACGATCCACTCGTCCGACGTGTCCATCAGCTCCGCGAGGTCGTCGTTGGTGACGAGGCGCGCGGGGACGTGAAAGCCCGTGGATAGAAATGCGGTGCGTGACATGTACGCTCTGGGTTGCGAGTGGCTATCGTGGTACCCAAGATTACCGCATGGATCTCACGGTGACTAGGCAACAGTACGAAGCGGTGCGCAATGCGAAGCACCTGCCCGACGTGTTGAAGAAAGTCCTAGACAAGGCGAAACAAAACGCGGACGGCCACGTGCTGCACCTCACCTACGAAGAGGCGACGGCATTGAACGAGCTGGCAACCTGGAACGTGCATTCCGACGCGGCGGGCAATGTCACGCCCGAGTCGCAGCTGTTCGACGATCTGGTCCGGGCGATACTTACACATCCTGAATACTGAGGGGGAATGATGGAAGGTTGGAATGTTGGAATGTTGGAACGATGGAAGATTGGACGTCGCTGGGTTCTCGGAATCATTCTCACATTCCAACTTTCCAACATTCCAACCGTCGTCGCTGCTCAAAAACACGCCATCACCTTCGACGACTACATCGCCCTGAAGGCCGTCAGCGATCCGCAGCTCTCGCCGGACGGCAAGTGGGTCGCGTATACGGTTTCGACGCCATCGCTCCAGGACAATCGCAATGTCTCGCGCGTCTGGGTCGTCGAGGTCGCGACCGGCAAGTCGCGGCAGCTCACCGGCGGACCGGGCTCGGACCGCCAGCCGCGCTGGTCGCCTGACGGCAAGACGCTGGCGTTCATCTCGACGCGCGACAGCGGGGCACAGGTGTGGGTGCTGCCGATCGCCGGAGGCGACGCACGCAAGGTCTCGAGCCTCGCGGACGGCGCATCGGATCCGATGTGGCTGCCCGATGGATCGGGGTTGCTGGTCGTCAGCGACATCAAGTGGCCGCCGCATCAGGAGATCGATCAACGCAACGGCTCCTATCCGACGGAGGCCCGGATCTGGACGGAGCTCATGTGGCGCCATTGGGACGATTTTCGCGCCGGCAAACGGCAGCACCTGTTCCGCGTGGGGGTGGCGACGGGGACGGCCACAGACCTGACGCCCGTCGATCACGATGTGCCGACGATCGCGACGAGCGGTGATGGTGACGTCACGGTGTCACCCGATGGCAAAGACATCCTCGTTGCGATGCACGCCGACTCAACCGTAGCGGACAATACCAACGTCGATATCTACGCGATTGACGGCCCGAATCTGCACCAGGTCACCACGAATCCGGGTGCTGACAACACACCGAGGTTTTCTCCCGACAACAGATGGACGTCGTTCCTCTCGATGGAGCGTGCCGGTTTCGAAGCCGACCGCGTGCGGCTGATGGTCGCCGACCGCAGCACCGGTATGGGGCCGATTGTCGACGCGACTGCCGGCTGGGCGCTCTCCGTCGGCTCGTATACCTGGTGTCCGAATTCGAAATGTATCTATGCCGTCGTCGAAGAACGCGGCCGCGACAACATCTATCGCATCGACGTCCCCGGATACAAACGGACTCACGTCATCACGGGTGGTGTGAATACAGGCGTCCAGGTCGCGCCGGATAACCGCTCGGTGGTTTACCTGCACCAGAGCAACACCCAGCCCCCCGAAGTCTGGGTCTCAGGGAAGGCGCTGACCCATCACAACGACTCCGCACTCGCGACCCTCGATCTCCCGCCGCTCGAGGAGTTCGGCTTTGTCGGCGCCAAAGGCGACTCGGTGTTCGGGTGGACGCAGAAGCCGCCGGGCTTCGACCCCACGCGCCGATATCCACTCGTCTACCTGATTCACGGTGGGCCACAGGGCGCGTGGACCGACAGCTGGGGTCCGCGCTGGAATAACCAGATGTTCGCCGCGCGCGGCTTCGTGGTCGCGGAGGTGAACTTCCACGGCTCAACCGGCTACGGCCAGAAATTCACCGACGCTATCTCACAGCACTGGGGCGACTATCCCTACCAAGATTTGATGAGGGGCGTGGACGTGGTCGCGCGGCTCCCGTACGTCGACTCGACGCGCATGGGGGCAGCGGGCGCGTCGTACGGCGGGTACATGGTCTACTGGATCGCCGGGCACACCAATCGGTTCAAGGTGCTGGTCGATCACGATGGCGTATTCAATACGGCCAGCATGGCCGGCAGCACCGAGGAGCTGTGGTTCACCGATTGGGAATTCGGCGGCCCGCTGTATGCCAATCGGGAGCTGTACGAAAAGTGGTCGCCGCTCAATCATGTCAGCGAGTGGAAGACGCCGATGCTGATCGTGCACAGCCAGCTCGATTACCGGGTCGATCTCTCGGAAGGATATCAGGCGTTTACGGCGGCGAAGCGCATGGGTGTCGACGCGAAGTTTCTCTCTTTCCCCGACGAAGGGCACTGGGTGCTGCGACCGCGCAATCGCCGCATCTGGTGGGGCACGGTCCTCGACTGGTTGGAGGTACATCTCCATGAAAGCCCTCACCCGTAATACGCTGCTGGCGCTGCCGCTGGCGTTGCTGATCTACACCACCGTGTTGCCGCATCAGGGGCACCTAGGGTGGGATCTGCTCGACGCTTTCACCTTGGCATTCTGCTTTACGTACGTCGGGCATTGGGTCGAGGTATGGCTGCTCAAGCTGCCGGGCATCGAGACTCCCACGGGAAAACTCGTCCGCGTGCTGGGTTGGTTTGCGGGTGGCTTGTGGTGCTATGAAGTCGGGCGCTGGCTCCTGGTCTTATACGGTCGCAACACGGGCGCGCTGCCGCCGCTGATGTGGGGCGGGTTCTTCTTCGTGGGCCTGGAGTTTGTCGTGCACGGGATCTTGCAAACGTCCGGGAAGCCCAACTTCTACAGTGGCCAGCTGCGGGAGTCCGAAACGAGCGCCATGCGCTAGGCCGGCTCGGGCTCCCTTTTCAATCCCTCGAGTATGTAGCCGGCGGCGACTCCGCCGACCACCATCAGCAGGCCGAGCCAGCCCAGGACGGTGAGGCGCTGGCTGAAGAGCAGCAGCGCCAGCAATGCGCCGACCACGGGTTCGACCGTCGCAGCCACCGAGGCCGGAGCCGCTTCGATGCGCTTCATAGCCCCGAAGAACAGGAGATTCGCGGCGATCACGGAGCCGGCGGCGAGTCCGAGCAAGCCGCGCCAGGCGGCCGGCGAGGGTGGCAAGTGCGGCGGCCGCCCCCAAATTGCCAACGCAATCCAGATCAGCAGCACCCCGCCGATCGCTTCGAGGAACAAGACCTTCACCACGCCGTAGCGAGGCGCTGCGAAGCGTCCCATTAGCGACGTCAGCGCATAGCTCAGCGCCGAGAGTAGGCCGCCGGCAACGCCTGCGGCTACGCCCATGCGTGCGGCCTCCGCTCCCGCATTACTGCCGCCGGTGACCGTGAGGGCGACGCCAATCATGACGATGACAGCCAGAGCGATCCGCGTGGGCGTCAACGCTTCCTTCAGAATCACGCGAGCCAGGACAGCGACGATCACGGGGGCGGTATAGAGCAGTGCTGCCGCTCCTGCGACGCCGACGCCGCCGATCGCGAACTGATACGCGATCTCGAACAGCGCGACCATCGCTCCACCGCCCAGCCCCACGAGCAGCCAGCCGCGACGATCGGCGCGAAACAAGTCACGACGGAACAGGACGCCCCAGATGGCGAGTGCGACGGTGCCGATGAGCACCCGCCAGAAGCCAATGCTCGTGGCGGGCATGAGATCGTACAGGCCGGTCGAGAGCGGGCCGGTCGTGCCCCAGGTGGCGCCGGCGCCTATCGCAAACAGATAGCCGACGACGCGATTTGTGCTTTTGGATTCCGTCACGACGTCATATTGCCCGCGGTCAGTTCGCCGCGCAACACCGTCACGGCTTGGCCTCCGATCCGCACGCGATCGCCGGCGAGCCGCAGCCGCAGCTCGCCGCCCCGTGGCGACGCCTGAAACGCGCGCAACTCGTTCTTGGCGAGCTTGGCGCTCCAATAGGGCGTGAGCGCGCAATGAGCGGAGCCGGTGACGGGATCTTCGGGGACGCCGGATTGGGGTGCGAAGAAGCGCGACACGAAGTCGTATTCGCTCTTCTTGTCCGCTCGACTGGTCACGATCACGCCGCGAGCTGCGACGCGCGCGATGGCCGTCATATCGGGATCGAGCCGGCGGACCGCGGCTTCGCTCTCGACTTCGACGAGGTAGTCGAACTTGCTGCGTCCGACGAATAGTGTTTTTCCGCCCACTGCTTCGAGGAGTCCGGCCGGCGGCGGTGCCGCCGCCGCGGGCGTGGCCGGGAAGTCGAGCTCGATCAATCCATCGCGTCGATCCGCCGTCAGCAAGCCGCTCTTGGTATGAAACCGCGCTTGCTCCTTTGGCTTCAGGTCACCGTCTTCCCACAGCACGTGCGCGCTCGCGAGCGTCGCGTGGCCACAGAGATCGACTTCGACCGCGGGTGTGAACCAGCGCAGGTCGTACCAGTCTTTTTGCGGAACGAGGAACGCAGTCTCGGCGAGATTCATTTCACGGGCGACGTTCAGCATCCAGGCCGCATCGGCAGCCTTAGGGAGGATGCAGACCCCGGCAGGATTACCCGCGAAGGGACGACTCGTGAATGCGTCGACTTGCGTGATGCGGTGAATGCGTCGACTTGCGTGATGCGGAGGCTCATGCCTCCAATCTACGCGCCTGATATCGCAGGCGAATAGCTGCCACCAGGCAGCCGATGACTGCGCCCGCGAGACCCGCCACCACCTTTGGGCCCTCTAGAGTCGTGAACGTCGTGACCCATCCGACAACGCCACCGAGGGCCGTTCCTGCGGACAACGAAACGAACATCTGCCCCAGGGGGACGCGCCGGAGAAATGCCCACGCCAGCACCGGCGCCATGATGGCACCGATCGGCGCCCCGTAAAATGGGCCCACAAAAAGGCCCAGCATGTACCACGGATCCTGTTCGATCCACAGAGCGGTGGTGAGCGATGCCGCCCCCGCGAGGGAGGCAAAGCAGGCGCCCGTTATCATCAGCCCCAGCGTGATCGTAGCGACCTTCAACGGACGTTTCATGCGGCCTTCCGGGACAGCGCAAACGTGGTTTTGCCGTGCAACCAGCTGTTTTCGTGGCCGATGATGAACGCCGTCTCCGCGTCGTTGTTGCGCAGCACCAGACGCAGATCCTGCGCGCCCGACGGGACCTCGAACTCGATGTCGGCCGCATACGACTCGCCGGGAATGAGCTGGCGGTGCAGTTCGTCGGTGGAGCCGGGGTACTGATGCCCCCGCGCGTCCACCAGGGCGACATAGCGGCTGTTGGGCGTGAGCGGCGCCGTCCGCGAGCGGCGCGCCGAGATTGTCTGCTCGTCGAAGCGCACCTTGACGGTGACAGTCTGGCGGACCTGGCCATTTGGCAGCGGCTCCGATTTGGTGCCCACCACCGAATAGGCGAGGTGACAGTCGATCTCGCAGATGTGCTTTTCCTCGCCCGGTGCAAGTACGCGGCCGTGACTGAAGACGGAGGCGCCGAGGAACAGCAGCAGATACAGTCCGGCCCCGCCGAGCAGGAACCGCAGCGTGATGCGGGCGAACGCGTCGCGCTTCGTGACGCGCGCAATCACGTACAGCACGACCAGCGCCGCACCCGCGAGCGCCGCTCCAACGAAGAGCAGCACCGTGAACGGATTCAGGCCGTCAGTGATCATTGCGTAGCCCCGGGGGTTTGATGGGACACGACGCCCGCAGCACGCCGGCCTGGTTACGAACGAGATTGCGCGCGCGCGCACGACTCCAATTCCAGGTGCGCCAGTCGACCTCCTCGGTGTCCCAGCGCTTTAGCAAACCGTGGACGACGACACACCGCTCTTCTGCGCCGAGCTGCGGCAAGGCCGCCAGCAGCGACGGCACCGCATCGCCGCCCAGCGTGAGCGCGTACTTCGCATCGAACGGCCGCTCGGCCGCGGGACGGTTGAGGTTGGTGTTGATGATGAACGCGTCCGGATTCAGCACATGCAGGCCCGCCAGCACGGCGAGCCCCTGCATGAGCGAGCCGAACACGAACTTTTGCCGCTGGCCGCGCAGCACCGTCCACGCGAACCACGCGAGGACGCCGAGCAGCAGAATCATGAACGCCGTGGCGTACAGTCGGTCCGTGGACAGTCCGAACGCGGCCACGTACAGCCGCATGCGCTGCAGCGCGGACGCCATGATGACGGCGAGCAGCACCAGCAGCAGGCCCGAGAGCTGCCGGAACACGCGTAACTGCGGCGCCGTCCCGTTGCGTACGAGCCCCTCGGCGCCGAGCAGCATCGGGAGGACGAGGCCGCTCGCGGTCAGCAGTTCGAAGAATCCGCGCCGTGCGTACTCGGCGTACGTGAGCCCGCTCGTCGCCTCGACGAGCGCGGCGCCACCGAAGAAGTACCTCAGCTGCACGACGACAAAGAGCAGGAACAAGAGGTTCAGCAGGCCCAACGCCGTCGCGACCGGCACGATGCTCGAGACCGGTCGGTTCGCGGGTGCGAGGAGCTGGATTGGGCGGCCGAGGAACGACCAGCGGAAGTAGCCCGCGACGAGGAATCCCCAGAAGCAGAAGAAGAACGTATGCTGGATGACCGTCTCGACATCGAACGCGAACAGATTGGTCAGGACGGTGCTGAAGACCGGGTCGGCCGAGGCAAACAACGCGGCGAACACGAGTAGCAGCGGCGCCGCGATCGCGACGCCGAGCAGCGCCCGGCGGACGTTCCGCAGGCGGTCATCCTGCGGCAGCTCGTGCCACTGGATGTCGCCGAGCAGGAGCTGAAACCCGCCAACAATGCTGGCCGCGCTGGCCGTTACGACCCCGCGGATGAAGTCGAGGGGATACCACGTCGCGACCAGCTCGCCCTGCAGGCTCGCGGCGGCGAGCGCGAGGGCACCCACCAGGGCGATCGCGTCGAACGCGGCGAGGGTGGCGGCGTCACGGCGCAGGAAGGCGAGGCCGAGTAGTAGCGCGGTGATCGCGAGCCAGGGTGCGTCGGGCCCGTATTTGACCTGATGGCGGCGCACCAGCCAGATGCCTGCGCCGATGAGCGCCGTCGATCCGAGGGCGACATTCAGTCCCCAGGGCATCGCGCGGAGCAGCGCATCCCCGACGATGCCGCCGGCGACCCCGGCCGCGGCGATCTCGAGACCGAGCTTCGTGCGCGGAGGGAGTTGCGGGACCAGGGTCATACGGCCTCCTGGGTGGGCAGACCGCCGAAGCGGCGGTCACGGGAGTGAAATTCGTGGATCGCGGCGGCGAGGTGCGCCGCGCCGAAGTCGGGCCACATCCGCTCGGTGAACCACAGCTCGGCATAGGCACATTCCCACAGCAGGAAGTCCGACAGCCGCTGCTCGCCGCCGGTGCGGATCAGCAGATCGACATCCGGCAGGATCTGCCCCGCGCGGATCGCGTCACGTCCCGAGTAGTCGACCGCGATCCGCAGCTCGAGGCGTGTACCGCCGGCCGTGCTCTGCTCGGCGGCCGCGATCGCGGTGAGGAGCGAGCGGGGCAGGCGATCGCGCCGGCCGATCACGGCGAGCTTGACGCCCTGCGCCGCCAGCTCGGCGGTTTCGGTCCGGAGATGATGCGCGAACAGCCGCATCAACATCGACACCTCGGCGGCCGGCCGGCTCCAGTTATCCGACGAAAAGGCGTACAGGGTGAGCGCCGTGATGCCGCAGTTCGGCGCGATGCGCACGACGCACCGCACCGCCTCGGCGCCGGCGCGGTGGCCGGCGGCGCGCGGCAGCCCGCGGCGCGTCGCCCAGCGCCCGTTGCCGTCCATCACGATAGCGACATGGAAGGAAGTACTTTGTTTCATAAAGCAATCCCGCAAAAAAAAGAGTTCACCGTCAGCGTGCGCGCGTCGCGCGGATCAACGCTTCCATGTGGTCGAGGTAGCGCTCGAGCGCCCGCCGGCCGAGGGCGGTGAGTCGGTATTCCGTCTTGGGGACGCGGCCTGCGAACGACTTGTCGCAGGTGATGTACTCCGCGTCCTCGAGCTTGCGCGCGTGGACGCTGAGATTGCCGTCGCTCGCCTTGAGCAGCGCCTTGAGCTCGTTGAACGTGAGACTCTCGCGCACCGCGAGCGCGCTCACGATCGCGAGCCGCACCCGCTCGTGGATCAGCCGGTCGAGCTCCGCCGGCGCCGGTTGCGGCTTCGTTTTCACGGCTCGCTCCGCGTCCGCGCGGGTGAGCCGCGCCGTGTTGCTCTTAGCCACCGTACCTCCGTGCGATCACAAGACCAAACACGATGTTGAGGCCGCCAAATCCCGCGGCCATGAACCAGGGCCACCCGCGGAACGGCGTGAACAGCGCCGCGGCCCCGAGCACCATGAAGCAGGCGCCCATGAGCGGGACCACGCGGACCGAGAACGCGCCGGCCGTCGCTACCGCGGTGCCGTAGAGCAGCAGCCACGCTCCCGGCATCAGCGCGAACAGCTGCGCCCGGTACAGCGCGATCGTCAGCAACGCGCCGACCAAAAGCGGCGGCAGGAAGCTGAGGCCGAAGCGCCGCGCCGGTCCCGAGAGCAGCGGGTCGTTTGCGGCGCGTGCCTTTTGGACCAGCGCCGCTCCGCCGACCACCACGGCGAGGACCGCTTCGCCGAGCCACACCGCGAGCCAATCAGCGGCGCGCGCCTGGCGCAGCCCCAGCCAGGTGGCGGCCAGGGCGGTGCATCCGACGACGACCATTCCCCAACCCGGCACCGCCGTGAACGAGCCTGCGCGTTCCATGGCGGAGCGGATGAATTGCAGGTTGTCGAGCGCGCGGTCGCGGAGCGGGCGCGGAGCCGTCATGGTCGATAACCTAGAGCCAGGTCCGCAATCTGTCAAGTACTTTGTAATGTAAAGTAGATCAGCGGTTTTGGCGCCGCCGGACGAGCTTGAGGCCCGACCAGACCTCGTCGACCGCGGCCACCTTCACGTCTACCAATCCCCTCGGCAGTGCCACCGCGCGCACGACGTCCTCGGTGATGTCCGTGGCAACGCCGGCCGCCTTCTTGGGCCACGAGATCCACAGGGCGCCGGCCGGCTCGAGGCCCCGCAGCAGCGTCGGGACGCGCCGCTCGAGGTCCGCGCGAGCGGTTGTAAAGTATTGAATGAAAGGAAATTGACCGCGGATCGCGTTCGCGACTCGTACGCCCGGAGGAAGCCTTCCGAGTGTGGCTCGGTATCCCCGCGGGGCATTGAGAAGCGCCACGCGCGCGCCGGGCTTGATCCCCAGCTTATCGACGAGAGACCTGCCGGAGTATCCCGCCATCGGCTCTCAATCTACGTTTCCCCCCCCTGTGACGCCGCAGCGCGCGGCGCGGGTAGAAGAAGGCGGGGGATCTCCATGAATAGACTCATGAGTGGCCTAGCTCTCGTGCTCGCGCTCGGCGCGTGCCACGACCCCGCCGACTCCCGGCCGGTGGGTTCGAACGTGAATGACTCCCGCGTTCCTGACGACCTGCGCGCGCTGTACCGCGAGGATGCGGCGCGGCTCGCGCTCCGCGAGCTGCAGGCCCAGCCGGGCGGTTACGGCGACATCGCGATCTCGGCAGAGCTGATCGAAACCTACTACGCTGCGCTTGTCCAGGTATTCAATGCGGACGGCCTGAGTGCGCGCGACACCGTAGTGGACGTCTATCGCATTCACACCTTTGGCCAGCCGGAGACGCACCGGCTGCTGTTGCAGGCAGCGGCGGATCAAGCGTGGGTGCAGCGACTGGTCAACGGGGAACTGCCCACCGGTAACGCGCGTGTGGATCGCTTGCTCGAGGACTATGGGCTTTCATTGGACTGGAAGTACCCGCTGTCCACCTCGAATGAGATGCTCATCGTGCTGCGTGCCGCCGACGCGTTGAACGTCGCGGCGCTCGCGCACTTGTTCGACGGAGTTGCTGGCTTGCGCTACTCCGAGCCGGACGGAATGGTAGGCGACGGCAACGACATCCGGGCGTTACGCGGCCATCCGATTCTGCTCGACTACAGTGTCGGGTATGGGGACTGTCCCGCCGGGTGCATTGCGCGTCGCACGTACCATTTCGCCGTGCACGCGGATTGGACCGTCGAGTACCTCGGTGCCTCGGGGTCCCCTCCGCCCAACCTGCCGCAGCCCTAAGAACAGAAACAGGCCCAACAAGGGGCTACTGTACGCAGTTGCCGTGCGGATCCGGCTTCGGTTTATCCACGACCACCCGATGATCGAGGTTCGCCACCGCCGAGGCCACGTCGTACACGAACTGCGCCACGTGCGCCAACTTGTCGTAATCGATGTACTCCGGCTCGTCGGTCACCTGATGGTAGTCGCGGTGGGTGCCGGTCGTGAAGAACGCGATCGGGATGCCGTAGCGCGCGTACATGTAGTGATCGCTGCGGCAGTAGTACTGCTCGGGATGGCCCGACGCGTCGTACTGATAGTCGAATGTGAACGGCTGCTTGCGGGCCTTGTTCACGGTTTCAATTAAATCACCGAGCTCCGTCGACAGCCGCCGCGTGCCGATGAGTTGTAGGTATCCCGGCCCGCCACCGTTCTCATCGTCGCTGCGGCCCCGGCCAACCATGTCCATGTTGAGCTGCGCGACGATCGAATCGCGCGGGACGGTGGGATGATCGGTGTAGTACTGCGATCCGAACAGCCCCAGCTCCTCGCCGGTGTGGAAGACGAAGAGGAGTGAGCGCTTCGGCTTCACCTTTGCACCGGCGAATGCCTGAGCGATCTCGAGCACCGCCGTGGTGCCGGAGCCATCGTCATCGGCGCCGTTGTAGATCGAATCGCGCCGAACCGGGTGGAGCCGGTGCAAACTGTCCACGTTCACGTGGATCTGCTGCACTTGATCCGGCGTGACCCGCTGCGTGGGCGAGGCCTGGGCGAGCTTGCGAACCGCGTCGTTGTAGGCGCGGATCGAATCGTGATCCACCGCGTCATGATCGAAGCCGACGTGATCGTTGTGCGCGCCGATCGCGACATACTCGCCACGCAGCGTCGGATCGCGTCCCGGCAGAATGGCGACCACATTCCGCGCGGGCGCCGGCGTTTCGGAAAACACAATCGACCCGTGGACAGTCTTCCCCGGCGTGCCCGGTCGGAGGCTGTCCATGGCGGCGCCGAGCAGGGTCCGCGCGCCGGAAGCGTTCACGTAGACATAGACCGGCAAGGTGGTCGTGTCGCTCGGCATGCCGTCCTTCAAAATCGTCTGCGGCTGCCGGAAGAAGTTGATCGCCTGCGGCGGGAACGTCTCGAGGGCCACGACGGCGATGCCGGCCGTGCCGCGATACTTCGCGAGCAACGCCCCCCGATTCATTTGCGCGGTCGGCGGCAGATTCGGACCGCGACGCACGCCGAGCACAATGAACTTGCCGGCTGCCTGCTCGCCCGTGAGCTGTGTACTGTCGCCGAGCACGCCCGCGTAGACGACCTGCGCACCATCGAAGCTGCGCGTCGCCACGACAGGATCGCGTGGGACGAAGTCTTCCCAGGGCCGCAGCGCGGCACCATCAACCGCGAGACTCGCGCTCGCATCGAGCTGCCGCTTCACGAGCGGCACGTTCTGGAAGAATCCGCCCGAATCGCCAGCGGGTTGCAGCCCAAAACGCTTGACTTCCGATGCGATGTAGGCGGTCGCTTTGAGGTTGTATTCGCTGCCCGCCAGGCGGCCCATCATTGAATCGTCGGAGTAGAGATAGAGGCGAGTCATGAGATCCGCCGGCGTGATGGCGGTCTGGGTGCGCGCCGGCGCGTGCTTGAGCGGTAATGCCATCTGCGCGCCGGCGGGGGCAGCCGCTGCCAAGAATGCACTGAGGGCTACAAAACGGCGAACTGCCGGCATGGACGGTCTCCACAAGAAGGAAAGGACGGGGAAGCACCCGCGAGTAAGACGTTCAACCTCGCCGTTTCGTTCCGCCCTGTCACGTCGGGTTCTTGTTAGGGGCTGGGGGCGCAGCGGCCGCCTTGCGGCCGCGAAACACTGAGCGGGCCAGGATCCCGAGTCCCGCGGACTGACCTTCCCGGCGTGGCAACGCACGGTACAGCAGGATGATCACCACCCACGTCAGCCAGCTCGCCCGTTCGCTCCAGCTCAGCCCGCGCAGAGTGAACCACGGCTGCGTGATCGGCGCGGTCCACGCTCGCCAGTCGCCTTGCACCAGGGCGAGCGGCCGTGCGAAGACGCGATTGGTGTGGAAGCCCTGGGCGCCGGGCCGGGAGACGTTCCAGACGCAGGTGACCTGTCCCCAGCCATGATTGTCGCTTGCGCCAACGACCATCAGGTCGCGACTCTCGGCGAGCCCAATGACCTGACGACGCAAATTCGACGGAAAGCCCAGCGCTTTGGGAGCGCAATTCACGATTTCGAACCCATCGACGCCGGCGACCGCGAACGCGCCCAGCTCCTCCGCGTGATTGCGCCAGTATTCTGGAAGCGACGCGATGCTCAGCCCACCCTGATGCTCGATGGCGCTGAATATTCGGACCATGCGCGCCGTGGTCTCGCCGAAACTGTCGCGCGGCAACGCCTCGACGCGGCCGATCGCCACGACGTGCTGACGATAGACGCTCCACTCGACGCCCGGCAGCAAGCTGATCGAGATGCCCTCAGGCGGTAGTGATCCGTCATACACCACGTTGTGGTCGGTGACGTACGTCGCCTGGAAGCCCTGGCGCTCGTGCCATGCGGCGAGCTTGGGCAGGGTCCAGCCGGGCCGGCCGTCGTGCGAGGCGTTGGTGTGCGCGTGATAGTCGATCACCGTCCCAGGGCCATCGCTCACGAGGCGCGGCACGGGACGGGGCAGGACCAGCGCGGCGACGACGAGCAACACCAGCGCCGCGGGACCGAGCGACGCAGTCGCGACCACGCGCTGCCAGCGGAGCGAGTCACTCCACGCCCGCACCGCGCCCCAGGCGGCGAGGAGCAGGGTCCAGACGACCACCGCCCATACCGCCCGAGAAAGGCTGAAGAACGTGAGTGCGTCGAGGGTGTCGGAGAGGGGCGCGAACATGACGTACAGGATCGGGCGATCGAGATCGGCATCGCCCGGAGCAGATCCCGTGACGGCATCGACGAGCGCCGGCAGCGGGTGAATCGCCGTCAGGAGCAGCAGGACCACCAGCGCGATCGCGACCGGGTGGCGGCGCAGCACGTTCACTCGCAGATTCCCCGCATGTCGGGTCGGATGGAAACTAGTAGTCAGCGGCCCCGCACGCGATGACGATCGACCAGCGCCGCCGTCTCGTCGATCTGCCCGCGCTGGTGCTCGGACCGTTGCGCGACCGGAGCGACAGCGAGTGGGAGCAGGGGCCGGCGGGCAAATGGACCCCGGCGCAAATCGTCGAGCATCTCGCGCTGGGGCTGAACCTGAGCGCGGAGACGTTCAAGGCGCGACGGAACCACGCCCCCATGTCCCGCCGCCGGCGCACTCCTGCCGAGCATGTTGCGAGATTCCTCATCTTCGGGTTGCAGTGGTTTCCTCCGGGCCGGAAGGCGCCGGAACGCACGACCCCGCCCGCGGGGATCAGTCGTGCGGTGGCCGAGGCCCATTTTCTGGCGGGCCTCGAAGCGTGGGATCAGGTGGACCGCGCCTTGATGCCGGAGCGGCGCGCCAACCTCTTCGTGAAGCATCCGCGCATGGGCGACCTGACGATCGAGGAATGGATGCGATTTCACGTGATCCATGCGCACCACCACGCGCGGCAGATCCGCGAACGCGTCGGTCTAGCGCCATGAGCCGCAAGCGCGACAAGGAAAAAGTCCTCATCCGTGTGCCGAACCCGAATGCGCCGGTGAGAGAGCGGCTCAAAACTCCCTCCCACAAAGTCCACCGTTCCAAAAAGGGGTATCGCAGGCGCGAGAAGCACCAAAAATCGCCCGCCGTCGACTAGATTTACAAATACATGTGTGTCGTTGCCGACACAAACCGCGGGGATTTCACCGCCAATCCCCGCGTCCTCCTCCTCACCCTGATGGCGGTGTTCATTCCGATCATCGGCGGCTTGATCATCGGCCTGATGGCGCGCTACGGCTCCGAAAAGATTCGCGGCCATGGGATCCCCGAAGCGCTCGAAGCGATCCTCATCGGCCGCAGCCGCATGGAGGCGCGCGTCGCCGTCCTGAAGCCGCTCTCCTCGGCGCTGTCGATCGGGACGGGCGGGCCATTCGGCGCCGAGGGCCCGATCATCATGACTGGCGGTGCGTTCGGCTCGCTGTTCGCCCAAGCGTTCCATGTATCTGCCGCGGAGCGGAAGACCCTGCTCGTCGCCGGCGCGGCCGGCGGGATGTCGGCGATCTTTGCGACGCCGGTCGCGGCGGTCCTGTTGGCGGTGGAGCTGCTGCTCTTCGAGTGGAAACCGCGCAGCTTCATTCCGGTCGCGAGCGGCGCGGCGGTCGCCGGCGCGCTGCGCGTGCCGTTGATGGGCGCCGGGCCGGTGTTCGCGACGCCCGCCCACCATGCGCTCGCGCCGCACACCCTCGTGAGCGCGCTCGCGCTCGGGCTGGTCGCCGGATTCGCATCAAGCTTGCTGACCCGGCTCGTGTACGCATCGGAAGACCTGTTCGCCAAGCTCCCGATCCACTGGATGAGGCCACCGCCAAGATGATCGCACACGACATCGGACCGCTGCCCGTCGTCGATCGCGACGACCCGAGCCGGCTCGTCGGGTTGCTCGGCCGCGCCGGCGTGATGGCCGTTTGGCTGCACGCCTCGCGCGAGGAACACGAGCGCGACGGGTGGCTGACCGGACGCCTGAAGCAGCTGCGCAGCAGGTTCGGCCGGAGGGGTGGGGGAAGAGGCAACGGCGGAGAATGACGGAGACGCGACACTTCCAGCTGACCGGCTACAGCCCGACACCCAGTACCGCAACCGTTACGATCCGCTCGTTCGATAAGCCTGAACGCATCCGGCGCGCGCTCAAAGGGCATTTCCTGCTCGTTCCGTCATTCGCGCTCGATCTCTTAGAACGTGTAGCCGGCCGCCAGATTCAGGTGGTTGACGGTGAAATCGCCGGCCTGATAGCGTGTGTTGAGGCGCCGAAACTCGAAGCCAAACACCAGCGGGCCGGGCGGCCGCCACTGGACGTGCCCCTCGCAGACGAAATTGCGAAAGCGTCCACTCGCGAGCACGTCGGCGTCTTTGGGATCGTCGCTGCCGCAGCCGCCGCCGAATATCCAGCCCGGACGTGGACGCAGGTTCAGCTGCCCCCATCCGCCCTTCGTGCGCACGGGGACGCCGCCCGCGCCGGTATTTTGTCCGATGGCGCCGCCGCCGAGTCCCGCGATGGCCTGGCCGATGAACGCTTCGCCGATGATCTCCGCCAGCCCGAATTTCACGCGCGTGTCGAAGGTGACCGCGCGTGAGCTGAGCACGGAGTCGCCGGAGACTGTATCGAGCCCGCGCAGCCACCCGATGTGCCCGCCGATCGCCACTTCACTCGGATCGTCCTGCGGTCCCCACCCGAGCCGCACGCGGCCCTCGAGATACGGCCGGCCGCTGCGCTCGCCGGAGTCCGGCTGCGTGTTGACCGCTCCCTGCGGCGCGCCCGTAATCGGCGCCAGCACCGCGGCCTGTACCGCGAGTCGCAGCGTGTTCCCATACTCCGCCGTCACGCGCGCCTGCGGCAGCCAGAACCAGAGGTTGCCGGCGAGACTGAAATTGGGAACGCCGACTCCGGCGAGCGAGCGTGGATTCCGGACTGAAACGAGCGGCGTTTCCTGACCGAACATGAACTGCACGTGCGTCCATTGCACCGTGCCGGTGGCGCGACGCAACCGCACCAGCGGGAACGTCCGATTGCCGGGCGCGGGCTGCTGGCCGCCGAAAAAATCGACGTCGACCTCGCCACTGAAGCTGCCGCCGAGCACGTCGGGATCGGTGATGAGGACGCCGAGTCGCGTTTGCCGCAGCGTCGCGCTGCCGCCCGTGACGCCGGTCGCATCCGTATCGGCGAAGACGGGGACGTCGCTGTTGTTGGTGCGCGCGCTATTATAGAAGCCGTTGAGCAGCACGGTCCCGGTAAACTCGACGGTGCGCTTGGCGGGAGGTGGAGGCGGAGGGGATGCAGGCTGCTGCGCGGTGAGCGAAAGCAAAAGCAAGACCTGCATCACGGCCCGCTCCTGGCAAGTTGGATAGCACTACAGTAAGCTCCTCGCCCTTGGATGCAACGGTTTTGGGGAGATTGGCAATGCGCATAGTGGCGGGCATCGTGGCGTTACTTGCTGCTGGCGCGGCGGGGATCATGACCGACGCGGCAGTTTCGGGCCGGATCGTGATTCTCGAGAAAGACAACAAGCCGTCGGAAGATCTCAGCGACGCGGTGATCTATCTGGAAGCGCCGGCCATGGTCGCGACCGCGGGAAAGCCAACCACCGTCGAGATCGCCATCACCGACAAGACGTATGCGCCGCACGTCGTCGTCGTGCCGGTGGGGTCGACCGTGCGGTTTCCCAACCACGATCCGTTCAACCACAACGTGTTCTCGGGGAGCGAGCCCAACAGTTTCGACCTGGGACTCTATGGGCGGGGCGAGACGAAGAGTCACACGTTCGATCATCCTGGTCTCGTGCGCGTGTACTGCAACGTGCATCCGCGGATGGTCGCCTACGTGCTCGTGATGGAGAATCGGTATTACGCACAGCCGGGGAATGACGGGAGCTTCACGATCGACAACGTGCCCGCGGGCCGCTACCGCCTACACGTGTGGCACGAGCGCATTCCGAGTGAAGTCGTGAAGGACGTGACTGCTGGGGCGGCGGCCACTCTGCAGGACCTGCAGATCGCGCTGAATGCCCAAGGCTACAAGTGGCAGCCACATCGCAACAAGTACGGACGCAACTACCCGACCAATGCCGGACGCGAACGCTACTAAGCCGGCCCGCGCCTTCGGTCTAACCGCCAAGATCTTCATCGCCTCGACGCTGCTCGTCGTGGCGGTGCTGGGGATTACGTTCGGCGTTACGTCCATCCAGGCCAACCGCACTGCGGACGCATCGATCCATCGCGCGCTGCTCGCGACGCGTCGCGCGGTGGACGACTATCTCGCGGCACGCACCCGGACGTTGGGACGCGCGAGCACGGTCGCGACCGACGTGCCGCAATACCGCCAGCGCCTCCTGGACCAGCGCGCACGTGCTGAGGCACTCGATCAGGCGGACGAGATCCGCGGGCTCGTCGATGCGGCCTGGGTGCTGGTCACCAACAGCGACGGCATCTTGATCGCGCGGACCGATTACCGCGAGCAGTATGGTCGCGACCTCTCGATCGCGCCGCTGGTCGCCAATGCGCTGAGTGGCGATCAGACCAGTACGCCGCTGCGCGATCGCCCCACGGCTGCGCCGCTTGGCGCGCTCGTCGCGACCTACCAAGTCGACGACTCGCTCGCGGGCGCGATCAAGCAGGCGACGAACTCCGACGTGGTGTTCTTCGCGCTCGATACCCTCAACCGACCCGTGGTGGTGGGAAGCACGGTGCCCGCGCCGGACATCGGCCCGGCGTTGCAAAGCAATGTGAAGATGGAGGTGCTGGCTGCGGACACGGGCGGGGAGGGCATGGCGCTCGCCGCGTCGTTGGGGCAGCAGCATCTGATCGGCCTGGCGGGAGCGATTCGCTCGCCCTCGGGCGACGTACGGGGGGGATTCGTGGCGCTGCGCTCGCGCGAATCGGAACTGGCCGCGTTCAATGCGCTGCGGCGCACGATGCTGTGGGCGGTCGCGCTGGGCGTCGTGCTCGCGCTGATCTTCGCCTTCGTGCAGGCGCGGCAGATCGCGGGTCCGGTACGGCGGCTCGCGATCGCGACCCGCCAGGTGCAGGACGGCGAGTACAGCGTGGAGATCGACGTCACCTCGCGGGATGAGATCGGCATCCTCTCGCAGGCGTTCCAGGCCCTGGTCGCGGATCTCAAGGCCAAGGCGGCGCTCGTCGATTACATGATGCAGGCCTCGGGCGGCGCGGCGACGCAGCCGATTGCCACGACGCAAATGCAGCCCGGGGGGGGGATTCGGCCGGGCTCGACGTTTGCGGCCCGGTACGACATCAAAGAGAGCCTCGGCGCGGGCGGCATGGGCGTCGTCTACCGCGCCTTCGACCGCGAGCTCCAGGAGCCCGTCGCGATCAAGACGCTCCGGCCCGAGGCCATGGCGGGCGGGAGCGTCGCACTCGATCGTTTCAAGCAGGAGATCCGGCTGGCGCGACGGATCGCGCATCGCAACGTCGTCCGCACGTACGACCTCGGCGAAGAGAACGGGATGTACTACCTGACGATGGAGTACGTCGAGGGGACGTCGCTCAAACAGCTGATCACGTCACGCGGCAAGCTGCCGGTGCCGGTCGCGCTGACGGTCGGGAAACAGTTGTGTCGCGCGCTGGAAGTCGCACACGCCGAGGGCGTGATCCATCGCGACATCAAACCGCAGAACATCGTCGTGGAGCCGAGCGGGTTTCTGAAGGTGATGGACTTCGGGATCGCGCGCCTCGCCAATCCGCCGCAGGGAAAGGGACTGACAGAGGCCGGCACGTCGATCGGCACGCCCGATTACATGTCGCCCGAGCAGCTCTCGGGTGCGGAGCTCGATCCGCGCAGCGATCTCTATGCCGCCGGGGTGGTGTTGTTCGAGTGCTTGACGGGGAAAGTGCCGTTCGAGGCGGAGACGACGTGGGCGTTGGTGGCCAAGCATCTCGAGGAAGAGCCGCCGGATCCGCGCAAGCTCAACTCGGAAGTTCCAGACGGCCTGGCGACGGTGATTCTGAAAGCGATGGCGAAGCAGCCGGCGGACCGCTACGCGACGGCGTCAGAGATGCACGACGCGCTCGCGCGCATCGGGTGAGCGAAGAAATACAGCCTCGAGGCCGACGGCCCGCCCATCATTCATCGAGTAGTACACCGGATAAGTCCCATCTCCAAACCCGCTGTCGACGAACGGCACGACAGTCTTCGCCGGTTGGCACGCGTAAAGGCCGGCAGGCGTGGTGCGACCGTACCAGAGCTGATTGCCCCATCGCTGCCACTCATCCTCATGATCCTGAGCCCAAGGGGCGAGGCGGTCAACATCGCAGATGGCGACCGCTGCGAGATCGACGCCTACTTCTCCCGCCAACGCTCCTGGGGTGCCGATCTCTCCCTTCGGGTGAACGCGCACGCGAGATATCCGTCGATCGATTCCATACGTCATGACGCGTGCCTCGACGACATAGACGCCCGGCGAAACCTCCAGAATGACTCCCTCACCGTCGTTACCAGCCATCAACACATCCAACAGTTGTAGGCGCTTCCCCTGAATCTCGAACTCACAATGGAACAACCAATCTGACTCGGCGCCGAGCGCGCCCTGTTCCACTTCAGGGCCTGTCTGTGTCGACGCGAGAAAGTCCGCGAGCGCGCTTCCGACGGGAGCGCTCGGCTCAGGCGCCCGTGCCGGGTGAAAGTCAAGCCACTCCGCGGCGTGGCTGTAGATGAGCCAGAAATCCTCCGCGGCCATCTTGCGATAGGAATGCGCCAGCACCGATCTGAGATCGGCCCGCAGCAGCTCGTGCTCACCGACGGATGCACGCCAGGTCATTCTCGCCTGATGGAGCCGCTCCATCAGTTCGATTGCCTCATCGAGCGTCGCCACTCCGGTAAGCTGCATCCGTTCCGTCGTGAAAGAGCTCAACCGTTCGCGATGGCCGCCAACCATTTCAACCAGACTCATGCTCATCTCGTAGTCTGCGTGACTGACATGGGGTGGGCGCGCTAATGACAATCCCGTTCCCCCGCGAAGACTGGTGCAATAGATGGGGCCGGACGCCTCGGTTACGAGGAATGCGAGAAGGCGTGGACCCCTCTTGGTGGTAATGAACCCCAGCCATCCGCTGATCGTCCCGTCCGAGTGCCCGAACCAGCGGCTGACGGCGATGCTGCCATCCTTCCGTTGTTCGCCGACATCGCCCAGGCTGCTGAACCTCAGCGGCGTGAGCTCCTGCATCGCTTGGTCATAGTCCTTCGCCACCGCAAGGACCGCTGCATCGGACGGCTGGAGGGCTTGAGGCCGCCGGTGATCGGCAGCGCCGGCACGGAGGCCGTTGACCGCCTTGCGGAGCGCGGCCAACTCTTCCTCGACTTCCGGAGGCGGAGAGTTGAATGTCATGTCACGCAAGAATACTCGAAAAAGAAAGGCGGGTGACTCGTATGATGACACTGCTGCTGATCGTGGCGTTCACCCTCATCGGCATCGTCGGCTTCGCGGGCCTGCTCCACCTGATCCCTCGGCTCGGCGCCGCCGGGACTCGAGTCGGCGCGTGGCTCTGCCGCGCCCCGGGGCTAGACCTCGTCGTCTCCCTCGTTACGTGGATCCCGCCCACAGTCTTGGGAATCGCTTTGGGCTGGCGCGGCGTGGTGGGATCGATCGTCGGGCAGGTGCTGGGAATGCTGGTCTGGATGTTCGCCCACGAGCTGGCCAACCGCCAACACGGGCCGCGCATCGTCACGTTCCTCAACCGCACCGTCGGACGGCTCAACAACCACGTCGCCCTGTGGGTGACCGCAGTCGCCCTGCCTGTCTTTTTCGTCATCCGCGTGGCGCAACTTTTCGTGTACCCCATCCTCACGCCGCTCGTCGGTCTGCCGCGATACCGCCACGCGGATTGGGTGAACGTCAGCCGTCAGAAGTTCAACGGCCTCG
>WNFX01001226.1_pt1 | contig 26423 bp, 29 predicted proteins | sample 5400111 | NCBI WGS metagenome assembly WNFX01 (sample SAMN13153363, study PRJNA577476) | soil metagenome | isolation source: 40 cm soil or saprolite under grassland replicate 1 | place: USA:California | collected 2016-06-15
CAGCTCTACGGTCGATTCGCGCGTGTCTACAATGAGCGCGGCGAGGAGTTCTTCCCCGGCGAGGTGTCGTGGTCGGAGAACGACCTCGTGCAGGCGACCGCGCAGCAGCCGGGCGCGCGTGCGTGGTACGTCCTGGACGACGACGCGCTCGCGCAGAGCGTCCGCGAGCGCAAGGTGGCGGACATCGTCGCGCTCGCCCCGAGCCGCGTCGATCCGGCTGAGCTTCCGTTCGCGACTTCGTCGGAGGCACGAATCGCAGTGCGAGTCTCGCCCGGCATCACGCACACGATCGGCGGCCTACGCATCGACGAGCAAGCCCGGGTGGTAGGCACAGACGGAGTGTTCGCCGCCGGTGCCGACGTGGGCGGCATCTCGACGGGCGGCTACGCGAGCGGCCTGGCCGCGGCCCTCGTGTTCGGTCGAATCAGCGCCGAGACTGCGCTCGACCGCGAGTAGCGGATCCGTGACGCTCTCGTCACAGTCGCGTACCCGTGCCTGGCACCGGTACGCGTCCGGCGATGCGGCGCCGCAAGGGGGATCGCTGAGTTGCGTGACGCTTCGTCATGCGTTTCGTACCCGTGCCTGGCACCGGTACGCTCGCGAGGAGTCGGCCCTCGCGGAGGGTTAGACAGCTTGTAGGTAGGCGCAGGGCCGCGGATCGTTCGGCAGCGGCGAGGGGCCGATCTTGATCACCTGCTCCTCGCGGTCGTCGACCTCGACGCTCGAGCCGACCACCGGCGCGTCGCCGTCAGCTTCGCGCAGCTCGTAGCCGCTGGGCTTCGACACGAAGAGGAGATGCTTGCCGACCCCGTTGGTCATCGGCCGGGCATGCTAACGGGCCGTTGCGTACGGAGGGAGCACGACGCGGACGGTCGTCCCGGCTTCCTCGCCTTGGTCGACGGTGAGGACCCCGTTCAGTGTGCGCGCCCGTTCCTCCAGCTCTTCGAGGCTGCGACGCCGGCGCTCGCCGGGCGCGTCGTCTGCGATCGCGGTCTCCACGCCGCCGTCTGCCGTCTGGCGCATGGTCACCGACAGCGTCTGTGGCGGCCCGCGGTGCACCGCCTGGTCGAGGGCCTCGCGGATGATCTGGTACATCGCCGCCTGCGTCTTCGCGGCGAGCTGCTCGGCGGCCTCGACGTTGACCTCGACCCGGACGTTGTGGGCGAGCTCGATCTGATCCGTCAGAGCGCGGACCGCGGGCGCGAAGCCCTGGTCGCGCAAAACCACGGGCTCGAGATTGAAGGAGAGGTTCCGCAACTCGCCGATCGTTGCGCGATGACGCTCGAGCGCGCGGCGGATGATCTGCTGCGCCTCCTCGCCGCGACCTTCCTCGATCGAGTTCAACCCCGCGTCGAGCAACAGCGCGACACCCGAGAGCGATTGCACCGCACCGTCATGCAGCTCGTTCGCAAGGCGTCGCCGCTCGTCTTGCTCGGCCGTGATGATCTGATCGGACAGCCGGGAGCGCTCGGCTTCGCGCACGCGCGCATCGTCGAGCAGCTCGGCGTTCTCGTGCTCCCGCGCGGCGAAGTCGGCCAGGACAGTTGCTCGTACGAGATCGTCACGCTCGAAAGGACGTTGGCGCGTCAACCGCAGCGCACCGATCTCCTCCTCGTGCGCCCGCAGCGGAATTACGATCGCGTTCTCCGCCGGCGCCTGTCGCGGCCGCTCGCCGGGCGCGAGCAGCAGAGCCCGCGCCTCGAAGAGCCGCTCCGCCTCCTGGCGCGTCCGCTCCAACACCTCGGCGCCGCCTGCGATCGATCCCATCGTCTCGACGAGCGACTCGAGGAAGCGCGCCTCGCTGGTCAGCTCCAGTTCTGCCGCCTCGTGTCGCCGCCGCTCGGTCACGATCAGGAAGGCCGCCACGACTCCCGCGAGCCCGATCGCCACCGCGAGGGCGGCGAGCGTCAGCGCACGGCTGCCCACGGCCAACGCGACCAAGGCCACGACGGCTGCCGCGGCGAACGCCAGGACGAGCAGTCCGGCTCTAGTCGATGATCGCTTCGCGAAGCGCAATCGCAACCGCTTGCGTCCGCGTGTCCGCCTCGAGCTTGGCGAGGATGTGGCGGACATGGCTCTTCACCGTCTCCTGACTGATGAAGAGCTTCGCAGCGACGTCCTGATTGGACATGCCGTCCGCGAGCAGCTGGAGGATCTCCCGCTCGCGTCCGGTCAGCATCTCGTCCTTGTCCTTGCCGGTCAGGAACGCGGGCATCAGCGCCGGGTCGACGTAGCCTTCGCCCCCCGCGACCTTCTCGATCGCCCGCAGCAGTGTCTGGTGCGGCGCCTCCTTGAGGATGTAGCCCTTCGCGCCGGACTCGAGCCCGCGCCCGAGCAGCGACCGCTCGCTGTATGCGGTGAAGATCAGCACGGCCGACTCCGGGACCTTTTCCGTCAGGATCTTCGTTGCCTCGAGCCCGTCCATCCCGGGCATGCGCACGTCCATGATCACGACGTCAGGCCTGCGCCGCTCGGCCAGGGCAACCGCGCTTGCCCCGTCGGACGCCTCGCCGATGACGCGGATGTGCGGCGCGCGCGAAAGCGACAGCCGTAGGCCCTCTCGCACGACCTCGTGGTCGTCGACGATCAGGCAGGTGATCTCGGAGGGGGTGGAGGGGGTGGACACCCGTGAGGATGATATTCGCCCGAGGCGTCGACATAGGTGACGCCGCATAAGAGGCCGTGCGGGCTTGGCCGGCGCGGCCGTTCAAAAGCTCAGCGAAAGCTGCTCGGGCTCCGGGGGAGGAGACAGGCGAAGCTTGCGACGGTCCCGGATCCCATATTCACGCGCGAGCGCGCCGATCTCGGCACGCAGCGGATTTCGCTCCTCGGAGCCGAGGTAGGCGCGCCGCCGCGCGTACAGCCGCTCGTAGAGCGGCAGCTGCTCGGGCCAGTCCTCGGCGAGATGTTCGAGAAAGTGCTCCCGCGTTCCTGGGCGGAGGAAGAGGAGATTGGCCCAGACACCGGTCGCGCCCGCCGCTCTCGCGGCCCGCACGACCTCCCGCAGCTGCTCGGGCCGGTCGGAGATCCCGGGCAGGATCGGCGCCATCCCGACGCTCGCCTTCACGCCGGCGTCGACGAGCGCCGTCACAGCCTTCAGCCGCTGGCGCGGATGCGCCGTCGAAGGCTCGGTCCGCTTCCAGACCTCGTCGTCGAGTGTCGGGATCGAGAACGTGACGCTGACGTCCGCGCGCTGTGACGCCTCGACGAGCACGTCGATGTCGCGGACGATCATCGGCCCGCGCGTGATGATCCCGAACGGATTCGCCGCGTCGCGGAGCACCTCTAGACACGCGCGCGTCAGCTTGTACTTCCCCTCGACCGGCTGGTACGGGTCGGTCGCCGCGCCGACGGTCACCTGCTCGTGCCGCCACGTCGGTCGCGCGAGCTCCCTCCGCAACACGTCGGCCACGTTGGTCTTCACCCGGATCGACGTCCCATAACGATCGTCCGAGGGCCGGTCCGATCGCTTCTCGAAGGCACGCACGTAGCAGAAGGTGCAGCGGTGGACGCAGCCCATGTACGGGTTCAGCGACCACTTGAAGCCCATGCCCTTGACCGGGTTGAGGGCGCTCTTGCAAGGCTCTTCGCGATACTCGATCCGCATGTCCTCAGCAGGAAGTATAGAACAGGCGTTCGTACAGCTCGAAGACGGTATTCAGCGGCTGACGCTGCCGCTCCCGACGGGGCCGAAGCACGTCCACTGCTATCTGGCCCACGGCACGCTCTTCGACACCGGCCTCGGGCGCGGAGAGGCCCCGTGGGAGTCCACGGAGGCAGACCGGATCGCGATCACCCATTTCCACCCCGACCACGTCGGCGGAGCGCAGACGGCGGCGCATGCGACCGGTGCGCCGGTCTTCCAGGGCGGGCTCGACTATGCCCAGTGCGAGCGGGTGTGGGGAAGCGACGACTGGCCCGAGCGGATCGCGGCCTGGTTCGTCCGACACGGAGTGCCCGCGCCGGTTGTCCAAGACCTCATCGCGCAGGGGCACGCGTTCGCCCCCTTCATCCGTTACGCGATCGATCCGGAGCTGCTGTACGAAGGCAGCGAGGTCGGAGGCTGGCAGGTCGTCGAGCTGCCCGGTCATGCCGACGGGCACCTGGGCTTCCTTCGCGACGGCGTCCTGATCGGGGGCGACCATCTGCTGCGCCGGATCACACCGGCTGTCGGTCTCTATCCCGAGAGTCGCCCTGACCCGCTCGGCGACTACCTCGCCTCGCTGGAGCGCACGATCGAGCTGGCGCCTCGCATCGTCTATCCGGGCCACGGCGAGCCGATCGAAGACGCGCCCACACGGGCTCGCGAGCTGATCGAGCATCACAGGATCAGGCTGGACGAGCACGCGGCAGCGCTCGCGCCCGAACCCCGTACCGCCTACGAGATCTCGCTGGCCGTCTTCGGGCGGGAGCTGACACCCACCCAGCGCCGGTTTGCGGTCGCCGAGACCTTGTCTCACCTGGAACGGCTTGTCCGTGAGGGTCGCGCGGCGCGGGACGGTGACGACAACCTCGTTTCCTATACTTCCCCGTAGTTGGACGACGAAATCCCGCCTAGTACCACCGCCCACGGGGTCGGGGCGTGACGATCCTCTTCGAGCTCGTCGCCGTCGGCGTTCTGATCCTGCTGAACGCCTTCTTCGTCGCGGCCGAATACGGCCTCGTGACCGCACGGCGGACGCGCATCGTCGAGTTGCAGCACCAGGGCGACCGGCGGGCGCGCGACGTACTGCGCATCACCTCCGACCCGCCGCGCTTCATCGCTGCGATGCAGCTCGGCGTGACGCTCACTTCGCTGGGCATCGGTGCTCTCGGCGAGGTCGCGCTGTCGCGCCTCTTCGACAAAGTGATTGCCACGGTGCTCGCCGTGGTGCTCGCTTACCTGGTCCTCACCTTCCTCCACGTGGTGATCGGCGAGCTCGTGCCGAAGGGGATCGCGCTCGGACACTCCGAGGGCACGGCGCTGTTCGTGTCGGCGCCGGTGCGTTTCTTCTTCATCGTCATGCGGCCGGTCGTCTGGTTCCTGGAGGGCTCGACGGAGATCGTCCTGCGCTGGCTCGGCCAGCAGCCGCCGGGTGCGGACGACGACGTGCTTTCGGAAGCCGAGCTGCGCATGCTCGTCTCGCAGTCGACCCAGCACGGCGAGATCGAGCAGGGGGAGCAGGAGATGCTCTACAAGGTCTTCGACTTCGCCGACAAGGAGGCGAAGGACGTGATGGTGCCGCGACCCGAAGTCGTGGCGCTCTCCATCGATCTCCCACCGGAACAGTGCCTCGAAGCGGTGATGGACTCGCCGTACACGCGGTATCCCGTCTACCGCGAGTCACTCGACAACGTCGTCGGCATCCTGCACGTCCGCGATCTCTTCCGCGCCCTAAGGGACCAGGGCATGCATGAGGTCAAGGTGGAGGACATCATCAGGCCCGCGCACATCGTTCCCGAGACGAAGGACCTGGCCGCTCTGCTGGCGGAATTCCGGCGGGCGAACCAGCACATGGCGATCGTCGTCGACGAGTACGGCGACATGGAGGGGATCGTCACGCTCGAAGATCTCCTCGAGGAGATCGTGGGGGACATCGAGGACGAGTTCGACCTGCCGGACGAGTCGATCGAACAGATCGACGAGGACACCGTGGTCGTCGACGGGACGTTCCCGATCGACGACTTCAACGAGCGCTTCAAGACCACGATGCCCGACGAGGACTACCACACCATGGCAGGCTTCGTCTTCGGCCTGCTCGGCCGCCAACCTGAGGCAGGTGACACGATCACGCACGACGGCATGCGCTTCGACGTGCTGGAGGTCGAGGGCTCGCGCATCCTCAAGCTCGCGGTCACGTTCGAGCAGCGGCGCGAGCAACGCGACCGCGACGACGTCGAGCGCGAGGCGCTCGAAGCCGAGCTCTTCGACCCCGACTCTTAGTCCGTCGCGGCTACCATCCCCAGCGCAATCTTCGATCGGGGAGGAGCATCATGAATCGCATCACGCTCGCGCTCGGGGTCGCGCTGGCGGCTCTCGTCGTGGCCGCTCCCGTTGCGGCTCGTTCGTCTGCTGCGGCGGCGACCACCGTCACGGTGACGATGAAGGAGTTCAAGTTCACGCTGTCCAAGGCGAAAGTGCCGCACGGCAAGGTCACCTTCAAGCTGACGAACAAGGGCAAGCTGCCGCACGACTTCTCAATCGGAGGGAAGAAGAGCAAGCTGATCGCCGCGGGAAAGACCGGCAGCCTGATCGTCACGCTCAAGGCCGGAAAGCTTCCGTACAAGTGCACCGTCACCGGGCATGCCAAGCTCGGCATGAAGGGCACGCTTACGGTTACCTAGCTCGTGCAAACCACCTGGGCACGTCAGGCGTATAGGGGGCGTCACTTTCTCGAACGTGGGAGGGGTTCCATGAAACGAATCGCGCTCGTGCTTCTCGCAACGGGGCTGGCCGCCGCCATGTTCCTTGTGCCTGCTCAGGCATCGACGCCCAAGCTGATCGGCACCGTTGGGCCTGGCTACACGATCACCCTCAAGAAGGGTACGGCGAAGGTGAAGACGCTGAAGGCGGGCAAGTACATATTCGTGATCACCGACAAGGCGTCGATCCACAACTTCACGATCGAGCGGGAGAAGGGCGGCCCGAAGATCGAGAAGACGCTGACCGGCACGTCGTTCCAGGGGAAGAAGACGGTGACTGTGACGCTGAAGACAGGGAGCTGGAAGTTCTACTGCTCGATTCACGAGCCGCAGATGTTTGGCTTCTTCAAAGTTACGAGCTGACCGGGATCTCGGCGATCTGGCCGCCTTCGATCCTGAAGGCGGCCAGATCGTCCTTCTGGATCGAGTACACGAGGTAGGGCTTCCCCTCCCAGAGGCCGATGTTCTCGACGTCGGTGCGCGACGGTCGCGCGGGCGCGGAGATGTGCGAGTGGAAGACCGCGAGCTCGTAGCCCTCGTCCTCTGCGAACCAGACCTCCGGGTCGTCGAACTCGAGCTCGAAGCGAAAGGGAGACGAAGCGGCGTTGCGACCGGGCTCGTAACGCTCGGCCCGGCCCCCCCGCAGGAGGACGAGCCCGCACGCCTCGTTCGGCGCCTCGCGTTCGGCGTGCGCGACGAGGGCTGCGCGCACGTCGACCGGGATCACCACCAGACGGTTCGCTCCATTGCCTGTTCCACGTTCTCTGTTTCCCAGAAATCCGCCGAGAGGTACTTCCAGCCCGCGTCCGCGAAGATCGCGACGACCACGCCTACGTCGAGCTCCGCGGCGAGGCTGCGCGCGACATGGCCGACGGCTCCCGAGGAGACGCCGGCGAAGATGCCTTCCTCGTCGAGCAATCGCCGCACCTCGCGCACGGACTCCACGTTCGAGACGAGGACCTTGCGATCGAGCTTCGACACGTCGAGGATGGGCGGCACGTAGCCCTCGTCGAGCGAGCGCAATCCCAACACGGGATCGCCCGGCAACGGCTCCGCCGCGGCGACGACGACGTCTGGAAACGACTCGCGCAGGCGCTCGCCCGTTCCCATCAGCGTTCCCCCGGTGCCGAGCCCGGCAACGAGCACGTCGACACGGTCGAGCGACTCGGCGATCTCCGTGCCCGTGCCTTCGTAGTGCGCGCGTGGATTCGCCTCGTTCGCGTACTGGAAGGGCATGAAGTAACGGGGTTCGCGCTCAGCGAGCTGGAGCGCGAGGCGCACTGCACCGTTCGACCCTTCGTCCCCGGGTGAGAAGACGATGTTCGCGCCGAAGAGACGCAGCAGCCGCTTCCGCTCCTCTGTTGCGTTCTCGGGCATCACGCACGTGAGCGGGTATCCCTTCAGCTTGGCAACGAGCGCCAGCGAGATGCCCGTGTTGCCGCTCGTGGGCTCGAGCAGTTCGCGCCCGGGCTCGAGCTCGCCCGACGCCTCCGCCGCTTCGATCATCGCCTTGGCGATGCGGTCCTTGATCGAGCCGGTCGGGTTCTGGCCCTCGAGCTTCGCGTAGACCTGGACGTCGCCGACCGGCTTGAGCTCGACGAGCGGGGTGTTTCCGACGAGCTCGAGGAGGTTGCGCGCTACGCGCGCGCTAGCCACCGGCCATCGCCGGTAGCAGGATCACGGTCGAGCCGGGAGTGACTTCGGTGTCGAGCCCGTCGAGCGTGCGCACGTCCTCGCCCTCGAGGTAAACGTTGACGAACGGGGCGATATCGCCGTCCTCGACGAGCTGCGTGCGCAGTGCCGGAAACCGTCCGATCAGGTCCTCGAGCAGCTCGCGAACCGTGTCGCCCTCGGCGGCGAGCTCGCGCTGGCCTCCTGCCTGCTCGCGGAGCGTCGGTGGGATCCTGACTTTGGTCATTTCTTCATCTCCCGAGCGGAGCGAAGGGACAAACCCTGATCCGCGAAAAATGCGAAGCATTTTTTGCGGCTAGTCATGCCGGCTCTCGGGTCCCTGCGCAGAACTCGACGTAATCGACGTACTCGGTGATCGTCGGATGCTCGCCGCACACCGGGCAGTCCGGGTCGCGTCGCAGCTTCACCTCGTCGAACGTCGCGGCGAGCGCGTCGAAGAGGAGCAGGCGGCCGATGAGCGGTTCGCCGATCCCGAGCGCAAGCTTGAGCGCCTCGCTTGCCTGCAGCGAGCCGATCACGCCCGGAAGCACGCCGAGCACACCGCCCTCTGCGCACGACGGCGCGAGCTCCGGCGGAGGCGGCGTGGGGAAGAGGCAGCGGTAACAAGGACCTTGCTCGTCAGCGAGGTGATCTCCCTTTGCGGTTCGACCGGTCAGTCCAGACGGATACGGGAGCAAAGCTCCCACATCCTGGTGGCGGGCGTCGCGAGCGACGCCCTTGGGCTTGAAGACGGTCACCTGTCCCTCGAAGCGATAGATCGACCCGTGCACGACGGGAATCCCGTGCCACACCGACGCATCGTTGACGAGATAGCGCGTCGGGAAGTTGTCGGCGCCGTCGACGATCACATCCCAGCCGTCGGCCAGGATCCGCTCGATGTTCTCGGAGGTGAGCCGCTCCTTGTAGGCGACGACCTCGACGTCGGGATTGAGCGCTTCGACCGCGCGCTTCGCCGACTCGACCTTGGGCTCACCGAGCGACTCCGTCGAGTGGACGATCTGGCGCTGCAGGTTCGACTCGTCCACGACGTCCGCGTCGACGATCCCGATGCGACCCACACCTGCGGCGGCGAGGTAGAGCGACGCGGGCGAGCCGAGGCCGCCGGCGCCGATGAGCAAGACCTTCGAGTCGAGCAGCTTCAGCTGCCCTTCCTCGCCCACCTCCGGGATCAACAGGTGGCGGCTGTAGCGCGCTCGTTGCGGCGCGTCCAGGCCGGCGTGCAGCTGCACCGGGAACCCGTTGCGCTTCCAGTCGGTGAAGCCACCCGCGAGCGAGACGACGTCCTCGTAGCCGAGGTCGGCGAGCGTCTTCGCGGCGAAGGCCGAGCGGTTGCCGGCCGAGCAATAGACGATTACGGGGCGGCTCGTGTCGGGCGCCAGCCGCTCGATCCGGGACTCCAGATGGCCGCGCGGGACGTGGACGGCGCCTGTGATGTGGCCCTCGTCCCACTCGTCCTGCTCCCGGACGTCAACGATGACGGGCTCGCCGGAGTCGACCCGGTCCCGGGCCTCCGTTGCGTCGATCTCCGAGATCTCGGACCGGGTCTGCTGCAGGAGCTCTCGATACGTCGGCATCGCTATAGGAAATATAGCTTTGCGCACGTGAGCTAGCGTCGCCTGCGATGAGCGCGCGAGTCAGAGTGTGGATCGTCGTCGGGCTCGCCGCCCTGGCCGCTGCCGGAACCGTGGTCGGCGTCACGCTTGCAACCCGGAGCGATGTCCAGCGCCGGTCCAGTAAGCCGCCGCCTTTCGCTGCGGACCCGACCGCCAGGCCGGAAGTGGCCCAACAGGTGCGCGAGGCTCTGAAGGCCTGGCCGGCAGGGACCGCCCGCCGGCTGCGGATCCTTGCCGCGCGCTATCCGCACAGCGCGCTCGTCCAGCTCGAGCTCGGCCTCGCGCTCGCGCTCTCCGGCCAGCAGGCCGACGCAACGCGCGCCTGGCAGGCGGCGGAGCGCGTTCAGCCGGATTCCCCGTCGGCCGTTCGCGCGCAGGATCTCCGTCATCCCGGGAGCGCGCCAGGGCTGCCGCCGTTCGTGCCGAGCTTCACCCAGGCCACGAACGTCGTCCAGGCCCACCTGCTCCGCGGTTCGGCCTACCAGCAGGTTTTGCGCCCGGTCTCGGCGGAGCGCGAGTTTCTCGCGGCGGTCCAGGCTGCGCCGAACGACCCCGAGGCGCTGACGGCCGCGGCCGTGGGCCGGTATGACAAGGACCGGCCGGCCCTGGCTTTCTCGCAGCTCGGCCCACTCTCACGCCGCTTTCCGCACGCCCAGACCGTCCGGTTCCACCTTGGGCTCCTGCTCATCTATTTCGGAGACATTGCTCGTGCCCGTCGCGAGCTAGCCCTCGCCCGCGCGCAAGGCCCACGAACCCCCCTTGGAAAGAGGGCCGAAACGCTTCTCAAGGCGGGTCGAAACCCCTAAGCTAGCTACTAGGACCATTCCGCACAAAAATGAGCCGTTCGGCCTATAGCGGTTGTCCGACCCAGCTGGCACAGTGCGGCATCGCTAAAACGCCGTCCCGGAGGGGGGAACGGAGTGAGCGCAACCGAGGTAGCCGTAGCACCACCGAAGGCCGTCACCGATCTTTTGGAGACGGATGACGCGAAAGCGCTCCTGGAAGCGGGGAAAGAGAACGGGCATCTGAGTGCCGACGAGATCGCCGTAGCTCTCGACGAGCTCGATCTCGAGCCAGCTCAGATCGACGACTTCTACCACGCTCTCGAAGAGCTGCAGATCGAGGTCGTGGCCGTCGAGGAGGAAGAGGAGCAGCCGGTTGAGGCGCCTCGCGAGGTCTCGACCGATGCGCTCCAGCTCTTCCTCAAGGATATCGGCAAGGTCGATCTCCTCACCGCCGCTCAGGAAGTCGAGCTGGCGAAGCGGATCGAGCGCGGCGACCATAGCGCGAAGCAGGAGATGGTCGAGGCGAACCTTCGCCTCGTCGTCTCGATCGCCAAGAAGTACCGAAACCAGGGTTTGCCCTTCCTCGATCTGATCCAGGAGGGGACGATCGGCCTCGTTCGCGCGGCCGAGAAGTTCGACTACCGCAAAGGCTTCAAGTTCTCGACGTACGCGACGTGGTGGATCCGCCAGGCGGTCGCGCGAGCGCTGGCTGACAAGGCGCGCACGATTCGCATGCCCGTCCACGTGGTCGAGAAGCTCAACAAGATCGTTCGCTCCGAGCGGAAGCTCCGCGCGGAGCTCGGACGCGAGCCCAGCGCCATCGAGATCGGCAAGGACCTCGACCTCACGGGCGACGAGGTGGAGCACATCCGCCGCAGCGCCCAGACGCCGGTGTCGCTCGAGAAGCCGGTCGGCGACGAGGACGAGTCCGAGTTCGGGCACTTCCTCACCGACGCGAACCTGCCGCTGCCGGACGAGGAAGCCGAGATCACGATGCGCAAGGAGACCCTGCGCAAGATCCTCGGCACGCTCTCGAGCCGGGAGCGTCAGGTGCTGGAGCTGCGTTACGGGCTCGACGGCCAGCACCCGAGGACGCTGGACGAGGTCGGCCGGACGTTCAACGTCACCCGCGAGCGCATCCGGCAGATCGAGAACCAGAGCCTGAAGAAGCTCCGGGCCCTCGCCGACGCGGTCAAGCTGCGCGAAGTCGCGTAACCACTAATAGACTTCCGCATATGAGGAAGAAGGTCGCCTGTGTCCTGGTTGCGGCGTTCGCGGCAGCGGTCCTAGCCTCCCCTGTGTTCGCACACGGCGGCAAAGCCGGCTCCACGATCTTCGCGGGCAGGCTCTAGCCAGAATCCGAGCAGGGTCCACGTAGACTCGCCGCCCGTGGAGCAGACCTGGCTCGATGAGTTGCGCGAGTTCATCGCGATTCCGAGCGTCAGCGCGGATCCCGCGCATCAGGCCGACGTGCGGCGCGCAGCCGAATGGGTGCGTGACTTCGTCAAGCGCGTGGGTGGGGAGGCCGAGCTCGTCCCCTACGGCGAGCGGGATCTCGTCATCGGCGACATTCCCGCGAACGCGAACAGCGGCGGCAATGCGCCGACCGTGATGATCTACGGTCACTTCGACGTCCAGCCGCCCGCGCCGCTCGACCTCTGGGAGACGCCGCCGTTCGAGCTCTCGGAGCGCGACGGCTGGTTCTACGCGCGCGGCATCGCCGACGACAAGGGTCAGCTCTACACGCTCCTGAAGGCCGCCCAACTCCTTCGGGAGCGGAACGCGCTGCCGGTGAACATCAGAGTCGTCTCGGACGGCGAGGAGGAGATCGGCGGCCACTCGGTCGTGGACTTCCTCGAGGCGGACGAGCGCGGCGCCGACGCCTGCATCATCTTCGACGGTGGGATGACACGCGCCGAGCAGCCCGAGTTCGGGCTCGCGACACGCGGCCTCGTCGCCTTCCATCTGAAGGTGCGGACCGGCGAGCGCGACATGCACTCCGGGTACTACGGCGGTGCGGCGCTCAACGCGATCCACGTCCTGATGCAGGGGCTGTCGGCCGTAACCGCGCGTGACGGACTGCTGCCGGACCAGCTCCGCGTCGGCAGGAGGCCGCTGAGCCAGGCCGAGGTGGACAGTCTCGAGAGCCTTCCGAAGGGCTGGGAGATGCTCGACGACGCTGGGGCGACGCCGCTCGACCCGAAGGCGGCAGAGGACTTCTACGACCGCACCTGGGCCGAGCCCTCGCTCGACGTCAACGGCATCCGCGGCGGGAAGCCCGAGTTCGTCAACACGACGCTGATCGTCGAGGCCGAGGCGCGCTTCACAATCCGGCTGGCGCCGGGCCAGGATCCCGAGACGATCGCAGCTACGGCGGAGAGGCTCATCCGCGCGGCGACGCCAGCGACGGCGGAGGTGGAGCTGATCCGCGAGAACTCGGCGGCGCCCGGCGTCTTCTCTGGGGACTCGCCTGCGATCCAGCTCGGGATGGAGGCCTTCAAGAAGGCGACCGGGGTGCGCCCGCTGCTCGTGCGTGTCGGCGGCACGCTGCCGATCTACCCCGCGCTCGCGGCGAAAGGCATTCCAACGATCGGGACGGGCTTCGCGCTGCGCGAGAGCAACGTCCACTCGCCCAACGAGCGGCTGCGCGTCGAGGACATCGATCGTGCGGTCGCGGCCGCATCCGAGCTCTACCGAGGTCTGGCCGCTCTTGGCTGATCCGCGGTATCCGACGCCGATCGCCGCTGAGCTCGCAGACGACGTGCTCGGCCGGTTCCTGCGCTACGTCCAGGTCGACACCCAGTCGGACGACGACTCCGAGACGTACCCGAGCACCGCGAAACAGTTCGACCTCGGCAAGATGCTTGCCGAGGAGCTGCGCGAGATCGGGCTCGAGGACGTCGAGCTATCAGAGCACGGCTATGTCTTCGCGACGGTGCCCGGGTTGGCGGGCCCGACCGTCGGGCTGATCGCCCACATGGACACGAGCTCGGACGAATCCGGCACGAACGTGAAGCCGCAGGTCATTCGCAACTACGACGGCGGCGACATCGTCCTGCCCGGCGACCCGCGGAAGGTCCTGCGTCCGAGCGAGAACCCGATCCTCGCTGAGCGGACGGGACACGACATCGTCACGACCGACGGCACGACGCTACTCGGTGCGGACGACAAGGCCGGCGTCGCGGAGATCATGGGCGCGGTCGCCTACCTTGCAGCGCATCCGGAGATCGAGCACGCTCCGATCCGCGTCGGCTTCACGGTCGACGAGGAAGTGGGGCGCGGCGTCGACCACTTCGACATCGAGGAGTTCGGCGCGGACTTCGCGTACACGCTCGACGGCTCGGAAATCGGTCGAATCGACGACGAGACGTTCTCTGCCTCGGAGGTGCGCATCCGGATCGAGGGCCACAGTGTCCATCCGGGCACCTCGAAGGGGAAGATGGTCAACGCGATCAAGCTCGCCGCGAGAATCGTGGAGCGTCTGCCCCAGGACGAGCGCTCGCCGGAGACGACGGAGGGACGCGAGGGCTTCGTTCATCCGACGCGGATCGCGGGCACGACCGCCGAGGCCGAGCTGCGCTTCATCGCGCGCGACTTCGACGCCAAGAAGCTCGAGCAGCACGAGCAGCTCCTTCGCAAGCTCGCGGACGAGGTCGCGGCAGAAGAGCCGCGCGCGCACGTGACTGTGACCGTGGAGGAGAGCTATCGCAACATGAAGGAGTTCCTCGATGCGGATCCGGCCGTGACCGAGGGGGCTGACGAGGCGGCGCGACGCGCAGGGATCGGGCCCTGGCGCGAGCCGATTCGCGGCGGCACCGACGGCTCGATGCTGAGCGCGCGGGGCTTGTTGACGCCGAACATCTTCACGGGCGGCCACCAGTTCCACTCCGTACTGGAGTGGGCGTCGGTTCAGGAGATGGCAGCGTCGGCCGCGACGATCGTGGAGCTCGCGAAGCTCTGGGCAGAGCCGGAGTGGTTCAGTCGGTCAGAAACGCATGGCCGAACCGCCGCATCTCCTCGATGATCGGCAGCACCGCGGCGCCCTTCTCGGTCAGCTCGTACTCCACGCGCGGCGGCGACTCCGCGTAGCTTCGACGCAGGACAAGCTCCTCATCCTCGAGCGCGCGCAGACGCTCGGAGAGCGTGCGCGGGCTGATCCCGGCACAGGAGTGCTCGAGCTCGGAGAACCGGCGGGGCCCTTCGGAAAGATCGTGCACGAGGAGCGCCGTCCACTTCGCGCCGATGATCGCTGCGCATGCAGCGACGGCGCAGGACGTCGAGTCGTGGACGGGGTTCATGGTCCGCATTGCTTTCCTTATTGTAGTCAGCTAGGCCCAGGGAGGGGGGTTGTGCACCCAGCGACCACCGAGCATCGTCGCAACGACGTTGACTTCCGGTAGTTGCTCGGTCTCGAGTTCGTACGGGTCGCGGTCGAGCACGACGAGATCTGCGAGGAAGCCGGGGAGGAGCTTCCCGCGGCGGTGCTCGTCGCGGGCGAGCCATGCAGGATTGACGGTCGTCGCTTGCAAAGCCTGGTCGAGCGTCAGCCGCTGTTCGGGACGCCAGGGCCCGCGGCCGTCGATCGTGCGCAGGACGCCTGCACAGACCCCCGCCCACGGGTCGAGCTCTTCGATCGGCGCGTCGGAGCCGTTCGCCAGGAGCGCGCCGGAGTCCCACAGTGACCGGTATGCGTACGCGCCGGCCGTCTTCGTCCCCCAGAAGCGGTCGGCGAGGTCGCGGTCGGAGGGAGCGTGGCTGAACTGCACCGACGCGGCGACACCGAGCTCCGCGAAGCGGGGGAGATCCTCCGGTGCGAGCAGCTGCGCATGCTCGATCCGGTGGCGGAGACCGAGCGGCTGCCATTCGGCACGCGTCTCCTCGAAGGCGTCGAGTGCCTCCCGGTTGGCCAGATCGCCGATCGCGTGGACCGCGACCGGGAGCCCTGCCTGCGCGCCCCGGCGGATGATCTCCGTGAGTTGTGCCCTGCTCGTGATCTGAACGCCGGTGCCGTCGAGCATGCGCGCCGTCTGCGAGCCGAGTGTTCCGTCCATGAAGGTCTTCAGGTAGCCGATGCGGACGAGGTCGTCGCCGAACCCGCTGCGGACGTGCAGGCCGGCGAGCTCGTCCACCTGTTCGGCCGGAATGGATTGCCAGACGCGTAGCTTGAGAGAACCTTCTTCGCGGAGGCGCTGCCAGACCCCGAGCACACCGAGCCAGCCGTCCTTGTCGTGGACGGCGGTGACCCCGCGCGCGACCGCGATGCGGACCCCGTCGCGCGAGGCATCGACCATCTCGTCCTCCGTCGGCCGGACGTGCGTGTCGCGGAAGTGCCAGGCGCATTCCTCGCGCAGCACGCCGGTCGGCTCCCCCCGCTCGTCACGGACGACGACGCCGCCTTCGACCTCGAGATCGTCGTTCGCCCGCGCGAGGGCCGCGGAGTTCAGCCAGAGCGAGTGGTAGTCGCGCGCCATCAGTGCGGCGGGCGTGTCGCCTGTGACGCGGTCGAGCGCCTCCTTCGTCGGCTCGCTGGGAGGAGACCAGTCGCCTGCGCGCCAGCCCATACCGCGAAGCCAGCGGCCGGGCTGGATCTCTTTGGTCGCCGCCGCCACGCGTTGCAGCGCCTCGTCCAGCGAGGCAGTTCCTTCCAGTCGCACCTGGCGTTGCGCTAGCGCCCACGTTGGGAAGTGGACGTGCGAGTCTTCGAGCCCCGGCAGCACGCAGCGGCCGCCGAGGTCGACGCGGTCGGGGCTCGCGAGCGCGGTCTCGTGTGTGCCGACGCCGCCTGCAATCCGATCGCCGGCGATGGCGAGCGCGCGGGCGACGGGCAGAGTCGGCTCCATCGTCCGGACCACCCCGTTCTCGAGGATCACCCGGGGGACTGTAGATGCCATCCGAAACTAGACTCCCGTCGTGGCGTACGAGCCGCTGAGCGAGGAGCAGCGCGAGATCCGCGATCTCGTCCGCCAGTTGGCGCGCGAGCGGATCGCGCCGCGGGCGGCGGAGATCGACGAGAGCCACGAGTTTCCCTGGGACGTCGTCGAGCTCTTCCGCGCGAACGACATCTTCGGGCTCTTCTTCGGCGAGGAGCACGGCGGTCTTGGAACAGGGACGCTCCTGTCGTTGGTCGCGATCGAGGAAGTGTCGAAGGTTTGCGCGACCTCGGGGCTGATCCTGGCCGTCCAGGAGCTCGGCTCGCTGGGGCTGAAGCTCGCCGGGAGCGAGGAGCAGAAGGAGCGCTACCTGCCGCGCCTCGCGTCGGGAGAGTGGCTCTGCGCCTATGCGCTCACGGAGTCCGGGTCGGGCTCGGACTCGGCGGCGATGCGCACGACGGCGCACCGCGAAGGGGACGAGTACGTCCTCAACGGATCGAAGCGGTTCATCACGAACGCGGGCGTGGCGCAGCTGTACACGGTGTTCGCCAAGACAGATCCAGCTGCCGGGCACCCGGGGATCTCAGCGTTCGTCGTCCAGGCGGATACGCCCGGGTTCGAGGTGGCGCGCATCGAGCCGAAGATGGGGATCAAGGGGTCGACGACGGGCGAGCTCGTCTTCGACGACGCCCGGGTCTCGGCGGCCAACCTGCTCGGCGAAGAGGGCGAGGGGTTCAAGATCGCGATGCGGATCCTCGACCGCTCCCGTCCAGGCGTCGCGGCGCAGGGTCTCGGTCTGGCGCAGGGCGCCACCGACTACGCGCTCGAGTATGCGAAGACGCGCGAGACGATGGGCAAGCCGATCGGCGAGCACCAGCTCGTGGCGGCGATGTTGGCGGACATGGAAACGAAGTGCGAGGCGGCGCGCGGGCTCCTGTACAAGTTTGGCGCGGCGGTCGACGAGGGAATCGTCGGGTCGGAGCTGACGAAGCTCTCCGCGATGACGAAGCTGTATTGCACGGACGTGGCGATGGAGGTCACGACGGATGCGGTGCAGGTGCTCGGCGGTTACGGGTACATCTCCGAGTACCCACTCGAGCGGATGATGCGTGACGCGAAGATCACGCAGATCTACGAGGGAACGAACCAGATCCAGCGACTGGTCATCGCGCGCGAGATGCTGAAGGAGCAGCGCGCGTTTCTCCTTGCGGGCGTTTCCGGTTAGGCTCGTGACTCCCGTCCTCTAGGAGGTAGCGATGAAACGCTCCGGCCCGATCCTCCTGCTGGCTTTGCTGGCAGCCCTGGCTGCGTTTGGGACAGTTGCGGGAGCCGCGCCCATCAAGGGCTCGTTGAAGTTTTGCAGCGACCCGACCTTCCCGCCGATGGAGTACAAGACGGCGGCCGGCAAGGCGGTCGGGTTCGACATCGATCTCGCGAACGCGATCGCGAAGAACTGGAAGGTGAAGGCGAAGTTTGTCGAGACGGGGTTCCCCGGTCTGCTTCCGGGCCTCGCCGCCAAGAGGTGCACCGTCGTGATCAGCGGAATCTTCATCACGCCGGACCGTCTCGCGCAGTTCCCGGCCGTCGCTTACATGAAGACGCATCGCGCACTTGTGGTGCAGGCCGGCAACCCGAAGGGGATCAAGGGCCCGAATGATCTGTCGGGCAAAACGGTCGCGGTGCAGGCGGGGACGAAGTACGAGGAGTACCTCAAGGCCCTGAACGAGCAGTTCAAGTCCTCAGGCAAGGCCCAGTTCACTTTGCAGAGTTACCCGGGCGACACGGACGCGGTGGGTCAGCTGGTAGTCGGCCGTGCGGATGCCGTGCTGACGCAGGACACGTCCGGCGCGTTCCAGAAAAAGAAGAACCCCGGCAAGCTCGCAATCGCCTACCTGTTCCCGGAGACCGATTCCTTCGGGATCTATTACCGGAAAGGGGAAACAAAGCTGGGCACGGCGCTGAAGACGGCGATCAAGACATTCAAGAAGAACGGGACGCTGAAGAAGATCGCCGCGAAGCATCAGATTCCGGTGACCGACGTGAAGTAGGTCGTAGAGCGGGTGCTCGCCAGCTTCGACACCCACATCTTCCGGGAAGCGCTCACTTCCGGGCCGTACTGGCATGGGGCGCTCCTCGCGCTCGAGCTGACGCTCGTCTCGCTGGCGGCTGCCTGCGTGATCGGGTTTTTCCTCGCGCTGGGCCGCAGCAGCCGGTTCAGGTCGGTGCGCGGCTTCGTGTTCTTTTACAGCTGGATTTTCCGCGCGACGCCGACGCTTCTGCAGCTGCTCTTCATCTGGAACGGTCTGCCCCAGATCTGGAGCACCTTCGCGAACGATTGGTTCAAGCCTTTCCTGGCGGCGTTCATTGCGCTGTCGCTGAACGAGGCGGCTTACATGTCGGAGATCATCCGCGCCGGCTTGCTCTCGGTCGACCCAGGCCAGGAACTGGCCGGCAGAGCGCTGGGGATGACGCGTCCGCGCATTCTCCGCCGCGTGATCGTGCCGCAGGCGATCCGCATCATCATCCCGCCGACAGGCAACGAGTTCATCACGCTGTTGAAGCTCACGAGCCTCGCCTACGTCATCTCGCTGCACGAGCTCCTCACTGCGGCGCAGGTGCGGGGCGCGGCCGACTTCCACTACGCGGAGGCCTACTCGGCCGCGGTCATCTATTACCTGGTGATCGTCAGCGTTCTGATGGCGATCCAGGCACAGCTCGAGCGGCGTTACACCTGGAGCTCCGCCGGGCGTCGTCGTCGTGTTCCGGTTCCTGCAGTCGCGCACGATGCCCGATGAACGACGTCGTCCTGCGGGCGGAGGAGGTGCACAAGTCCTACGACGGGCTCGAAGTGCTGCGGGGCGTGTCCATCGACGTCGGCCGCGGCGAGGTGAAGGTGATCATCGGGCCGTCCGGCTCGGGGAAGTCGACCTTGCTGCGGTGCCTCGCATTGCTGGAGCCCGTGGATTCCGGCTCCGTGCACCTCGATGGAGACGTCCTCAGCGGGCTGCGCGAGAAGGAGCTTGCCGTGCACCGTTCGGAGGTCGGCATGGTGTTCCAGCGGTTCAACCTGTTCCAGAACATGACCGCGCTCGCGAACGTCATGTGCGGGCTCGTGGAAGTGCGCGGCCTGAAGAAGCGCGAGGCGCGCGAGCGGGCGCGCGAGTTCCTGGCGCGCGTGGGTCTCGCCGACAAGGCGGACAGCTATCCCGAGGAGTTGTCCGGCGGTCAGCAGCAGCGGGTGGCGATCGCGCGTGCGCTGGTCATGCGTCCGAAGGCGATGCTGTTCGACGAGCCGACGTCGGCGCTCGACGTGGAGCTCGTCCGCGAGGTGCTGGACGTGATGGAGGGCCTCGCGCGCGACGGGATGACGATGGTCGTCGTGTCGCATGAGCTGCGCTTTGCGCATCACGTGGCGAGCTCGATCCTGATGATGGACGAAGGCAAGGTGATCGAGGAAGCGCCACCAGACCGTTTCTTCGCCTCACCGAGCCACGAGCGCACGAAGCGCTTCCTGGCCCTCGTCGAGTGAAGTTAGCGGTGGCGGCGCAAATCCGTCACAAAGTCGGCACGCTCTCGTCACGTCTCCACCATTACCGTGAGACTGCCTCGCTAGTCCAAAACCGAGCACGTCACATGCCGACATGTCTTGGGGTCTGACCCAAAGACAGCGCCCCGAAAGGACAGGATGCCCCGTCCTCTACGTCCCCAGGTCGCAGGAGGGATCTACCACCTCATCAGCTGCGGCGTGCGGAAGTTGCCGATTTTCACGGATGCCGAGTCGCGCCGGCGCTTCCTCGGCCTGCTCGGTGAAACGATCGAGCGCTACGAATGGGAACTGCATACGTGGTGCTTGATGACGAATCACTTCCACCTGCTTGTGACGACCGTCGAGCCGACCGTCTCGGAAGGAATGCAGTACCTGAATGGTTGCTACGGGCAATGGTATGACTGGCGGCACGGCTACGAGGGTCACGTCTTCGAGCGGCGCTTCTGGTCGGAATTGGTCGAGACGGACTACCACCTCTTCGAAGCCGCGCGGTACATCGTGCTCAATCCTGTCCGCGCCGGGTTGTGCGCGACCGCGGTGGAGTGGAACTGGAGTAGCTATCGAAAGACGATGGGGATGACGACGAAGGGCCCTGAGCTATCGACGATGCTGCTCTATGCGTTCGGCCGTCGCGTCCAAAGTTCGCGCGAACATTTCGCCGCGTTCATCCGCGCGGCGGAATGATGCGCCGGATCCACCCCGACACCTCGAGGACGAACTCGGGATCGATCTGGTGGTACATCGGCGTCTCGCGGTAGAGCACCTCCGCACCGGCCGCCTCGAGCACCTCACGTGCCCGCCGGCCCCACTCGACTCCGATCACCGGATCGAGCGTCCCGTGCCCGATCGCGACGGGCGGGAGCGGCGGCGACAGGTCGAGCTCGAAACCCTCAACCGATGGGATGAACGAGCTGAACACGGTGAGCACCGCCGGCCGCGGCCGCCCGCGGCCCAGGCCCAACGAGTACGTCATCACACCGCCCTGCGAGAACCCGCCCAGTAGCAGGCGGTCGTGACTGAACCCGTGCTCCGCCACGAAACCGTCGAGCCACTCCGCCGCCGCCGAGTAGCTCGAATGGAACGTCGTCGCCTCCGGCGTCCCAATTCCACCCAGCGCGTACCAGTGCGAGCCACCGGGCGGCAAGGACAGCGGCCCTCGCGGTGTCGCGCCCACGAACCGGCCCTCCGGATCCAGGACATCCAGCAAGGGAAAGAGATCGTTCTCGTCCACGCCGCGTCCGTGGAACAGCACCAGCGCTCCCTCGGGCTCGCCGGCCGCCGGACGAACGCGCGCAGTCAACGCCATGCCCAGATCATGACGGCCGCGGTACAGTCCAAGCGGCCATGCACTTCGAGGGAATCCACCACATCACCTGCATCACGGCCGACGCGCCCGGGAACGTCGACTTCTACGCCCGCGTCCTCGGTCTTCGGCTCGTCAAGAAATCCGTCAACCAGGACGACCCGACCGTCTACCACCTCTTCTACGCGGACGAGAAGGGGAGCGCAGGGAGCGACCTGACGTTCTTCGAGTACCCGCACGCTCGCCGCGGACGTGCCGGCGCTGGGATGGTGCACAGGATCGTCTTCCGTGTCGCCTCCGACGAGGCGCTCGACTTCTGGGAGGAGCGGCTCGCAGCGGAAAGCGTTCCGACGCAGCGCGCCGACACCGGGCTCCGCTTCGAGGACGCGGAAGGCCTCGGTCTCGAGATCGCCGTCGTCCAAACCGACGACGAGCCACTGATCGCAGACCACCCCCAGATTCCACGCGAGCTCGCGTTACAGGGATTCGACAGCGTGCGTGCCTACGCCGAGCCGGACAAGAGCCGCCGGTTCCTCGAGGAGACACTCGCCTTTGAACCGAAGGGCGACGACACGTGGGAGGTGCGTGGCGCGAAGCGCGGCTCCCGGTATGCGTACGACATCCCGCCCGCAGATCCGGGCGTTCCCGGCGCCGGCACCGTTCACCACGTCGCGTGGGCCTCGCCGCCGGAGGAACACGAAGCCTGGCGGGAGCAGGTCGCCGCAAGCGGCGCGCACCCGACGCCCGTGATCGACCGCTTCTACTTCAAGTCCGTCTACTTTCGCGAGCCGAGCGGCGTTCTCTTCGAGATCGCGACGATCGGTCCCGGCTTCACCGTCGACGAGCCGCTGGAGACTCTCGGCGAGCGCCTCTCATTGCCGCCCGACTACGAGCACCTCCGCGAACGGGTCGAGCCGCTCCTGACGCCGCTCCCCAACCCGCGCGAGCTAGTCCAGCGCTAGCGCCGGATACCGCGCGCGGACCGAGTCGACGAAGACGGCCATCCGTTCGGCGAGCGCGGCGTCTTCGATCTCGAGCACGTTCTCGGCGTTCGTCTCGCCCGAGTGCGACAGGTTGAAGCTGCCGATGAACACTCTGTCGTCGGCCACGGTCACCTTGGCGTGCATGTAGTCGTGCACCGAGCCGGGCGCGTAGGGAGTCGAACGCTTGCCGGAGAACGCGGCACGGTTGAGCAGGAACCGGAGCGACGGTCCCTTCCACGTCATGTTCCCGTTCCGCCGCCATTGCTCGAGCACCTCGGCGATCTGGGTCGCATCGACGATCCCGGCTAGATCCACCTTCCCATCCGCAGCCACCTCGGCGAGCGTCCCAAGGATCGGGGCCGATGAGATCACCGGCGAGGCGACTCGCACGCGCCGCTCGGCGGAGCCGATCGCATCCGCGATCCGATGCGCGAGCTTCTCGCCGCGCTTCGGCGCGAACCACGTGCGCACCTGCGAGTCACCGACGCCGAGCGGATCCGACGCCACCCTCCCCGACGCCTCGACCTTTCGCTTCTTCCACAGCTGCGCGAAATCCTCCTGGAAGCGAATCGCGACGCCCGTCGACTCGACGACGACGATGACGTTCTCCTCGCGCGTCCACGAATCGTCGGTCCAGTTCGTCGAGCCGCTCCAGACCGCGTCGCGGTCGCGTACGACGTACTTGTGATGCATCAGATCCGGCCAGCCGGGCACCGCTGCGGTCTCGAACGGCAGCGACTCGATCAGATCGGGCTCGGTCGTCGGGGGCGGCGGCACGGGTGGACGCTCGTCGACCTCATCTACGTTGTAGACCAACCGCACGTGCACGCCGCGTTCGTGCGCGCCGACGAGCGCACCGCGGATGATGTCTCCCGTTCCGTCCTCCAGCCTGAAGTCGTAGAGCGCGAGCTCCAGCGTCTCGCGCGCGCCGTCGACGAAGGTCGCGATCTTTTGCGCGACGTCGAGCGACGTCTGGCCGCCGTCGGTGAGGGTGTGAACCTGGATCGGGGCTGTTGCTTCGCCCGCATCGACGCCATGTGCGCGCGCTCCCGCTTCTGCCGAACCACCCGTCGAGCCTGAACGGAGACCGGCCATGAATCTAGGGTATGTACCGATCGCGCAGAGCGGCGGTCGTCTGCACTGGGACGACATCGGCGTCGAGGAGCTCCTCGACGGTCACGGAGGAGAAGGTCGACTGGTCCAAAAGGAGGTCCCGGTACCGGGCGCACGCATCGGCGAAGTCCGAGTTGCCGGCGGGGTGGACGACGACGAGTCGGCCCCAGCGCCACGCGCGGCTCGGGTGCTGGAGCATCGACAGCACCAGCAGGTGCTCGAGCCAGATGTGGATGAGGTCCGTCCCGTTGACCGCGTCGATCGCCCCCGGACCGAAGAAGCCCGACCTGTCTGTGATCTCGCGGTACCGCGGCAGCCGGTTCGGCTTCGGTGGCTGCCGCCTGTTCACCTCGTGGTACGCGGTCACGACGCCGACGATCCCCTGGCTGCCGTCGCCGAGGTCGAGCACGAGCCCGACGTCGAACGCGACGAGGTTGCCGAGCCAGGCCGGATCGAGCCGCCCCGGCGAGTGCGCGAAGCGGATCTCGTCCACCGTGCCAGGCACGTCCGGCCACCACGTGTGGACGGCCCGGTCGGCGAGCCCGAGGTCGACGGCCAGGTCGCCGAACAGGTTGAAGCACATCGAAACCGACGACAGGAGGTCGGCCCACAGACGCTGGTGATCGAAGCTCTGGTGAGGCTCGATCATGGAAGTTCGGGCCCTCACCGCGTCGAGTGCGCCTGCGGTGAGGAAGTTCGCGCCGGTCTCTCTGGCGTAGGCGAGCTGCAGACGGCTCCCGACGAGGCGCCCCGGCCCACCATCGGGTCGCGGTGCGATCGGCTGCGAACCGATCGGGTGCCCGTTGGCCTCACGCCACTGTGCCTGGTGGTAGCGCAGCCTCCGCCGGAACTCGGTCATCTCCGCTCGCCGCGGCACCTGGTCGTCGGCTTCCCAGCAGTGCGCGGCGTCGAGCTCTTCCTTGGTGAGGATCGCAGCCACGTCGACATCGTAGAGTCGACCCTCCACGAGCTTGCCGCAAGCGACGACGGCCGGGTGAGAAGCCGGCCGCAGGCGGGCCTCTCTCAGGATCTGTTGTTGAGTTCGTTGTCCGTCCACGCAGCCATCACGGCGTCACCATGACCTTGATCGCTTCGCGTTCGTTCATCGCCCGATAGCCGTCGGGCACCTCGTCGAGGCCGACGACCCGGTCGAAGACGCGACCCGGCTCGATGCGGCCTTCCAGGACGTCCGGGAGAAGCTCGTCGATGTACGCGCGCGCCGGGGCCGGCCCGCCGCCGACGGTGATGTTGTTGAAGAACGCGGGCCGCGACGCGGGCATCGTCTCGTCTTGGGGGACGCCGACGCGGCCGACTGCTCCGCCGGGACGGGCGATCTCGATGGCCGTGACCATCGACTGCTCGAGGCCGACACATTCGAGGACGGAGTGAACGCCTAAGCCGTCGGTCAGCTCGCGTACGCGCTCCACCGCCTCGTCGCCGCGCTCGCTGACGACGTCTGTTGCGCCGAACTCCCTCGCGAGCTCGATCCGGTCGCCGTGGCGGCCGAGGAGGATGATCTGCTCGGCGCCGCGACGCTTCGCCGCGATCACGGCGCACAAACCGACGGCGCCGTCGCCCACGACCGCCACGCTCTTGCCAGGACTGACCTCGGCGGCGACGGCCGCGTGCTGCCCCGTGCCCATGACGTCGGAGAGCGTGAGGAGCGACGCCAGCAGCGCGTCGTCTTCGCCGGCTGGCACGACGAAGAGCGTTCCGTCGGCCTGCGGGACGCGCAGGGCCTCGGCCTGCGCTCCGTCGGCCTCGCCCGAGCCGAAGAACCCACCGTGGATGCACGAGGTCTGCAGCCCGTCGTGACAGAAGACGCAGGAGCCATCCGAGAACGCGAACGGCATGACGACAAGATCGCCGACCTTCAGAGTGTGGACGTCGGCCCCGAGGGCCTCGACGACGCCGACGGACTCATGGCCCATGCGGCGACCGGTCTCGCTGCGCTCCATCGACTTGTACGGCCACAAGTCGCTGCCGCAGATTGCGGCACGAGTGACTCGGACGACGGCATCGGTCGGCTCTACGAGCCTGGGGTTAGGGACGTTCTCGACGCGAACGTCGCCGGCGCCGTGCATGACGGTTGCGCGCATTTGAGCGTTACCTTTCTAATCATGAAGGACTCCAAACTAGGTGGCTTCAACCTGCTCGGCGGGCTGGACGGCGACAACCCACAAGGAGATGAGCGATGCAGACCACGAGGAACGGGATCGACACGGTCGTAGGGCCGGCTGAGTGGTTCACCGACGCCGTGTACATCGACACGGTCGCAGCGCCCTTAGGCGCCTCGCGCCTGAGCGCGAGCAGCGTCCACTTCACGCCCGGCGCACGCACCGCGTGGCACACGCACCCGAACGGCCAGACGATCTACGTCGTCGAGGGCGTTGGCCTCGCGCAGCGGCGCGGGGGCTCGGTCGAACTGATCCGCGCCGGCGACCGCGTGTTCTTCGAGCCCGGCGAGGAACACTGGCACGGCGCTGCACCGACGCGGTTCATGACCCACCTCGCCATGCTGCAGGTTGACGACGAAGGGAACAGCGCGACGTGGGGACCCCACGTCACCGACGAGGAATACGGGGCGGCGCCGGCCATCGACAACTGAGCGGGCGCGAACATCTGCGGCTCCGATTGCACCGGCACCGCGCGCTGCAAGCGCGCCGGTTTCAGGACGACTGTTTCCCGCGCATCGACGCCTTGTGCGCGCGCTTCCGCGATCGCTCCTGGGCCCCCGTCTCTGTTCAGCCGCGCACGACTGCTCGCTCGCGCACGCCGAGAATGTTGAAGGCGGGAAGTGGTTTGGAAAATCCCTTCAGGGAGTACTCGCCGACTGGCTCCGCTTCGACGTTCTGCTCAACTTCAGCAAGCAGTCGTTGCGAGACGAGGATCTGGCCGCCGGCCGCCTCGTCCGACAGGCGCGCCGCAAGGTTCGTGACCGTGCCAAGCGCTGCGTAGTCCGAGCGTCCTTCGAAACCAACCTCGCCGCACGTCGCGTAGCCGAAGGCGATCCCGACGCCGAAGTCGAGGTCGTATCCTCGCTTCCTCCAGCGTGCCGTGATCTCGGCCATCTCCTCGCGTAGCGCGCAAGCCAGTCGTACAGCGCGCAACGCCG
>WNFX01001227.1_pt1 | contig 26417 bp, 23 predicted proteins | sample 5400111 | NCBI WGS metagenome assembly WNFX01 (sample SAMN13153363, study PRJNA577476) | soil metagenome | isolation source: 40 cm soil or saprolite under grassland replicate 1 | place: USA:California | collected 2016-06-15
CGTGCAGGTCGAACTCCATCGAGATGAGGCCGCTCGCCATGTTGCTGAGCAGCATTGGAATCGTGAACGGCGAAGTCCGGGAGGGTCCCTTGGTCAAAAGGATTGTTAATTGATCCTGAAGTGTTTTCAGTCCGCCGATCCCGCTGCTGACGAGGACACCAAAACGGTCTCGCTGTTTCAGGTTGGCCACATCAATCCCGCTGTCCTCGAGAGCCATTTTTGCCGCTGCCATTGCGAGGTGCGAAAATCGATCGGTGCGGCGGACATCCTTTGGATTTTTGAAGAATAGCTTCGGATTGAAGTCGCGGACTTGCCCTCCGATTTTGCAATCGTATGCCGTCGTATCGAATGCATCGATTGTATGGATGCCGCTGACCCCGTTCTTAAGATTGGACCAGAACGTCTCCACAGCGTTGCCGACGGGCGTGACGACGCCCAGGCCAGTGATAACAACTCTGCGATCGGTCATGGCGATGAATCGTTAAAGCGTGAAGCGTTGAAAAGTTAAAAACGTCAGCTCGTTCCCATTCCAACGCTTTGAACTGTTTGAAAGAGCTTTCCTTCGGTCTTAATAGAAGGCGCGATGATAATCTCCGTTTGCTGAAATTCGGCAATATTTCCAGCACCAACGTTACCCATGCAGGTCGTAATCGCACCGACCAAATTTTGGCTGCCATCGTCAACTTCGGCCGGACCAAACAGGATTTGTTCTAGCGAGCCGGTGGCCCCCACTTTAATGCGCGTCCCTCTTGGGAGATTGGCGTGCGGCGTGGCCATTCCCCAATGGTATCCACAGCCGGGCGCTTCGGATGCCTTGGCGAAGGCACTTCCCACCATTACAGCGTCCGCACCGCAGGCGAGTGCCTTGCAAACATCGCCGCCTCTGCTCATTCCGCCATCAGTGATGATTGGCACGTAGCGCGATGTTTTTTTGAAGTAAGCGTCGCGCGCCGCCGCGCAATCGACTGTCGCAGTGACCTGCGGAACACCCAGTCCAAGCACACCCCGTGAAGTGCAAGCCGCCCCTGGGCCGACACCGACCAAAACCGCAGCGGGCCCACACTCCATAATTTCGAAAGTCACATCATAACCTACAGTGTTTCCTACAATCACGGGAATGCGCATCTGACGGCAAAACTTTTCCAGATCGAGCGACTTGTACTCCGACGAAATGTGTCGCACCGTCGAAACCGTGCTTTGCACGACGAAAACGTCCGCGCCAGCTTCCTGGGCGATCTTGCCGAACTCGGCCGCCCGCTGAGGAATGGAACTAACCGCCGCCAATACACCGCCATCTTTAATCTGGCGCACACGCGCCGCGATTAGATCTTCTTGAACGGGTTCCTGGTAAATTCGTTGCAGCAGTGCGGTGATCTCGGATTTATCCGCTTCGACGATTTTTTGCAGCACTTCCTGCGGATTCTTGTAGCGCGTTTGCACTCCCTCGAGGTTCAAAACGGCCAACCCGCCCAATTTGTTCATGGCGATGGCAAAACGGACGTCGACGACCCCGTCCATGGCGCTGGCAAGGATGGGAATTTTCAATTCGAGCGGCTCCGCATCTCTGCGCGGTAAACGGAAGGTGATATCGACTTCGTTCGGATTGATCGTCACGCGTCCGGGTACCAGCGCGATTTCATCAAATCCGTAGGTCACCCGTGCTTTGCGATTCCGGCCTATCCACATTCCCATATTAAATTGGCTCCATCTTAAATCGTTCGTTTAAACTTCCACAGCGCGGGCAGCGGGGAAGCAGGGCGTCCGTTCGATCTTCAAATTCGAACGCGCAAATCACACAGCGCAGCCGATACTGCAGAGCCCGTCGCTCCCGCCGCCGGCGATTCCATTCTCCCACTATCCAAAGGAGAAAAACCGCCGCAAGAAAAAGCAGCAAATAAATCGTGACCAGTGCGGCGAGACTAACTCGAATCACGGCGTAGTGCTGCCTGGCTGCCTTACGTGCGGGCGGGTAATGTCGCTGCCCCACTCAATTGTCGCGATACCCCAGATCAAAAGCGCATCGGGCTTGCCATCGCCTGGAGCGCTTTTGGGGAAACGGGAACGCGCGAGATAAACGCGCGCTTGTTTGTCCAGTGCCGGATCCCCTGAGGAATTCACAGGAAAACAAAACCGAATTTCTCCAAGTCTGCTTACGGCCACGCGAAAACGAATTGCTTCAGGCGTTTCTCCAGTCGAAGCGTCGAACTTGAGCGGCGGCAATGTCGCACCTCCCAAGCCGTCGAGCTCGCTCGAAAACGAAACGGATGTTGGGATCGGGATCGGGACGGCAGCAGGAGCGCTTTGTTGGCGCATAAACGGTACAGGGCCCGGCGGCTGAGAGTCGGGAGCGCGCGAATCGACTTCGAAGGGTGGAAGTTCCTTCAGAGTTGGTTCCATCGCGTGATAGGACGGAACATGCTCAACCTTTGGCAGAGCGCGGAACCTCGCTTCCGGCGGAGGATCAGTCGTAAAAGCAACCGCAGGATCTTCTGCGTCGATCCAGCGAAGCAGCGTGCGGCCCTCTTCAGATGCAGGAGTGATCAAAGCGACACGGGCCGGCGGCGGTAGAAGCGTGACCGTCGGCGGATAAACCACTTGGAAAATATAAAAGCAGACGGCGTGTGCCAATAAGGAAAGCGCCAGAAAGGCCAGGAGCGCTGCTTTTTGTGTCCGAGGTGAATCCCAACTAAAAAGCAGCGGTTCGGGCTCGGGACTGAGGTTGTTCATCGCGGCGGGGTGGCGGCAAGTGACACGGATGTGATGCCGTGTTCAAGAGCAGCATTTGTTACTTCGGCAACCGTTTCGTAAGAAGTGGAACGGTCCGCCTTGATGATGATTGATTGGCCTTCGCGCTTGGCCGCGTCCAACAACGGCCCGAGTTGCTCCATGGTGACGCGCTGGTCGCGGAAATAGATGGCTGGAACTGCGCCACCGGTGATGCTGATGATCAACTGGTTAGTTTGTGGGCCAAGGGTAAAACGAGAGAACGGCATTGAAACGGAAATCCCCTGTTGCAAAATAAAATTCGAACTCAGCAACAGAAAAAAGACCAAAATGAAAGCGACGTTCACCAGCGCCACGAGCACAAGCCAGCCGAAGTTATAATCAATTGTGCGCTCGAGTTTCATGAACGAGGAAGCTTTGAGTGTTAAGTTTTAAGTCTTAAGCTTTAAGTGTGCCCACGCCTGCTTAAAACTAAAAACTGAAAACTCTTCTGATTACAAATCCCGGCGTGCTTCAACCTCACGTGTCGTCTCATCAGCTGGTTGAAAGCTGATGATCCCGCTGATCGGGCGGCTCTCGGTCAACATGTGGACAATCTCGATCCCTGCCCGCTCCATGTCATGGAGCATGTTGTTCACGCGGGAAGAAAGGTAACTGTAAGCGACGAAAGTCGGAGTAGCTACAACCAGACCAGCTGCAGCCGTCAGCAAACTCTTGTATATGCCGCTGGAAAGCTCAGTCACCGTGGCGTAGCCGCCGCTAGAGGCTATTGTCGCAAACGCATCGATCATGCCGGCGACCGTCCCCAGCAACCCGAGCAACGGCGCCAGGAAAGCTATCGTAGCGAGCACCGGGAGAAATCGCTCCAGTTTCGGCACTTCGAGCTGGGCGGCTTCTTGCACGATGTCGCGCAATTCTGCACGAGGTGCGTCGTGTCGGATGATCGCTGCATGAATCACGCGTGCTATCGGGCCGGGAGTCCCTGCTGATTCATGGAGCGCCTCTGCAAAATTGCGTCGCCGAATCAGATTCGACAGTCCCTTCAGGAATTCGCCCACATGAATTGTTGCACGGTGAAAGTAAAAGAGGCGTTCGGCGAAGACCGCGATCGCGATGATGCTACACACCAGAATTGGCCACATTAACAGGCCGCCCTTTTGGATGTAATCAATCACGCCGGTTTTGTAGTCTTCTTTACGGGCTGTGGCAAGCGAACAACCAGATGTCGATGCGCCTGGTCGCTCAATGCAACAGTTAGCATTTGGCGATTTCCCAACTGGCTTCTCTTATCGGGAGCCTTTCTCTCGAGCTTTGGGAGAAGAAGCCGGGCGGAGCTTGGCAGCGCTGTTGCCACCCACCAGTTTGCCGGACGCATTGAACACAGAATAACCGGTTTGTTTGCCAGACTCATCGTAACTGTAAACGATCTTGTGCAAAAGCGTGCCGTCATGGGCGCTTTGGGTCTCTTCCAAAAGGCGACCGGCATCGTCATACTTGTAACGGCTCTTGAAACGCAAGCGGCCATCAGGTCCGGAAATTTCGCCGGTGGAAAAACGCCCTGCCTCATCCAGTTCGTAACGAATCGTCTCGCGGAGTTTGCCATCTGGATCGGTAGTTGTCGCCACGGCCTTGTGCTGCACGTTGTCGAACTTGTAAACTGTACGTGAGCCGTCCGGGTGCATTGAAACAGTCACCCGCACAGCGTCGCTCCGAGTTTGTTCTGGAGACTGGCTCAATCCGATTTCGGTACCACAGACGACAAGCGTACAAGCCACTGTCAGCCCTGCTTTGAAAAATTTCATGATCCGAGGAGCTTACGGTTGAGGTGAGTAGGCGCAAACAAGCCTGAAATTTTTTATTGACCGCGCGGCGGGAAGGTGGTTAAAAGTGGGGTCAGGTGGAGCAAAATGGATGAATTCTCCACTCGATACATGGACAACGATTCTCCACCCGAACGTTTCTTTGCCGGAGAATTCCGGCATTCCATCGACGAGAAAAATCGAATCACGATTCCTTCTCGCTGGCGTCGGGACAAGGCAGAGGAATTCATTCTCTTGCCGGAAGCGACTCATAACTTTCTGCTCGTCATGTCGCCAAGCGAGTTTGCGCGAATGGGTTCGGCGGCAGAAACAAACCAGAGCGTTTCCGCACGGGATCGCCGGATTTTTTTGCGCCACCTGCATTCACGGGCGCAGCACGCAATCGCGGACCGGCAGGGGCGTCTTGTTTTGCCCGAAGAGGTTTGCCGGAAGATCGGGCTGAAAGATGAAGTTGCTTTGGTCGGTAACCGAGGGCGCTTTGAGATTTGGAATCTGCAACGCTGGAAACGAGCGCACGAGGAGGAAACGGCTACTTACCAGCACGTGGCAAACGTCATTGGCTTATAATCAGATGCTTTTTCAAAACGTTATCAACACATTTTGGTTTGAGCGGCCTTTGTGGGTGGCCGTTGATCCGTTTACTGCCGAAGAGGAGGCACCCGAAGTGGAGGAATTCATATATCACCGTCCAGTGCTCGAGAGTGAAGTGCTGGAATTACTCGAACTGAAGCCGGGCTCGCTCATCGTAGATGCCACATGCGGTGGGGGTGGCCACACCGAAGCGTTTTTGGAGAGCGGGGCCAATGTCCTGGCGCTGGACCGGGATCCCGACGCGGTCCAATACGTCAGTGAGCAACTGGCACGCTTCGGCGAACGCCTTGCCGTGCGACAGGCGAATTTTAGGTGCGCACTCAGCCTCCTCGATGAGCTTGGAATTCGCACGATTGGGGGCGTACTTCTTGATCTGGGTGTCTCTTCCCGGCAACTCGAAAACGCCGAGCGGGGATTCAGCTTCATGCGAAACGGTCCCCTCGATATGCGCATGGATCCGCGAGCCCAACTGACCGCTGCCACGATCGTAAACGAATATAGCGAGGAACAGTTGACACGGTTGTTTCGCGAGCTGGGAGAGGAACCGGCAGCGCGTCGCATTGCAAGCCTGATTGTAAAGATGCGAAAGACTGTACCGTTTCGCGAAACTCTGCCCCTCGCGCGCGCGATCGAAAAACTGGTCGGCCGTCACGGCCGTCATCATCCGGCCACCCAGGTGTTTCAAGCGCTGCGGATGGAGGTAAACGACGAGCTTGGCGCGCTCGAAGAGGGCCTGCGAGTGTTCACTGCGCGGCTCGAGCGCGGCGGACGTATTGCGGTGATTGCTTTTCATTCACTGGAGGATCGGATCGTGAAGAATTTCTTCCGCGATCGTAGCCGGGAATGGCTCGACAAGCCGGAGTGGCCCGCGCCGCAGCGCAACCCGGATTACGATCTTAAGCTGATTACGCCAAAACCAGTTGAGCCGACCGAAGAGGAACGGCGCACCAACCCCAGGTCACGCAGCGCAAAATTGCGCGTGGCTGAAAAGACTTAAATGAACGGTTCGCGTCGAAGAAATTGCAATACAGTAAACGCGGCGTCGCTGGCGCGCTGGATTGTGGTGACGGTGTTTCTGGCGTTGGCTGGTCTGAGCTATGTCTATTTAACGCTTCAACTCTACCATCTGGGCGAGCGCAGGAAGTCGATCGAAAACGAGCTCGCTACTCTCCGCACGCAAAACGACATAGCCGGTGCACAAATCGCGGCTTTGACCTCTCGATCGGCATTGCAACGCCGTTTGAAAGAAGGCTATTTGAAAATGGTACCGATTTCGGAAGCCAGCATTGTGCGGCTCACGATGCCTGCCCGCTCAGCGGATGACGATTCGATCCAACCTGTAGCCAACGCCTCCGGCACAAAATGAAATCACACAGTCGAACCCGTTGCGTGCTGGTGTGCGCTGCTTTTATCGGGCTGTTCAGCATTTTTTCATTTCGTTTAATTTATCTGCAGGCAATCAAGCACGACGAGTACGCCGGTCTTGCCGCTGAAAAGCACGTCTATAAGCAAATCATCCACGCAGAACGCGGCACGATCCTCGACGCGAATAACGAAGTCCTCGCGCACAACATTCCTGTTCAAACCGTAGTGGCCGACGCCACGCATCTTAACAACCGGCAAGCAATCGTCGATCTCGTGAGAGAGGAACTCAAGCTCCCGGCCGCGCAGGTCGCGGAAAAATTAAGCAGTGAGCGCCGCTACATCGTCATCAAGCGTGGAGTGCCCGAGGCGCAGGCAGGCGCACTGCGTGAAAAACTTCGTGCCGCTGATCTGCGCGGAATTTATTTCGAGCACGACGCCACTCGCGTTTACCCAAACGGCTCGATGCTTTGCCATGTCATTGGATTCACCGATTTCGACCATCGTGGTATCCAGGGAGTGGAAGCTTCGATGGAGGAATATCTTCATGGGCAGGATGGTTTTCGCTTCATCGAACATAACCGCGCTGGCCAGGAAATCGTGCCTTATCGCGGACAGGAGCGGCCGCCGCGCGACGGCTATCAGGTTCATCTGACTGTTGATCTTAGTCTGCAGAACATTGTTGAGAGCGAGATCGACGCCGCGATGGAGGAATATTCTCCTCAAAAAGCGACGATTATTCTGATGCGCCCGCAGACGGGCGAAATCCTTGCAATGGCTAATCGGCCGGATTTCGACTTAAACCTTCGCACCGAGGCGAAGGCTGAAGAAATGAAAAACCGGGCCATCATCGACATGATGGAGCCGGGCTCCACCTTCAAGATCGTTGCCGCTGCCGCTGCTCTCAATGAACGCAAGCTTCGGCCCGATTCAACGATCTTTTGCGAGAACGGGCTCTGGAATTTTGGCGGCGCGGCCTTGCATGATCATCGCGCATTTTCGTATCTGAGCGTCCGCGACATTCTCGTGAAATCGAGCAATATCGGCGCAGCCAAACTCGCCCTGAGCGTGGGCGAGCAACGATTCTACGAATACATACGCCGATTCGGTTTTGGCGAGCGGACCGGAATCGAGTTGCCGGGTGAAATCGGTGGACTCATTCGACCGCCGCAAGCATGGAGCAAAATCTCGATCACGCGTATTCCGATGGGGCACGAAGTCGGGGTGACACCGTTACAAATGACAGTGGCGATGGCGGTGATTGCCAATGGCGGCAAATTAGTCACGCCACGGATCATAAAATCGATTACCACGCCGGAAGGGAAAACCGTCAGCTCACTTTTCCCTGTAGAGCTGCGTCAGGTGATTTCTCCGGAAACCGCAAGAGAAATCGGTGATGCCCTGCGCGGCGTGGTAAGCGATCGCGGTACCGCTGCCGCCGCTGCCGTTCCCGGTTTTACGATTGCGGGCAAAACCGGAACCGCGCAAAAGGTTGATCCTCGAGGGGGATATGAGCAGGGGAAGTATGTTGTTTCTTTCGCTGGCTATCTGCCGGCGGACCATCCCGAGTTTGTCGGTCTGGTGGTGCTCGATGATGCGCACACCAGCAAACCTGAGCTTAACTACGGCGGACTCATCGCCGGACCAATCTTTTCCCGGGTGGCGGAAAAGGCGGCCCGCTATCTAGATCTTGAGCCGCATGAGGAGATTCGCAAAGCGATTCCCGTAGAGCGAGTCGAAAAAACAACGCCGGCGGAACGGAGCCGCAAGACCGGGGCGGCGGAACGAGTCGCCTTAACCAATGCGTCGCGCTATTGAACACCTCGCCACGGTTCGCGGCTGCGAATCCGTCCCATTGCGGACATGTTAAAGCCTCATGCAGCTCAAGACTCTCCTCTCCGCGACTGCAGTTCGCCAGATCATCGGGACGCCTGATCGCACGGTGGAAAACATCGCGTATGACTCGCGGCGAGTGCAAAGGAATGGCATGTTCGTGGCATTGCGGGGCGAGAAATCCGATGGCCACGAATTCATCGGTCAGGCAATCGAAAAGGGCGCATCGGTAATCGTTGCCGAACGCGAGGAACAAAATCCCCGCGCAACTTGCCTTGTCGTCGAGAATACGCGGACTGCGCTCGCTGATCTTGCAGCAACCTTTTACGGGCATCCGGGCCGCAAATTGAAACTGGCGGCGGTCACGGGTACGAATGGCAAAACCACGACTACGTTTCTTATCAAGCACATTTGTGAAAATTCTGGCTTGCGTTGCGGATTAATCGGAACGGTGCGCTACGAAATCGGTGAGCGGGTGCTGCCGGCCATTCGCACCACGCCGGAATCGCTCGATTTACAGGAGCTATTGGCTCAGATCGTCAACGCGGGTTGTAAGGCAGCGGCTATGGAAGTTTCTTCGCATGCGCTCGCGCAGGATCGCACGCGTGGACTCGAATGGAACGTCGCCGTCTTTACAAATCTTACGCAGGATCACCTCGATTTTCACGGGACCATGAAAAGCTACTTCGAATCCAAGATGAAGCTCTTCACAGGACTCGGGAGCCAGAAAAAAAAGCGCAAACCTGTTGCGATTGTGAATATTGATAACCGCTACGGCGAACAGCTGCTCGACAAAATCGACAAGGGCGTCGCAGTGATCACTTACGGAATGGGGATGCGCGCAGATTTCCGCGCTTCAAATTATCGCGTTGAGTCCAGCGGCACCTCCTATCAGCTGGATGCTCGCGGCAAGAGTTATCTGGTCCGCGTTCCGTTGATTGGCCGATTTAATGTCACAAATTCGGTGGCGGCGCTGGCTGCGGCCAATGCTCTTGGAATCAATCTGCGCGACGCTGTGTTTAGTCTTGGCAGGTCGCCGCAGGTGCCAGGACGCCTGGAGCTGGTTCCGGCAAAGCGACAGTTTCAGGTTTTTGTCGATTATGCCCACACACCTGACGCGCTTGCGAATGTTCTCAAAACTCTGCGCGAACTTGAGCCACATCGATTGATTGCCGTTTTTGGTTGTGGTGGCAATCGCGACCGGCAGAAACGCCCGTTGATGGCCGAAACAGTGGATCGCCATGCCGATTACGCCATCATTACCTCGGACAATCCGCGCAAAGAAAATCCGGACACGATCGTCGCCGACACCGAAAAGGGATTCCGATCGACTCACTATGAAAAAATTGTCGATCGCACTCAGGCCATTAATCGCGCCATCGAGCTGGCACGGCCGCGCGACATTGTTTTGATCGCCGGCAAGGGGCACGAAAATTATCAGGAGTTCGCGGATCACACCATCCCGTTCGACGATATTCAAGTCGCGCGACGTGCGATCGAAGATCATCCAGTGGAGTTTTCATCATGACATTTTTGTTTGGGAATTTTCGTAGCGCACGCATCTTGCGCGTGGGGCAAGCGGGCGTCTCGCCTGCTGTTTATTCGCCGGCAGGCAAGATGCCTTGCGGCCCCACAGCCAGGATGGCTGTGTTACTTTTGCTATGAATCCACTTACGCTTTCTCAGATTGCGCAATTGGCCGGAGGCTCGCTCTCGTCCGGAGACGGAACTGTTGTAATCGATAAGGTCAGCACGGATTCGCGCACGATTAAGCGCGGGGAACTATTCGTCGCGTTGCGTGGCGAAAATTTCGACGGACACAATTTTATTGAAGCCGTCGCAACAACCGACGCGGTTGGCGCGCTCGTTGATTCCAATTGGAAAGCAAAGGTGCCGCAAAATTTCGCGCTTATTCGTTCAAACGACACGTTGCAGGCGTACCAGCAGCTCGCTGCCAACTACCGAAAGTCACTGACACTCCGTGTGGTCGCAATCACCGGAAGCAACGGCAAAACTGTTACGAAGGATTTCGCCGCGGCGGTTCTCGCTCGCCGGTTTCGAGTCGCGAAAACACAAGGAAATTTTAATAATCATGTCGGCTTGCCTCGAACAATTCTGGAGGCCACGTCGCGCGACGAAGTCGCAGTCTGGGAAATCGGAATGAATCACCCCGGTGAAGTTGCGGCGCTGGCGAAAGTAGCTGCGCCCGACGTCGGCATCATTACAAACATTGGTGTCGCGCATATCGAGTTTATGGGATCGCGCGAAAGAATTGCGGAGGAGAAAGGCGCGCTTGCAAAGGCCGTTGGCGCCGAAGGAACGGTCATTTTGAACGCTGACGATCCGTTTACGAAGGGGATCGCGGCTCGCACGCGCGGCAAAGTGATTTTCGCCGGCACGACTGCTGGCACGATTCGCGCCAGCGAGGTCAATCAGAGCGGGAGCGGAACAGATTTTACGATTCTCGAGGGCGCGCATCGCTGCCGTGCCCAATTAGCGGTGCCCGGTTTGCACATGGTGCAGAACGCACTGTTGGCGATCGCGGCCGGTCGTGTCTTCGGTCTTTCTCTGGAAGAGTGTGCCGCCGGTCTCGTCGCTGCTCCACTCACCAAAGCGCGTTTGCAAATCAAGGAAGTCCGCGGCGTGCAGTTTCTCGACGACAGCTACAACGCAAATCCCGATTCCATGAAAGCGGCATTGCGAACATTAGTTGAGCTGGATGCCGAAGGGCAACGGATCGCTGTGTTGGGCGAGATGCGTGAATTGGGCGACGAATCGGAGCGCGGACACCGCGAAGTAGGCGAAACCGCGGCCACGTTAAAGGTCGATCACCTGATTGCCATCGGAAATGTGGCCGCGACCATCGCAGAAGCGGCAAAACGGGCCGGCCTGGAGAACTGCTCAACCGTAGCGTCAACTGCTGAAGCCGCTGAATTATTAGCCGAGCTCGCCACGGCCGGTGATCTGGTTCTCATCAAGGGCAGTCGCCTGGCGCGCACAGAGCAAGTGATTGAAGCATTCCGCGATCCACAAGCCATAATCGCCAATTCGCCATGATGTACTTCCTCCATCACCTGAGCGATCGGTTCATCGGGTTCAACGTTTTCCTTTATGTCACGTTCCGAGCCATTGCCGCGGCAGTGACGGCGTTCTTGCTCACGTTGATTTTTGGAAACTTCATTATTCGAAGACTGATCGCACTAAAATTAGGGCAACCGATTCGCGGAGCGGCCGAGGTTCACCGCCTTGCCGAACTGCACGGTGGTAAACAAGGCACGCCTACCATGGGTGGCGTGCTGGTTATTGGCTCCGTCTTTGTGTCCAGTCTCATCTGGGCACGCCTCGACAACCGTTTCGTGTGGCTCGTACTGTTTTGCATGATTTATCTAGGCGCCCTCGGTTTCGGTGATGACTACCTCAAGGTGACGAAGAAGAAGTCCGATGGCATCAGCGGCCGGATCAAACTGGTTTTTCAGATTGCTCTTGCCTTAATTGTCACGGCCGTTTTTCTCACCAGTCCGCTGCTGGAAGTGCAGGCCCGTTCTCTCTATGTGCCATTCGTCAAAGCCCCAGTCATTGCGAACATGGGCTGGTTTACCTTCGTATTTTTTCTCCTCGTCATTGTTGGTTCCTCGAATGCCGTCAATCTCACCGACGGGCTCGATGGCCTCGCGATTGGGTGCACCATCACCGTGGCATTTGCTTATGCTTTGCTTTCTTACGCAGCTGGAAATTTCCGGATCGCCGAATATTTACAGGTCCCGTTTTATCCATTTGCCGGGGAACTGACTGTTGTCTGCTCCGCACTGATCGGTGCGGGTCTCGGCTTCCTCTGGTTTAATTGTTTTCCAGCGAAAGTTTTCATGGGCGATACCGGGTCGCTGTCTATCGGCGGCATGATGGGCGTCGTGGCGATCTGTTGCAAGCAGGAGCTGCTCCTGGTTGTCGTAGGCGGCGTTTTCGTGATCGAAGCCGTCTCGGTGATTTTGCAGGTGATGAGTTTCAAACTCACGGGCAAGCGGATTTTCGTCATGTCTCCGCTCCATCATCACTTCGAATTGACCGGCTGGAAGGAAAATACGGTGATCGTTCGGTTTTGGATTCTCTCGATCATCTTTGCGTTGCTTGGTCTTGCGACACTGAAACTGAGGTAAAACGTGCGCTACAAGAATCAGAATATCGCTGTTCTTGGTGCGGGATTGAGCGGGAGCGCTGCGGCGCTGCTGCTCAGATCGGAGGGTGCGCACGTTACAGTGCTCGATAGTGCCGAAGATAAGAACTTACTTAAATCGACCATCGACAATCTGCGAGCGCAGAATGTCCGTGTAATCTGCGGGGCGGCGGCTGACGAAGACTCGTCTACTTATCACATGGCGGTCTTAAGTCCGGGCATCGATCCAGCTTCTCGATTGGTGCGCAATTTCTCATCGCGCGGAATCGACGTCATCGGCGAGCTCGAACTCGGTTGGCGCTTTTGCGAGATTCCGGTCGTCGCTGTCACGGGCACAAACGGCAAAACGACAACGACCGAATTGCTCGCTCAAATGCTGAATGCTTGCGGCCAGCGAACGATTGCCTGCGGAAATATTGGGAAACCGCTGTCCGAAGTGGCGCGCGAGAAGCAGTCATTCGACGTGCTGACGGTAGAGGTGAGCTCGTTCCAACTGGAAACGATTCGCACCTTTCATCCATCCGTCAGTGTCTGGCTTAACTTCGCTCCGGACCATCTCGATCGTTATCTCTCGGTATCGGAATATCGCGCGGCCAAGCTGCGCATTTTTGAAAATCAAACCAATGCCGATGTGGCAGTCGTGAATGCTATCGAAAAAATACCGAATATCCGCCCGCGCACGATCACGTTTAGCGCCTATGCCAATGGTGGAGACTTCCGAGTCTCAGAAGGAGCGATTCTTTACCGCGACGAATCAGTTCTACGATTGGCGGATACGAAGCTGCGCGGCTTGCATAACATCGAGAATTTAATGGCGACCCTTGCGGTCGGAATGGCGCGAGGTTTGTCGTTCGAGCAGATGGTGCCGCCGCTTTCTGCTTATGAGCCGCGTCCGCATCGCTGCGAATTTGTGCGCGAAGTCAACGGCGTCGCCTACGTGAACGATTCCAAGGCGACCAACCTCGACGCAGTAGACAAGGCATTGCGCGCGCAAATCAAGCCCGTCATCCTGATCGCCGGCGGTAAGGACAAGGGATTTAGCTTTGATCCGCTTCGATCCCTCGTAGAAGAGAAGGTCAGATCCACGATTTTGATCGGTGAAATGGCCCAGAGCATCAAGCGCTCCTGGGCTGGCGCGGTCGAATCCGAGATTGCAAGCTCGCTAGCCGACGCAGTCGAGCGTGCGCATTCCGGCGCAAAACCCGGGGAAATGGTTCTTTTCTCTCCGGGGACATCATCGTTCGACATGTTCAAAAGCTACGCCGATCGAGGCGATCAATTTCGCGCGCTCGTCCGCGCATTGCCTGAAACCTGATGATGAAGGTTCCGCGCTTCTTCAGGCATAGAAAACTCTGGGCCGCGACTGCGCGCCGCTCGTCGGCGGCGTCTGCCGGAATGGACTTTGAAGAAATGCCGGAGCCGAACATGAAATTGTCGCGAGCGCTGCTGATTGTTTTGCTTCTGCACGTAGTCGCCGTGTCGGGAATTATCGCATTCAACGCGATCAAAACCCGGGAGAGTTCGTTTGTTCCGGCATCCTCGGCAAAGGTGGAACCTAAACCCTCCGCGACAGTGAGTGCAGCAATTCACACTGATGGCGCCAAGCCGCAAACTGCAGTGGCGCAAAAAGAGAACCCGTCCCGCGAGGATCTAAAAACTGCACATTCGCCTTCGAAACTGTCTTCAAAAGACGACCACGCGAACGCGCCCTCCCTCGCCAGGGCTACCGCGGGCAAGGCTGTGTCTTCTGGAAAAACTTATGTCGTGAAGAAGGGCGATAATCCGGTGACGATCGCAAGAAAACTAAAGGTCCCTTACGATGACCTGATCGCGCTCAACCATATCGAGGATGCGCGCAAATTACGGATTGGCCAAAAGCTGTTGATCCCCAAGACAACGAAGCCAAAAACGACGAACGGAAAAGCAGCGAACCCCAAAGAGAAGAAAAATGAAGTGCGCCACACCAAGCAACAAGCGCGCTCGACCTGATTATGCATCGTAAGAGCGCCTATATCCTTTTTCTCGCCGTGCTGGGACTTCTCGTTATTGGGATTGTCATGCTCTTTAGCACGAGTGCGTTTGCTCGCGACAGCCACGGAGACGTCTATTTTTTCATCAGACGCCAGGCGATTTGGTTCGGAATTGGCCTTGCGGTCTGCGTCGTTGCCGCGCTGATTGATTATCACTTTTGGCAGCGCACATGGTGGCTGTGGTTTGCATTGGCGCTCGTCGCATTATTGCTTTGTTATTTTCCGCACATCGGGATGCGCCTTAACGGATCGCGCCGTTGGATCGGTCTCGGCCCGGTAACTTTTCAGCCTTCGGAACTGGCGAAGCTGGCGGCAATCGTTTTCCTCGCTGCCTGGTTTGCGCGACGCGAAGACGCAGGGAGCAATGTCTTATTTGGACTTATTCTTCCGCTTACAATCATTAGCCTCCCGGCGGCACTTGTTCTCGGAGAAGTTGATCTGGGGACGACGGCCTTGCTGGGAACCACTGCGTTTGTGGTCATGTTCGTCGCCGGCGCGAATCCATTATGGCTCGGTATGATATCGTTCGCCGGCCTTGGCGGGCTTCTGATCGTTGCCAGCAGAATCTCCGAGCGAATGGGGCGGCTCTCCGCCTTTCTTCACCCGCAAAATTACAAGGAAGACGCTGGCTTGCAGCAGATGCAGGCATTGATCGCCTGGGGCAGCGGCGGAATGGAGGGACTTGGCCTGGGTAACGGTCGCCAAAAAATGCTTTATCTGCCGTACGCGCACACTGATTTCATCTTTCCAATTATTGGCGAAGAGCTTGGCCTGCGATTCAGTCTGCTCGTGATCTTTTTGTTCGTGATTATCATTGTTTGCGGCATCCTGATTGCGCTGCACTCCAAGGATCGGTTCGGCCTGCTTCTTGGCTGTGGCGTCGTTTCGTTGCTGGCTTTGCAGGCCGCAGTCAATATCGGTGTGACGACATCGCTCCTGCCGAACAAAGGATTGCCGCTGCCGTTCATTAGTTATGGTGGTTCGAACCTGGTCGCGTGCATGTTCGGGATCGGTTTATTGCTGAACATATATCGGCAAGGCATTCTTGAGCCGCGGCACAAGAAACCTGTGGCCATGCGGGTGCGAGGAACGCCACGTATTTAGCGCGATGAGTTTAATAGATTGTATAAGTCATATAAGTCGGAGGTGAAGAATATGAATGCAGTGATCGCATGTGGAGGAACTGGCGGACATCTTTTTCCCGGGATCGCCGTGGCGGAAGTGCTGCGCGACCGCGGTCACGAAGTGATGCTGTTAGTTTCTGAGAAAGATATTGACGCTCTGGCGCTCTCTGGCCGCGAAAGTTTCCGAGTGGAAAAATTGCCGACCGTGGGACTGCCGTCGCCATTTTCTCCGGCATTTTTCGGTTTCCTCGGTCGTTTTTACGAAAGCCTTGCGCTTTGCCGGTCTATCTATCGGACATTTAAGCCTCAGGTCGTTCTGGGCATGGGGGGATTCACTTCTACTGCGCCGGTATTGGCTGGGCGGATGCGCGGCATTCCCACCTTTATTCACGAGTCAAACGCCGTCCCTGGAAAAGCCAATCGTTTGACAGCGCGAATAGTACGCGCGGTCATGCTCGGCTTTAAGGAGTGCGCGCCTTTTTTTCCAAAAAACAACACAGAAATTACAGGCACTCCAGTCCGGACCGAACTGGTGCGTTTGGATCGACCGGAGGCGCGTCAAAAACTCGGACTCCAAGAGGATCTCATGACGGTCCTTGTGATGGGAGGCAGCCAGGGCGCGAGCGGAATTAATCAGGCGATGATTAAAGCGCTGCCGTTTTTGCGGGGCGCTTCAGTGCAGGTAATTCATCTTTCCGGCGCGCGCGATGAACGTCTGGTTACAGATAACTATCGACGCGAAAATGTTCCCGCCCGCATTGCTGCTTTTCATCACCGAATGGAAGAGGCTTACAGCGCCGCCAATCTCGTCGTTGCGCGGGCGGGTGCGGCTAGTCTCGCGGAGTTCGCCGCCTTTTCATTGCCCGGCATCCTGATTCCATTTCCCTATGCGACTAATGATCATCAAACCCGCAACGCGGAGATCTATGCTCGCGTCCAGGCCGCGATTCTCCTCAAGGATTCAGAAGTCTCGGGCGAGTTACTCGCACGCAAGATTCGGGAGTTGATCGAGGATCCAGAGCGGATTCAACAGATGGCTGCAAATTCTTCGCGGCTCGCGCGGCAGGACGCGGCCGGGCGTGTGGTCACGACTATGGAGAGATATACGACTCATGAAGCCCGGCTCTGAAGATTGCAGCGTGACTGTGCAGCCTCCGCCGCAGACCGGCTCCGCAGGAGGGAGCGCTCGTACTCTGCCGCTTGACCTGCAAGCATTCCTCACGCGTGAGCAGCACCGGATTCATCTGGTTGGCGTAGCAGGCAGTGGCATGAGCGGTATCGCCGCGCTTTTGATCGAACTGGGGCATACGGTCAGCGGCTCAGACAAGGTTAGCACAACCGAAACTGATCGATTGCAGCGGCTTGGTTTGCGTTTTCGCGAGCAACACCGACCGGAAGATGCCAGCCCCGCTGACCTTATTGTCTTTTCTTCTGCAATCAGGAGCGACAATCCAATTCTTGGTAGCGCGCGCGATAGGGGAAAGCCGATCGTGCGCCGCGCAGAAGCGTTGGCCGCAATTATGCGCAGCAAACGCGGCATCGTCATCGCTGGAATGCATGGCAAAACGACGACCTCAGCAATGACCGCGCACGCCCTGCGCGAAGGCGGGCTGCATCCATCGCATTACGTTGGCGCCGAGATTCCAATTCTCGGAACCAACGCGCATTGGGATCCGCGTGGCGAATATTTCGTTGCCGAAGGAGACGAGAGCGACGGCACCATCGCGCTTTTTCACCCGGAGCAGACGCTCATTCTGAATATCGAGGAGGAGCACCTGGATTTTTATGCTGACCTCGACGCGATTGAAAAGGTTTTCGCGCAATTGATCACGCAAACGGCCGGCAAGGTTTTTTATAACGTCGACGACAAGAATGCCGCGCGGTTATGTCGATCTTTCACGCGCAGAATTTCCTATGGCTTTGGCGAGACGGCCGATTATCGAGCTGTGGATATCCGGCTGAAGGATTTTGCTTCGACGTTCCGGGTCAATCATCGGGGACAGGATCTCGGCGAAGCAGCGTTGAATGTTCCCGGACAACATAACGTTCACAATGCGCTGGGAGTCATCGCGCTCGCGTCAGAGCTCGGCATCGCGTTTGAAAAAATCGCGAAATCGCTGGCACGGTTTGAGCACGCGCGCCGCAGGTTCGAAATCAAGTACGACAGCCCACGTTTTCTTTTGGTAGACGATTACGGGCATCACCCGACGGAAATCCGCGCCACGCTCAAGGCGGCCAGATCGGTTGGTCGCAAGCGCGTGCTGACCATGTTTCAACCGCACCGTTATTCGCGCACGAAAGCATTGCGGAAAGAATTTGGTCGCGCGTTCGATGATGCGGATCGCGTGGTAGTGACGGATGTTTATGGATCGAACGAAGCGCCGATTCCGGGAGTGACCGGACAAATGATCGCTGACGAAATCATTGCGCACGGACATCGCGGTGTCTGCTACGAATCCCGTTTGGAATGGATCCACCGGGCTATCGGAAACATGCTCGAGTCCGGCGATCTCGTTTTGAGTCTCGGTGCCGGAAATATTCACGAGCAGTTATCCGGCCTCGCTGCCGACTTGGTTATTGCAGAAAAGTTGAAAGAGATCGTGGGCGAAGACGGTGAAGTCTGTCTTTATGAGCCGCTCTCGAAGCACACGACTCTTCGCGTAGGCGGTCCGGCGCAATTTTGGGTCGAGCCGCGAAATGAGAAAGCCTTTGCGGAGTTGATCCGGTTTTGCCGGGACGAAAATCTTCCGCTCTTCGTGATGGGTCGCGGATCAAATCTTCTGGTTCGCGATGGCGGCATTCGCGGCGTAGTCATTCATCCGTGCGGTGGCGATTTCGACAAGATCGAGATCAACGGCGACGAGATCACCGCGGGCGCTGGTGCGAAATTGAAGGAAGTCGCTTACGCGGGTAAAGCGGCCGGCATTGGTGGGCTGGAGTGGTTGGAAGGAATCCCGGGCACGGTCGGAGGCGGCTTACGTATGAACGCAGGCGCGATGGGCGCGCAAACTTTCGAGAACGTTGTGCGTGTTCGCTATCTCGATGCGGATGGCGAGGCGCACATTAAAACGCGCGACGAATTGGAAGTGTATTACCGAAATTTCCCGTTGCTGGAGAAAAATTTTGCCGTGTCCGCCGTTTTTCGCGGCGAGCCTGCACCGCTTGAAGAAATTGTTCGCAAACTGGAAGCGTCACAGGAGAAACGACGCACATCGCAGCCCGCAGCGAAAAGCGCGGGCTGCATTTTCAAAAATCCGGACGCATGTCCTGCGGGAAAACTGGTTGACGAGTTGGGATTGAAAAATTCGTCCGTCGGAAAAGCGCGAGTCTCGGAGGTGCACGGGAATTTCATTGTCAATGACGGCGGCGCGACAGCGGCAGAAATGCTGGAGTTAATCGAAAAGATCAAGGCGACTGCGCGGGCTAAGCGCGGAATCGAACTGGAAACCGAAGTGCAAATCGTGGGAGAGCCGGGGTGACGATGGCGACAAATCAAAGTTTACCGAAAAAAATTGCAGTGTTAATGGGCGGCCCCGGCTCTGAGCGCGATGTGTCGTTGGCGACTGGTCGCGGCGTTTCTAAAGCGCTTCACTCGTTAGGTGCAGAAGTCGTCGATGTCGATGTTCATGATGAAAATTTCGCTCTTCCGAAAGATGTCGATCTTGCGTTCATCACTATTCACGGAACGTTCGGCGAAGACGGTCAGCTCCAGAAAATTCTGGAAGAGCGCGGCGTGTGTTACACCGGTGACGGTGTCGAGGCGAGCCGGGCAGCATTCGACAAAATTTTGTCGAAAGAGAAATTTCACGAACACAACGTCGTCACTCCGGAATGGGAAGTCGTCGAAGTCGGCCAGCGCCCAACGATTTCGGTTCCGCTGGTAGTAAAGCCGGCGCGACAAGGTTCTACCGTTGGCGTGGTGATTGTAAAAAACGCGAGCGAACTTGATTCGGCTATCACGGAGGCCGGCAGGTACGATCGCAAATTGTTGATAGAAAAATTTGTGCCGGGCCGCGAGTTGACGATAGGTGTTCTTGGTGATCAAGCCCTGCCGATTCTTGAAATAATCCCAAAGGGCGGTTTTTACGACTTTAACAACAAGTACCCGTTTCTGAATCCGCAGGGTGGCGGCGGCGCCGAACACGTTTGTCCGGCGGAAATCGATCCAACCAGGACGAAACAAATTCAGGAACAGGCGCTGCGTGCTTTTCGTGCGCTCGGCCTGGTTGTTTACGGCCGCGTCGACGTCCTGCTTTCCGATTCAGGCGAACCGTTCGTGCTGGAAGTGAACACGATTCCAGGTATGACAGAGGCGAGCTTGCTGCCCGAAGCCGCTGCGGCTGCCGGTATCAATTATGTCGATCTTTGCGCGCGCATCATCGCGCTCTCTCGCGGCAAAATGCAAAGGAGCCCGAGATGAGACCCGCTCAGAGACGCTCCCAGTCGCGCAATCGGCGAGTCTCCAATGTGCGCCAGCGCCGCCAGCAGCACTTGCTTGATGTGAAAGTTCGCTCCCGCAGAGCGGCACAGCATCGCGCTCGAAAGGCACTGGCGGTTCTCTCCCGAGTGGTATTGCTCGCTGCGCTGTGCGCCGCGGTTTATGCGGGAACACGTGAAGCTGCGCGGCGTCTGTTTTTCGAGAATCCGGATTATCAGCTGAAGACAATTGAATTGCAGACGGACGGAACGTTGCAGCGCGAGCAGATTCTAAACGCTGCTGATCTACGCGAAGGCGAAAACATTTTCCGCATAAATCTGGCTCGCGTCCACGATCTGATACAGCAGTTGCCTCAAACCGATGAGGTGCAGGTTTTGCGAAAATTGCCATCCGAGATCGATATTCGTGTGGTGGAACGAAAGCCGGTCGCGTGGATCACGAGCGAAAAGGAAATTTCCGATCCATTTGCATCAGACTCGGCTTTTCTAGTGGACGCGCGCGGTGTTTTGATGAAAGAAAAGAAATTGTTGCCCGAATATCTCGGATTACCTGTCATTCTGGGATGCTCGAGCGAATGGCTGGAGGTGGGCAAAGTCGTCGAATCGCCCGAAGCAAAGACGGCGCTCGAGCTGCTGCGGTTGAGTTCGCGCAGTTTTTTGCAAATGCGCTTTCAAATCCGCGAGATCGACGTTTCCGAGAGTTATCGCCTGCTGGTGACCGACAAAAATCATAGCCGCGTAATGCTTGGTTATAACGATCTCGAAACGCAATTACGCCGGCTCGAGCAATTTCTTGTTTACTGTGACGATTCAAAACAGGAACTGGCGACCTTAAACCTGCTTGTGCAACGAAACATCCCGGTGACGTTCGCCCCGCGGCTGGTCGCGGTTATTAACGATACCATCGAGCCTGCTGTGGAACCGCGGATTATGAAGGCAATCCCGGTGCATCCTTCTGAAACCCGCCGCCCTCGTCAAGGCTCCGGAGGGCAAGAGACCGTGTCACCAGCGCCCAAGGCGCGCACCAGTTCAAAACCACCCCCCAAGGCAATTCCCACTCAGCGACAGAAAACGGATTAACATAATGGCGAGCAATAATTTGATGATTGGTCTTGAGATTGGAACCTCCAAAATCTGTGTGGTTGTCGGCGAGAGCCGGCCCGACGGCACCGTCATAATTCTCGGTGTCGGTCAGACGCCGTCGCGGGGCGTACGCAAGGGCGAGATCGTTGATTTTGAAACGGCAATGAAATGCGTGCACGAGGCGGTGGTCGATGCCGAACAGAAAAGCGACGTGATGATTCGGAGCGTTTATGTGGCCGTTGCGGGGTCGCACCTTCAAAGCTTCAACAACCGCGGATGCGTCATGCTGCCCGAAGACCGCGACGAAATTGACGAGCAGGACATCGAAGACGTGAAAATCAATGCGCGCGAGGTGAGCATTCCTGCGCAAAACGCGTTCCTTCATTCCATCATTCAGCATTATCATGTCGATGGACAGGACGGCGTGCTGAGCCCGCTCGGGATGCTTGGCCAAAGATTAGAAGCCGATTTCCACATTATTCACGGCGTCCGGACGCGCATCCAGAACACAATCCGGTGTGTGAAAGAATTGCCGCTCGACGTTGAGGATGTCGTTTTTGGCGGGCTTGCTTCTGCTCAGGTGGTACTCACCCAACACCAAAAAGACCTCGGGGCACTGGTGATCGATATCGGCGGCGGGACGACGGACTATGTCTTATACGCGGACAGCGCAGTGAAGCAGAGCGGTTGCATTGCAATCGGTGGTGACCATATCACTAACGATATTTCAATGGGCTTGCGTATCCCAATGGCACGCGCGGAGAAACTCAAAATCGAGGAAGGAAGTTGTGTGCTGGGAAATTGTTTCCCAGGCGAAATGATTTTGCTAAAGGACGATTCCGGTTTTGCGGGGAAGGAGATCGAGCGCGAGACGTTGAACACGATTATTCACTTGCGCCTGCGCGAAACTCTTGAGTTGCTCAAACGCAGACTCGACGAAGAACCATTCATCAATTACCTCGGCGCTGGTATTTTCATCACAGGCGGATGCAGCCTCCTCAATGGCATCGATAATCTCGCGGAAGGGATTTTCGAAGTGCCCGCGCACGTCGCGCACGCTCAAACAACATCAGGCGTGACCTCTGCAGTAGAGAACCCGCAATTTTCCACCGCAATCGGGCTGATCAAATATGCGCAGGCGGTGCAAACAGACCGGCCAGCGCGAGGAATTGGGCGAATCCTAGGGAGAATTTTCAGCGGAAGGCGATGAAGAAAGTGAGCGCGCTCTTACCCAGTCATCCCGAGCCGCACAGACGGCGAGGGACCTCACAAATGCGCTCAGCGTTTACTTGGTTTCATTTACGTCGGCACAAATCAGGGACGATGCCATTAGGACTTCGTGTGACCTCTTGGCGAATTGAGAGGTTCCTCGCTTCGCTCGGAGTGACAAATTTGGAACGGTGAATGCAGGACCAGAAGCAGAAAGATCAATATGATTCAACTCAGCAAAAATTACAGCCTCCCCGAGCGGGCGGAGGAATTTATTCCAATCAAAATTGTCAGTGTTGGTGGCGCCGGTCTGAATGCGCTCGATCGAATCGTGCTCGACGGATTGGAGGGAGCAGAGGTCTTGGCGGCCAACACCGATGTACAATCGCTGGCGAGCTCCGTTGCCGCGCACAAAGTGCAGCTCGGTCGCACTGTCACCCGTGGGTTGGGTGCAGGTGGCGACCCGGAGCTTGGCTATCAGGCCGCTTTCGAATCGACAGAGGAGATCCGCGAGGCGTTGACCGGCGCACGAATGATCTTCATCTGCGCAGGGCTCGGCGGCGGCACGGGATCGGGGGCAGCGCCGTATGTGGCGCATCTCGCTCGCGAGCCGGGCGCGCTGGTCCTAGCATTCGCAACGTTGCCGTTTGCGTTCGAAGGCAGACGCCGCAACGCGCAGGCGCGCGAAGCTCTGGCCCGTCTCAGCGAGATCGCTAACGCTGTGGTTTGCTTCGAAAATGATCAGATGGGCGACATGGTCGGGCCGCACGCCGGTATTCATCAGGCATTTTCCAAGGCCGATACGACTATCAGTCAAAGTGTCCGTTCGATTGTGAATCTGATTCAGCGACCCGGGCTCGTTCGCATTGGCTTCGACGATTTGCTTTCTGCGTTGCGTAGCCGGAATGGCCGATGCCTGTTCGGCTTTGGCGAATCCGATTCGGACAATCGCGCGCATGATGCGCTGGCACAGGCGCTCAAGAGTCCGTTAATGGACCGAGGTCGCACCCTGGCGGACGCCGCGCGGGTACTCGTCCAAGTGGCAGGCGGGCCGGCTATGACCTTGTCCGAAGTCGAAATTGTGATGAAGGAGCTTGATCGGCATGTTGGCGACGAGACGCAGATTCTTTTCGGCACTGCTGTGGACGGACGATTAGGAGATCGTTTGAGCGTGACGATTATCAGTTCACTTACAGCGGATGAGAATTTGGCGCAGACTCAACCTCCGCTGAGCAGCGCGCCGCCAATGCCGCCAATGCCGCCAGTGTGGGAACAGCCTCGGGAGACCCCGCCGAAGATTGAGGTCGAGCCCGAGCCGGCTCCAGTCGAAGATTTTCAGTCGGCGGAGGAGATTCCTGTTGAGGAACCCAATTTCCCTGAGGTCGAAACCGCGCCAGCGCCATCCGTGGAACCAGCCCCGAATGCCTTTGAGGTTGTCGACACGCCTGAGCCGCCCGTGAGCACACCGCCGAGAAAGCCGGCGCTTGCAAAGGAGGAAAAAGCGGCTGCTGAAAAGTCCATTCACGCCAAGCAGGAAGTTTTACAATTCGAACCGGTCAACCGCGGCCGGTTTGAAAAAAGCGAGCCGACAATTGTCGAAGGCGAAGATCTCGACGTTCCGACGTATCTGCGAAAAAAAATCAGGGTGAAGTGACCGAACCAGTCATTCCGAGCGAAGTCGAGGAATCCCGTTGCGAAACCCTGCGGCAGTTCCACGGGATCCCCCGACGCCGCTGCGCTCCGCTCGGGATGACCTAGCGCTCTACTTCTTCATCAATTCGAGCACGGCGCTCGTCATTCCGATGATTCCAACACGGATCGTTGGTTCGGGAACGGGGGCGAATTTACTCGAATGCAGGGTTGGCAATTCTTTTCCCTTCTGTTTGTACTCCGCGATCTTCGCTGGCTCGATGGCTCCGAAATGAAAATTAACCGCCGGAATGGAGTGGTCCGGTAGGCTATATTCGGAAAAATCTTCACCGCCCATCGTTGGATCGACGATCTTGACATTATCGTTGCCTAACGACTTTTTCCAAACAGCAACAAGCCGCTTCGTGAGTTCCGGATTGTTGTAAGTCGCCGGGCAAAATTGATCTTTCGATACGCTGACAATCGGCGCTCGCTCTGGCGGGATTCCGGCGGCCGCTGCGATCCCCTTGGCGATTCTCTCAATCGCGGCCAACACACGCTCGCGTGTTTCAGCTTTGTAGGTGCGCACGGTCAACTGCATTTTCACTTCGTCCGGAATGATGTTGTGCTTTGTCCCGCCGTGGATGGAACCCACCGTGACAACGATTGGATCGAGCGGATTATTTTCCCGGCTTGCGATGGTTTGCCAGTTGTTGATCATTTCCGCTGCGAGGACGATCGGATCTTTCGTTTTGTACGCATACCCACCGTGTCCGCCCACGCCTCGGACGGTGACGTCGACCGAATCGACATTTGCGGACGTGTAACCTTCGGTTACACCAATGCGCCCAGTTTCAAGATCGGCCTTGTCATGAAAACCGAGCGCAAAATTCGGTTTTCCGAATCGGTCATAAAGTCCGTCTTTGAGCAACGCACGTGCGCCGTTGCCAGTCTCCTCCGCTGGTTGCGCGACGAACACGATCGTGCCGTGCCATTGATCTTTTAACTTCGCCAGAGCGCGCGCGGTGCCGATGAACGCTGCGATGTGTGTGTCATGCCCGCAGGCGTGCATTACATGGACGTCCTTACCTTCATCGTTTTTGGCGACGACCTTGCTGGCGTACGGCAAACCAGTCTCTTCTTCCACCGGCAACGCATCCATGTCTGTGCGCACAAGCACCGTCGGCCCGTCGCCATTCTTCATCACTCCAACCACGCCGTAGCCCTTAAGCTTAGGATTTTCATATTTGCCGAGATGCTCGGTGACCTGGCAGCCCGCCGCGCGCAATCCTCTCGCGACTAACGCTGCGGTGCGCTCCTCATGTCCGGATAATTCCGGATGAGTGTGAATGTCTTTGTAGATGCCAATCAACGAGGGAAGCTCAGCGTCGGCGAGCGACTGCGGCGTTTGCTGCGCGACTGCAAGCGCCGGAACGAGGACGGAGAGTAATACGATCGACGATGAAATGGTCTTCATTGTGTCATGCTGAGCAAAGCCGAAGCATCTCTTAATTCTCATTCGGTGCAATCACAGTAAGAGATTTCTCGAACTTCGGTGGAAATGACAGAAAGTTGGATAGCTCATGGAATTCGAAAAGAACACATTGCTCTTCGGCGCTGATCCAACGCCACGCATTGTCGCCATTGAACTCGGCGAAACTGGCACGGTTAAGGTTTATCGCCGGGAAGCAGATGGATCGACCATTGCCGACGTTGAGCCTTTTCACCCATTTGTTTGGTGCGACTCGGATGTTGTCGATCTTGGCATCGAATCCGAAAAGCTTGAGAGCGATCTTAAGTACGGCTGGCTGGTCACGGTCGATAGCTGGAAGGAACTCATCAGTTTGCGTAACGGACTAAAAAACGCCGGGCGCGATTTCTTCGCCTTTACCGATCCAGTGCAGCATTACCTGACCGCGACCGGGCGTACGTTGTTTAAAGACTTGCCGTTTGAAGAGCTCAAACGCATGCAGATCGAGGTGCTTTCATTCGAAAACGCTGTAGCCGGGGTCGATGATCCCGGCCGTGGCGATCATCTTATGAGCATCGCACTCTCGGATAACACCGGTTGGGAAGAATTACTGGTTGTCGATCCAAAAAACGTCGACGAATCGGAGCACGCAGCACTGAAGCGACTGACCGCCATCATCAAAGAACGGGATCCCGATGTGATCGAGGGACACAACTTGTTCCGTTTTGATCTGCCATATCTGGTCGCACGGGCGAAGAGAGCAAAGACCAAACTCGATTGGGGCCGCAGCGATGGATTCCTGCGCTCGCGACCGTCACGACTCCAAATCGCAGAGAAAACAATCGATTATCCGAAGTTCACAGTCGGTGGCCGCCATTTCGTTGATACTTTTTTGCTCGCACAATTTTATGACGTCGGCATGCGTTCCCTTGCC
>WNFX01001235.1_pt1 | contig 26375 bp, 24 predicted proteins | sample 5400111 | NCBI WGS metagenome assembly WNFX01 (sample SAMN13153363, study PRJNA577476) | soil metagenome | isolation source: 40 cm soil or saprolite under grassland replicate 1 | place: USA:California | collected 2016-06-15
TCGTCGACCCGCTCCACATCGTCGCCGGTCTTCCGGCCGAGATTGAGCGAGGCGTACGGCCCTTCGCTGACGCCACCGCGGCGCGTCGTGAAGACGACCTCGTACGGCCCGGGCGCCTCCCAGGGAATCACGCGCCGATGAGCTCCCGAGCCGCTTTGAGCTCCGACTCGCGTCCGTCGAGCTCGCCGTTCAGCTTCCGCCGCCGCAGCTCCGCAAGGATCTCCCCCACGCGCGGCGACTCGGCGAGCCCAAGGTCGGCCAGGTCGCTACCGCTCACCTCGAGCCGGACGTCCCGCAGGCCGCGGAAGTAGGCGTGTAGCGGTTCCAGGTCGGCCAGCGCTAGCGCGAAGAGTGGCGCGTCCGGCGCGTAGCGGTCGGCGAGCGCTGCGATCTCCGCCGGCTCGACCTCCTGGTCCCGCAGGCGCTCCACGATCCGAGGCCCGACCGTCACGGCTGCAGCGATCTGCTCGGTGTCTCGGCGACGCATCTTCAGGCGCTGCAGCCAGCCGTACACCTCGTCCGGTGGCAGCTTTCGGGCCAGAGCGATCAGGCCGAGCCGCCAGGCGGGGAGCTCGACCTCGTACTGCTGCGCGAGCGCACGCAGCCGTGCAAGCAGCGTCACAGCCTCCTCGTCGGCTGCGAGGTGCGGATGGATGGCCCTGTCGGCGCCGAGCTCGGCCAGCCGGAGAATCGAATGCTCGACCTCACCCTCCTCGAGCAGAGCCACGAGCTCGTCGCGGAGACGGGCCGACGAGAGGTCGCCTACGAGACCCATCTCGATGCACCCACGGGCGAGCCCCAGCGTGTGCTCGTCCATCCGGAACCCGTAGCGGTTCTCGTAGCGGATCGCGCGGAAGATGCGGGTTGGATCGTCGATGAACGAGAGGTTGTGGAGAACGCGGATCCGCTTCTCCTCGAGATCGACGCGCCCACCGAAGGGATCGACGAGCCGGCCGTAATCGTCCCCCTTTAGCGAGACGGCCATTGCGTTGATCGTGAAGTCGCGCCTGAACAGGTCCTCGCGGATCGAGGCGTGCTCCACGGAGGGGAGCGCCGCCGGGGCGTCGTAGAACTCGGTCCGCGCGGTGACGACGTCGACGCGGTCGCCGTCCCTGTACACCACGACGGCGGTGCCGAACTTCTCGTGCGCGCGCATCCGCCCGCCGAGCGCGTCGGCCAGCGCCTGCGCGAGCGCGATCGCGTCGCCCTCGACGGCGATGTCCACGTCGAAGCTACGTTCACCGAGCAAGATGTCGCGTACCGTCCCCCCAACGAGGTAGACGCCCTCGTAGGCCTCGCTGAGCGCGGCGACGGCCTCGAACACCTGCTCGAGGCGCTTGAGCTTTCCGAGCTCTTCCGACAGCGACGCGGTCGGACCCCTTGCTGTAGCCGCCCGCTCGCCGAGCGCTTCGAGCACGTCGCTGCGCGTGACCACTCCGGCGAGCTTTCCCTCACGCAGGACCGCGATCCGGTCGTCGCCGGACGCCAGCAGCCGCTGCAGCTCCGACAGCGGGGTCTGCTCGTCGCAGATGGCAACGCGCGAGCTCATGATCCCTTTGACCGGCGCGTGCGAGAGACCGTGAGAGATCGCCTTGTCGAGATCCTCCCTGCTGACGACCCCGACGACCTGGTCGCCCTCGGCGACGAGGATGCCGCTCTGGCCGAAGCGCTGGCAGGCGACCATTGCGCCGGAGACGGTCTCGTCCGGCGAGATCGTGCGAGCCGGCGTCGACATGACGTCCCGCGCCCGCGCCGGCTCGCGGATGGCCTCGTCCAGGCGCTCGACGACGATTCGGCGGGCTTCGTCGAGCGGGCCTCGGTAGATCGCCGAAGCCGCCTGGGCGTGGCCCCCGCCCCCGAGCAGCCCTGCGAGCGCGGACGCATCGAGCTCGGGCACGCGGCTGCGCGTGACAGCGAAGACCCGACCGTCCATCTCGACGAGCACGGCGAGACCCTCGCAATCGGTCACGTCCACGAGCTTGTGCGCCAGATTCGAGATTCCCTCCACGTACTCCGGTGCCGACGCTGCGGCGACAAGCACCTCGACGCCGGCGGCCTGGTGGGCCTCGAGCGAGTCGAGCAGCGTTGCCAGGAGCTCGCGCTCCGCCTCGCCGAGCGGCGTGTGCAGGAAGCGCGCGAGCAACTCCTGCTCCGCCCCGTGGCGCAGGCACCAGCCGAGCGCTTCTGCGTCGCGCTGCGTGGTCGTCGCATGGGTGAGCGAGCCCGTGTCCTCGTGGATGCCCAGCGCGAAGACCGTCGCCTCCAGCGGACTGACCGAGAGCTCCCGTTCGGCGAGAACGCCCACGAGCGTCGTCGTCAGAGCGCCGTCCTCCGATACGACCACTGACTCGGGCGCCGCCCAGTCCGGCTTCTCATCCCCGTGATGGTCGAAGACGACCTTGTCGACCTTCGGATCGAGTGCCACAGGCTCGAGCTCGCCGAGCCGCGACGCGTGCACGGTCTCGACAACGATCAGGCGCCGGATGGCATCGAGCTCGAGCCGCGAGGCCTCGACGACGAAGTCGAGCTCGTCTGCGTGCAATCGGTAGAACTCGCGGACGTTGCGGTTCAGCGAGCCTGCCAGGCAGACCACGGCGCCCGGATAGAGGCGACGCGCGGCCAGCGTCGCCGCGAAGGCGTCGAAATCGGTGTTCGTGTGGGTGGCGACCACAACCTCAGCGCGCATGCCCACATTCTGCGGCTAGAGAGCGGCGATCGCCTCGATCTCGACCTTGGCGCCGGAAGGAAGCGCCGCCACCTCGACGGTCGAGCGCGCAGGTGGCGCACCGCCGACATGCCGCGCGTAGACCTCGTTCATCCCGGCGAAGTCGCCGAGATCGGTGAGGAAGACGGTCGTCTTCACGAGCCGCTCGAGCCCAGTTCCGGCCTCCGCGAGGATCGCAGCGAGGTTCGCGAAGATCTGCTCGGTCTGCTCTTCGATCGAGCCGCCGATCTCAGCCTGATCCGGCTTGAGGCCCAGTTGGCCCGACACGAACACGAACTCACCGGCCCGGATCGCTTGCGAATACGGAGCGCCCTGGAACGGTGCGGGCGCATTCTCGGTGCGGACGACGGACTTCATCTCAGTCGCCATCGGTCTCCTTTCGTCTGCGGGGACGGCAGCTCTGCGCCAGCGCGACGCCGAGCGCCTTGAAGATCGCCTCCAGCACGTGCTGAGTGTCCCGGCCCTCGATCAGGCGGACGTGGAGCGTCAGGCCCGCCCCTTCTGCGAACTGGGTCAGAAATCGGGCGACCAGATCGGTTGCGAGACCACCAACGCCCATGTCGGAGAGATCGACGTTGGAAACAAGCAGCGGCCTGCCCGAGGCCTCGAGCACGACATGGGCCAGCGCCTCGTCGGCGGGGAGGGCAGCGGAGCCATAGCCGCGCACGCGCTCCGAATGGAGAGCCTCCGAGAGCGCCTGACCCAGTGCCCGGCCGGCGGCCGCGACCTCGGCGTCCGGCTCCTCCGGCGCGACCTCGAGCGCCAGATCGAACGAGGCGTGCTCGGCGAGCAGCGTCAGTAGATGGTCCAGGACGGGGACGCCGGTGTCGACGCTTGCCGTGCCCACGCCGTCGACCTCGACCCGTGCCTGGAGCCGGCCTTCCTCTCCCGCGTAGCCGGTGGCCGTCATCCCTCGAAGCAGGGTATCGCAGCCTCCACCGCCCACCGATACGGCTTCTGGCGGTTCCCGAGAACTGTCTGCGGCCAGATGAGACCTGCTTTGCACAAGCTTCCGCGCCTCAGGGCGCTCGCCGGCCTGGCCGGCGCCCTGACGCTTGCCCTCACCGGTACCGCGACGGCCTCCCTTCGTTCGCTTTCGCCGAACACGGCCGCCGGTCCGACGGTGGTCGGTTACAGCTCAGAACGCGCCCTTGGCCGCGCGGTCGCACAGTCGGGGTCGCGCGTCCTCCGCCGGATCCCCGCACTACATGTCGCCGTACTGAGCACTCCGCCGGCAGCCCTCGAGGTCCTAGGCGGGCTGCCAGGCATCCGCTACAGCCGTAGGCCGGTTCTTCGGCACGAGCTCGTCGATCCGGGGATTACGCCGGAGCCCGTGCTCGGAGGCGCCTACGAATGGCAGTACGCGGCGGCCCGCGAGAGCCTCGTTCCGGCGACCGTCCGCCACGCGGCCTCGGCGATCACGATCGCAGTGATCGACACGGGCGCCGACGTCTCCGCGCCGGACCTCGCCGCGAAGGCGCCCTCGACCTGGAGCGTCCGCAGCAACTCCACGGATGTCACCGACTATCAGGGACACGGAACCTTCGTCTCTTCGCTGGCCGCGGGCTCCGTGACGAACGGCGAGGGCGTGGCCGGCTTCGGCGGCGATGCCAAGTTGCTGGCCGTTCAGGCGGCCGCCGTCGACGGCACCTTCACGGACGTCGACGAGGCGGCGGCGATCGTCTACGCGGTCGACCACGGCGCCAAGATCATCAACATGAGCTTCGGCGGCTCAGGCAGCTCTCCGACCGAGCAGAACGCGATCGACTATGCCGCCGCGCACGGCGTCCTCCTCGTCGCGGCCGCGGGCAACAGCGGCCAGAGCGGCAACCCCCCGAACTACCCGGCTGCCCTCCTTCAGCCCATCGGTTCGAACGGTCAGGGCGGCATCGGGTTGGCGGTCGCTGCCTCGAACCTGAGCGGCACGCGGGCGGCCTTTTCGAGCTACGGCTCGTATCTATCGCTGGCCGCTCCGGGCGAGAACGTCTTCGGAGCCCTCTCGTCGAGCTCGGATCCCGGCCACTGGCCTCGCCAGAGCCTCCCGGGCTCGACCGCAGGCCTCTACGGGTACGCAAGTGGGACCTCGTTCGCCTCCCCGGAGGTCGCAGGCGCTGCGGCGCTCGTCTGGGCCGCGAACCCGACGCTCAAGGCACCGGACGTCGCGGCCATCCTCAAGCAGTCGGCCTCTGGAAACGGTGCCTGGAACCAGGACACCGGCTACGGAATTCTCGATGTCGCCGCCGCGGTCGCCAGGGCTCAGGGAGTCAGCGTCGCCGCTCCGACCGTGACCCTTGCCGGCAGCCGCTCAGGCCTCCACGTCAGCCTCTTGTGGAGCTCGCCGGGGGCCGTCAGCTACCGGCTCTCGGTAGGACGCGACGGGGGTGCAACCCAAGTCCTGCTGGGGAAGACGACCGCGACGAGCGCCGTCTACGACCTCGAGCGCCGCCACTCGTACTCGTTCGTCGTCACGGCGATCGACGCTTACGGCTCGACCGTTGCCTCGAGTCCCTATGTGGTTTCTCTGCCCTACTCGGCGGTCAAGCTCGACCTGAGAGTCTCCGTGCTCGGCCGCACGCAAAGCATGATTCGCCTTCGGAGCGCCTTCAACCCTGCGAGCAAGAGCGTCGAGCGCGGCGAGCGCAAGTTGGTCTTGGAGTCGTTCGACGGTCATGCCTGGCGTCGCTTGTCCGTTGCGAGCACGAGCAGGACGGGCGTGGCCATCTGGACGCTCAGGCTCCGCCGGGGCAGCTACCGGATTCGTGCGCGCTATGCGGGCGCCGACGACCTCGCGCCGGCGACGAGCCGCACGGTCACGATCCGGGTGCGCTAGCCCTCGACGCGGTTGATGCGCGCGCCCAAGGCGTCGCTTGCGATGCCGTTAAAAGGTCGCCCGATTCACTCGGGCGGCCGCTAAACCCGGGTGATCGGTGCGCCTACCCTCGACCCGCTCAATGCGTGCGCCCGCGGCATCGCTTGCGATGCCGCTTAAGAGGTCGCCCGATTCACTCGGGCGACCGCTAAACCCGGGTGATCCGTGCGCTTACCCTTCGACCCGCTCGATGCGCGCGCCAAGCGATCGGAGTCGTTCGTCGATCCGCTCGTAACCGCGGTCGATCTCGCCGACGTTTCCGATGGTCGAGGTTCCCTCCGCGCAGAGGCTCGCGATCAGCATCGCCATTCCGGCCCTGATGTCCGGGCTCGCCATTCGCTGGCCGAACAGCCGTGCCGGGCCGGTCACAACGGCGCGATGCGGGTCACAGAGGATGATCCGCGCTCCCATCGAGACGAGCTTGTCGACGAAGAACAGCCGGTTCTCGAACATCTTCTCGAAGATCAGCACGGTTCCCCGAGCCTGCGTCGCAACGGCGAGCGCGATCGAGGTCAGATCGGCAGGAAACGCCGGCCACGGGCCGTCCTCGATCTTCGGGATCTGGCCGCCGAGATCGTCCTGGATGACCAGCTCCTGGCCCGGAGGCACGCGCAAGCTCGTTCCGTGGAACTCGACCCGTACGCCGAGTCGCTCGAACGAGGGCAGGATCGGCGCGAGGTCTTCCGGGACGACGTCGTCGATCGTCACGTCGCCTGCGGTCACCGCCGCGAGGCCGATGAAGCTCGCGACCTCGACATGCTCGCAGGCGATGCGCCACTCGCCGCCTCGCAGGCGCTGGACGCCGCGGACCGTGAGCACATTCGAGCCGATTCCGTCGATCTCGGCGCCGAGCGAACGAAGAAAGCGGCAGAGATCCTGAACGTGCGGCTCGCAAGCGGCGTTGCCGATCACGGTCTCTCCCTGCGCGAGCGATGCCGCCATGAGCGCGTTCTCAGTCGCCATCACGCTCGCTTCGTCGAGGAAGATCCGCCGGCCCCGGAGACCAGCCGTCTGCATCTCGTACCGGCCGTTGAGCTCGATCTGAGCGCCCAGCTCGGCAAGCGCGTGAATGTGCGGATCGAGCCGGCGGCGGCCGATCACGTCGCCGCCGGGAGGCGGCACCGAGGCACGCCCGACACGCGCGAGCAGCGGCCCGGCGAGCAGGAAGGAAGCGCGAATCCGGCTTGCGAGCTCCTCGTCGACCTCGGTCGTGGCGATGTCGGCCGCGTGGACGCGCACCTCGTTCGCGCCCGTCCAGTCGGCATCCGCGCCGAGGCGAGCGAGCAGCTCGACCATCGTCTCGACGTCGCGGATCCGCGGGACGTTCGTGAGCGTCACCGGATCCTCGGTGAGCAGGCACGCGGCGAGGATCGGTAGCGCTCCGTTCTTGTTCCCGGACGCAGTGATGCGGCCGTTCAAGGGCTGTGCGCCCTCGATGAAGAACGTCTCCATGAGCGCGTCGGCGACAGCGGTCGACGGCATGTGCCCGGTAGCGTACTGACCCATGGCGACGACACGCGAGCAGGCCTGGGAAACGCTGACGAAGTACACGCAGAGCGACGCCCTACGGAGACACGCGCTCGCCGTCGAGGCAGCCGTCGGGGCCTATGCGCGCAAGTTCGGCGAGGATGAAGAGCTCTGGCGCGTCACGGCGCTCCTGCACGACTTCGACTACGAGATGCATCCGACTCTCGACAAGCATCCGCAGGACGGCGCGCCCATCCTGCGCGAGGAGGGCTACCCCGAGGAGATCGTCGAGGGCGTCCTCTCGCATGCCGAGCATCTGGGCTTGCCGCGGGATACGCCGCTGAAGAAGACGCTGTTCGCGTGCGATGAGCTCTCCGGCTTCATCCACGCCTGCGGGCTCGTTCGCCCGGACGGGATCGACACGCTCGAGCCGACGTCGGTGCGGAAGAAGCTGAAGCAGCCGTCGTTCGCCTCGGGCGTCAACCGCGACGACGTCTACAGGGGCGCCGAGCTCCTCGGCGTCGAACTCAACGAGCACATCGCGTTCGTCACCGAAGCGCTGCGGCCGATCGCGCGCGAGCTCGGCCTGCGCACCGGCGAAACCGTCGCCTGAGCCAGGTCCGGCGACCGGGTCCCGGGACATGGCCGGGGACCAGGTCCCGCAGTTAAAGCGCAGCAACGAGGCGCTCGACGTCGTCCTCGCTCGTCCACCAGCCACAGGAGACACGAAGCCAACCCGTGCCCAGGACGTCGCGGACGACGACTCCTGCTTCGTAGAGCCGCGCAGCCTCCTCGGCCGCATCGCCTCTTGCAACGAATGAGATCAGGCCCGCTTGGCCGGGGGCGGTGACGATCTCGTAGCCGGCCTCGACCAGACGCCTACGGCAGTAGGCCGCGAGCTCTCGGATCCGTTCGTACCGCCACTCCGGTGCCGCCTCGAGCGCCGCAAGCAACCCGGCCAGAGTCCCGGGCGCGTACCAGACGGAGTCGAAACGCAGCGCGCCCGGCTTCGGCGTGAACGAATCCTCGATGTCGTAGGCCGACTGGGACATGTAGGTGGGCAGGGCGACCCGAAGGCGCTCGGGATCGCGAACGTGGAGGGCTCCGGTCGAGTCCGGCCCACAGAGCCACTTCTGGCCGGAAACGGTGTAGAAGTCGAACTCGACGGCCTGGGTCGGGCAGGCCCCTGCGGTCTGCGCGCCGTCCACGAGGATCGGGACGCCCGGCGGGCGCGATATCTCAGAGGGCGAGAGCGAGTTGCCCGTCACCCAGGAGACGTGCGAGACAGCGATCAGCTTCGTGCGGCTCGTGATCTGCTCCGCGATGAGGCGCGGGGCCTGGTCAGCCGGAGAGTCGAGCACGCGCGCAACCCGAACCTTGGCCGGCGATGCGAGCAACGGGCCGAGTAGTCCGAAGTGCTCGACGTCGGTCGTGACGATCTCGTCGCCGGCGGTCAGGCCCAGCCCGGCGAGAACGACGTTGCACGCGTTCGTGGTCGAGCTGACGAGAGCGACGTTCTCTGGAGCGACCTCGAGGACGCCGGCCAGCTCTTCGCGGGCGCGCTTCCTAAAGGCGAGAATTTGCTCGAAGTACGCCTTGCCGCCGCGGCCCCGCTCGAGGTCGCGTCGGTTCCATTCCGTGATCGCCTCGACCGTTGCCCGGGCAAGCGGGCCGTTGGTGCCGGCGTTCAGATACGCGTAGCGCTCGAGAACCGGGAACTGGGCTCGGGCTTCCTCGAAGGTCATGCGAGTCTCGCCTCCACCGGTGTGTGATCGGAGAGGACGCGGCCGTCGACACGACGTCGGTCAAGCGGCCAGCGCGACAGGCCTTCTACCAAGGCGCCGCGGACAAGGATCTGATCGATCCCTTCGGCAGCCGGCTCGGAGAACCCCCATTCCCCGGTAATCAGCTCGGCCTGGGTTGCCGAGCGCGCGGCGGTGACGTTGAAGTCGCCCGCCAGCACGACGATGTCGCCGGGCTGCGCCAGGCCGTCCACGAAGACCGCGGCGCGCAGCAATTCCGCATCGGCCAGCCGCTGATCTGGGTCGTAGCCCGTCGCGTGCAAGTTGGCGACCGCAAGCGTCGGGCCGCTCAGAAAGCTCGCGCGGACGACCTGCACCATCCGCCGCTCTTTCGCCCAGGCCAACCGGGTTGCGAGGGGAAGTGAGAGCCACCGCGACTGAGCGTCCCGGAACTCGCGGTTGTTCAGGACGAGTCGGTCTCGGCCAAGAAACGTCGCTTCGGGGCTGAGCAGAATCCCGTTCGCCTGGCCCGCGAACGCGGAGCGCAGCAAGCCGTGGTGCAGAGAAGTCATCTTGTGCCCGAGCTCGACTGGGATCGGCAACGGCCCGAAGCGCGGAGTCTGCGCTAGGTCCACGTACGCCTGCATGCCGCTCCAGGCGGCGAGCTGTCGATCTGCCCAGCCCGGCAGCTCTTGTAGGCAAAGTACGTCCGGCGCATCGGCGCTGGCGAGGCGCACCATCTCCTCGAGATACGCATCGCGCTCCGGCGGCTTCGCGTTGCCGTGAAAGACGTTCCAGGTGCGGATGAGCAGCGCCAGAGCGCGGCTAGTGTAGGCGCGTGTTTCGGCGCCGCCGCTTCGCAGATGTGATCTCTCGGCAGCTCGATCTCTTCGAGCGCGAGCAGGCAGACGTGATCAGCGAGTGCGAGGAGCTCGAGCGCGCGTACAACGCGGCACCCCGGGACGAGGCGGAGGAGCGCTACGGCGACTACGTCGACGCGGTCGAGACCGGTACCGAGCTGCTGGCCGACCTCCGCGACCACTTCGCGATGACGCTCGCCGAGGACGCCTCGGAGGAGTACGAAGACGCGTTCAACCGCACGGTCGCCAAGCGCCTCCCCCGCTTCGCACTCGAGATCGAGAATCGCTAGGACTTATCTGTGGCCGAAGTGATGGGCTGCCGGTAGCGAGCCGAACACGTCGGCGCCGTCTGCGACCTTCTTCGCGAGCGGGACGAGCGACTCGAACTCGTACACGAGCACGTTCTGGTTTCGGCCGACCCGCTCGAACCGGCCACGCGCGAGCACGAGTGGCTCGGCGCGGACGAGCGGGCGGAAGCGCTGGTAGACCGGCGGCGGCACGATCAGGTTCACCTGCCCGAACTCGTCCTCGAGCAGCATGAAGACGACGCCGTTCGCGGTCGAGGGCCGCTGGCGGGCTACCGCAAGGCCGGCCACGGCGATGCGCCCGCCGTGCGGCTGAGCACCGAGATCGCGGCTCGAGACCACCTCCTCCGGCAGCAGCGGCCGCAGGAGCGCCAGCGGATGCATGCCGACGGAAAGGCTCGTCAGCCGGTAGTCGGCGAGCATCCGCTCCCAAGGCGTCTGCTCGGGCAGCTCCGGCGTGGCGGCGGTGGGATCGAGCGACAACGTGAGCTGGCGCGCCTCCCCGCCCGAGCCGGGAACGCTCGCTGGGCGAAAGGCGAGGCCGAGCTCCCAGAGCAGGCGGCGCCGATCGCCGAACTCGTCGCAGGCGCCGGAGGCGACGAGCGCTTCGAGCCGGTCGTGGTCGAGCTCGACCCGCTGCGCCAGCTCGCGGACGCCCTCGAACGATCCGCGCCGCTCCCGCTCCTCGACCACCGCAGCAGCCCCGGGCTCGCCGAGCGACTGCACGTACTCCAGCCCGATCCGCACCGCGTGGTCCTCGAGCACGCACTTCGCTGCGCTGCGATTGACGTCGACCGGCCGTACCTCCACCCCACGCCGCTGCGCGTCCCGCACCAGCGAGGCGGGCGGATAGAAGCCCATCGGCTGGGCGTTCAAGAGAGCCGCGAGGAACTCGCGGGGGTGGTGATGCCGCAACCACGTCGATTGGTAGGCGAGCAGGCCGAACGCGGCGGCATGCGATTTCGGAAAGCCGAAGCCCGAGAAGCCGGCCAGCTTGTCGTAGACGAGGTTCGCAGTCTCGGCGTCCACCCCCTTTCGCGCAGCGCCGTCGACAAAGCGATCGCGATAGGCCTCGATCGCCTCCTCGCTTCGCTTGCGACTCATCGCGCGCCGCAAGCCCTCGGCCTCGCCGACCGAGAAGCCCGCCAGCGCCATCGCGACCTCCAGCACCTGGTCCTGGAAGACGACCACGCCGAGTGTGTCCTTGAGCGGCTCTGCCAGCAGCGGGTGATCGACCGGCGGCACGAAGCTCGGGTCCTCGCGCAGCCGCTGGCGATGCTCGATGTACGGGTGGACGGCCTTGCCCTGGATCGGACCCGGCCGGACGAGGGCGACCTGGACGGTCAGGTCGTCGAGGTTCTCGGGCCGAGTGCGCAGCAGCGACTGCATCTGCGCGCGGCTCTCGATCTGGAAGACGCCCACGGTGTCGGCGCGTTGGATGTCGGCGTACACGTCCGGGTCTTCGAGCGGGATGCGTGAGAGGTTCAGCGGCTCGACCCGGCGTTCGGCAATCAACTCGACACACTCCTCGACCGCTGAGAGCATCCCGAGCCCGAGCAGGTCGATCTTGAGGAAGCCGGCATCCGCACAGGAGTCCTTGTCCCACTGGACGAGCTGACGCCCGGCCATCGCCGCAGGCATCACCGGCACAAGCTCGATCAGCGGCCGGCTGGAAATGACCATCCCGCCGGGGTGCTGGGAGGCGTGGCGAGGCAGGCCGCCGATCTCGCGGCAAAGCTCGCAAAACGCCCGCCAGCGTGGCGAGCTGAGCTTGGTCTCAGCATCCGGAACAGAGGCCACCTCCTCGGCGACCCGCCGCGGATTTCCTTCGGTGATCCGCGCAAGCCGCTCGAGCTCCGCGTGCGGCAGGCCGAGCGCCTTGCCGACATCGCGGATCGCGCCGCGCGCGTTGTAGGTCGGGAAGGCGGCGACGAGCGCGGCGTGCTCGCGGCCGTACTTGTCGCTGACCGCCGGGAGCAACTTCTCGCGGATGTCGCGCGGGAAGTCGAGATCGATGTCGGGCACCGCCGCCATGTCGCGGTTGAGGAAGCGGCCCAGCGAGAGTCCCGCTTCGACCGGATCGACGTGCGAGAGCCCCGTCAGGTAGCAGACGATCGAGCCGACGGAGCTGCCGCGGCCGCGTCCCGGCGGTAGCGTCGAGCGCGGCGAGTCGCGGCCGCGCACCTCGACTGCCAGCTCCCGAGCCAGCTCGAGCACCTCCCAGTGCAGGAGGAAGAAGCCGGCCAGGCGGAGTTCGTCGATCAGCTTCAGCTCCTCGTCGAGACGAGCTCTAGCTTTTCTCTTGTGTCCATTGCGACCCGCGTACCGCTCCTCGAAGGTGCGGTCGCAGACCCGGGCGAGTTGCGCGATCGCTGGCTCGCCGTTCTCCGAGAAGTCCGGATAGCGGTAGCCGAGGTCCTCGTTCAGATCGAACTGGAGCCGTTCGGCGAGCTCTCCGCTCCGTTCGACCGCGTCCCTGTCGTGCGGAAAAAGCTCCGCGATCTCGGACGGCGCCCGCAGGAAGCTCTCCCGATTGCCGCGCCGCTCGGGCTCGCAGCCGTCGAGCGAGGTGCGGTTCTTGACGGCGACGAGCACGTCCTGCAACGCCGTCCGCGGGCCCGTATGGGAATGGACGTCGCCGGTCGCAACCGTCTTGACGCCGAGCGACTCGGCCAGCTCGCGCAACACGGCGTTGCGGCGAGCGTCGCCTCGCTCGAACGGTCGCTGAAGCTCTACGAAGAAGCGGCTACGGCCGAAGATCTGCGCCAGCCGTGCCGCAGCGTTCGGGTTCCGCACCGCGAGCCCGTGCCGCGCGCAACCCGAGAGGCAGACGAGCCCTTCGTTCAGGCGCTCGAGCGCCGGTTGCTCGAGCGCGGGCTCCAGCAGTTCGCGTTCTTTCCCCGGGATCCGTGTCCGCGCATGGGCGTTGGTCAACAGGCGGCAAAGGTTCGCGTAGCCCGCGGCCGACTCGACGAGCAGCGTCACGTGAGACCCATCGGCGAGCGTCACCTCGGCGCCGGTGATCGGGCGAACGCCGAATGCCTTCGCAGCCTGAGCGAATTCCAGCGAGCCATAAACGCCGTCGTGGTCGGTCAGCGCGAGCGCGTCATAGCCAAGATCCGCGGCCCGAATCGCGAGCTCCTCGGGCAGCGAGGCGCCGTCGAGGAACGAATAGGCTGAATGGGCGTGGAGCTCAACGTAAGCCAACCGGTGCTCCTAGCCCCCGGCGAGGGCGAGACAACGACCGACCGTCCCGAGCGGACGCTGCGGATCCTCTGCGAGCTCGAGCAGCTGATCGTGACGTGGTTTCGCTACGAGCCGGGCGAGAAGGGCCCGGACCCGCACATCCACCGGCGGCACGCGGACGCATTCTACGTCCTCAAGGGAGAAGTCGATTTCGGCCTCGGCCCCGACGTCAAGCGAATCACCGCCGGACCAGAGACGTTCGCCGGCGCGCCGCCGAACGTCGTTCATACCTTCCGCAACTCGAGCGACGCAACCGCAATCTTCCTCAACATCCACGCGCCGAGCATGGGCTTCGGGGACGTCCTCCGCGGCGGCGGCTACGAGCATTTCGATCAGTTCGAGCCGCCCGAGGACGGAGGCAGACCGTTCGAAGACGCGATTGTTCGGCCCGCAGGCGCTGGCGAGCCGATCGAGCACGCGAATACCTTCCACCGCGTCCAGGCCGAGCTGCCCGAGCTCTCCGTGATCGAGATGACCTTCCACCCCGATTTCGAGGGAGTTGACCCGCATACACACGCCGATCACATCGACGCCTTCTACGTTCTTGCCGGCGAAGCCGACTTCATCGTCGGGGACGAGGTGCGGCGAGCAGGCCCGGGTTCGTTCCTGGCCGCGGCGCCTGGCGCTCGCCACGGCTTCTCCAACCCCGGACCGACAGACCTGCGCGTCCTCAACTTCCACGCGCCCGACACCGGTTTCGTGAGCAGGCTGCGGAGCTAGCCCGGTATGGACGCTCAGGCCCGTTTCAACGAGATCGCCAACGATCTCGCCGCGCAAAACGACGATGTCGACCTCGGAAAGATGTTCGGCATGCCGACGATCAAACGCGGCGGCAAGGCGACCTCCGGCTTCTGGCAGAACTCGATGGTCTTCAAGCTGACAGACGAGGCAAAGCGGGAGCAGGCGCTCGCCCTCGACGGGGCTGAGCGCTTCGATCCCATGGGGGGCCGCCCAATGCGAGAATGGGTCGTCGTTCCGGCGAGCCACTCGGACGAGTGGCCCAGACTCGCCCAGGACGCGCTCTCGCTCTAGCGACTCTCCAGGCGAGCGCCGGTCACGCCGATAGCGAAGGCGATGCGCGCCAAGCTCACGTTTCCGCTCACCGTCGCGTTCGCCGCCGCCTTCGCAGCCCAGATCGAAGGGATGATGGTGACCCGCTGGGCCTCCAATCGCACCACCGCCTGCTCTGCGTCGAGCCCCACGGGCGCGTGTGAGCTGAACAACACCATCTCCTTCCTCGCCGGCACCTTCTTCGCCGTCGAGACGCTTGCCGCGACGCTCACAGCGCTCGTCCTCTACCGGAACGGGAAGCGCTTCAGCGCAGCCGTCACAGCCGCAGGACTGGCGCTCGCCCTCGCGGTGGAGCACGCTTGGCTTCTGAGTTTGTAGCTGCATCGTCGCCAAGGACTACCGCTCACCGGCCCATGCGGCCGGGTTTCGACGGACGCCCGGGCAAAGCCCGGACGTCCTCCAAACGGCATCGCAAGCGCCTTAGGCCACGCTGACTGAACCAGCTCTGGGCCTCCCCGTCCATGCGGCCGGGTTTAGACGGACGCCCGGGCAAAGCCCGGACGTCCTCCAAACGGCATCGCAAGCGATGCCTTAGGCGCGCTGACTGAACCAGCTCTGGGCCTCCCCGTCCAGAAACACGACCGCGTTCTCGCCGCTCGCGAGGACGACGTCGAAGTAACGCCGGTCGACCGGCTGCTCCGTCCACCACCGATCGACGACGCGCCACTCCTCCCGCACGAGTGCGACCTGCTGCCGGTTCACGCTCCGCGGCGCCCCATCGACGTGCGTCTCGACGAGCGCAGCCTGCGGCGCGTTCAATCGTCGCGCGGAACCAGCAGCGCCCTCTGTTCGGGGATGCGCGACCAGGGAGCGACCTCCACAACCGAGCACACCGCGCCGGAGCCGGCTCCCGCGCGCACCTGTTTCAAGCCTTCGCTGAGATGGGCGCGGAGCTCGAGCCCCTCCGGCTGGACGAGCTCCAGCTGCCGCCCGACCGTCTGGGCTAGCTCCACGAGCTCGAGGCCCAGCCGGGTTGCCGGCGCGGGCAGCTCAGCGAGCTTCGCGCCGAGTGCGACACGGAGCCGGTCGCGGTCCGCCGTCGCGTCACGCAACGTGACCGTTCGCCGCCACGACCCCCCGCCTACCAGCTTCGCAGACAGCGCGAGCTTGCGCACCGCTCTGTCGCCGCGCTCCGGCCGGGCGAGGAGCCGGTCGAGCAGAGCGCCCAGCGTCCGCCGGAGCGTCAGCTCGTTCGCGACCGCCTCCGGAAACTCGAGCGTCTCCGCAAGGTCGTTCGCCACCTTTCGCGCGCGGACCTTGCCACGCCGCTCTCCTCTCGCCAGGCTCCAGGCCCGCCGGCCGTCCGGCCCCAATCGTTCGGCGACGGCGGCGCCCGGTAGCCCAGCAAGCTGTCCAATCTTTCGCACCCCGAGTTCCTCGAGCTCCTGCCGGCGCTCGGAATCGACCGGGAGCAAGGTCAGCGGCAGCGGCGCGAGAAAGTCGTGCGTCTGGCGGTCGGAGACGATCAACACCTGACCCGATCGTGCGACGTGCGCCGCCGCCAGCGCCGCGAACCTCCGCTCGGCGGCGCCGATGCGCGCGTCCCACGCCGCCCCGACCGCAGCGAGCGCGCGCTTCAGCGCCGGCTCCAGGCCTCCATAGAGCCGTTCGATCCCGCGCGTCTCGAAGTAGACGCAACCGACGGCGGCGGATTCGACCGCGAAGCCCGAGTCCTCGAGGCGCTTCAAGAGCTGCTCCCATTCGTGCTCCGCGGTCGCCGGATCCTGCTCGACGAGCGCAAGATCCGGGCAGAGCGAGAGCGCCTCTCCCAACCGCATCCCCGGCTGCACGCCGACAGCCTCGGCCGCGGCCGTCACAGGCCCGAGCACAGACTCCTCTCCGGCCCCCGGCCCGAGCCCGGCAGGCCGAAGCGCAAGCGCAGGCCGCTCCCGCAGCGCCGCCCGCAGCTCGAATCCGGGGATGAGAAGGCATGCGATCACTTACGAACGTATGTTCTACACGAACACATGTTCGCTGTCAAGCAACTCTGGCGGCTAGGTCGCTCCCGGGGCGCGGTCTAGGCTTCGTCGGATGGCGATCTGTTCGCGCTGCGGCGAAGAGAACCCGGATCGGGCACGGTTCTGTCTCGCCTGCGCCGCGCCTCTGGCGGAACCCTCGCCGCAGCAGGCGGAGCGAAAGGTCGTCTCCGTCATCTTCGTCGACCTCGTCGGGTTCACGGCCGGTGCCGACGCCGCGGATCCGGAAGACGTGCACGCGACCCTACAGCCCTACCACGCACGTGTCCGCGAGGAGATCGAGCGGCTCGGAGGCGTGGTCGAGAAGTACGTCGGCGACGCCGTCATGGCCGTCTTCGGCGCGCCGGTTGCACGGGAGGACGACGCCGAGCGCGCTGTTCGCGCGGGTCTGCGCGTGCTCGCCGTCACCGAAGAGCTCGGCCTTCAGGCTCGAGCCGCGGTCAACACGGGCGAGGCGCTCGTCGCGCTCGACGCCCGCCCCGAGCTCGGAGAGGCGATGGTCGCCGGCGACGTCGTCAACACCGCGGCGCGCCTACAGAGCGCCGCCGAGACCGGCAGTCTGGTCGTCGGCGACGTCACCTATCGCACGACGCGCCAGCAGATCGACTACGAGCCGCTCGATCCGGTCGTCGTCAAGGGGAAGTCGGAGCCCGTGCAGCTCTGGCACGCCCGGGGCCCGCGGAGCCGCTTCGGCGTCGATGTTGAGATCGGAGGCACCACCCCGCTGGTCGGCCGCGACTCCGAGCTCTCGCTGCTCAAAGAGGCGTACTCGCGTGTCCGGCGCGACGCCACGGTGCAGCTCGTGACGCTCGTAGGCGAAGCCGGCGTCGGCAAGACGCGGCTGCTGCGAGAGCTCGGACGCTGGCTGGACGACGAGCCGGATCTCGTCTACTGGCGCCAGGGGCGCTGCCTCCCCTATGGCGAAGGAATCACGTTCTGGGCGCTCGGAGAGATCGTCAAGGCGCAGGCAGGCATCCTCGAGTCGGACGACTCGAAGGCCGCCGGTGCGAAACTCGAGGCCAGCGTCGAGGCAGTCTTCCCGGACCCGGCCGAGCAGGACTGGGCCCGCGCCCGGCTGGCGCCACTCGTCGGGGTCGCGACCGACGCCGCCGGGACGAGCCGCGAAGAATCGTTCACTGCTTGGCGTGGCTACCTCGAGGCGGTCGCCGCGCAGCGGCCGCTCGTGCTGCTGTTCGAAGACCTGCACTGGGCGGACGAGGCCTTGCTCGAGTTCCTCGACCATCTGCTCGACTGGTCGCTCGGCGTTCCGATGCTCGTTCTCTGCACGGCCCGGCCGGAGCTCTACGAGCTGCAGGTGTCCTGGGGCGGCGGCAAGCGGAACTCGACAACGGTGTCGCTTTCGGCCTTGCCGCCCGACGACACCGCCCGCCTCCTCCACGCGCTGCTCGATCAAAGCGTGCTTCCGGCAGAGACCCAGACGCTGCTGCTCGAGCGGTGCGGCGGCAACCCGCTCTACGCGGAGCAGTTCGCGCGCATGCTCGCCGACAGCGGGGAGGACGCCGGAGTTCCCGAAACCGTGCAGGCCGTCATCTCCGCCCGTCTGGATGCGCTCGGGCCGGATCGCAAGGCCCTGCTGCAGGACGCCGCTGTTATCGGAAAGGTCTTCTGGGCCGAAGCGGTCGCCGCGGTTTCAGGCAGCGACGAGCGGTCCGTGCTCGCCGCTCTCGTCGACCTTGCACATCGTGACCTCGTCCGCCCTGCCCGCGCATCGTCGTTCGAGGGCAAGCGGGAGTTCGCCTTTACGCACCTGCTCGTGCGCGACGTCGGCTACGGCCAAATCCCGCGTGCTGAGCGGGCTCGGAAGCATCGGCTGGTCGCCGAATGGATCGAGTCGACGGTCGGCGAGCGGGTCGCCGACCACGCGGAGTTGCTCGCGTATCACTACTCGGAGGCGCTCGAGCTCGCAAGAGCGGCCGGAACCGCGGCCGCGGAGACCGAGCCGCTTCGGGCAGCGGCGGTGAGGATGCTGCTCGCCGCTGCCGAGAGGGCGAAGGACCTCGACGTGCGGCCGTGGATCGAGAACCTCGACCGCGCCCTCGAACTCGCCTCGGCCGACGAGCGCCCTCGCGTGCTGCTCGAACATGCGATTGCCATCGACCTGGCCGGCCGCACGCGCGAAGCGCGGGCGGAGCTGGATGAGGTGATTCCGATGTTCGAGGCGGCGGGCGACAACGTCCGGCTCGGCCGGGCCCTGAGCGAGCTCTCGTGGGCACTCGCCTTCACCGCGGAGCCGGCGGCGGCGGAGGCCGCGCAGGAAGCCGCGATCGAGACGCTCGAGCGCGAGCCTGCAGGACCGGAGCTCGCCTTCATATATGCGCGCGCCGCGGGGATGTTGATGATGGCGGAGCGTTCCGAGGAGTGCCTGGCTCTCAGCGACCGAATCCAGCCGGTCGTCGAGCAACACGGAAACCTGCACAGCCGCACAATGTTCCATGAGTTCAGGGGAATCTCGCGAGTCGCCACGGGCGACGTCGAACGTGGCTTGCAAGAGCTGCGTGACATCTTCGAGGAGGCCGCGCGGTCCGGAAGCCCGGGGACGATGGCCGTATTCATCAATCTCGGCTACTGGACCTGGTGGACCGAAGGCCCGGGAAAGGGAGCCGAGCTCTTCCGCCAGGGCCTCGAATACGCGGAGCGGCGCGGGATGCCGACGGAGTGGGCAGAGGCCGAGCTCGCCTGGGCGCATTTCGATCTCGGCGAGTGGAACGACGTTCTGACGCGCGCCGACCGGTTGGTTGAAGGGGCGCAAGCCGTCGATTTTGCTGTCCTCGAAGCAATGGTCCGTCCGACGCGCGGCCGGATCCTTCTCGCCCGCGGACAGGTCGACGACGCCCGGGTCGATGCCGACGTTTCGGTCGCACTCGTTGAGGAGAGCGACATTCCGCAATCGATCGTGCCGTCGCTGACCCTTGCCGCAGGAGTGGCCGCGGCAGCCGGGGATCGGACGCGTGCCGGCGAACTCTTGGACGAATTGGAGATGCGCAGCCGCGGCCGTGCGCGCAGTCGCGGCATCGAGGCCGGCGAGGCGGCCCGAGTCGCGGCAGCAATCGGCGACACGGCGGCGGTAGAACGGATGCTTGCCGACCCGTTTCCGCCGCTTCGGCGCGCGGATGCGCAGCGGCTTTCGGCCCGAGCCGTCCTCGCGGAGGCGTCAGGAGTCGTCGACGAGGCCCTCGCCCTCCACCGGGAAGCCGCAGCGAGCTGGGCCGAGTTCGGCCACGTCTTCGAGAGCGCTCACGCCTTCGCCGGCGCAGGCCGCTGTGCGCTCGCGCTAAGAGGAGGAGCTGGCGCCGACCTCGCCGAGGCGCGCCGACTATTCACCCAGCTCGGAGCCACTCCTCACGTCGTCGCCGTCGACGAGCTGCTCGGCGGCAGCGCCGCCGCTGTCAGCTCGTAAGGCAACGAGCCCGTATCAAGGAGAGATGAGTAACCAGACTCCGGAGGCATCGCTCGCGATGCCGGAGCGTAAAAGGCCGCGCCGACCTGGCGGCGCGGCCGCTAATCCCGGCTCGACTGCCTGCGCTTCTCACAAACTCAACCCCCTCACCCGGAGGCGTCGCTTGCGACGCCGGAGCGTAAAAGGCCGCGCCGACAAGGCGGCGCGGCCGCTAACCCCGGCCCCAGTTGCCGAACAGGAAGCGAAGAGACACCACGAAACCAAGGAGGCGGCCCCTGCGGCGAGACCGCCTCCCCTAATTGTCAGCTGGGTTAGCTTGGCGAGCCCCATGCGGAAAGGTTGCCCTTCCTGCTGACTGGAGTAAATATCGGTTAGAGCCCGGAAACCTTTACCCCGATTTCGGCGGCGGGACCGACGATCCGTGTGAGGCGCGGCACAACCGTAAGGGTGTTCTCCTGGGTGCACCAGCGCAGGTCGTCCTCGAGTCCGGGCGGGCCGTACGTCCGCGCATTCACGCCCTCCCAGGCATTCGGATACGTACGCGCAAGCGCCGCCGAGGCAACCGCGGCATCGGTGCGATCGCCGTTCAGCAGTTCGATAATTCGGCCGGCGCAGTAGGCGTCATCGATCGCGAAGGCGCCCTCGTAACCGGCGCAGACGACGGTGATGTCCTCCCCAGGCGCACTCGCTGCCGCCGCAACTGCATCGAGGTTGAGCAAGCTGCCGAGCAGGACGTGCTCCGCGTTCTCGGCCGCCGCGAGAATCGTTCGCGTCCCGTTCGTCGTCGTCAAGATCGCCGTTTCCGCGCGTGGTTCGAGGTAGTCGCGGGGCGACGCGCCGAGATCGAACCCCTCGATCGGGACGGCTTTCCGCTCGCCGCCGACCACCGCCTCGTCACCGAGCTCGTCGCGGAGTGCGCGCGCGTCCTCGATCTCGCGGCAGCAGAGCACCCGCCGATACCCCGAGGCGAGCGCCTGCGCGATCGTCGAGGTTGCGCGCATCACGTCGACGACGATCGCCACGTGGGCCGGCCCGGCTTCGGCAGGAGTAAAGGCGACGTCTGTCCGCACGCGGTCACTACGCTAATGGCCATGGCCGCCGCAATGAGGTGCTACCGACACCCTGATCGCGAGACGTACATCTCGTGCTCCGAGTGCGGCCGGCCGATCTGCACCGAGTGCATGACGCCGGCGCCGGTCGGCCAGCGCTGCCCCGAGCACTCCGGCAAGCCGCAAGGCGTCGCCCGGCTGAGCGGCGGCATCCAAAGGGTCGGCGCCGGAACGACCGGGCTCGTCACACGGATCCTGATCGGCATCAACGTAGCCATCTACCTCCTCGAGCTCGCTCAGGGAGCGGGAATCAATGCGAATTCGGGCTCGATCTACGCCAACGGCGTCCTCGTCGCGTCGGCGAGAGAAATCGGTGGACAAATCCTGCCGGCCGGGCTCGGCGTCGGCCATCTGATCGGGGTAGCGCACGGCGACTGGTGGCGCCTGATCACCGCAGCTTTCCTGCACTACGGACCGATCCACCTTGGCTTCAACATGTTCTTCCTCTACTGGATCGGCACGCCCGTGGAGGAGTACCTCGGCCGGGCGAGATTCCTGCTCGTGTACCTCGTCTCGGGCCTTGCCGGCTCGGCCGGCGCGCTTGTCCTGACGCCCAACTCGGCTACGGTCGGCGCCTCCGGTGCGATCTTCGGGATCCTCGGCGCCGCGCTGGTTCTCGAGCGCCAGGGGTCCTATGTACTCGGCGGCAGTGCGATGGGACTGATCGTGATCAACCTTGCCCTGGGCTTCTTCCTCGCCGGCATCTCGATCGGCGGCCACATCGGCGGACTGATCGGCGGCGCGGCGTGCATGCTCGTGCTCTCGCGCTTCGGACGAGGCCACGGGGCGTACGGACGGATCGGCGCGGTCGGAATCGCCGGTGTCGTGGCGGTCGCTGCGCTCAGCGTTGCCATCGCCTACTGGAAAGTTCGCGGCTACGCCTAGCGGAACCGATCGACCTGGGTCACTCGGTCGAGTTTGTCCGTCCAGGCGCGGTCTGTGCCGCGCCCGCCATTGATCCGGTCGGCGGCGCCGTCCCAGGCCCAGATCAGGTCGTTTCCATCACCGCCGTAGACGGTGTCGCGACCGGTGTCTCCCTGGAGTCGGTCGTTCCCCGGGCCTCCGTAGAGGACATCGTTGCCCCCTCCGCCGCTGAGCAGGTCGGCGCCGGGGCCTCCGATCAGGATGTCGTTGCCGCCCCCGCCATCGAGCGAGTCGTTGCCGCCGAGGCCGCAGATCACATCTGGGCCCGGCGTGCCCCTGAGCACATCAGGCCCGCTCGTCCCCGTGATCGTGCACGCCGTCGCCCTGTGCGTGGCGGCGTGGCCCTTCGCTGCCGCAAAGAGGGCCAGAGAAGCGAACATCGCTGCCAGTGTCCGGATTCGATTCGTGTCACGCGGGCCCACGCTGGAGACCTCCTGGAACGTTCTGGCGTGGCCGCGCCGCCTAGCTGGTCTTCTGAGGTCGAGATCGGCGTCCGCGAGGCCTGGGGAGATCCCTCGCGGTAGTGAACGTCCGCGCGGCCTCGCCTTCTCGTTTTTTCTAGAACGCGGCGCGAATCGCAGCCAGCGCCCGCTCAGCCGCCGCGGTTCGCGTGGCGGCGAACGCCGGAGCCGTCGGAGTGCCGTTCCTGGCATTCGTGGGCCGCCAGGCCGCCTCCCAGCCACCGGCGCGCGGCCTGAAGGCGAGCGTGTAGCCGCTCTCGAACGCCGCGTCGACGATCTCCGTCACCCGGTCGTCATAACGATCACCGTCGCACATGTCTCAACGGTACGACGCGAACCAGACGGCATCGTCCTCGGTTCTCCAGCCGGCTCGGTTCTTCGAGTTAGCCTCCCGCGCCGACGTAGGCAGCGCCCTGCTCAGCCAGGGCCGCCTGCGCCGCAGCCAGCCGTGCCAGAGGCACGCGATAAGGCGAGCAGCTGACGTAGGCCAGTCCAAGCCGGTGACAGAAAGCGACGGACTCGGGCTCCCCGCCATGCTCGCCGCAGATGCCGAGCTTGATGCCTTCCCTGGTCGACCGGCCACGCTCGACAGCGATTCGCATCAGGTCACCCACCCCGCTCTGGTCGAGCGTCTCGAACGGGTTTCGCTCGAGCACGCCGTCCTCGAGATAGCGGGTCAGGAACTTTCCTTCCGCATCGTCCCGTGAGAGGCCCAGGGTCGTCTGGGTCAGGTCGTTCGTGCCGAAGGAGAAGAAGTCGGCGTGCTCCGCGATCTCATCGGCACGGATGCACGCGCGCGGCAGCTCGATCATCGTGCCGACGAGGTATTCGACGTCCTCGCTCTCCTCGTTGGCCGTGGCGATCGTGATCGCGCGCAAGCGGTGCAGCTCCTCGGCGAAGCCGACGAGCGGATGCATGATCTCGACGAGCGGGGCCTCCCCGGTCCGCTCCTCGACCGCCAGGGCAGCCCGGATGATCGCCCGCACCTGCATCTCGTAGATCTCGGGCCAGAGGAGGCCGAGCCGACAGCCGCGCGTGCCGAGCATCGGGTTCGTCTCGTGCAGCGCCTTGATTCGTTCGCGCATGCGGTCGTCCGTCGCCTCCTCGAGCGGCGGCAGAAACTCGTGGAGCGGTGGATCGAGGAGCCGGATCGTCACCGGCAGGCCGGCCATCGCCTCGAAGATCCCCTCGAAGTCGGACTGCTGCATCGGCAACAACTTCTCGAGCGCGACTCGCCGCTCATCCTCGCCACCGGCCATGATCATCTCCCGCACGATCGGCAGCCGCTCCTCCGCCATGAACATGTGCTCGGTTCGGCAGAGGCCGATGCCCTGAGCCCCGAACTCGCGCGCCCTCGCCGCATCCTCGGGCGTGTCGGCGTTCGCCCGCACCTGCAGCGCGCGGTGCTCGTCCGCCCAGCCGAGGATCGTCTCGAAGTCGTCGTTGATCTGCGGCGGGACGAGCTCGACAGGCCCGGCGATCACGATCCCGGTGGCGCCGTCGATCGTGATCACTTCGCCCTCCGCGAGGTCCTGCTCGCCGATCCGGACACGGCGCTCTTTGGCATCGATGGCGAGCTCTTCGCAACCGGCCACGCACGGCTTGCCCATTCCACGCGCGACGACCGCAGCGTGCGAGGTCATGCCGCCGTGCGCAGTCAGGATTCCCTGCGCGGCGATCATTCCGTGGATGTCGTCGGGCGAGGTCTCCCAGCCGACGAGAATCACAGGCTCGCTCTCGCCCTGGCGCGCGGCTGCGTCAGCGTCGAGCACGATCTTCCCGGAAGCCGCACCCGGAGAGGCGTTCAGCCCCTTTGCGGCGACCTCGTAGTCGGCGCTCGGGTCGAGCATCGGGTGGAGTAGCTGATCGAGCTGGGCCGGATCGATCCTGGTGACGGCCTCTTCCTTCGAGATCAGCCCTTCGTCCACCATCTCGACGGCCGCCTTGAGAGCGGCCGCGGCGGTGCGCTTCGCTGCGCGGGTCTGGAGGAGGTAGAGCCGGTCGTCCTCGACCGTGAACTCGATGTCCTGCATGTCCTGGTAGTGCTCTTCCAGCCGGCGCGTCGTCTCGAGCAGCTGCTCGAACGCCTCCGGCAAGCGGGTCCTCATCTCGTCGAGCGGCTGCGGCGTCCGGATTCCCGCGACGACGTCCTCCCCCTGCGCGTTGGCGAGGAACTCGCCGTAGAGCCCGCCCTCGCCGGTCGAAGGATCACGGGTGAAGGCGACGCCGGTACCGGACCGGTCGCCTTTGTTGCCGAAGACCATCTGCACGACGTTGACGGCAGTGCCGAGATCGTCGGCGATGTGATGAGCCCGGCGGTAGACCTTGGCGCGAGGGTTGTCCCAGGAGTCGAAGACGGCTCGCACCGCGCAGCCGAGCTGCTCGCGCGCATCCTGCGGGAAAGAGCTGTCCGTTTCCTGCTCGTAGAGCTCCTTGAAGGTCGCGACGAGCTGCTTCAAGTCGTCGGCTGAGAGATCGACATCCTGTTGCACGCCGCGCTCCTTCTTCATCGCTGCGAGCGCGCGCTCGAAGCGGTCGCCGTCGATCCCGTCCACGACGTCGCCGTACATCTGGATCAGGCGGCGGTAGGAGTCGTAGGCGAATCGCTCGTTCCCGGTCGCCGAGGCGAGGCCCTCGACTGCGTCGTCGTTGAGGCCGAGGTTGAGGATCGAGTCCATCATCCCGGGCATCGAAACCGCCGCGCCGGAGCGAACGGAGACGAGCAGCGGGTCTCGGGGGTCGCCGAAGCGTTTTTCGGTTCGGTCCTCGAGCACCGCGATGTGCTCGTCGATCTCCGCATCAAGGCCTTCCGGGAATTCCGTGGCCTCCGAGTAATCCCGGCAGGCGTCAGTCGTGATAGTGAAGCCCGCCGGAACCGGTATTCCGAGCGCAGTCATCTCCGCCAGACCGGCGCCCTTACCCCCGAGGAGCTCCTTGCCTCCCTCGGTCGATTCGTCGAAGTCGAAGACGTAGCGCCCGCTCACCGTGGAATGGATCTTCCCATGAGCAGCGGGATTACGCTTTGACCGTGTCACTGAGCGAGCACTGGGAGCGGCACGCCGCTGACTGGACGCGCTGGGCGCGCGAGCCCGGTCACGACTCCTACTGGCGCTTCCACCGCGTTCGCTTGCTCGAGCTGCTGCCGCCGCCCGGCCGACTGACTCTCGACGTCGGCTGCGGCGAGGGGCGGCTCGCCCGCGACCTGAAGGAGCGCGGCCACAACGTGCGCGCGTTCGACGCGTCGCCGGCGCTTGTCGAAGCTGCTCGTGGCGCCGACCCGTTGCTGGACGTGACACAGGCGGACGCGGCTGTGCTTCCGGTCGAGGACGGCTGCAGCGATCTCGTCGTCTCGTTCATGGTGCTGATGAACGCGGGCGATTTGGAGGGCGTCGTGCGCGGCAGCGCGGGTGCTCGAACGGGGCGGCCGCCTCTGCATCGCGATCACCCACCCGATTAGCACCGCCGGCAAGTTCGGACGAGGGAGGCGGACAGTGCCTTCGTGATTCGTGAGTCGTATTTTGAGCCGCACCGGAACGACCTCCGCGCCGAGCGCGACGGTCTGACGATGACCTTCGTCGACCTTCACCGGCCGCTGCAGGACTACGCGGAGGCCCTCGGAGGCGCCAACTTCGTAATCGAACGGATCCGCGAGATCGGCGACGAAGAAGAACCACCCCAGCGCGAATCGCAGCTTCGCCGGCGGCGAGTGCCGCTTTTCCTGCACCTACGCGCGGTGAAGTCGTAAGCCACACCTTGGAATCGGGTCGCCGGGATGTACCTCGGGACCTGGTCCCGGGCCATGGCTCGGGACCAGGTCCGGGCGTTACGTTCTAGCTCTCGCTGACCGGAGGCCGGTAGCCCGGCCGGCGGCGGGCGCGGAAGTCGGCGAGCCAGGCGAGTGCGCGCGTGGCCATCCAGAACGGTGTGAAGACCACGTAGAAGACGAACAGCGCGACCGCCAGGATTCCTGACCACGTCAGCCAACGCCAGAGGGGGACAGGCGGCTTCGGCTTCATGCGGTCGTCGCGGTGGCGCCGGCCTCTGCGCGCCGTTGCTCGAGCAGCCGGATCACGCGCGCCGCGGTCTCCTCGATCGACAGGTCGGAGATCTCGATCACCGGGCAACCGAGCCGACGGTGGACTGCCTCGGCGGCCTCGAGCTCGTCGTAGATCTCGACGAGCTTGGCGTACTGGCGGTTGTTT
>WNFX01001237.1_pt1 | contig 26364 bp, 22 predicted proteins | sample 5400111 | NCBI WGS metagenome assembly WNFX01 (sample SAMN13153363, study PRJNA577476) | soil metagenome | isolation source: 40 cm soil or saprolite under grassland replicate 1 | place: USA:California | collected 2016-06-15
CGACGTGTGGGGCACACGCGCGCCGCCGGCGCTCGTGGATCTGCTCAACTACAGACCAAGACGGGGATCGTAACGGGTGCGCCAGTACCAGTAGCCCGGTAATCCGAGCAGAATCAGGCCCGCGCCGACCGCAGATTCGCGCGGCAACTCGACGATCGTGTTTCCCACGAGCCACAGCGCGAATGCGATGAAGACGATCGGCGTCACGGGATAGCCCCACGTCCGGTACGGGCGCGGGATCTGCGGCGCCGTACGACGCAGGCGCACCACCGCGCCGCACCCCAGGGCGTAGAACAGGAACTGCGCGAACACGACGTAGGTGAACAGTTGGTCGTATCGCCCCGTGAGCGCGAGCAGCGACGAGATCACTCCCTGTGTCACGAGCGCCGTCACCGGGGTCGCGAACCGCGGATGGACGCTGCCCTGCGACTGGAAGAACAGCCCGCCTCGCGCCATCGCGTACGGGATCCGCGCCGCCGTGAGAATGATCCCGTTGTTCGCTCCCAGCGTCGACACGAGGATCGCGGCGGCGACGAAGCCCGCCCCCACCGCGCCCATGGTCACCTGGGCGGCGTCCGAGGCGACGAGCGTCAAGCCCGCCATCCGCGCCGGCGAGAGCACGTACGAGTAGGCGACGCTCGCGAGCACGTAAAAGGCGATCACGATCAGGGTCGAGAGTATGATCGACCGCGGGAGATTCTTCCCGGGGTCCTTGATCTCGCTCCCGACGTACGTCGTTTCGAGCCAGCCGTCGTACGCCCACAAGACGCCGATCATCGCGACCCCGAACGGTCTGATCCATCCGCCCACCGAACCCGGGGGCCACAGCGGCTGGAAGTTCGCGGCCCCGCCGCCCGGCAGCGCGAACGCCGTGATCACGAGCGCGGCGAGCGCGCCCATCTTGAGAAACGTGAGCACGTTCTGCGTGGTCGCGCCCAGCCTCACGCCCAGACAGTTGAGCAGGGTGAGCCCCGCGATCGACACGACCGCGAGCGCCTTTATGGCGGTCGGGGAGAGCCACACGAAGAAACCGAGGTAGGTCGCGAACCCCACGGCGATGGCGGCGATCGACGCCGGGTTGATGACGGCGAAGTTGGCCCAACCGTAGAGGAATCCCCACGCCGGTCCGTACGCCTCGCGCAGGTACGCGTACTGGCCTCCCGCCTCCGGGTACGCCGCCCCCAACTCGGCTACGGAGAGGGCGCCGAGCAACGACACCACGCCGCCGACGACCCACACCAAGATCATGAGAGCGGAGCCGGGGACCTGCGCGGCGACCGTGGCGGGGACGATGAAGATCGCGGAGGCGATCATTGTCCCCACGTTGATCATCGTTGTATCGAGGAGTCCGAGTTCGCGCCGGAGCTCGGTCACGGGCCTACAATATCAGAGGATGCCGTCCACGTACAGGTCGAGGCGCCAGCCCTTCGGCGACCGCAGCGCGCGCGCCAGGTCGACGCGCACCAGGCCGTCCAGAAAACTCGCGCCGACGCCTGCCCCGACGAGCGGCCGGGCGAGTGACAGGTGGTCGCGCGGGGCGGCCCGGCCAACGTCGCAGAACAGTGCGACCCGCGCGACCGGGAGGCGGTTCGCGACCTCGACGCGCGCGCGCCAAAACGCGTCGCCGCTCGTCACGCCGCCTCCATAGCCTCGCAGCGTGTTGGGCCCGCCCAGGTACCAGCGGCTCTGCACCGGTACGCGGCCCGCCGACGTGCCACCCGCCAGCTCGACGGCGCCGGCGACCTGAGGCGTGAGGGGCGCCGTGAAGCGCAGCGTGCCGCTCGCCCGGCCGAAGCCGAACCTGCCCGCACCGCCGTCCAGGGTCAGGTCCGTACCCCAACGCGCCGCCTCCGTATCGAACCCGCGTTGCGCTCGCAGCGTCAGCGAGGCGCCGAGCTGGTCGGCGGAGTCGGCCATGATGTTGGGGCGGAACAGATGATCGGAGTCGAACGCGTGCGCCAACGAGAAGTCGGTGCGCTTGGCGGCGCTGCGTTGACGCTCGGCGTAGACCCGGACGCTGAAGCTCTGCGACGCCGTGACCGCGGGAAGCACCGTGAGCGCGATGCCCGCCGAACGGAAATAGTCGCCGTCGTCGCGCCCCAGCAGCAACCCGCTCAGGGAGTTCCCAAACCCGAGCGCGCCATTCCCCGCCCCCGCATCGACCGCGTTGAGCCGGCGGTACCCGGACAGGCGGAACCGCGCCGTCCCGGTTTCCCTCGTCAGCCCGGCCTCGACGTCGGGCTCGCCGTCGGCGAGCGCGATACGCGCCGACCCGTCGAGCTGGAGCCGTCCGAAATCGAGCGCGCCTCGCGCGCCGAGGGCCAAACCCTCCACGCGGTTGTAACGCGCCACACCCCAGCGTGGCGGTCGGGCGTGGAACTGCCAGGGCGCCTGGGGCAACCGCCCCACGCCGCGCATCATGTCCTGGATCTCGCCCGTCGAGATGAGCGAGTCGGCTCCCTCTCCTCCTCCCGTCATGCCGGCGAACGCGGGCGGCAGGTCGACGCTCGCGAGGAGGGCGGCCGTATCGGTCGGCATGTTGACCGCGAATCTGAGACACTCGCCGTTCCGGCAGACACAATCGATTGTAGGCTGGCTCAGCGTGTCTACTTGCTCGTGACAGCGCGCGCGGGCCGTCGAGTCGGCGGCGGCGGTGGCGCGGGGGGGGGGCCGCGGGGAGCGAGGGCTCGCCGTGTCTCCCGTCACCTCGTAATCGCTGTACAGTCGCTCGTAACGCAGCGGCATCTGGAGCCACGAGCCCGCCGTGGCGACGGCATCGAACGCGATGAGGCGCGGCAGCCACCAGCGGCCGTCCCACAGCCCGTAGTCGATCGTGATGAAACGCACCTCGGCGCGGATCGGCTTGGCAAAGCCCGGGATGTCGTGGTCTTCGTCCCCCACGTCTTCTTCGAGGTCGAACGCCCGGGCGGGGCGAAACAGGGCGCGTACCACGCCGTGCGATTTCTCGTCGATCCAGAGGGAGCCGCTCATCAGCCGGAAATCGAGCCGCCGCGGCATGACGCGCAGCTCCCGCAACAGAATCGTGCGCCCGTCGGGGAAGACGAGCACGCTCGTGTCCCCGGTGGCGAAGCGGTAGTCGGCTTCGCTGCCCCGGGCGAGCGGGTGGCCGAGCCGAATCCCGTGCCCTTCCCCATCGTCCGAGCCCCCCCCTCCGAAGGCGATGGTTAGGCGGTCATCGGCAGGATCGAAGGCGTAGTCGGCGACGTCGCCCTTCAGGTCTTCGGGGAGCTCCACCTTCGGCCGCACCGCGGGCACTGCCTCGCGGGCGCCGATCACGTCGATCCGCCCGACCGAGTCCCGTCGCCAGTCGATGCGCAGCGCCAGCTCGCGGCGGTACAGCATGCGGTCGCGGCGTAAGGCACGCACTCCGGCCCCAATGCGCTCCTTCATGGTGGCCCGGTAGGCGGTGATGGACCGGTCGATCGTTTCGCGACGGGCGCGCGCCGCCGCCACGATCCGTCGGGCGGTCGGATCGAGGTAGGCGCTGCTGTCGGCCGACTGTTGCACGGCAAGGAGCAGAACGAGTGTGGCGGTGATCACGTAGGCTCTGTACGGACCCGAGGCAAGGATAAGATTCACGCATGAACCGTGACTACTGGCAGGCGAGCCGCTCCCCCCGCTACAGCCTGCTCTTCGCGCTGCCGTTGCTGTTCTTCTACCAGGTCCTAGTGGCGGCGGTGCCCGCCGGGCCGCAGGGGGGCGTCCGCAACGGCGCCGACGTACTGCTCCAGTCCGTCTTCATCTGGCTCGCAGGGTCGTGGGGCCCGCGGCTCTTCATGGCCTGCCTCATCGTCGTGGGTCTGTGGCTCGTAGCCAAGGACGTGCGCACGCATCCCGCCCGGTTACGCGCGGCTGTCTTCGGAGCGATGCTCGCCGAGGCGGTGGGCCTCGCCCTCGTGTTCGGCATCGTCGTGGGCGGGCTCACCGCGGCGCTCCTGGGCGAGCCTCCGCCCCTCGCGCTCGGGCGTGGCACGCTGCTGATGCTGTCCCTGGGGGCCGGCATTTATGAAGAACTCCTGTTCCGCGTCGTGCTCGTGAGCCTGTTCGCGTGGGTCGCCCGCCGCGTCATGGGGCTTCGGCCGCTCGTCGCCGGGACGGCCGCGACGATTACCGGCGCGCTCGTCTTCTCCGCCTTTCATTATATAGGGCCCTACGGCGACGCCTGGCAGGTTTACTCGTTCGTGTTCCGGACGATTGCGGGACTGTTCTTCAGCGCCCTGTACCTGACGCGCGGCTTCGGCGTCACGGCGTGGACGCACGCGCTGTACGACGTGTTCCTGGTGCTCCGCTAGGTTACGGCACGGCGAACAGCCAGAGGTTCGCCCCCACCGACGCCAGCGAGTCGCCGGACTGTTTGATTTCCGCGACGAAGCGGCGCGTCCCCGGTACCGCGGTGACGCGTCGGATCGGCGTCGCGGCGCCGGTCTGTCCCACTCTCCCCGTGCCGAGATCGATCCACTCCACCCGCAGGCCTCCGGCGAGCAGCGCGACGGGAACCCCCGCGACATCGGCGAGGTCGACTACGGGCCCCGAGAACGTCGTGACACTCACGGCGCTGTCGGTGCCGGCCGCGAGGAACAAGAGTCGTGTCGAGTCGGACGACTTCACGAGCCAGAGCCCGCCCGTTTCCAGCTGAGCATACGCGATCGTCGAGTCGGCTCCCGGAACGACGGCCACCGTTCCCGTTGTGAGATCGAGATCGGCGAGGGAGTACACGTCCATGGCGGTGTCGGTCAGCCGCTCCGCTCCGCCCCCCTTCACCTTGAACACACGTTCGTAGGAGGCGAGGAATCGCAGGGTCGTCGGGCCCAACCACATTGGCTTCGAGACGGCGGTCGCGATGCGGCCGTCGGGGAGTACGTACCAGGCTTGCCACGCGAAGGTCGGGCGGGCGGGATCGCTCGCGGGAGCGATGACAAGGTTGCGTGTCCAGGTGTAATAGCTCGCCGGCGCGCCCTGCTGCCACACGAAGGCGATCTGGCGACCGTCGGGTGAGAGCGCGGGCTCCACCCACGTGTCCACGAACGTGTCGGCGGGTGAGACGGGAGGCGGCGGGCACGTCGTGCGCTGCAGCGTCCCTCCGGCAGCGGACAGTAGCGCGAGGCAGCGTTCGCGTCCGTGGGTGCCGTCAAGGCGGCTGAACACCAGGAGGCCGCCACTGACGCTCGGGTTGCGGTCGTCGCCGGGGTTGAACGTGAGGCGTCGCGGCATGCTGGTCCCGAACGGGCCGAGTGTGTCGGGTCCGGCCCAGGCGAACGGTCGCTCGTGCCCGCACGAGGCGCCAGCCAGGGCGAAAACTAAGGCAAAGCGCATGACCGTAAGCTACGCCGTGGAGTTAGCCGGCCCCCGCGGCGGGTGTGTTCACGTCGTGCGAATTCCGGAGCGCCGCTTCGACGCGTTCGACTTCCGCGTCCACACCGAGCGAGCGGAAGATTCCACGCGCCCGCTCCAGGTAGGCGCGGGCTTCGTCGGGACCGCCGCAGACCTGGCGGAACAGCCCGTAGGCGTGATAGACCCGCGCGTCGTCGAGGAGCGGGCCCTCGAGCGCGCGGCACAGCGCGATCGCTTGTTCGAAGAACACGAACCCGGTCTCGTCGCCTTGCCGACCCCGGAGCGTGCCGAGCAGGGTGTAGATCTGGACGAGGCCGCGCGTCTGATTGGACGTGATGGCGAGCTGTTCGGCCCGCCGCATCTCCTCATCGGCCTCCAGCCAGCGGCCCGTATCGAGTAGCAGCTCCGCGAGGTGGAGGCGGATCGTCACATCGAGCCCGGCATCGTGCTGGTCGCGGCGCACCCAGGCGAGCGCTTCACGGAACGCCGCCGCCGCTGGGCCCGGCCGGCCCAACGCCGCGTCGAGCTCCCCCTGCGCGTCGAGCACGCGCGCCATCTCGAGCGCCGCCCCCCCGTCGAGGCCTTCGAAGCACTGCCGCGCGCGCCGCAAGTTCTCACCGGCCGCCGTCAGGTCTCCCTGGCGACGGTCGAGCAGGCCGAGCCGGTGCGCGATCCGGCCGAGCCGCAGCCGATCGTTTCCCGCTTCGGTGAGCCGCAGGGCGCGCGAATACCACGCGCGCGCCCCGGCCCATTCGGCGCGCTCGAACGCCGCGTTGCCCAGTCCCACCGATGCGTCCACCGCGCCCGCTTGATCAAACTCCGCTTCCGACAGGACCAGCGCGCGCTGGTAGTACCGCGCCCCCTCGGCGTACTGCCCCAGCGCCAGGCACACGTGGCCGATGGCGAGCAGCGCGTCTACCTCGGGCCGCCGGTCCTGCAGCGCCTCGGCGAGGGCGAGCGACACTTGGTACCACGCCTGTGCCTGCGACAATCGTCCGACCTTCTCCTCCAGGCGCCCCGCCCCCACCAGGGCCGTCACCGCACCGCGCGCATCGTTTCGCTCCTGCCGCTCGAGTGCTTCGACGTACGCCTTGTACAGCGCGGCGATGTGCTCGGCGACGCCGGCCAACACGGGGCCCATGCTGCGCTCCAACTCGCCCGGCTCGACGTCGCGCTTGCCGATCGTGAGGTAAGGGCCGCCGCTGCCCCACTGCACCCGCTCGTCGGGGCGCGCACTCGAGAGCAGCAGGCCCCGCAGCGGCATCAAGGCCTCCAGGTTCGGCAGCAGCCGCAACGCCTGCTCGACCCTCACAGCCCGTACTCCTTCATCTTCCGGGTGAGCGTGTTGCGATGGATGCCGAGGATCTCCGCCGCCGCGCCGATCTGGCCGCCCGTGTGCGACAGCACCCGCGTGATGTGCCGGGCCTCGGCCTCCGCCAGCGTCGGCAGCACGCCCGCCGAGCGCTCGGGCATCCCCGGTTCCTCCGCGCGCAGCTCGTCGGGCAGGTGCTCGCTGCGCAGCGTTCCGTCGGACACGACGATGGCGGCGCGCTCGATCACATTGCGCAGCTCGCGCACGTTGCCGACCCACTGGTGGTTGCGGAGCAGCTCGAGCGCTCGGTCGGACAACGCGTCGATGCGCTTGCCGTAGCGCTCCCCGAACAGGCGGGCGAAGTGGCCGATCAACAGGAGCAGGTCGTCGCCGCGATCGATGAGACGGGGCAGTTGAATCGTGACCACCGCGAGGCGGTAGTACAGGTCCTCGCGGAACCGCCCCTGCGCGATCGCCTCCTGCAGGTCGCGATTCGTCGCCGCGATCAGCCGGACCGTGACCGGGATGGATTCCCCGCCGCCCACCCGCTCGATCTCGCGCTCCTGGACCGCGCGCAGGATTTTCGCCTGGAGCGAGAGGCTCATATCGGCGATCTCGTCCAGGAACAGCGTGCCGCCCCCCGCCTGCTCGAACCGCCCGATCTTGCGGGCCACCGCGCCGGTGAAGGCCCCTTTCTCGTGACCGAACAGCTCGCTTTCGAGCAGGTTCTCGGGGATGGCGGCGCAGTTCACGGCGACGAAGGGACCGGTGGTCGCGGGGCCGTGTTGGTGGATAGTGCGGGCGACGACTTCCTTACCCGTGCCGGACTCGCCCTGAATCAGCACCGTCGCCGTGCTGTGCGCGACCCGCGCCATCAGCTTGTAGACGTCGAGCATCGCCGGGCTCTGCCCGACGAGGGCGTAATGGCCGTGCGCGTCGGTGTCGACGACCGGCGGCAGAGGGACCGCGACCTCGGTCGTGGCCGAGCGCACGCGCGCGAGGGCATTCGCCAAGGCTTCGCGCTTGAGCGGCAGCGCGAGCACATCCAGCACGCCGAGCTTCTCGGCGCGCAGCGCCAGGCCCATCGACGGCCGGTCGGCGAGGGCGATGAGGCGAGGCCCGCCGGGGGCTCCGCGGAGCGCGTCCACCCACCACGCCAACTCCTCGTCGGACCGGTCCCCCAACACTGCCAACACCAGGTCCCACTGCCCGCCCGCGAGCAGGCGCGTGGCGCGGGGCAAGTCCGCCGCCCATTCGAGCTCGACGCCCAGGTCGGCGGCCCACTGGCGCAGACTCTGCAGCGGCCCGGGGCCGGCTTCGCCTCCGACCGCGAGCACCCGCACCGGCTCCATGGCCGGCCGGGCGGGTCCGTTGATCGTCTGCTGAGTGGGGCGCGTCATGGTGCGGCTTACTGGCGTCCGAGGTACTTGGCGACGAGCACCAGTGCATCATCCGTGCCCTTGCCGTGGCGGGCGAGGATCAGATCCGCGAGCCGTTGCGGCTCCTCCCGGACCGAGACGTCGCTGAGGAATCCGCTCCCGATTCCGTCGGTGGCGAAGACCAGCGTGTCCCCGGCGTTCACCGGGATCACGGCGGCCTGTAGGGCGGGGACCTCGGACCCGACGATGCCGCCCCGCGTGATCAAGGACGCGCGGTCCGAGCGTTCCGACCAATCGACGTGGTGCAGGACGCCCTCCACGTTGCCGACGCCCAGCCACGTCATCGTGCCGCGGGGCGCGTCGAAGCGGGCGAGGCTCAGCACCACGCCGCGGCTTCCCTTGAGCGCCACATGGCAGCGCTGCAACAGGGAGACGGGCGGCTCTTCTGCGTAGCGCTCGAGTGTGCTGACCGCGAGCCGGGCGGCAACCGCGGCTTCCTCACCGTGGCCCAGGCCGTCCACGACCGCGATGAGGACGCCGTCCGTGACCGGCTGCACGAGGTGGAGGTCGCCGGATTCCCGTTCTCCCTCGAGCGCCTGCGTGGCGACGCCCCAATGGACGAGCGTCTGCGCGCTGCGCACGCGGCTAGGCATTGGTTCGCTTCCACTTGCGCATCGTGACCCGCGTGCCCTGCCCCGGGGCGGAGACGACCTCGAACTCGTCCATCAGGCGGCGTGCGCCCGGCAGGCCCAGGCCGAGCCCCCCCGACGTCGAGTAGCCGTCTTGCATGGCCCGCGAGACATCGCGGATGCCGGGGCCGTCATCCTCGGCGACGACGATGAGACCCTGACGAGTGCCGTCGATCACCTTGGTAAAGCGCACGGCGCCGCGCTTCGCGTACATCAGGATGTTGCGCGCGATCTCCGAAATCGCCGCGGCGATGACGGTTTGGTCGCCCGCGGAGAAGCCGACCTCGGCGGCCAGCTCGCGACCCGTCTGGCGGGCCTGGACGACGTCGGTGTCCGCCGCGATGAGACAGCGGAGATCGTCACCCACGCTCGATGCGTCCATGCCCCGACCGATCGTCGATGCGCCCATGGCCCTGTCGATCGAGGAAGGCGAGGCCCTCCTCGAGGTCGAGCGCGGTGGCGATGCCCTTGAGGGTCAGCCCGAGCTGCACCATGGCGAAGGCGACTTCGGGTTGGATTCCGACGATCACGGTCTCCGCCCCGCGTAACCGGGCCATGTGTGCGATGTCTCGCAGCGTGCGCACCGCGAACGAGTCCATCACGTCGAGCGCCGTCACGTCGACGATGACCCCGCGCGTGCGGAACTTTCCCACGCGTGCGATCAGCGCCTCGCGCAGCTGGGACAGGTCGGCGTCGGACAGGGCCGACTGGATCGACGCGATCAAGTAATGGCCCTGCTTCAGAATGGGGACTTCCACGACCAGCCTCCCTTAGGCCTGCTGCGTGGCCTCGGCGTAAGGAATCACCTTGTAGCCCAGCAGGCGCTCGGCCTCTTCGATGCCTCCCTGCAAGTCGCCGACGGTGGCCATCTCGCTCAGGTCCACGCCGATGGTGACGAGGGTCTGCGCGATCTCCGGCGAGAGACCCGTCACGATCACCGTCGCGCCCAGCAGGCGCGAGGCTTCGACCGTTTGCACGAGCTGGTTCGCCACGTTCGAGTCCATCGCGGCCACACCCGTGATGTCGATCACGACGACCTTCGCACGGTTGGTGCGGATCGCGCGCAGCAGCTGTTCGGTGAGCTGCCGGTTCCGCTGCGGATCGATCACGCCGATGATGGGGAGAATGAGCAACCGCTCGCGCACCTGGAGCACCGGGGTCGACAGCTCCCGGATCGCTTCCTGCTGCTGCCGGATGATGCGCTCGCGCTCCTGCACGAAGCCGACCGCCACCGTGTTCGCGATCCGGTTCGCGGCGGGTTCGTAGGCATCGAGAATGCGGTTGAGTTTGTTGAAGTCTTCGTGATACTTGGCGAACAGCGAACGGGCGAGCACGTCACGCAGCAACAACACAATGCCGACGACTTCGTGCGTCTCGACGCCTCGCGGGATGATGCGCTCCGACAGGTTGCGGGCGTAGGCCTGCAGCGCCTCGAAGGTCCCCGTCTCCAGCGCTTCGACGTAGTTGTCGTACACCGACGTCGCCTCCGCGAAGATTTCCTCCTCGGTCATCGCCGTGAGGAGTTGGGCGCGCGTGATGCGCCGGGCCCACTCCTCGCGCAACTGCGTGCGATTCTGCCGCAGGTGCGCTACCAGCTCCCGCAGCAGCGCCTGTGTCGACTCGGTGCTGGCTTGCGGGTCCTGCTGGGGCGGTGGCACGTCTTTCTTTACCATGGAGGCGGCTCCTCGCCGGTGTGGGGGAAGGCTTAAAATGTTGTAGTGGCGCAACAGCAAGGCTAGTGCCATCGCCCAATCGTGGTGCATTGCGCCAAAGCATTTGCGCACAATGTTTTATATGCAGGACGTTTCTCTGGGTCAGGCGCGAACGCCCTAGAGTTGGGCGCCTCAGTGTTCACGGCGCACCAAATTCGGGCAAACGAAAAAGCCCGGCCTCAAGGGCCGGGCTCGTTCTCGGTCGACCGTCCGACTAGCGGGTCACGCTGCTCGTCGCCGATCCAACGATGATATCGCCGACCGTTTGGTAACCCGTCACTTCGCCCAGCAGGCCCAAGATGGGTTGCTGCAGCACCACATGGATCATGTTCACCGTTATGCCGCTCGTCGTCGCGCCGTCGCCTGACTCGAGCTGCTCATTGAGCAAGACGTAGCCGACGCCCGGCAGGTCCATCCGCGTGTTGGGAGCCGGATCTGACACCTCGACTCCTCCCACCACGAGATTCGCGAGGCTCGACCCCTCGGTGTTGCTGTTCACGGCGTCGCCGATGCTGCTGCTCGCCATCGCCACGACGCCGTCCGCGGTAATGAGTCCATTGAGCAAGTTCACCGCGCCCAGCGTCGCGCTGCTCACGGCGCTGGAGCCGTACGTCGGGTCCGCGCCGCCGCTGACGATGGCGAACGCGTCCTGTGCCGTCGCGAGGCCGCCCACGGCGATGCTCTGACCCGAATTGGTGACCATGTCACCGCCCGGGGGCAGGATCGCGGACGTGGCGGTTTGGTTGATGGTCGGGGTGCTCACGCTGACGCCGAACGATCGGGCCGTCTGCGCTGCGACGGAGCCCGCCGTCCAGCTCATCGGCAAGACGAGTCCAACAGCCAGGATCGCCCGCCGGAAGTTGTCGATGTTCATCATGCGTCTCCTTGTCATGTGGCGATCCACGCTCAGTGGGTCGGGTGGAACTGCCGGTTGCCGCCCGTCAGGTAGCACGTCGGATCCGCAGGCGTGACTGTGAAGCACTGCACGGCATAGCCGATGGCGGGCACGCTGATGGCGAAGCCGTCGTGGCCGACTCCGGGCTCGCCGTTGTCGCAGTCCCACACCTCGAAGTCCAGATCACTCTCCCCGGTGTTCTGCACCCGGAGCTTGCCTCCCCAATGCACGGCACCATCCGAGCAGCTCGCGTCCGTCGCGACCTCCGCGAACGTGACTTCCGTGGCGTGGAGGTTGAGCGGATGCCCATTGACCTCCATCTCGGTCCGGTGGTCGACCCACTCGAGGGCGCCCTTGTCTGCGAGGCACACGCCGTTCGCATCCTGCTGACCTGATCCCATGACGTGGGCGCCGAACGTCTCGTACTCATGGCTGGCCGGCGGGTTCTTCTCCGTTTGTTCCGGTGGGTAATCGATCCGGCCGCCGCCCGTCATCTTGACCGGGGTGCACACGAAGTTTCCGGGTTGGAAATGCGCCAGCGGCGTGCCGATCGTCGGCGCCAGCGCGTTCGGCTGCCGCTCGCAACTCCAGGCGACCAGGGCTACGCCGATCGGAGCCGCAAGCAGCGCGAGGCTTCTCAGTCTGACCATGGTGTTCGCCTCCGCGAGTGTTGGTGTGACCTGCGGACTCGCCAAGAGGCAAACGCGGTGCCAAGCCCGGGCGGACGCAAGTCCGTGCGGGTCAACGGGCTGGAAATCGTTGCACCGCTGCCGCGGCTCCCGCGCGCAGCAATTGCGTGCCGCAAGCGCCGCGCATTCGCACCAAAGCACGACGCCCGGACACCGTGCCCGGGCGTCGTGCAACGCGTCGCCGCAACCGCGGTCAGCGCGAGTGCTTCACCGCCTCCAACGCGTTGACTAGGCCCGCGCCCACTTCGAAGGTCGCGTACCCAGCCATCGGATCGGCGGTTTGGACCAGGATGCCGCGCACCTGATCGGGGCTGAGGGCGCCGCCGGCGCGCTCCTGCATCAACGCCACGACACCCGTCACGTGCGGCGTCGCCATGCTGGTGCCGCTGGCGCAGGTGTAGTACGGGGCGAACTCCGTGCGCAGACCGCACGACGACGTGAGATCGAAGTCGTGCGGCGCATCGCTCGTGTTCAGGACCGTGCCCGTGGACGCCCGTGTCGAGATGATGTGCACTCCCGGCGCGGTCACGGTGGGGTGATATACGGGATCGCCGCGGATTCCGCGGGACGAGAAGTCCGCGAGCATCCCACCGGGCTGGCAGTGCGTCGCCCGGGCGAGGGAGTCGGTGATCGAGCAGCTCGCCGCCACGCCGATCACCCACGGCGCCACGCTATATGGGTTGAGCGTGTTCTGGTCGGGTCCGTCGTTTCCGGCCGCAAAGACCACCGTGATCCCGCGATCGTGCACGCGCTTGCTGGCGACGTTGACGGGATCCTGAGGATCGAAGGGCCCGCTCGTACCCCAGGAGTTGTTCACGACTTTGATGTTGTAGCGGTCCTGGTTCTGGAGCACGTAGTCGAAGCCCGCCAGCGCCCAGAAGATGAACAGCACGTCGCCGGTGCCGATCCCGATCAGGTTGGCGCCCGGGGCCACGCCCGTGTACAGACCGTTCGACATCACGCCGTCGCCGCCGGCGATCCCCGACACGTGCGTGCCGTGGCCGACCGACGTCTCGCTGTTCGCCAGATTCTCCACGTAGATCGATCCCGGGCATGGCAGATTCTCGAAGCACACGAGGTCGCGCCCGTTGGCGAGGATCTTGAGATTCTGAACGGTGCGGCTCGGGTACTGCACGTCATGCTGGTACAGACCGTCGATGCCGCTATCCAGGATCACCACGCCGATGCCGCGCCCGCTTACGCCGTAGCGCGCGCGCGCCTGGTCGGCCTTGATCGTCGGCACGCTCTCGTCGAGCAGCGCCAGCACCGATCCCGGCGCGCCCATGCCGAGCCACGCCAGACGCCGGTTGTCGGACACGCGCACCACGCCAGGCAGGGCGGCGATCGCGCTCACTTGGGCCGGGGTTGCCAGCGCGCCGACGAACGGCAACTGCCGCAGCGCGCGGGCACCCGCGCCCAGCGCCATGATACGGCCCGCGAGCGCATCGCCCGTCGTCGCCGTTTCGTCGTAACCCACGACCACGAACACGGTGTCGGCGGTTGGCGTGGCGCCCAGAATGGACGCGAGCGCGGGGGACACGGTCGCCGGCGTGTCATGACTGATCGGCTCACGACACCCGCCGCCCGTGGCAGCAGCCGCGACGGCCACTAGCAAGACCCTGAGCCTCATGCGTGGTCGCATACGTCCTCCGCCCTGAGAGTGAGTTGAGGCGTCACGCCATCTGGGGCGTTGCCACCTGCGGCTCGCGCTCGGCCGAGAAGTCGGCGGTGTCGCACAGCACGCGCGCGATGCGCTCCGCCGCCCGCCCGTCCCAGCGCTCGAGGACCGGCCGCGCCGGCGCGCGCCGGGCGAGCGCGCGATTGGCCGCGGCGAGGAGCGTGGCGCGCCCCGCCGCCACCAACCGGTTGGTGCCGTGTTGGCACGTCGCGGGATGATCGGTGCTCGATCGCAAGGTGATGCAGGCGACGCCCAGGTAGCTCGTCTCTTCTTGCAGATCATCCGAGTCGGTCACCACGAGGGCCGCCCCGGCCACGAGGCCGATGCGCTCGAGGTATCCGGCCGGCGCGGCAACCAGCGGCAGCCGCCGGCCGAGCTCGGCGAGGGCCTGGACGACCTCGGCGCTGGGCTCGCGCAGGTTTGCCACGGCGTAGGCCCCCGACTCGACGGCCGGAGCGCGCGCCAGCGCCCAGCACAGCGCGTCGATCCGCACACTCCCCACGAACTGGATCCGCTCGTCCGCGACGCCCTCCGCTTTCAGCGCGCCGATCGCGTCGCGTGACGGGACGAAGTGGAGATCCGCGAGCGCGTCGGCGACGACCCGGGGCATCGTCTCCCCGCCCGCCCCGTCCCCGCAGCGCAGCCCCGCCTCGACGTGCCCGAACCGAGTGCGCAGGGTCGCCGCCGCGAGGGCGGCGGCGGCCGCGGCGGTATCGTCGCCGTAGGCCAGCACGACATCCGGCTGTAGATCCACGAGCGCCGGCTCGAGCCGTTGCAGCATCAGTCCGGTGCGCACGCCATCGGAGCCGGCGCCCACTTCCAGGTGAGACTGCACGGGGGGGAGCTCTAGCTCGTCGATCGCGGCCGCCAAGTCGGGAGCGTCATGGCGGCCGGCGTGCACGATCAGGTGCTCGACGTCGCGCGATTCGCCGAGGGCGCGAGCCACCGGCGCGAGCTGCAGGAGGTTCGGGCGGCCGCCCACGACCGAGAGCACGCGCATCAGCACCCCTTTGTCAGAACGCACGCGGCGATTGGGATCGTCACGAGCACGCCGATGATCCGCACTGTCGACTCGGTGTCACGTCCCTTGGGCACGTCGATCCGGTCGCCGGCCCGCAAGCCGAGCTCCTCGAGCGTCGCGCCGCGGGCGATCGCCGCTTGGAGCTTCGCGCCGGTCCAGATCCGCGCGCCGCCGCGCTGGATGCGCATCTTCTCGACCTTGGCTTCCTGGGTCGGCCCGCCCGCCACCATCAGCGCGTCGGAGAGCACCAAGTCGGTGGGGACGGCATAGAATCCCGGCCGCGTGACCGCGCCCAGGATCGACACGCGGATCAGGGCACGGGCATGCACCACCGGATCCTTGAGGTACCGCGCCAGCTGCCGCCGCATGTGGTCCTCGATGCCCGTGCGGGGCACGCCCGCGAGTGAGACGGCGCCGATCACCGGAAGCTGGACCGCCGGTCCCGCCACGACCGTGAACGTATCGGACAGCGCCGAATCGCCCTCCACTTTCAGCAGAATGCGGTCGCCCACTTGGAACTGCTGCGGCGCCGGAGGGGAGGAGTCTTGGGCCGCGGCGCGACTCGGGAGACCGAGCGACGCGGCGACGATCAACACGCGAATCATTCGGATCATGCGAATCATCGGGATCACTCCACGGTGACGCTCTTCGCCAGGTTGCGGGGGCGATCGACGTCGCACCCCCGCTGCACGGCGATGTGATAGGCCAGAAGCTGCAACGGGATGACCGTGAGCACTGGTGAGAACAGGGGGTCGCACGCGGGTACGCGGAGCTGATGCTCCACGAGGTCCCCCAGATCGCCGTTCCCCTCGCTCGTGATGGCAATGATGCGTCCGCCGCGCGCCCGGACCTCCTGCATGTTCGAGACGACCTTCGGGTAGACGTGATCGTCCGGCGCAATGCACACGACCGGCATGTTCGCGTCGATCAGCGCGATCGGCCCGTGCTTCATCTCGGCCGCGGGATATCCCTCGGCGTGGATGTAGGAGATTTCCTTGAGCTTCAAGGCGCCCTCGAGCGCGACCGGATAGTTGAGGCCGCGTCCCAAGTACAGCGCGTTACCGACCCCCGCGTACTCGGCCGCGACCTCCTGCACCTGCGGCTCCAGCTGCAACGCCCCCGCCACGAGCTCGGGCAACCGCTCGAACTCGGCCACGAGGCGCTGTCCCTCGCCCACGGCCATCAGCCCGCGCTGGCGCCCCAGGTAGAGTCCGAGCAGCAGCAGGGCAACGACCTGCGACGTAAATGCCTTGGTCGAGGCGACGCCGATCTCGGGTCCCGCGTGGAGGTAGATGCCCCCGTCCGCCTCGCGGGCGATCGTGCTCCCGACGACGTTCACGATGCCCACGACGGTCGAGCCGGTCGCGCGGGCGGCGCGCAGGGCCTCCAGCGTGTCGGCGGTTTCGCCCGACTGCGAAATGGCGATCGTGAGCGTGCCCGCAATCCGCAGCTGCCGGCGGTAGCGGTACTCAGAGGCGTACTCGACGTCGACGGGGATTCCGGCCAGCTCTTCGAGCGCGTGACGGCCGACGAGTCCCGAGTGCCACGAGGTGCCGCACGCGACGATGAGGATGCGCCGGATCCGCATGCACTGGCCCGGCGACAGATTGAGGCCGTCGAGGCGCGCGAAGCCTTCACCCGGGAGGAGACGGCCGCGCAGCGTGTTGCGGACTGTCTCCGCCTGCTCGCAGATCTCTTTCAGCATGAAGTGCGGGTAGGGACCCAGCGCGAGGGCTTCCAGACCCCACGCGATGTCGTCTACGGCGCGTTCCTGCTCGACCGCGTCGCGATCGAGGACGCGATAGCCGTCGGCGGTGAGCACCGCGATATCGCCGTCTTTCAGATAGACGACCGACCGTGTGTGTCCCAGGACGGCGCTGGCGTCGGACGCGACGAAATGCTCCCCGTCACCCACGCCGAGCAGCACGGGCGAGCCGCGCCGCGCCACGACGATCTTGCCCGGCTCGGCGGCCCAGGTGACGGCGAGACCGTAGGTCCCTGCGACCGGCGCAAGCGCGGCGATGACGCGCTCCTCGAGGGTGGCGCCCTCCGCGTCTTCGATCAGGTGCGCGAGGACTTCGGTGTCGGTCTCGGTGGTGAAGCGGTGACCGGCGGGCTCGAGCCGCATTCGCAGCACGTCGGCATTCTCCACGATGCCGTTGTGCACCAGTGCGAGCTCCCCGCCACAGTCGGTGTGGGGGTGCGCGTTGCCATCCGTCGGCGCTCCGTGCGTCGCCCAACGGGTGTGCGCGATACCGCAGGTCCCGTGCACCGGTTCGCGCGACAGAAGCTCGGCGAGGGCCGGCACCCTGCCCGCGAGCTTCCGGGTTTGTAGCCCTGCCCCGTTCTGCAGCGCCACACCCGCGGAGTCGTAGCCCCGGTATTCCAGGCGCGCGAGCCCTTCGAGCAGAATGGGGGCCGCCTGCCGAGATCCGACGTAACCAACGATGCCGCACATGCCCGATCGCTACTTCAAGATTGGGGCCCCGCCTGAGGGCTTCTGGCAGCGTACGACGTAACCAAGCGGGGGGCAACGAGTTCTCGCGTTGGTAGGGGCGCAATACGGTAGCGGCGCTCCAACGATTGCGTTGCGTGGCCGCGTCAGCGGTACGGCCCGACGCTCGCGCGCGGGATGCCGCGCAGTATGCAACGACATGGCCCCAATCCTGCGACAAGCGCGCCACGGGAGGGCAACCGCATGACCACCTCGGGGCCATCCGCCGGCTTGCCGCTGGCGCTGGTGGCCGGTGAAGATGAAGGCAGCGCAGGCCGCATCGAGGAGCTGCTCAGCGCCAACGGCTTCGCTGTGCTGCGAGCCCCGAACGGGCAGCACGCGCTGGCGCGTGCCCGGACCACGAACCCCGACGTCATCTTCCTCGAAGCCGTACTCTCCGACATGAGCGGGCTCGAGCTGTGCCGTACCTTGCTCGGGGATCCGCGGGTGTCGCGCAGCACTCCCATGCTCATCACCACGCCGCACGACCCGACGCGGGAGCAGCGCATCGAAGCGCTGCGCGCGGGCGCCTGGGAGTGCGTCGGTCGCTCGACCGATAATGGCGAGTTGATCCTCAAACTCCACGCCTTCATGCGCGCGAAGCTCGACGCCGATCGGTCGCGCGCCGAGGGTCTCATCGATCCGGCGACGGGGCTCTACAACCGGCAGGGAATGGCGCGCCGGGTCCAGGAGCTCGGCTCGTTCGCGTTTCGGGAGCACGGCTCCCTCGCTTGCGTCGTCCTGGCGCTCGACTTGGAACCGGACGCGGCCGCAGCCGGGGACACCGCGGCCGCTGCCATCCTCAAGTCGGTCCAGGCGCTCAAATCAAACGGGCGTCTCTCCGATGTGCTCGGACGACTCGGGCCCACGGAATTCGCGGTGATCGCGCCTTCGACGGACCCAGCGGGGGCCTTGCGCTTGGCAGAGCGCATGGTGCGGGCGATTCGGGAAAGCTCGACCGCCGGGGGACAAAGTTTGCCCGTGCGGCAGGTCCGCGTTGGCTACGAGGCGGTGTCGAACGTCGGATACGCGCCCATCCAGCCGGTGGATCTGCTGGTGCGCGCGAGTGCCGCACTGCGCCGCGGCACGGCGGAAGGTGGACGGTCGTGGATCCGGCGCTACGACGATGGCATCGGACCCTCCGCCTCTGGTCCTCCCTAGACGAGCCTGGGGCGCGCCGCGCCCCGGCCATCCTCCTCCTCGTCGGCAGCCTCATATCCGGGGAGATGGTACGAGTAATACGAGTAGTAGTTGGCGCCGGCCCCGCGTGGAACATCATTCAGCACCGCGCCCAGCGTCCTGAGCGGCAGACGATCGAGGACCTCCAGCTTCGCCCCCGTCATTTCGCGGTGGCTGTAGCCGGTGCGGAGGACCAAGAGCACGTTGCCCGTCGCCGTTCCCAGAATGAAGGGGTCGACGCCCGCCCCCAACGGCGGGCTGTCGATGAGGATCACGTCGTAATCGGTGCGGAGCGACGTGATGAGCGAGCCCATCGGTGGTGACCCCAGCAGTTCCGGGGCGCGATGCGATCGCGTGCCACAGCCCACAAACGACAGCCACGGGTACTCCGTCTTCTGGACGAGCTGATCGCGCGTCACATCCTCCCGCAAGTAGTCGGTAAGGCCAGGCTGGCGGGCGGCCTTGAAGCGGCGGTGCAGGACCCCGCGCCGGATGTCTCCGTCGATCAACAGGGTGCGGTGGCCGCCGTCCGCGAACGTGAGGGCGAGGTTGGCGGCGAGGAACGACTTCCCGTCGCCCGGACCGGGGCTGGTGATCGTGACGAGCAGCGGTCCCTCTGCACCGTAGGCGTGGACGAGGTTGAGGCAGACACCTCGCAGCGCCTCGACCACCTCGGCCGGCTCCTGGTCCCGGCGCAAATGCGGCACCGCACCGAGGATCGGCAGGCCGAGGTCACGGGACACTTGCTCCGGGTACCGCACTCGGGGGTCGATCCGGTCGAGCACCACCGCACCCACTACGCCAAGCCCCAGCCCCACCAACAGACCCATGAGCAGCAAGCGCGGCGCCGTGTTCTTGACGGGACGCTGCGGCACGATCGCGGGATCGAGAATGCGCACATCCGGTACGCCTGAGGCCTCGGCCGCCAGCGTCGCCTCCAGGAATCGCCCCTGCACGGTGTTGTAGGACTCTTCCGCGAGCTGCACGGCCCGGCGGAGACGCGCCTCTTCGACCGAGCGGGCCGGAATCTGACGGATCTCGCGCGATGACGCGTCCACCTGTCGCCCCAGCTCCGTCTCGCGCACGCCCAGCTGCACAACAAGCGCCTGCGCGAGGCCGGGGATGGTGCGATGCTCCAGCTCGGCGATTTCAGCGATGAGGTGTTGCACCAGCGGGTACTCATCCGAGTAGTGGTACCGGTAGGTGCGCAGCTGCGCCTGCTTTTCGCTCAACTCCTTCAGGGCGTTGGACAGCTCCGGTGAGTGCTGCACCGAAGTGATCGCGGCGAACGCGTCCACCGGCAGCGCCGAGTCGCCGGCCTGCGCGAGTACCCGGGTGATCGCGGCGCGATCCCGGCCGAGTTGCTCCCGCTGCAACTGGCGATCGAAGAAGTCGCTGACGACGGGGTCCCGGCCCTCGCCCGCGGCGCCGATTCCTGTGCCCTGCCCCCCCCCTCCGGGCTGATCCGAGGGGAGCGTGATCGTGCGCATGCGGAACGTCTTGAGCGCGGTCTCGGCATCGTCGAGATTACGCTGCGCGTAGCTCCGCTGATCCTCGAGGATCTTGGTCAGCTCGGTGAGCTTCTCCCGCTTCAGTTGTTCCGCTACCTGGACGAATCGCGCGGTCGTCGCATTGAGGATGTTGGCGATCTGTCGTGGACTCGTCCCGTGCAGCTCGACCGACAGAAAGTTGCCGTTGGGATCCATGCGGACGTCGAGGCGCTCCCCGAGGCGCAGCGCGGCGTCGCGTGGCGTCGCCAGGGTGAACTGGACCGTGCTGCCCGGCGACAGCAGCGCCGCCGTTGGGGCCCACACGAAGCCAAGCTTCGCTCCCACCGAATCGCCCACTGCGCCGTGCTCGAGATCGGGCCCGTCCGCTGCCGACAGCACATACGTGCGTCCGGCGTCGTCGACCTTCAGGATGTATTCGCCAGGACGAAACGTCTCCGTGACCCCGAAGCCGGCGAAACGCGCGGTGTCTCCAATCGACTTGAGCTCCAGGTACAAACGCTGTTCCCGCACGACGTGATCCAGCACGACGTACGACCGCAGCAGATCGATCCACGCGTCTGAGGCGAGCAGGCCCCCCGGGCGGATCGGACCGGCACGGTCCGGCTCGCGGCGGTTGTCGGGGACGTCAATCCACACGGTGACCTGCGCCACGTACACGGGTCTCAAGGCGCGGGTGGCCGCGATCCCCCCCGCGGTGCCCAGAATGGAGAACAGGAACACGACCCATTTGAAGTGCCACAGGGCGCTGGTGATGCGGCGCCAATCCGGCCCCGGTTCTTCGGCCGCGACGGTCGGGGCGCGAGAACGCGGCACCACCGCCACCGCCGCCTCCGGCAGGCGCGTCGCCGGCAGGTGTTTCGACGATGTCATGCTGCACCCACACAGCAAGTCCGATACCGCGCACGCGCCGTGCGGCGAGGGTGAGCATGTCGCAAATCGGTGCACGGCGCCTCGCATCCGGGTGCAGGTTGGTGCAAGAATCCACCCACGCGCGTGCCGATCGCACTCCGTAAGTCCACATATTTCCTCGTCATTCCGGCCCTGCTGCAGGATCGCGACAGTGTGGCCCGATCCCTGCGTAAGACGGGCGCGGGAGGACTGACCATGTCGACACCGCTAGCATCGAACAACGCCGGCAACGGCGCCGACCCGGGCAACGTCAACGCGCTGCTGTCGATCGGGCCGGATGCCAAAGCCCGCATCCGTACGCTGGTCGTGGACGACGAGCACACGCTGCGCGACAGCTGCGCCAGCGTGCTGCGCCTCGAGGGTTACGACGTCACCGTGAGCGGCCGGGGCCAGGAGGCGCTGGAATTGCTCAAGCGCCGGCCCTTCGACATCGTGCTCGTGGACCTGTACATGTCGCAGGTCGACGGGCTCGCCTTGCTGCGCGCCGCCCTGGCCACGAACCCCGACACGCTCGTGATCGTGATGACGGGCAACCCCAGCGTCGAATCGAGCGTCGAGGCGCTGCGCCAGGGAGCCTGGGACTACCTGCCGAAGCCGTTCTCGGCCCAGCACCTGCAGATCACCATGGGGCGCGCAACTCATACCGTGCTGGTCGGCCAGGAAACCAAAGACCAGCAAGAGGATGTCGAGCGGGAGCACGACCAGGCCGACAAAGCGACGTTGCTCGGCACGTCCCTGGCCTTCCGAAAAGCGATCGAGCTGGCACGTCGCGTCGCGCCGACCGACGCGTCGGTCTTCATCACCGGGGAGAGCGGGTCGGGCAAGGAGCTCATCGCCCAATTCATCCACCAGCATAGCCGGCGCTCCAGCCGGCCCTTCGTCGCCGTCAACTGCGCCGCGCTCCCCGAGCCCCTGCTCGAGTCCGAGATGTTCGGGCATCGCAAGGGCTCCTTCACCGGCGCCGTGCGTGACAAGCCTGGTCTGCTCGAGACCGCCAACGGTGGAACGCTGTTCTTGGACGAGCTCGTCGAGATGTCGAAGCCGATTCAAGCCAAGTTGCTGCGCGTCATCCAGGACGGCGTGGTGCGGCGCGTGGGCAGCGAGACCACGGATGCGGTCGTGAACGTGCGATTCATCGCCGCCACGAATGGCGATCCTGAGGCGGCGGTCCAGGCGGGAACCATGCGCGAGGACCTGTACTACCGGCTGCGCGTTGTCCCGATTCACGTGCCGCCGCTGCGGGAGCGTCCCGAGGACATCCCGCTGCTCGCCGAGTACTTCCTCTCGACGTACTGGGTGCGCCACCGCCGCAAGGGCGAGACGTTCCCCAAGCTGTCGGACGGGGCGATCCGGACGCTGTGCACGCACCCCTGGCGCGGCAACGTGCGCGAGCTGCAGAACGTCATCGAGCACGTCGCGGTGCTGACCGAGCCCGGGTCGGTGATCCGCCCGGAAGATCTTCCGCTCAGCGCCGAAGCGCGGCCGGCCGTCGGCTCCAACCCGGCCTCGCTCATTTCGACGCTGCTCGAGGAGAGCTATCACGTCGCTCGCGAGCGCGTGATCGCGCAGTTCGAAATGCAGTATCTCACGTGGCTGCTGAGCCGCGCCGGCGGCAACATGTCGAAGGCCGCTCGAATCGCGGGTGTGGATCGCACGACCCTGTACCGGCTGATGGAGCGCCACGGCCTGCAACGGACCCCCAACGCCGCCTGGGTCGTTGAGCGTGACACTACCGAGGAGACCGAACCGGCTCCGCAACCCCAGCCGGCTGCTTGAGAATGAACACGAACGCGGTCCGGAGAGAGGCTCGCGACCTGCCCGTCTCTTTCGCGGGGCAGAAGGGTCAAGAGCTCGTCGTGGAGCTGGCGCACGACCTGCGTTCGCCGCTTACCTCCATCATGTTTCTCGCCGAGTCCATGCAGCTCGGCCAGAGCGGCCCCATCAGCGAGGCGCAGCGCCGTCAGCTGGGCTTGATTCGCAGCGCAGCGCTGTGCCTGTGCTCCATGGCCAGTGACGTGCTGGATCTGTCGCGTCGGGGCGAGAGTCTCACGGACAGCGAGCCCGCGCCGTTTTCGATCACCGACGTGTTTCGCTCGGTGCGCGACCTGGCTCGGCCCCTCGCCGAGGAAAAAGGCTTGGATCTGCGCTTCCTCGCGCCGGAGCTCGAAGAACGCATCGGGCACGACCGGGCCGTGGCGCGGGTGCTGCTCAACCTGACCACCAACGCCCTGAAGTACACCGACCAAGGCTTCGTCGAAGTCGCCGCGCGCGAGACGAGCGATAACCGGGTCGAGTTCTCGGTCCGCGACACCGGCCCGGGCATCGACGAGCTGCAGGAAGCACCGTCGATACGGCGCGACTTCTCGAGCGCCGGTCTGGGATTGGGGATCTGCCGCAAACTCGTCGCCGCGATGGGCGGCGCGCTCTGTGTCACGACCCACCCGCAGGGTGGGACCAAGTTCAGCTTCGAAATCGAATTGCCGCCGGCGCCCGTCTTCGCCTGAGACGGCGCCGCCGCGTCGCACCCCCCCCACAGACCTCGTCGTAACCACGCCACGTCGCAGCAGTACCGCAGTGCGCTAACCGCTTGCCGTTCCGTCGATTGCACCGAAGTAGTGCGACCACAACCGGCACGCGCCTTGCGAGTCACGGACGGCATGACGTCACTCCCATGGCTGCTGCCGCTACCGCGGCCCCACGTCGTGCCGCGTCGCACCCGGCGCGAAGGCGCGCGCCGCGTGCTCAATGTCGCGATCGCCGCGCTGGGAGTGGTGCTCGCCCTGCCGCTCATGATCGTGATCGCGGTCTTGATCAAGCTGACCTCGCGGGGCCCGATCCTCTTCACCCAGCAGCGCGTCGGCCTCGATCGACGCGCCCTCACCGGGGCCGGGGGCAATACGCGTCGTCACATTGACGCCGGCGGCGAGCTGTTCACGATGTACAAGTTCCGCACGATGAGCGTGCAGACGGAGAAGGCGGATGAGGTCTGGGCGCGTCCCGACGACCCCCGGGTCACCCCCATCGGGCGCGTGCTGCGCAAGCTACGCCTCGACGAGTTGCCGCAGCTCTGGAACGTGCTGGTGGGGGACATGAACGTCGTCGGCCCTCGGCCCGAGCAGCCGTCGATCTTCCAGTACCTACGCCTGGAGATCGAGGGCTACGCGCGCCGCCAGCGAGTGCGCCCCGGCATCACAGGCTGGGCCCAGATTAACCTGGCGTATGATCGATCGGTGGATGACGTGCGGCAGAAGGTCCGTTTCGATCTCGAGTACATCCACAACCAGTCGGCCCTCGAGGACCTGAAGATCATGTTGCGCACGGTCCCTGTGATGCTGGGCCGGCGCGGCGGTTGGTGATCACCACTCTCCTTCCAACCGACTCAAGAACGCGTCTCCGCTCAGAAGCGTCGCCAGTATTGCGGGCTGCTTGGCGTGTGCCAATGTCCAGGGGCCCTCTTGCCGGAAAAAGCTGTGCCGCACGGACATCGCCCGCACCATGCTCGGCTCCAGGCGACCCGCCAACATGACGGCTCCAGCGCTCCACGCGTCCATCAGGAGCCGGTGAAAGACCGAAGCGGCGGCGCCCTTCCGCGCGAGGAGCTGCACGACCTCACTCACGCCGCCGGGCTCGAGGAAGTACAGGAACCATCCGACCACCTCGCCGCGCGCGTCGCGCACCAAACGCCGCCGTAGCATGCGCCGAGGGTCGTGCTGTTGCACGACGCGCAGCAACCACTCCAGTGCTCGCGCGTCGTATTCGGGCCGCAGCGCACGATCGGCACACACGCCGGGGAATTCGGTGGCCATCACCTCCAAGGGGAGATCGTCGGTCGTGTACCCCGCCGCGGCGTCGCGAAAACGACCAGCGCTCGACCGCGCCATGAGCGCGTCTGCGACCGAGCACACCGGCCGCAGTCCGGCGGTGATGAGTTGCGGCACGCCTCGCGCCCGGAGCCATGAGAGCGCGTGGCGCGCCGGTCGCACCGGCCGCTGCCACTGGAGGCTGTAGAGCAACGCCGTCGTGCCGCCGAGTCCCTCCCAGATGCGCCGCCCGGCGTCGGTGCCCAGGTCCGAGAACAACAGGTCCTGCGGTCCGTCAAACACCTTCTTGAGGAGCCGGCCTGCCGCGAGCGGATCGCCACCGGTGGGTGACACCATGAGCTTCGTAGCCACGGCCCCCCGCAAGCGGCGCCCGTGCAGCAACAGGGGCCTCGGCTGGACGCCGGCGAACCCGATGATGGCTCCGCTCCGGTCCCGATACACCAACGACGGGAGCTCCTCATCGTACCATGGACTCTCGAAGAACACCCGGTCGAGGTACGTGTCGAGCTGCCCCGGACCGCTGTTCCCGTTCTGCACAAAGGCCGCGCGAAAGAGGCCCAGCACTTCGGGAATGTCCTCGCGCCGGAATGTCTGAATCGGGTCCACAGACGAGGGCGGGCTAGCTCACGACGCCGCGACGCGTGGGTTCCCACACGGGCGCGGAACGGCCGGCCCAGAACCGCAGCCACGCGTGCAGCACGGCCAGGTTCCCGGCGGCGACGTACGCTGGCAGCGCCAGCAGGCGCGGCAGCGACTCACCCGCCGGCCGTATCCACGCGACCCCGGCGAACGCACCGAGGGCCATAGCGCCCGCGAGGGTGAGGCGGGCCCAGAAGGCGCTCGCCGCCAAGGCCCCTAGGGCGCCCAGCGCGAACACCAACGCCCACGGCACCAACCAGCGGCATACCTTGTGGCTGAAGAGCATCCACGCAAAGACGCCGTAGCGCAGCGGGTTCAGGAGGGCGCGTTTGTGCGCGAGCGTCGCGAGACCGCGCGTGATCGTCCGCACTTTGCGCCGATACTCCTGGTGCAGTGACGCGCTGCGGGGCACGAAGCAGAGCGCGTCGGGAACCGACACGGCCCGTCGTCCGTGCTCCCGGGCCGTCAGCGCAGCGCTGAAATCGCGGCTCAACGCCTCGGGGACGCCGTGCATGTGCAACTCGGCGCGGATTGCGTACAGACATCCGGACGCGCCGACGATGCCGTCCACGCCCGTCTCGAGGTCGCGCACCCACATCTCGTACCCGACGTAGGCACCTTCACCCGCGTTTGCCTGCGTCTCCAGATTCGCCACGCTCACGTCGCACCCCGAGGCGACGCCGACCGACGGATCGATGAACGCCTCCATGAGCTCCATGACGGCCCGAGGATGGAGGCGCACCGAGGCGTCGGTGTTGACGATGATATCGCCGCTGAGGTAGGGCCGGGCGGCGTTCTCCGCCGCCGTCTTGCCGCGCCGCTCGGTGAGTCGTAGCAGCTCAACACCGCGCTCGGCATAGCGTGCCACGATGGCGTCGCTCGCGTCGGTCGACCCGTCGGAGATGACGAGGATCTGCCGTTGCCCCGGGTATTCCAGCGCCAGGAGGTTTTCGAGCAGACCGGCCAGATTCGCGGCCTCGTTGTGGATCGGCACGGTGATGCTGAGGGCCGGCCAGCGCCGCGGGGCCGGGCGCGCGCCCCGGCGCGGTCGCCGCGGCAGCGCCAGCAGGATCAAGGGATAACC
>WNFX01002286.1_pt1 | contig 26363 bp, 21 predicted proteins | sample 5400111 | NCBI WGS metagenome assembly WNFX01 (sample SAMN13153363, study PRJNA577476) | soil metagenome | isolation source: 40 cm soil or saprolite under grassland replicate 1 | place: USA:California | collected 2016-06-15
TCTTTGAAGGTGGAGCGGGTCAGAAGGTGCGCGAAAATCTGCTCAAGAAGTGCGACGTACACACGCTGCTCCGTCTCCCCACAGGCATCTTCTATGCCCAGGGAGTCAAAGCCAACGTCCTCTTCTTCGACAAAAGAGCTGGTAGTGCAACTGCCCAGACAAAAGAGCTATGGATCTACGACCTGCGCACCAACAAAAACTTCACTATGCGCACCAACCCGCTCAGGCCAGAAGACCTCGCAGACTTCATTACCGCCTACCATCCTGAAAACCGCCACGAGCGCGAGGAGGGAGAACGTTTCAAACGCTATAGCTACGAAAAACTGCTCGAACGCGACAAACTCAGCCTCGATATCTTCTGGCTCCGCGACGAAAGCCAGGAAAGCGCTGACCAGATCCCATCTCTGGAAGAACTCACCCTCAAGATCATCGACGACCTTGAAGACGCCCTTGACCAGTTCAATGCCATCGCCAAAGATCTGGGTATCGTAACCAACGGCAACTCCAACCCATAATATCGTCCCTACATGAGTTATCCCGGTAACTCTTCAGCCGTTCCTTGTCAGCGTCGGATCGACCTGGAGCATCGCTCTCTCCTAGCTGCTCTGTCCGTTGCGAGCCGCGATGGAGAGTCGTGGTGGCGCGCAGCTCTCGCGCAGAATCAGTTCCGGCGGCTGCTCCACAGCCCGCGTGCCCAGGTGTGAGATAGGTTGCGCCACCACCGTAATTTGTGGCGTGGTGAGCGACGCCCAGGGCACATCGTCGAACATCAGCAGCGAGATATCCTTCGGCACGCGCAGCCCCTTCGTGCGCAGTGCAGACAGCGCCATCTCGCCGATCAGGTTATTTGTCGCAAAGAGGGCAGTCGGCGGCTTATCCAGCGCAAGCAACTGCTCTACTCCGTGGATGCCACTCTCGCGCTTGAAGCTGACGGTCTGTATCAAGTCGCGATCAACAACCAGGTGAGCGTCTTCATATGCCTGGCAGTAGCCGGTCAGGCGTTCCTGTCCCGGCATGAGCGACACCGGGCCGCAAAGTATGCCTATGCGTCGATGTCCGAGGCTCAGTAAATAAGAGATTGCCGCGTGGCTCCCCTTCGTATTGTCGACCTGCACCACATCGGCCTCCGGCAGCGATATAACCTTGCGATCGATCAGCACCACCTTGATGCCCAGATCGACCACATCGCGCCACAGCCGCTGATTCTGGCCCGTCGCCACCGCCAGGATGCCGTCCACACGCTTCTCCATCAGCACGTTCAAATACTCCTCTTCCATCGCGGGTTCCTCATCCATCGCCGCCAGAATGACGTGGTAGCCCCACTTTTTCGCGCTGCTCAGCACGCCTGCCGCCAGCTCGGAATAGAACGGATTAGTAATGTCGGCGATTACCAGCCCGATCGTATTGGTACGCTGGAGCTTCAACCCCCGTGCGGAATCATGGGGCCGGTAGCGCAGGGCCAGGGCCGCCTCCTGCACTCGCTGCTTGATCTCCGTGCTCACGTAGCCACTTCCATTGAGCGCCCTGGATACCGCTGCGATCGATACACCTGCGCGGTACGCCACGTCTCGAATAGTCACACTCTTCTTCGCACTATTGCCCATAATCATTGCTTTCAAAATCTACATAGTCCTGCGTCCTTGCAGAAGTTTTACACAAATTTTCCTATTGCTTAGTAAAACACACAAACCCGACAATGGCAATAAGGCAGGTATACCAGGCTATCTAACCGTTGCCTTTTCTCGAAACTCCTCGCGCCTTCGGCGCTCGCAAGAGGCATATGGATGGGTTTGTGCGAGCCGCAAGCTCGCACAAACCCATCCATATGCCTCTTGCGAGGCCCGCTTGCGGGCCGAAACGAGTGAAAACGCGGCTTCTAAATAGCCGTGGATTTCAGTCGCAAACTCTTGACAAAGAAAATACAGAGGAGTATACTCAAATACAGTTCATGTGCTGAGGCATGTGGCAATCAATGGAGGGGTCGCATAGTGGCCTAGTGCGGATGTTTGCTAAACATCTGAGGGTTTATCGCCCTCCGAGAGTTCGAATCTCTCCCCCTCCGCTTATTAAAATAACACATCTTAGGGGTGGCGCCTAACGGTTGGGGCGGTCGTCTCCAAAACGACTTTTTAGAAGGTTCGACTCCTTTCACCCCTGCTAATAAAAGCTCCTGAACACATGGTTGTTCGGGAGCTTTTATGTTTCTTTGAAAGAAAATCAGTGACATTTCAGCAAAGACAAGTGAGCGCGGCTGTTGGTGGCGTCACCTTCTTTAATCGTCCATAGCCGATCCATGAGGGATCTGTGAGTGGATGAAGCTAGCGCAGTGGCAGCTCAACAAAGAACGTGCTTCCCTGCCCTGGCTCAGACTCGCACCAGATGCGCCCCTCGTGCCGCTCGACGATATCCTTGGAGATCGCCAGTCCCAGTCCCAGGCCCTGTTTCGAGGAGGTCTGCGCATCGGGAGCGCGGTAAAACGCCTCGAAGATACGTTCCTGCTGATCTCTAGGGATGCCCTTGCCGTGATCGCGCACCCGGACGAGGGCGGAGTGGTTCTGCTTGCCGATGCCAACCTCGACCGGGCTTTCTTCCGACGAGTATTTGACGGCGTTCCCGATCAGGTTGACGAAGACCTGGGCCAGGCGCCCGTCGTCGACCTGCAACTTCACAGGCTCCGACGATTCATCTAGCGTGATCACGCGTCCGCTCAGGAGCCGCTGGTCCTCGATGACTTCGCGGCAGACATCGTTGAGGTCACACTTCCGTCTGTGTAACTCCACTTTGCCCGCACGAATGCTGCTCACATCCATCAGGTCGTCGATGAGGGTGGTGAGCCGCTGTGCCTGGTCGTTGATTTTGTTGAGCGTGGTACCGATCTCTTCCATGTCGGGGTCGCGCTGCTTCGCCAGGCGCCGCATCATCAGTTGCGCCAGCCCACGAATGGTGGTGATAGGCGTCTTCAGTTCGTGCGAAGCGATCGAGAGGAAACGGTCCTTTGTTTCGTTCGCGTCTTCCAATTTCTTATTGGCCACCTCCAGCTCATCGGCGTAGGCCTGGAGCTCCTGTTCGGTGAGGAGCGCTTTTAACCTTGCCCGTTCGCGCTGGGCCGTGATCAACGCGATGGTAAGGCCGGAGATGACGAAGGGGAGCAACTGCGATGCGTCCGTCCAGGTTCTAACAAATAATTGTCCGATTGGTGTAATAAAGTAGTAGTCAAGTAGCAGTGTGCTCAGAACAATTGCAAATATTGCCGGTCCGGCTCCCCAGAGCAGTGCAGTGAATAAAACGGCCAGAATCAAGAATGAGCCGGAAAAATGGAGTGGTCCCAGCATTTTTTGTAGAAGCAGGATGGTGAGCATGTCCAGGGCGACTATGAAGGGACAGAGCAGGTAACCGATTACAGGATGGCGCCATCTGGGGCTCTGCGCGATATAAGTTTTGCGCAGTTTTGCTCTGTCTTCGAAATTCATGCGCTTCATGCCGCGACCATGCCGGTCGACATATATTCTGGATTGTGTTGCCCTCATGGTCATTCTGCTTTTCCTGGCCCCTTTTTGTTGCAGTGTAACATACTCAGTGGATTCATAGCAAACCTGATCCTGCTTCTCTACTACTCTGTCTGCCCTGGTTATGCCCTCACCAGGCGCGCTGTTTCTACCGTCATAAATGCCTCTTGCATAGAGGCGTCATGCATGGCGATGATGGGAATTTCTGGATGCTGGCGCACAAAACGATGTAGATCTATCAATGTCTGACGCGCCGTAGCATCGTCGCTGGTGAAGAGCGACCACAAAGCGGGATGCATGGTCGCCGGGCGTATGTAGTTTTCCGCGCACCACGCGGCGTCCCCAATGAGGAAGAGCCGCGATCCCCCCGCCCGGTTGATAAACATGCCTGTGTTGCCTGGAGTATGACCTGGTAGAGGCACGAGCACAATAGAGCCGTCGCCGAACAGGTCATAGCTCGAACGGAAACCCATATATGCGGGACCGATGCAGTCGAATAGTCGGTGTGGGTTGTTGCCCATGAGACGCCATACCAGTTCCGAATTGGGTCCTGAAAGTCCTTCTTTAGCCGCTTCGTACTCTACCCGGTTGAGGCGCAGCGGGACGCCTGGGATGTCTGGAATGCCACTGACATGATCCCAGTGCAGATGCGACGCGATGGCGAAATTGAGGTCGCCTGGTTTGATCTCTAACTGCTGCAAATGGCTGCTCAGCGCCTGTTCGAAGACGAAGCCTCCGAGCACAGTGCGGAAGAAGAGCGGCTGGTCTTTCAGGTACGCGTAGATATCGGCGCAGAAGCCAGTGTCGTAAAGAAATGTGCCTTGAGGATGACGTATCAGCACGGCACTGTATGCGTTTGTGTGTGTCGCAATTGAAAGCGCACCTCGCACTACCAGGAACTCTGGCAGATTGACATGGCCGCAGCGTAGAAAAGAGACCTCGATCTCGGGCCACGTCGAGGCATCTACGATCTCCTCTTGTTGCCCATACATCTGCTCGGTCGCAAAGTTTTCCGGCAATAGACTTTTGGCGGCGATGCCGACGCCCGCTACCCCGATGACCATCGCACCCAACGTTGTCCAGTCCCGTATTTTCATGCCTTGTTCTCCGTCGTATCTCCAAGGTGCGCGATAGGTAAGGTGAACCAGAAGGTAGAACCCTTGCCCGGCTCGCTCTGTACCCCAACCTGTCCCTGGTGGCGCGCGATGGTGGTCTGGCTGATACGATCTGAATCAGCCAGTATCGATATCATCTCAACAGCAGGCATCTCTATCAGTATACTACGTGCGAGGGTGGCTTTGTGTTGCTCCTGAACAACTGCTTGCACGATCGCGACCAGGTTGGCTGGCTCCTGGCGCAGGTGCAACTGTAATTTGTCCGCCTGAATGCGCGAGATATCGATCATGTCGCCGACCAGGTGATTCAGGTTTCCTTTTTGCGCGCCGCCGCTGGCGGTACGCGAGGGAGAGAGGTTCAGGGGACATCCCCCTGAACCCCCTGCAAGTCGTTATGCTTCTCGAGCAAGGGTACCGCCAGTTTCGCTGTTATCCGCAATAGGATGTGTGACAGGGATGCGGTCGGTGGTAGCAACTGCTATGGCAGTCATTGCCGCCCGGAAATCCATAGTGATTGTGGCCATAATGATGGTGAGGGCGATAATCACAGTCATTACCATAATAGTGATCATGACCACCATTACAGCCACGATCGCAGGCGCTTTTGCCACCTGTGATCTTTTGCAGTTGCTCGTCCGTCAATTCCACGAAAAGTGTCATATTCTCCATGCTTTTTATACCTCTCGTTAATGTCTACAACGTGTTCTCAACAAGCTACAATGTGGCGCCCATTCGTAAGACATATAGCAATCCATGCCCGATGATAGATGTCACATTTTACCTGTTAGAACAACAAATCTCAAAGAGAAGAGCAATGTCTTCTCTTACTATTATAAAAGCAGGAAGAAATTTTATAGGACTAGCTATGCGAAAATGACATAAAGTGTAAAAATAGCCAATCTCGATTCTAGCATTTTTCTTTACAGGCGAAACAATTTGCGATTTCTTGCGCATCATTGCTTGTATGTACTGACTTTATTCTTGTTGAGAAAGCGAGTGTTTGTTTTATATGCAAGATAGTTTCTCTGTATATTTTATGTTTCTCTTGTGTATACGTCTCTTCTATAGGAGCAGTAACTTACACAGAAAGGAGTAAAAGCTAATGTGGTACGAAATCATCACTACCAGCGGGACCGTGATGTTGGTCTGGTGGCTCTTGCACCGCTTCTCACATCCGTTCGTCTGTACCTGCGGATATCGTACATGGTTTGCTGGAAGTTTTCGCGATCACTTGCTCAAAGGGCATAAATGGCACGACAAATGATCAGTTCGGCGCTTTACCACAGACAGCAAAAAGCCGTTGTGCTCGCTTTAGAGCACAACGGCTTTTTGCTGTCTATATTAAGCAGCCCTGGTCATCTCGGCCTGTGGCACGACGGCAATGTTGCCATCGTGCACAGTCAAGACGGCTGTCTGACCGCTGGCAATTTCGCCTGCCAGCAAGGCATCGGCCAGCGCATCATCAACGTAGGTCTGGATCGCGCGGCGTAGTGGACGCGCACCAAACTCTTCGTCGAAACCCTCCTGCAACAGGAAGTCGCGGGCCTCGTCGGTGACTGCCAGTTCGATCTTCTGCTCGCTCAAGCGTGCGCGAACCTGGTTCAACATCAGTTCAACGATGCTGTAGAGCTCGCTCTTGCCCAGCGAATGGAAGACGACGATCTGGTCTATACGGTTGATGAACTCTGGGCGGAACATCCTCTTCAGTCCGTCCATCGCCTTCGAGCGCATCGCCTCGTGCTGCTCGTCGCGGATGTCCTCGTCCTTCTTGGCCGAGAAACCGATACGTGTGGCACGCTTCAGATCGGTACTACCAGCGTTGCTGGTCATGATCACAACGGTGTTCTTGAAGTCGACCGTGCGACCCTGGCCGTCGGTCAAACGACCATCGTCCATGATCTGTAGCAAGGCGTTGAAGACCTCGGGATGCGCCTTCTCCACCTCGTCGAATAGAATGACGCTGTACGGGCGACGACGTACCTGCTCGGTCAACTGCCCACCTTCGTCGTAGCCGACGTAACCAGGAGGACTACCGAACAGACGCGCGACGGTATGCGGCTCCATATACTCCGACATGTCGAAGCGGATCATGTTGTCCTCGCCACCGAACAGTTCAGCGGCCAGCGCCTTCGCCAGTTCAGTTTTACCAACACCGGTCGGTCCCAGGAACAGGAAGGAACCAATCGGGCGTTTTGGATCTTTCAGACCGGCACGCGAGCGACGAATGGCACGCGCCACGGCGTTGATCGCCTCGTTCTGACCGATGACGCGCTTGCGCAAATCCTCTTCCAGGTTACGCAGGTTCTGGCGCTCGCCTTCCAGCATCTGGCTGACGGGTACGCCGGTCCAGTTCTCGACGACGTGAGCGATATGCTCGGGTGTGATGATCAAGGCAACCGCTCCGTTCGCCTGCGCGCGGGCGCGTTCCAGCTTGCCCAACACGACTAGCTCCTGCTGGCGCATCATCGCTGCACGCTCGTAGTCCTCGCTGGTTGCCGCAGCCTCTTTCCTGGACTGGATGTCGGCCAATTCGGACTCCAGATCGGAGATGAGCGTCGGGCTGACAATTCCCTGCTCGGTCGCCTCTAAGCGCAGGGCCGACCCGGCCTCATCCATTACGTCGATGGCTTTGTCGGGCAAAAAGCGATCGTTGATGTAGCGATCGGAGAGCTTGACTGCTGCTTCGATTGCCTGGTCGGTAAAGCTGACTCCATGATGCGCCTCGTAGTTCGGGCGGATGATGCGCAGCATCGCGATCGCCTCTTCCTCGCTCGGCTCATTGACTATGATCGGCTGGAAGCGGCGCTCTAACGCGGCGTCCTTCTCGATGTGCTTGCGGTACTCGTCTAGCGTGGTCGCACCAATACAGCGCAGCTCGCCGCGTGCCAGCGCAGGTTTGATCATGTCGCTGGCACCAACCGATCCCTCGGCGGCACCCGCTCCAACGACGGTGTGCAACTCGTCGATGAAGACGATGACTTCGGGAGCGTTGCGCAGTTCCTCAAGGATGGACTTGATGCGTTGCTCAAACTGTCCACGGAACATCGCTCCGGCGACCATCCCGCCGATGTTCAGCGAGACGATACGCTTGCCACGCAGGGTGGCGGGTACGTTTCCTTCGTTGATACGACGGGCCAGTCCCTCGACGATCGCGGTCTTACCAACGCCCGGCTCACCTATAAGTACGGGATTGTTCTTCTGGCGGCGACCCAGGACGGTGATAAGGCGGCGCAGTTCGCGCTCGCGGCCCGCTGCCGGGTCAAGCTTTCCTTCAGCCGCTTCTATGGTGAGATCGCGACCGAATTGATCAAGGGTTGGGGTTTTACTATTTTTAGCCGTTTGCTCGGCGGTGGCAGTGGCGCGGCCATTGCTCATCCCTGCTGCGGCGGGATTGTTGTTGTTTGCAGTGAATCCAAAGGGAGCACTGGGCATACCCTCGAAGCCGTCTGCCTGCCCCATCATGCTCATCAGTTCGTCAACGCACTGCTGGCAGAGATAGTGCTGCTCCCGGCGTCCTTCGACGATCTGATCCACGCGCACGCGGGCGGGATTCTTTTGACATCTTTCGCATTTCATTCTTGTGTATGCTCCTCGTTCTATCTAGATGTGAGTATGCCCACATCCTTTTTAGCAGAAACATCAGGCGACTGCTAGATTATAGCATAGAACATACTTTCTGTCTAGCACTCTTAAGTCCTGATTGCTAACTCACCCTTTATAACATCGCCATCCAGTGCATTATTCCCGGATGTCTCTCCTTCTATCTATCGGTGAATTGAGGTGAGGAAACTACTGTGTTTCAGTGGTGAGTTGCTTGCCTTCTCCTCTAGTCCTTTACAGGGACCGGACAGAAATAGCTTGCAAGCCGCTCTATTATATAAGGCTGGAAGCCTGTTGAGATGCTAGCGTCCAGCTGCTTTTTGTTTTGCTCACTTCTTAATAACATTCTTACGCCGCAATATCTTCCAGGTTGCAAACGGGTTTTTGTAACACGATGTGTGCTCAAAATGACAAAACGGCTGGAGTTAGCTACTCCAGCCGTTGCGCGTAATACAATCAGATGGGAGGACTTGATTTGTCATAGAAAGGGCTACGCAGCCCATCAGTCTCAGCATTGAGACCACTCTTCTTGTATGCCTTTATGATACCAGCGAACTATGAATCGGGCCTGTGATAAGGCTGAATTGAAGCTGAGGAAGAAGCTTGCTCACTGGATGTGATATAGTGCTGACAGGAAGAATGGCTAGCAAAGGAGCAGCGAAGATGGATTTTGCTTACACTAAGAAAGTCAACGGGCTGCGTCAGCAGTTGATGTCTTTTATGGAGCGCTTTATTTATCCTAATGAAAAGACCTATCGTGATCAGATCAAGGCATCCGGTAATCCGCACTATCACACTGAGATTATCGATGAGTTGAAGGTGAAAGCGAAGGCCGAGGGACTCTGGAACCTTTTTCTGCCCGACGACGAGTACGGCGCGGGTCTGACGAACCTGGAGTACGCGCCGCTGGCCGAGATTATGGGCCGCGTCTCCTGGTCCTCGGAGGTCTTCAACTGTTCCGCGCCCGATACCGGCAATATGGAGATCCTGGCCCAGTTCGGTACGCCGGAGCAGAAGCGGCTGTGGCTGCGCCCCCTGCTCGATGGCGAGATCCGTTCGGCCTTCGCGATGACCGAGCCCGATGTGGCCAGCTCTGACGCGACCAATATTCAGCTCACCATCCTGCGCGAGGGCGACGAGTACGTGCTGAACGGGCGCAAGTGGTGGATCTCCGGCGCGGGCCGCGAGCGCTGCAAGATCTTTATCGTGATGGGCAAGACCGATCCCGATGGGCCCGACAGGCACAGGCAGCAGAGCATGGTCCTCGTGCCAGGGGATACGCCCGGCATGACTATTGTACGCAGCCTGTCCGTACTGGGCTACCTGGATAACGAGAGCCACTGCGAACTGCGTTTTGAGAATGTGCGCGTCCCCGTGAGCAACCTGCTGGGAGAGGAGGGCAGCGGCTTTGCAATCGCGCAGGCCCGCCTGGGTCCTGGTCGCATCCATCACTGCATGCGCTCCGTCGGCGCTGCCCAGCGCGCCCTGGAATTAATGGCTCAACGAGCCGCGACCCGCGCAGCCTTTGGCAAGCCCCTGTCCGAACAGGGCATGGTCCAGGACTGGATCGCCCGCTCGCAGATCGAGATCGAGCAGGGCCGCTTGCTCACCTTGAAGGCCGCCTGGACGATCGATACGCTGGGTAAGAAGGCTGCACAGAACGAGATCGGGATGATCAAGATTGCCGTGCCGGAGATGTTTACGAATGTCGTGGACCGCGCCATTCAGCTTTTCGGCGGCGCGGGCGTCAGCGACGACTTCCCGCTGGCCGGGATGTGGGCGAACGCGCGCACGATGCATATCGTTGATGGCCCCGACGAGGTGCATAAGCGCTCGCTGGCCCGCTCGGTTGTGCGGCAATTGAACCAGTAAACGCAGTGCTTTACTGTATCACCGCCGGACGCGCCTGTTTCGCCTGGCGGTGATACCTATCTTGCAAACCAGTAAGAGTAGTCAGAGATAATCATAAAATCAGGAATACCAACGCATGAACGACGAGGCAACAAACGATCCATTTCTGATGCGGCGTGAATACGCCGCTGAACTGTTTCTTATCCGTCACGGTGACGCCATTCCGGGTCCCGAAGAAATCATTCCCAGCGGTATCTACGATGATCTACCGCTGAGTCGCAAGGGCAGAGAGCAGGCCAGCGCCCTGGCCGAGCGCCTCAAGGAACTCCACTTCGACGCGGCTTACAGCAGCCCGCTGCGCCGCTGCCAGGAGACCGCTGTGCCGCTCATCGAATATGCCGGGCTATCCCTATATATCGTTGAAAATATCAAAGAGATCACCCTGGGCGATGTCCGTCCAATACCCGCGGTCAATGAGGGCGATGACCTGGAGGCATTGACGAAGGCGCTGACCGCCCGCCAGGTCGATATCGTGCGTATCGCAGGCTCGACGGGCCATTGGGACGATGTTCCGGGCAGCGAACCATCCCGCGCTTTCCGCACACGCGTGGTCGACGCTATCGACGAAATTGCAAGTAGGCATATAGGGCAGCGGGTGTTGGTCTTCGCACATGGCGGCGTGATCAACGCTTATGCCGCCGAGGTGCTCGGGCTGGCTAAAGAATTCTTCTTCCCTTGCGCCAATACATCCATCACGCTTGTTCGCGTGTCGGGGAAAAAGCGCGTCGTCTATATGCTTAATGATGTCGCGCACTTGAAGCTGGGCGATTTGCCCGACGTGCGCTCCGTTGGTAGCTCTGCATCTGCTTGAGTAGAACAATATAGAGAATAAGATATCAGGTGTATGATACGCCTGAATTTTCATCCTGTGATACAGGTATATGGTTTATTACATGAATTGAATGCTTGTGAATATACAGCGTGTGGGAAATATAAATCGTTATAATACGGTAGGGACCAGCCTGGGCGCGTCCGGATTTATCATGTTCCTACACGTCACATATGCGCAAACGTTCAATGCATATAACAACCTGTATATGCGTATCACAGGAGAGGAAACCGATAAATCGCGGACGCGCCCAGGCTGGTCCCTACGACGGCATAGAATAGAGCGAGCCATTCAGCCCGGCAAGAAGGCTATTCATGGCGGTATGGGATGATTGAAGCACATTTTTGTGTTTGAATAAGTAGCAAATATTTTTTACTATCTGTCTCGAAAGTGCAATGCTCCAACAGCGTTTGCCTGTAACACTTTTCCGGCACCATGAAACATGCTATAATCAAGGTCATGAAGCACAGTATATCGTTTCTGGGCGTACAGCCCTCCGACCTGCCATATCGGGCGCACTCCACGCGCCGTGCCACTATTGAGCGCTACCTGCTCGCCGCCGGGTAGCGACGTTTCATCCTGCCCCGCATCGAAAGAGCGCTGCCGGCGGCTATTTGTATAATCATTCGAGACCACTTGTATGACCAGCCCATCCATCCGTTCAGACATATTCTACGATGGCTTCCACCGTTGAGAAGCGCACGCCAGTATCTCTGTCTGCCGGGCGGATTGTCAGATACCGGAAGGAGGCCAATGACTATGGACCTTATGGATAAGCTTGCCAACCTGGCACAGCGTTATGAAGAATTGAATACTTTGATGGCACAGCCCGAGGTGCTGGACGATATTCCACAGTTGCAGAAATACGGTCGCGAGCACGCGGAACTGGAAGATGTGGTGAATAAGTACCACGAGCTCATCGCTACCGATCAGCAGATCGCCGAGGCGCAGGAGTTGTACGATAGCGAGGAGGGCGAGATGCGCGATCTGGCCCACGATGAAATCGAACGCTTGCGCGCTCAGAAGGAGCGCTTGCTAGACGATGTGAAGGTCGCGCTGCTGCCCAAAGATATTATGGATGAGAAGAATGCGATTGTGACCATCCAGGGCGGCGCCGGTGGTGATGAGGCTGCGCTCTTCGCGGGCGAACTCTTTCGCATGTACAGCCGCTACGCCGATAACCACCGCTGGAAGGTCGAGATTCTGGATGCGAACGAGACTGAGCAAGGCGGCATCAAGGATATCACCTTTGTGGTGAAGGGCAAGGGTGCATACAGTCGTATGAAGTACGAGGGTGGCACGCATCGTGTGCAGCGCGTTCCCGTGACCGAAGCGAACGGACGCATCCACACTTCAACTGCGAAGGTGATCGTCTTGCCGGAGGCCGACGATGATACCGAGATTGATATTAAGGATACCGATATTCGCGTCGATGTCTACCGCTCCACGGGCCACGGCGGCCAGAGCGTGAACACGACTGACTCGGCTGTTCGCATCACGCACCTGCCCACCGGCCTTGTCGTTACCTGCCAGGATGAGAAGTCGCAGCTCAAGAACAAGCTGAAGGCGCTGACCGTGCTCAAATCGCGCCTGTGGGATCTTGAGGAGGCGAAGCGCCAGGAGGAGCTGAGCAAGAACCGCCGCTCCCAGGTGCAGACGGGCGACCGCAGCGAGAAGATCCGCACCTACAACTTCCCGCAGGACCGTGTCACCGACCATCGCATCGGCCTGACGCGCCACAATCTCCCCGGCGTGCTCAACGGCAACCTCGACGAGTTCATCGACAACCTGATCACCGCCGACCAGGCTGATCGGTTGCAGAGCCTGGTGCTATAATTTTCCAGCATGGAGGGCAGATAGTGCTTCTGCCCTCCATATCTATTTTGATAGGCACTGGCTGTCAAACACTGTCTGTGCACAAAAAATCATATTGACACACCCCTTCCTGGCATGCTACACTCCTGCAAGCCGCCCTTGTTAGAAAGAAACAGGTGATCATGCCATTTGAACAGCCACAATCCATTCGGACCATCTTCTTCGATGCAGGCTTTACGCTATTACGCCCCTATCCCTCAACGCCCGAGATCTGCCAGAACGTCTGCCGCCAGCTCGATCTCCATATCGATCTTGCCCATGTAGAGGAGCGCATGAACGCGGCTGAGGACTACTTCCTGCGCCAGGCCCGCAAAAACAGATATACCTGGGCCGACGATCAGACTATCAACGAATTCTGGATCGGCTACTATATGACTATTTTGCGTCCCCTCGTCGCGGAACACGATGAGGCGCGCCTCTACCAGCTCGCTCGGGCCATCAATCAGGAGTTTGAGAAGCATACAAGCTGGGAGATCTATCCCGACGTGCTGCCCACTTTGCAGGCCCTGCGCGCCCGGAACTACACGCTGGGCGTGATCTCGGATTGGGGCATCGCGCTCGGTCCTATCCTGCGCCAGCATCGCCTCACCCGCTACTTCGACTGCCTGCTGGTCTCCGCGACGACGCGCCATGCCAAACCTTCGCCCACGCTCTACCAACAGGCCCTTGAACGCGCCAATGCCGTCGCCGACTACACGGTGCATATCGGCGATTCCTACATTCATGATGTGCTGGGCGCGCGGGCCGTGGGGATGACTCCCGTATTGCTTGATCGCGCGTCCAGCCTGGAAGAGACCAGCGTCGATTGCCTGCTGGTCCATTCGCTCTATGAGCTGCTCGACCTGTTGGAGGTACCACGCCCATAGAGGAACTGGGTGTGATCGATGCTACGCTATGTTCAGTTTGCCTGCAAAGACCGTATCTCGCTTACAACTTCGATACCGTTCAGTCGCATGTGGTAGAGGAAGAGCAGGTGCAGCGCGTCGCCGTCGTGGGGCAGTGCGCCGATCTGCCTGGCCGTCTCGACGGGCATATCGTAGGTCTGCACGGCGTTTTCCGGCACGATCACGCGCAGCTTGAGGTTGTGCTCGTTGGCGTGTAACTTGAGGTGCATCGCTGACTGATAGACGCAGAGATCGGTGCAGTTGCCCACGACGACCACGGTGCTCAGATCACGATGCTCCGCCAACCACTTGTTGAGTCCGGTCCCATGAAAGACGTTGAGCGAGTTTTTGGAGACGGTCGTGTAAAGGTCGGCGAAAGGCAGCTCCGCCAGCTCGGGTATGGTGTTGGCCTCGCTGGTACCGATCTGACAGTGGGGTGGGAAGTCGGCGAACTCAACGGAGTCTGGGCTGTGGCAGTCCTGTGCCAATACGAAGTTGCGCACCCCGATCGCGTGGGCATCTTTGAACGCCGTCACCACCGCTGGAATGATCGCCTTGATACGCGGACTGGCGAGCGCACCCTCGTGACAGAAGCCGTTGAGCATATCGATGCTGAACAGCGCCATGCGCCCCAGTTGCGCGTCTGCGAGCTGGTCCGCCCACGTGATGGTCGGCAGGTTATTTTTCCACTCAACTAGCGCCTGCAAAAACTGCATTGTCTGCCCCTGAAAGTTCTCGGGAATGGTTGTCATCTTCTTTACCTCCTCGGGATTGCTACAATTTTGCCTCAGCCTCGGGATTGAAGCGGTACAGGCGTGCGGGACGATGCGTCCCCTGCATCTTCTTATCGCCCGTGTCCTCCAGAATGCCCGTGGCCAGAATCTTCTTGCGGAAGTTACGCTTATCAAGTTTTTTATGTTGAATGATCTCATAGACGCGCTGCAGTTCGCGCAAGGTGAATTGCTCGGGCAGAAGGCTAAAGGCGATCGTCGTATAGTCTAGTTTGCCGCGCAGCCGGTCCAACGTGTAGTCCAGAATTTTGGCATGATCGAAGGCGAGTGGGGGCAGGTCATAGACTGAGAACCAGCCGACATCCGCCGCGTCGCTGGCCGCTTTGACCTGCAGGCGCTCTGAGTCCAGCAGTGCGAAGTAGACGACGGTAATGACGCGCGTGCGTGGATCACGGCCCGGATCGCCAAAGGTGTATAACTGCTCCAGGTAGACATCCTGCACGCCGGTCTCTTCCTGTAATTCCCGCTTGGCCGCCGTCTCCAGTGACTCGTCGATGTTGACGAAGCCGCCCGGTATTGCCCACATTCCTTCGAATGGCCATGATCTACGTTTGACCAGCAATATCTGCAGGTCGCGCTGGCGCAGGCTCATCATTACCACATCGACCGTTACCGATGGACGTTCATATTTGCTCGCATCGTAGTGATGATCCTTTGCCTCTTGTCCCCCTTTTGTGTGCTCGTTGTTCCGTTCCACATCTTGCACGCCAGCCTGCGCGCCGCTCGTCGCAGTGATTTCCTCTTCCATATCGCTGACATAGCCCTCCCGCTCTCTTGTACAGAACTAGACAAGGCGAGCACTATAGCTTATACTATAACAAAAGGATTCATAAAAATTGTCTCTCCCCATCTTCCAAAACGAAGAGGCTTACTTAGTGTACCTCTTACACCAATATACTTCACTGTTGCCCTTCTGTCAAGTGCTGGTCTGAATTCGATCCTGCTGGCGAACCCTTTTCTTGACTCCTCATAGCTCCGCGCGGCTCGCCTCAGTTTTATGAGTCATCCCGAGTAACTCCTCAGGTCTCCTTTTCCAGACTCCTCGCCGCTGCGCGGCACGCACATCCATTCTCTTGCGAAGTGGTAAATAGGCTGAAGGTTCGGACGCAAATGCTGGGTCGAGGACCCCTTGTCCGAACCTTCAGCCCAATACTTTTAGGATGAAGGATGGATATTTATTCGCATGTGATGCTTTCCATGCAGCAAGAGGTAGCAGAAAAGATTGATGATTTGGTTAAGCAGGAGTAAGCACAGATCTTCTAGGAAGAGCTAGAAGATCTTGCTGTAGCCTTCCCTTTACTTTGGTCTCAGTAGAGTGTATCCGCAAGCTATCAAAGCAATACAACCTAGTAGCGTAGCGGCATTGTTAATAATATACAATGGGGTATCAGGTAAGGAAGCAGCCATAAAACTTCCTATAGAAATGATCCCAGAGATGATAAGTAACACGCCCGTCCAACGTGGAAAAGTAGATGCACGCATGATAGCAATACCAAGGAGAACGCTGCCGATAACTTGCAGAGCGTTGGCGACGTAGAAAAGAGGATAATTGATGCTAGTAAGGAAGTAATAAATACCGAAGAGAAGAGAACTGGTACATAATGCTGCTACACCAGATAGGCCTAACCAACGTGTTTGGTAAGATTGTTTCATGTGTAGCGCAGGCAGCCCTAATGAAAACAGAAGGGATGTAATTCCTAATATCAAATTGATGCTTCTAATGAAGGCGGGTTGAGTGTATAAGGAATATGGTATTAAGCCAATGGCAGCAAAGATTATATCGCCGATGATTAGCACTATTCCGCTAAGGCGAAAGTACATGAAAACATATGAGGTGGGAGTAGGAGCATCAAGGCGATCAGGAATGGCCGCAGCATGGAAGCTTGCAGGCTGAATAGGGGCGATAGAAGCAGGGCTGGGAGCAAGCATGGGCGGATTCGCCTTCTGCGCTGTGGGGGGCGCGGGAGAGAGTTTGGATGAAGCAATGACCGCCGCAGGCAGCGTTGATGGTTCAGCAGGCTGATTGGTCTGCGGTGGAGCAGGAAGCGGTTCAGGCGCAAGGGGGGGGTTCTCGCTCCCGTTCTCTCCCTTGCTCTCTGCTTGCCCAGATTTGACTGGCACCGTCGCTGAAAGTGCAGTTGGGACGAGTATCTTCTCTAATTGCACTTTGATCTCCCCCACACTGGCGGGACGTGCCTGCTCGTTCATTTCGAGCATCTGTGTGATCAGCTTGGCAAGCGGCACGGGAATGGTGGGGTCCACCAGTTGTAAGTTCGGAAACTGAAAGGGCTTGCTTGCAGGATTATGCCCGGAAAGCATCTGATGCAGGGTTGCCCCCAGACTATAGATATCGGAGCGTGGGCTGGTCTGCGACTGCCCATATTGCTCAGGGGGCGCGTAGCCGACCGAATAGTAGTAGGCGGTATCTTTGGTCTGTTCCTGTTTGAAGTGGCGTGCTATGCCAAAGTCAATCAGGCAGATCTGTCCTTTGGGGGTGAGCATAATATTGAGCGGTTTGAGATCGCGGAAGATGATCTGGGGGGTATGGGTGTGTAAATACTCCAGCGCGTCGCACAATTCCATGCCGATGCGCACCACCTCCTTGAGGGGAAATTTGTGCCCAGGGGTGGCATTTAAAGCCGCTTGCAGATTCTGGCCCTCGATGAAACTCATCACCAGGTACCAGCGGTCGTTCTCGGGAAAATATTCATGAATGACGGGCAGATTGGGATGATGCAGGCCAGCGAGCAAATGGGCTTCGCGGCGAAACTGCTCGACGGCCAGCGGCACCTCCTGCGGAGTCAGTCGACTCATGCTCATCTCTTTGACCGCAACCAGACGATCTCCCAGTTGGGTATCCTGGGCCACGTAGACGGCTCCCATGCCGCCCTGTCCCACGGCGCGTAGCAGACGATAGCGTTGATGGAGCAGGTGTCCTGCGGACTGCCTGCCAGTGCCGATCTGGACGGGTTCCCGCTGCGGCCAGCTTGTCATGGCCTGATCGCTCCCCGTTTGAGACGCACCACACGTGTGACAAAACGAACTGTCGGTGGGCAAACGGGTCCCACATATGCGGCAATACAACGATGTTACCAAGGTCTCCCTCCTTGCACACGGTCATCGGAATGCTCATCCTTTTTCTGGTTGATCCGTCAAGCCAACGCCAAAAAGGAGAAAAAAATACCATCAGCTGTCTCTTTGACTCACGGTTCGCTCATTTTCGAGGCAGTTCACAGGAATGGCCCCACCAAGAAGGGTATGCAGAAACACATGGGAACCCTTGCTCTCTGACCTTGCCCAATGTTCGAATGAATGGTCCTGCTATGTAGAACGTTGGAGTCGTGAAGGAGTAACCAGGACCCACTTTGGTCACATCTACTTTCCCTTGTGCCCAATCACGATTGGTAAATGACCCACATTTCACAAAATCGTTTCACTACAATTGGCACGACTCGCCGCGCGCAGGAGAGGAATTTCCCCACGGACGGCGAGCATAGAGGACGGGAACCGGCTCTTTGTTATGCCTCTTCGTAGCGACCGCCCAGGTGTTGTGCGAGGAACTTTTCGGCGGCAGCATAGAACTTGATGCGATTCTCCGGCTTAGCGAAACCGTGACCTTCATCGGGAAAGAGCATGTATTCGTAGTTAATGCCCTTGCTCTTCATGGCATCAACGATCTGTTCGGACTCTGCCTGTTTCACCCGTGGATCGTTCGCGCCCTGAGCAATCAGCATAGGAATTTTGATCTGGTCGGCCTTGAACAGCGGCGAGCGCGACTTCAAGAACTCCTCCTCTGTATCGGGGTTGCCGACGCGCTTGTGGAAGGTCGCCAGAAAGGTTGCCCAGTAGGGAGGGATCGTCCTGACAAGCGTTATCAGGTTGCTGGGTCCCACGATATCGACGGCGCAGCAGAAGAGGTCAGGCGTGAACGTCGCCCCGACGAGCGCGGCGTACCCACCATAGGAGCCGCCGTAGATCGCGACCTTTTTAGGATCGGCAATTCCCTGTTCCACAGCCCAGTTTACGGCATCCACCAGATCGTTATGCATATTGCGACCCCACTCCTTGTCGCCCGCGTTGAGGAAGTCCTTGCCGTAGCCCGTGGAGCCGCGAAAGTTAACCTGCAAGCAGGCATAGCCGCGATTGGCGAACCACTGCGCTTCGGGATTGTAGCCCCAGGCGTCACGTGCCCAGGGGCCACCGTGCACATCAAGTACAGTTGGAAGGTTCTTCTGCTGCTCGCCGATCGGAAGGGTGAGGTAGCCGTGCACGATCAGGCCATCGCGCGCGGTAAAGGAGATCGGTTGCATATTGGCGAGCGTGTACTTCGCCAGATCGGGCTGGTTATCGAAGAGGAACGTCGCAGTCTGTTGCTCGCGATTGTAGGCGTAGAACGGGATCGGGCCATTGTCCACGGTGAAGGCGACCAGCCAGGTCTTATCGGCATCGTCGCGGCTGACCAGGAAGAAATCGCCCTGGTGGATATCGCGAATACGATCGAAATCGAGCTGGATTGACTCATCGAGCACGGTCCATTCGAGGCGGTCCTTATTGAACGCGACGGCCTGGATCTCGTAGGTATCGGGATGAACCATCACATTTCCCACATCGTAGTGTGCGTCTTCCGCGATCACCGTGAGATCGTTGGTGGCGAGATCGAGCCTGACGAGGCGGCTGGCGTTCGCGTTGCGCGAGTCCTCCAGGTAGATCGACTGACCATCGAGCGTGAAGCCGACGGGACCGCTGGTGAGCGCGTCGTCCGCGCTCCAGGCTACGATCTTACGCCACTCGTCTTGCTCGGTCGCACGCACCAGCAGTTCCAACCCACCGTCCGGCTGAGCGGTGACGGCGCCGCGCACCTTGAACTGTGTATCAGTGACCCAGGCGGCGACATTGCCGGGATTCTTCGCCACGAGTGATAGTTCGCCTGTAGGAAGATCAAGGTGATAGACATCGTGTACCTGCGGATTGTCCTTGTTGAGCCCGATCAGCAGCTCGTCGGGGAAGTGTTTATCGCTATCGATAATGCGCGCCTGGACGTTTTCGAACGGCGTCAGGTCGCGCGTCTCGTGCGTCTCCAGGTTAGTCGCGTAGAGGTGCCAGTTCTCGTTGCCGCCGCTATCCTGCACGTAGAGGATATGTTTGTTATCGGCGGACCAGGTATAGAAACGGATGCCGCGCTCCTTATCCTGGGTGACAGGTTGATAATCGTCGCCGCCCGCCGTGCCAACCCAGACGTTCAGCACGTCATTGACGGGTGCCAGGTAGGACATGCGCTTGCCATCGGGCGAGATGCGGGGACTGGTCTTGACCGGATTGCCGAATAGGATAGAGCGTGGAATCAACTCCACGCGCGCTGTCGTATTTCGTCGGTGCTGTGCAATAGAACAGTTCGCAGCGAAAGGATGCTCCTGTCCCAAAAGCTCTTGATAGTATATCATAGGGCGCGACCGTGAAGTCTGTAGGGGCCCGGCTTGCCCGCGTATGGCCAGCAGCAGTGGACACGGGCAAGCCGGGCTCCTACAAGGAGGATTCATTATGGCGATCATAATCGGGATTATACGCGCGCGGCCAGCATCTCGCAGTACACTTTGTACGTTTGCTTGGCTATCTGCCCCTGTGTATAGTTATCTAGCACGCGCTGACGACCGCTCCGGGCGAGATCGGCATAGAGGGCGGGATCATCGAGCAGCTTCTGGACGCAGGAACTCAGGTCCCTGGCATCGCCTTCTTTGAAGACAAGGCCCGCATCCCCGATGACATGGGGGATCTCGCCGCTAGAGGAGCCGATCACGGGCGTCTCGCAGGACATCGCCTCGGGGAGCACGCGGCCAAATTGCTCTTTCCAGTTCGGGCGCGTCAGAGAGGGCAGCACGAATGCGTCCAGGCGCTCCATCTCGCCGGGGACCTCGTAGGTAGGGACGCCGGGTTTGAAGAGCACGCGGTCGCTCACGCCCAGGCGGCTGGCCTGCTCCTCCAGCGCGCTTTTCAGTGGACCATTGCCGATAAAGGCAACGCGACAATACCTGGGCAGGTAGGTCAGCGCCTCGACCATTAGAGGCAACCCCTTCTCCTCCTTCAGGCGACCAATGAAGCCCATCGTAAAAGGCTCATCGGGCTTGCGGGCCGTGCGGGGCTCTTTGCGGCCGTAAATCTCTGTATCGAAGCCGAACTGAGGGATGATATGGATTGCGCCCTGGTAGCCCTTGCGGCGCAGGACATCCGCCGCGTCGCGGTTGCCGGCGAGCGCAGAGGTCGCGTGCCGATAGTTATACAGCTCGATCTGGCGAAAGGGAGGAGGATAGCTGCGATAGAGGTTCTGCCAGGTAAAGAACAGGGCCTGCGCCTTCAACTGCTGAGCCAGGCGCATTGCCTGGAAGGTTGCGAAATTATACGGCTCCTCATCGATATGCACCACATCAGGTTTGACATCGCGCATAATCTGCCCTAGCTGTGGATAATAGTGCAGGTGAAAGTTACCATTGAGGGCCATAGGCGTCACAATCATCCCGTAGCCGCTGGTATAGAGCCGTTCGAGCACCTGCTTGCTGCCATCGTCGCTCAGCCAGTATTCAGGCGTCACCAGGGTCAGTTCAACATCGGGGCAGCGCGCGATCTCTTCTAATTTACGCTGCGAGGTCCCTGCAACCAGGGCCTTTGAAATCATCAATACACGCATCTTCTCATCTCTCCCTCTGGGCGCCAGCCTTCTTGCGCGCTAGAGCCTCTTCATAGACAGCCAGTGTTTCGGTCGCCGTCTTCCGCCAGTTGAACAGCGTCGCTCTCTCTAATGAACGCGTCCGCAGATCGGCCTGTAATACCTCATCGGTCAGCACGCGCCGCATCGCCTCGACCAGCGCCTGGGTATCGTCTGGATCAACCATAATCGCCGCATCGCCGACTACCTCCGGCAGCGAGGTGCGATTAGAGCACACAACGGGCGCACCACAGCTCATCGCCTCCAATGGTGTCAGACCAAAGCCCTCGTAGAGGGATGGAAAAACAAACAGGCTGGCGCCGCTGTAGAGGGCCGGCTTATCCTCCTCCTCAATAAAACGATAGATGATCTGTCCCGACATACCCAGATCGGCGGCAACGGGTCGCGGATCGGGAAAGAGCGGGCCTTTCTGCTTATCGGGATTGCCCGCGATCAGCAGTTGCAGGTCGGGATCGCCGACCAGGCGATGCACATGGGAGAAAGCATGAACCAGTTGAGGTACATTCTTGCGCTGATCCAGACCGCCGAGATAGAGGATATAGCGTTCGCGTAAGCCATAACGCTTGTGCATAGCGGTCAGGTGCTCGGTGTCCGTGACGGGTTGGTACTCCTTGCCAGCCGCCTCGTAGATCACCCGCACTCGCTCCGAGGGCACCTTGATTGCATCGATAATATCCTGTCGCGCGTGCTGCGACACCGTAATGATCAACGTCGCGTGGCGGGAGGCACGCGACACAAGGTTAATGTAGGCTTTGACCCTGTTATCAGGTCGATAGGCAGGCAGGCGCAGAGGGATCGCATCGTGAATAGTCACCACCGTCGGGGTGCGCGGGAACAGGGGGGATGCGAAATAGGGGACATGGAAGATATCCGCGCCTTCCTTGCGAGCAGCAGACGGCGCGGTAAACTGTTCCCACATCACCTTGCTAATATTGCGGTTGCTTGCTGCAAAGACCGGTACGGGATACACATGATAAGGAAATGCCTGCAGCGAGGTCTCTGCGGGCTGCGGCCCGAATAAAACATACTCATTCCGAGAATCGATCTCGGCCAGTGCAGAAAGTAGATGTGTCATATATTGTCCACTACCTGTGGCAGGATACTGAAAAAAAAGAGCATTCATACCTATTTTCATTGAAAGATTTCCTCGTCGGTGAAGTCTGTCTCCCCATTGTACATCTTTTGGTACACTTTTAAAACTTTACGAGCCGACATAGCCCATGTATACTGCTGTGCTCGTTGATAGCCCTTTTTTACTAGTTCCGCGCGCAACTGATCATTTCCAAGGATACTCAAAATGGCCTGTGCCAATGCATTGATATCACCGGGATCGACCAGCAGCGCGGCATCTCCAGCGACCTCTGGCAGCGAGGACGTATTGGAAGTGATGACAGGCGCACCGCAAGCCATCGCCTCAAGAGGTGGGATGCCGAAGCCCTCGAAAAAGGAGGGAAAGGCGAAGACATCGGCCATACTATAGAGTGTGATCAATTCGAGATCGGTCACGTGGCCCAGAAAGCGCACCTTGCGCTCCAGCTTAAGCTCCGCCACCAGGTTGCGCGTCTCTTCATACAACCAGCCAGGCCCGCCAGCGATAGCGAGCATAGCAGGTCCATTTTTCTGCCTCTGGGCCTGGTAAAACGCCTTGATCAGGCCAGGGTGATTTTTGCGCGGCTCCAGCGTTCCCACGCCAAGCAGTAAGGGATGCTTCAGGCCGAACTTATGGCGCGTCGCAGCGAGAATAATCGGATCGGTGATGCGGCGAAAGTAGGGAGCAACGCCGTTCGGGATCACCGTCAGCTTCTCGCGCGGCGTCTGGAAATGCTCCACCAGCGTGCGGCTCACCTCGGATGAGACCGTCGCGACCACATCGGCCCTGGCGACCGACTCTGGTACCACCTTGCGCAGGTACGCGGCCAGCGAGGGGACCGCGTACTCTGGATGTTCAAGGAACGCCAGATCGTGGATCGTCACCATCTTGCGCACCTTCTTACCGAGCGGAGGAAGCACAAAGTCGGGGCCATGATAGAGGTCCGCCGCGCCTGAAAAAACCGTCGCGGGAACAGGCAGGCGCCAGCGATACCAGAGAATATTGAGGTACCGGTCGGGAATGAAAATGCTGCGACCTCGTACGTTCGGAGCAGTGGGGAAAGGATGCTCCGGCGTCGGGTGTCCACTGGTGAGCAAGGTGTACTGGTTGCTGCTATCCTGCGCCAGGAGCGCCGCCACCAGGTTACGCACATAAGAACCGATGCCAGCTCCCTGGCGTATAGCTGCTGTATAATCAATAGCGATACGCATGGGGCTTCCTTCTCTTGTTGGCAGTCTACTCATCGGCGGATGAGCGCCGTGGGGCGCCAAACAAGCCAAGAGGAGCGCCACCCAGGAGATGGAAGTGTAGATGAAAAACCGACTGACCAGCTTCGGGACCGTTATTTGTCACGAGACGATACCCGCTTTGCGTGATACCCAGTTCCCTGGCGATCTGTCGGGCGGCATCAAAGAGCCGCAAGAGAATCTGCTCATCGGCCCTCTTCAGATCGCTGAGCGAGTTCGCGACGTGGCGGCGAGGAACGATCAGCACGTGATAAGGAGCCTGCGGCTGGATATCCTGAAAGGCCAGCACATCCTCGTCCTGGTAGACCGTCTTGCTCGGAATCTGGCCCGCAGCAATCTTACAGAACAAACAATCGGCAACAAAATAATTCTCCGCGCTCAAAGAGCACCTCCTGGTAAAACATGCACAACAGATGAACATAATAGGGAGAGAACCCGGTAGGGTAGTTCTCTCCCTGTAGGACGCCAACGGCACCAGCGATGACATCTACGCCTCGGAAGGTGTTGTTCCTTCAGAGATAGCGACTGTGTCAGCGGCTACGTCTGTGCTTTCGCTGGTTGTGGCTTCACTGATTGGAACTTCGCTAGTTGGGACTGCGGCATCTTTCGCACCTAAATCGGCCTGCGTCAGTGGAGTTTCCTCCGTGTTCTGCCCCTCGGCCTGCACGTCCTGCTCTTTCGGCTCCTGCTTCTTGTTGCTCTTCGCCACAAAGTCTGGTCCATGCACGGAGGGATCGTTATACTGCGGCAGATTCATTTCCAGGCGGAGAGCCTTAATAGCCTGGTAAACCACACCGGCCTTCAGCTCAAGTTGATCGGCGATCTGCTTATGCACGCCAACGGGTGGTACAGGAAGCAAGGGCGTATAAGCGTTTTTGATCCGCTCCATCTCTTCCGGGCTTCCTTTATACGTTTGCAGCTCCCACCAGCTTGGAATACCGCGTCGATCGCGCAACTCCTTGATAATCTTCTTGACTGCCTTCTTCGGAATGCTCAGTTCCCGCCCGATCTGTGTACGAATGCCGTCGAACTCCAATGGAGTAGCCAGTTCGAGGTAGCGTTCCTCAACCTGAGTGACCTGCTCAGGGGTAGGTGTAAACGGCTGAGGGGGCGGAGTTTTCTCGCGTTTGGGCTTAGGCGGAGCGGGTGGTTTTGCACCTGGCTTGCCCTTGCCGCGAGGTTTCTGGCCGGCGGGTCCACCTTCACGAAAGCCATCTGGTCGTGGAGGCCGATCCGGGCGTGGGCCGCGTGGTCCCCCTTCCATAGGCTGACGTGGGCGAGGACCAACGGGCGTCGGAGGTAAACCGGAACCGCCAACGACACGATAGCCGCCGGGGCCACGATTCTCTTCGCGATAGCTGCCGGGGCCACGATTCTCACGATGGTTACCTGGACCGCGGTCGCGGTCATCACGGTAGTTACCTGGGCCGTTTGGGCTACGGAAGCCACCGGGCGCGCTGCGATTATCTCGGGGAGCGGAGGGATCAGGTAATCTAGGGCGAGGTGCTGGCTGATCGGGCTGGCCGATCTTCACATCTTCAACGGTATCGAGCCATTGAGCAGTGCCGCTCTGCGCTGGTTTTGGTTTAGGCGGTGGGGCGGGACGATGTTGTGTGCCTGGCCCGGCGGCGCCTATGGGCCTATTCGACGTGGGCGGCGTATTTTTCGTCGCCAACTTCTCTTTTCTTGCTTTTTGGGTGCAATCGGGGCAAGTTACTTCTTTAGCATTTGCCGACTGAAACCACTTGCTGCATGTGATGCACCGCATTTTTATCTTACTCATGCGTGGACTTCTCCCCTGTACCATTACTAACAGACATCATGTCTATGCGTCGGAATGCACTTCTTAGTATAGGGCCTATTTCGCTTAATGTCCAGCCCTGCTTTTTCGGGCTGTCGAGCGTGCAGGGGAGAAATTCTTGTCTAATGTTGTCCAATGCTATCTATGGAAATTAAACCTTTCTGCTGTCAAATCCGCTGTCAGATTTCGGTCTGTTCGTGGGTTCCTCGACGGTGATTTGGCCTGTATCTGGCTCATCATATAACGACTACCTGCCAGGGAGTTTATCGGCTTCTAGAGCGGTTTCACGTGCTATTCACTTTACAAGCTTATCGTATCTTGGGAACTTCAATTTTTAAGGATTTTTAGGTAAGCGTGCTAGGATTTCGTTTAGGAGTGTCGTGTGTTCATCGAACTTTGTTTCTATTTGGTTGAGTCGTTGTTCCATTCGATCAAAACGCTCTTCTATAGTGTCCAGGCGTTCAAAAATTCTTCTGATATCCTTCCCTTGTGCTCGTATGACTCCCAGCATAATGGTAGTATTTTCTTCTATTTCTTGGGTGCGTGCAGTGGTTTCTTTGCGAAAGGTGGCAAAGGTTTGCTCTACACTCTCTGTTTTCCGGTTGGCTTCTCAAGCGGCTTCACTGGTTATTTTGTGTGCTGTGCTTGTAGTATGTAGTTCTTTTTCCTGTCTGTGTTTCCGGTATTCTACAGGAGTAAAACCAGGGGTTTTGTACAGGTGTTCGATGGCGTTTCTGTTCTATTATAGCAGATAGCTTCTCGTGTGGCTACTGAACTAGAGCTCGGTTCGTGTTGGAATTCCTGCCTTCTTCTTTTTCTTTCTGTTCTCTGAGTGCTTCCTTGTATCTTGTGAATATCGGGTTGCCTGTGTCTTTTACTTCTAGTTTGAAGAGCCTTTTTCCTGGTACTGGTGTTGGTAACTCGGGGATGCCCATTTTTCTTAGGAGTCTGATCCCGTCTGGTTTGTGGCTTCTTGCTGTTATGGTCTCTATTTTC
>WNFX01001238.1_pt1 | contig 26345 bp, 29 predicted proteins | sample 5400111 | NCBI WGS metagenome assembly WNFX01 (sample SAMN13153363, study PRJNA577476) | soil metagenome | isolation source: 40 cm soil or saprolite under grassland replicate 1 | place: USA:California | collected 2016-06-15
GGATCTCGATCGAACGAATGACCTGTTGCATCTCCGCCCTCCAATACATTACCATCAAGTAATACATTACTGTACGGTAATATGTCGGTGATGTCAACTGCGAGCAACGACGGAGGGAGAATTGAGCACGAATTCGACATTAATCCTGCAACATGACCCGCAAAACTGAGAAGCCTCGCAGCAATCTAACTCGCTGCGAGGCTTCACGTTCTCAACCGGCCCGGCAGGAATCGAACCTGCAACACCCGGTTTTGGAGCGCACTCCTAGCAACGCCGGCGTTGAACCGCTTGTTGATTCTCAAGGACTTACCTCGGAGCGAGGAACGCCAGCGTCACTGGATGACGCCGGCGTTGGCACTAATCCTGGCACTGAGGAACACCTCGAGGGACGGTTGGCCCGCGAGGTGACGGACTCGAAGCCAGGGCGAGCACGACCATTGCCGCAAAGAAACAGAGGATTCCTGATTGAGCGGATGAGAAGCCTCAATACGACCCGCTGAACCGAGGCGCAACGGGATTGGGAACATCGACCGCGAACGCCGACGGGCGCACCGGACCGTCGCCCTCGAAAGAGCCGCCAGCCCGCCACAACATACCAGGCCAGGATTTCAATAAACGTCACCCGTTCGGCGAGCCCTCCGAGATGCGAGCTCCCATAACGCCGCGTCTGGCATGTAAGCCATGTTCATCAACACAATCAAGACCGCTGCGGCCACGCTGGCGATCAACGAGTGGACGCCGAACGCGCGCCAATCGTGAATGACAAAATGAATAGAATTGGAGCCAGCACCGCGGCTAAGCCGATCCACTTCGCGAACGCCCGGTGCGGTGCGGCACCGTACATAGACAACTCCCTACTCCCGGCGCAATCGCTTGATCAGCGCCTCGACACCGTTCATGTATAGGACTTCGCAGGCGCGATGGCCGACGACCCAACCTTCGAACTCGGTCGCGATATGGAAGAAGTCTCCCGGTGTGAGGTCGATCTCTTCGGCCTCCCCGATGATGACCTTGGCCCGGCCCGAGAGAACCACGCCCACGTGTTCAGGCGCGCACTCTCCTGGAGCAGGGACCCTCGCAGCGTGCGACCATCTCCATCCAGCCCCATAACTTCCCCTTCCGATGACCCGCCCACCGACCGTGATCACTTCGAGTCGGCCATTATCGAACGTTACGACCCGATCTGGCGTGTCGAAGCGCCTCACGATCAAGGACGGTGGAACCTGACGATCAGAGTCCATGATACCTCCTCGCCTAAGGATCGTGGCTCCTGGGCATCTCGCGAACCAAACGTTGTGTTGACGGAGGAGAGTGATGACCCTGGGACGAATGGGGTCAGGTTACAGGCTGGGCATTGGGTGGCCCGTCGCCGAGCAGGAGAGGAGCATCTCGCGACAGCTGTAGCCGTCAGCGCGGGCTAGGCGGACCGCCGACCCCGCCCAGCGTCGTACCGTTGGCGCCTGGCCCGAACGCCGCATAGGCGGCAAGAAAGCCCACGAGGGAGGCACCCGCGAGTAGCACCGTCTTCCCATACGCTGCATGGCGCTGTTCCACCGCACGCACGAATTCTCCCGGGATCGCCACCGGTTCACCCTTCCACTCGAAGATGCTACCGCGCTGGTTCTCGACCGCCGCGACCGACAGCACTAGCCCGCGATCGGTGGCGCCGAGGAATCGACCCCGGACCACCAGGATGTTGGGGCCGATGTACTGGGCCAGCACTTCCGACCCGGATTCCGTGAGGGTCACCGCTACGTAGGTCGACGGCGCCGGATGGGATCGCCGGAGCACCGTATAGTTGTAGCACGCGGTCGCGAGCAACATGACGGCGACCAGAACCGCGATGCGCGAGCCGCTCATGCCTTCTCCTCCCGTCCCGCGCCGCCCCAAGTGTGCAGGGGAGCGGATCCCGACCGCGGATTCACTCCCCTGCCATACTCCCAGGGCATCGAGAGCTACGGTGAATTGTCGTGCTCACACGCGTGCACGTCCCCGCGGTTGCGGAAGCCGCGGGTCGCGAGCTGCACGGTCGGAGTCGGCACGTTCGGGTTCACGTTGCGCTCACTCTGCGGATAGAACAACCGCCCCGGAACGTTCTGGAACCCTTCCGAGTTGGCCGAGTGCACCAGGGCGGGAATGCAGGTCCGCCGGTAGTCGTTGATCGACTCGATGTTCTGGAACATGGCCGCGTACTTCTCGATAATGATCGAGTCGAGCAGGGCCGCGCCCGTGACACCTACGATCGCCGACAAGGGCACCGTCGCCCGCGCGTTGTTCAAGTGCAGCAGTCCGTTGAGGTCGTCTCCGGTTTGGTTATACGCCTCCGCCAGGATCAGCTCGTTCTCGACGTAGCTGACGTAGGGAACCCGTGCGTCGGGCGCAAAACGGGAAGGCAGGCAGTTGAACTGCGACACCGGAGGTGGCGGAGACGTGTTGAAGTCGTCCCCCACGTACGGGAGTCCGCGGTTGATCCAGGTGACGTTGCTGTCCACCGTGGTGGTGCCGGCCGTCGTCGGCCACGTCGGCGGGGTGCTGCCCGAAAAATTCTTGGACGTGTCCACGATGGCCGTCACCTGTTCCATGTTGCCGTTGGGATCGAGGATGGCCCCGTTCTTGGGATACCGGTTCTTCGCCTTCCACGCGGCCGTCGTGGCCTTGCAATAGTACTTGGCCAGACGCGGGTCGTTGCGCCTCTTCAGGATGTCGATCAGCGCCTTGCCGCCTTCGAGATCGGTCCCGAACCCCGAGCTGGTCTGGAACTGCGTCCACATGTTGCGCTCGGACGTGGCGGTGGTGTGGAAGGACGCGAAATCGCTCGCCCCCGTCGCGTCGTTGATGCCATTCGTCGCCGCGGCGATCGCCGCGGTGTAGGCCGGCGCGCCGAGGGACTCGGCGGTCTGCAGGTAATAGCGGGCCTTGAGCGTCCAGGCCACCCTGGTCCATTTCGCCGTGTTGCCCCCGAAGATCAGGTCGTTCGCGCCGGGCCCGCTGCCGGGGCCCGCCAGGTTGGTGATGGCGGTCGACAGCAGCGTCTGAAGGTCGCCGAGGATCACGAACCGGTCGTCGAGCACCGGGTCGGTCTTCCCGGAGACGGCTTCGCTGTAAGGCACGTCGCCCCAGACGGAAGACACGGTGCCCATCGTGAACGCTTCCCAAATCTGGCCGATGCCGAGCCATACGGAATCATCCACGGCGCCGACCGCCGCTTCGAGTTTTCTGATGTCGATCAGGCCACCGCCGCCGTAGGCCGTGGTCCAGTCGGTGAGACCGATGCCCGTGCCCTCGCCGACCACGTACTGCGCGGCTTGCTGGACGAACCGGCTGTTGCCGGCGGAGCAGGCCTGGACCCACTCGCACATCACCATGGCGATCGTGCCCTCCTGGAACGCGAACTGGCCCGCCTGCACGCCGATGAACAACTGCTGAGCCGACGCCGACGTGGGTAGGTTCGGGTTCTGGGACAGCTTGTCGCCGGTCAGAAACGTGTCACAGCCCCCCGTCCCGAGGAGCAGCCCCAGACAGGCGAGCGCGACATGCGTAGCGCGATGCATATGTCGTTCTCCTCAGGGTCAATGGTTCAAGGTGACCGAAAACACGAACGAGCGTGTCTGCGGATTGTTGAAATAGTCCACCCCGCCGGCGCCGGCGTTGGCCGAGATGGCGCCCCCGAGGTTGGTCTCGGGGTCATAGCCCGTGTAGTTCGTCCACGTCTTCAGGTTGCGGCCGCTGACGCGGAGGTCGATGCTCGAGAAACCGAGGGAACGCTGCACCCACGGGGCGTCGAGCGTGTAGCTGACCGAGACCTCGCGCAGCTTCACGAACCCAGCATCCTCGATGCACGGCTCGTCGATGCCAATGAACGGGCAGGCCACCACGTGGCGATAGAAGTACTCACCGATGGATACCGTCTGTCCGGCCCCCGGCCCCGCGACCGGGCCGTCGTACCAACCGCCCTGCCCGAAGACCTTGGGGTTACCCGTGCACGACGTCGGATCGTTTTGATCGGTGCAGGCGGCCCGCTGCTGGGTGTCCCCCCGAGTGCCGTAGCTCCACAGGGCGCCCTTGGTGCCGTTCCAGATCTGGCCGCCGTGGCGGATGTCGAGCAGGCCCGAGACCTGCAGCTTCCGGAACCGGAACGCCGTCCGCACGCTGCCGGTCCACGCGTAGTTCGGGTCCTGCACGATCCGCGGGTCTTGATCCTGCAACGGATAGCCGTCCGGCCCGATGTACAGGGCACCTTTCGGCTTGCCCGCGCAGACTTGCCCCATCGTGGTATCGGTGGGGGTTGAACCGACCACCGGCGCTGAGCTGGACGAGATCCCGCAGCGCAGGAACCCGCTGCCCAGATACACGCCGATCGGCTGGCCCACCATGGCGACCTGGTTGTTGAAGTCCCCGATCGAGATGAACTGCTCGCCGCCGAGCGACAACACCGTGTTCCGGTTTCGGGCCCACTGCAGCCCCAGCTCCCACCCATATTCAGCCTGCTGCAGCGGCCGCACGTTGAACGACACCTCCCAGCCACGGTTCCGCATCGTCGCCGCGTTGGCGCCTTCCGCGAAGAATCCGATGGAGGGGTTGAGTGGCTGCCGCAGGATGATGTCCGAGGACTGTTTGTTGTACCACGTCACGCTCGCGTCGGCCCTGTCCTTCAATAACCCGAGGTCCAGCCCTGCCTCGAACTCCTTCGAGCGCTCCGGCTTCAACGTCGTCGCCGGCCGCAGCTCCGACCGGGTCACCAACCCACCGATACCATTCAGCGTCGGCGTGTTGCCGGTCCCTTGCGAGATGCCGCCGATCAGGCCGTTCGAGTACGTGAGCGACGTGAGGTAGGGCAACGGCTCCTGGCCCGCTTCGCCGTACGCCACCCGCGCCTTGCCGTACGACAGCCACGTTTGCTCCCCGATCGCCTTGGTGAACTCCCACGCCAGGCTCCCCTTCGGAAACCAGCTCCGCAGGTTCGACTTCCCGAACGTCGACGAGCCATCGTTGCGCAGCGCCGCGATCAGGTGCACCTGATCCTTCACGTCCAGCCCCGCCTGCCCGAACCACGAGGCATCGTGGATCACGGTCTCCTGATCGAGCGGTAGATCCTGGGTCACGGTGTTCGACAGCTTAAAAGGCTGGAGCGCCACCAGCGTCCGCCCCACGGACCCGAGCTGGCGGTTGTTGCGGGTATCGAGGTTCTGACCCACCGTGACCGTCCCACCCAGGTCCGGATTGATCGTGTAAGTCGCCGTGGCGGTAAGATTGTGGTCGATCTGATAGTTGACGATCTTCCCCTCGACCACCCGCCCGGCGATGCAGGGCGACGCAGAGCTGACCGGGCAGCCCTCCAACCGCTCATCCGTCCAATAGTCCGCCCCTAGGGTGTAGTTCACCTTCAACCACGCCACCGGCAGATACTCGGCGTTTATGTTGCCGTACACCCGCCCCACGTTTGCCGAGTTCAACTGCTGAAAGGCAGTCCAGAAAGGGTTGTCGAACGTCCGGTCGTCGAGCAGCGTGCCATCGTTCGGGTGCTGGAACCGATAGCCGCGCTCCTGCGGGCCGGCGATCGTCTGCACGAGATACGGCATGTTGTCGAAGTCGGGCGGCGTGCGGAGATCGCCCAGCTGGATGCCGTTGGTATTGTTGCCCCGCTGGATGTAGTTGGAGCGCGTGTCGGCGAACGACAGGTCGGCGCCCAGCTTCACGTTGTCGATCACACGGTGTGAGGCCTTGACGCGCACCGTGCTGCGATTGGACACGTTGTTTGGCCCGACGATCACGCCCTGGTCATGGTTGTAATCCCCCGACAGGTAGAACGTCGTGCGGTCGTTCCCGCCCGACACCGTGAACCCGTCGTCGAGCGTGTGACCCACGTGGTAAATCTCGTTCGCGTGGTCGAACACCGCCGCTCCCGCCGGTATGGGGGGACCCCACGAGCGCGCACAGCTCGACGTTCCGGAAACGTCGCACGCTCCGCCGAGCGTCGTGTCGGCGTGGATGCCGTTCGTGCCCTGTCCGTATAGCGTCTGCAGCGGGTAGGTGTGGTTGATGTCGTTGAAGGACGTGGAGGACCGAAACGTGAAATGCGTCGGCCCCGACCGCCCCGACTTCGTCGTGATCAACACCACCCCCGCTGCTGCCCGCGCCCCGTAAATGGCGCCCGCCGCCGGACCCTTCAGAATCTCGACCGACTCGATGTCGTTCGGGTTGATGTCCGCCCCCCGGTTCGTGGCCACCGTGCCTTCGCCCTGGCCCGCCATCGCCAGGGTGCCGCCGCCGTCGTCCGGCGCGTTGAAGTTCGAGGTCGAGAACGTCGAGTTATCCGCAGGGACGCCGTCGATCACGAACAGCGGCTGGTTGCTGCCGAGGATGGTGCTGATGCCGCGGATATTGATGAAGGAGCCGGCGCCGGGATCCCCCGACTGCTGGACCACCGTCACGTTCGGCGCCTTCCCGGCGAGCGCCTCCACCATGTTCGTCTCGCTAGCCCGCTCGATCTGATCGGCCGCCACATTGTTCCGGACGTTGCCCAGCGCATTGGCCGCCGCGCTCGTCCCCGCGCCCGTGACCACTACCTCGCCCAGCTGCAGCGGGTTGGCCGTGAGCACGAAGTCGTGCGTCACGCCGCCCGAGGTCATGGTGACCTGTGCACTCTGCGACTTGTAGCCCAGGCGCCGGGCCACGACCGGGACGGTCTGCCCCGAGACCCGCGCCCCGGGGAGGACGACGGCAAAGCTGCCGTCATCTCTGCTGAGGCCGCCGAGACCCATGGACGGGATCGCGACCTCGACCTGCGCCAGGGGCTGGCCGGCGTCGCTGGTCACCTTGCCCGTGAGAGTCACCGGCTCCTGCGCCAGCATGCGGGAAGCGACGGACAGCCAGAGCCCGGCCGCCGCGGATACGCTTCGAACGTTCAAGGGCATGATTGCCCTCCTGGAATGAGGGACGGTCGAACTGCACTCTCTCCCGTCGTAACGTACGGGCGCGTTGATCGTCCGTCGCGCACGTTCTATCACGGGAGAGCAAATTCCGCCCGCTCACGAAACGCCTTCGAAACGGTGGGGAGAGATTGCGAAGAATTTTTCAACGAACGCCGGTGTCCGCCCCTCCAAACGGTCACGTAACGGCCCTCGCCGTGGTGGACCGTTCTGTCTTGGCTGCGGCCGGTTCACGTGCTGCTCCGGAGAGCTGGGACGATGACGATCGCGCCGCCGGTGATGCGGCTCGCCGGCCGCAGCGCCCACGACGCGATGATAAAGAGGGCCAGGGACGCCGTCACGATCACGTGCCGGGCGGCGTCGCCCATCGCCGCGTGCGACACCGCCGCGCCCGTCATGTTGAAGAAGGTCCCCGCGTACGCCCACTCCTTGGGCCGCGGCAGCCGCGGGTGATTACCTCGAGGCGACCGTGCTCGAGCGCGATTACTTTGTCGGGGTGGTCGAACCGCTTGATGATCGAGCTGTTGTCCACCGGCGCCCGCTCGGACGGCAGCGGCTGGCGATCAAGGTCAACGTTTGGCGGGGCTCAAAACGGGAGCGAGAGATTGCGCAGGATCTTCCATCGACCGTCCGCGTCCTGACTCCACACCGTGACATAGCGGCCTTTCACCTGCGTGGGCGCCTCCGCCCTTCGTTGCAAGCGCAGATCGACGTGGCCCCATTCGTACACCTGCGATCCGACCGACGTCAGCCCATCCTGCACGATCTCGCCATCGACGAGGCGCCCTTCCTTCGCAAAACGCTGCCGCATGAGCGACGCGATTGCGGGCCGGCCCACGAAGCTCTCCCCCGTTGCCGTGACGAACACGCCGGCGTCGTCATACGGCTCGGCGATAGCCGTGGCATTCTCGCGCTTCATGGCGTCCACCCAATCCCCGTTCACGCGGTCGATCGTCTGGCGCACCGCATTCCGCACGTCGACCGTGCCATCGCGAGTGCGGGCGTCAGCGCACATCAGCGACCCGAGCGTGAGGGCGGCCGGGATCACCGTCGCGCGCCAGCCCACTATTCCCCGCCCGCTGGCACGACATCCGCGACCCGACTCGGCAGGGCGTAGCGGCGCAGCGTGAGGGCAATCGGCAAGCCCACACACGGGATGTGAATGGCCACACCGATGAGCACGTCTTCCAGAGCAAGCGCACGTGGGCCGATCGCGGAGAGCGGGATCACCACGAGCTGCATGAAGAAGTAGACGAACACACCGTAGGCCGCGCCCGAGACCACAGCGTGGTCCAGCAGGACCGGCAGGCGGCGACTCGCCGCAAAGTAGGCCGCAGCCGCGGCCGTCGCGATCAAGAAGTGGCATAGCAATCCCAGCCCGGCCGTCGCCAGTCCGCCGGTGAAGGCGTCACGGCCAAGAATCCCACTCGCGATGCCCTGGAGCATGAAAACGGTGCGTGTGAAGTGCGCATATACCGCGATGGCCGCGGTGATATCGAGCACACCGCTCACGAGGCCGGCCCGCAGGATCGCGAGCCATGCGGGCGCGCTATAGACGATCCGTCGCGCGGCGAACACGGAATCGCTCCACCACGGAGCAAGTATGCGGTCTGATCGCGCCACTGTCGCGCACGTTCAGACGGTCGCCATCAGCTTTGGACGGCACTCGTGGGAATTCTACGACCTAAGAAGTCCTGCCACGCACGACACTGGGAGCGACACCCAGGATGCGGCGCATATGCTTAGCAAGGTGACTCTGATGGCAGAATCCTACTTCCATCGCGACCTGGTTGATCGACAGCCTCCCGTCCCGGAGCAGTTCCGCCGCGCGGTCCACGCGGCGGCGGATCAGATACTGGTGCACCGGCACGCCGGTCGACTGTCGAAACTGCACTGTGAATTGCGACACGCTCAACCCCGACACGCAGGCGATGTCCGCCAGTGAGAGCGGGCGACCCAGGTTGTCTTCGATGAAGGCCGTGGCGTCGCGCAGCCGGCGCGCGGCGAAGACGCGGCGCGGCGCGATGGGCTCCCGCGCGGCCGAGCTGTGGTTGTACACGAGACAGGCGGCGAGTCCCTCGGCCAGGCTCTCCAGATACAACGGCCCGCTCGGATAGCCGCCTTCCATCTCCGCCTTGAGCGCCCAGCCAATGTGCTCGATCCGCGCGTCGCGCACCTGAAAGCGACTCCGGATCTCCAGGCGGCGCGCGTCCCAGCCGGCATCCTGCACAACCCGGCACAGCAGCGCGCCGTCGATCGTGATCACCAGATCCACGTCGGTGCCTTTGAGCTCCCAGGCGGCCGTCGTGTGCGCGGGGATGATGTCCACGTCGCCGAAGATGACCGTGCCCTTGTGCTGCGCGCTGCCGTGACGGCACAACGCGTAGACCGGCGGGCCGGCATGAATGCAGACGCGCACGCTGTCGGAGGACGGTGCCTCCGCGAGACCGGCGGGGTCGGTCACGAGACTCAAGCGCACACCGTCCGTCGCACCCAAGAACCGCCTGCGCGGCAGATCCGAAGTTCGCAGCACCACAGTTTGAGAGCCCCGAAATGAGGGAACAGATATGAAGTTAGCTATCGGTGTTTCGCGAATCAAATCCGCTGGGTTGAGGAACGGTGACACCGCTCTGGCTACGCGCGACCAGCGGATTCTGCTCTATGTCGGCCGATTGTGCGCGACACCTGTCCGGGAGGTGGATTACACTTCGCCACGTGTCACCGGTACGAAGGCACCAATGACGTGGCGTGGGGATTGATCGCGTTCGATAGCCTGACGGCGTACGAAGAGTACCGCGTTCGCCTGAGATCGCATCCGCAGGCACGCGAGAACTTCGCCATGGCCCAGACGAAGCGACTCGTCCTGCGCGAAGAGCGAACGTTCGTCGAGGTGGTGGAGGGTACCTTCGAGATCGGCGCGAAGTGATTGCACCGGCCTCACCCTAACGAGTTCCAAACATCGCACACCCTTGTGCAGCGTGCGAGGGAGACGAATGATTCGCAAGTGACTACCGGACCGTGGTCGGCACGATGAGCCCTGTGGTGGCATTGGTGTTATCGCTCGTGACGCCAACCGACCGAGCGGCCACGCGAACCCAGACGCCTTTCTCGCTTGGGTCGTGTCGTATCCCTGGGATCGACGGCGAAGTCCGTTGCGGGACGTACTGGGTGTTCGAGGATCGGAGTCGGCACAAGGGACGCAAGATTCCGCTCAATGTCATCATCCTTCCCTCCAAGAGCACGACCTCCCCAGATCCAGTTTGGTTCGTTTCGCCGGGCGGCCCGGGAACGACGAACACTGACCGCGCCGTTACGCTGTGGTCAGCGTGGTGGCGCGACACGCGCGATGTCGTGCTCGTGGACCTGCGGGGCACCAGCGGGACCAGTCGTCTCGATTGCCAGCTTCCCGGCTCGGACGCGCACCCGGAGGGCTACCTCTCCACGCTGTTTCCCCCGGCCGCTATCCGGGCATGCCGGCAGCAGCTTGGAAAGCGTGTCGACCTGCGCTTCTACAACACGATGCTCGCCGTCGACGACCTCGACGAAATACGGCAGGCCCTCGGCTATGAGAAGGTGAATCTGTGGGGTGGCTCCTGGGGCACTCGCGCTGTCTTCCTCTACCTCCGACGCCATCCGGAGGGGGTCCGTACCGCCACCGTCGAAGGCGTGGCTCCGACGTCCGTCAAGAATCCGCTTCCTCACGCCCGCTCGGCACAGGACGCCCTCGACCGGCTGTTCGACGAGTGCGACCAGCAACCGCGTTGCCACGCGGCGTTTCCGAATATCCGCGCGGAGCTGCGCAGCGTCCTCGAGCGTCTGCGGGAGGCGCCGGCGGACGTGACGGTGCGCCTGCCAACGAGTCTGGCACGGGTGCGGCTCACCTGGCAGGCATTCGCCGAGGCGCTGCGGGTAATGACGTATTATGTGCCCGGCGCGCGCCGCGTGCCATTACTCTTGCACCGCGCCTACCTTGGCGACCTGGCACCGTTCGCTGAAGCCGGCATTGCCTCGAATCGCGGTTTGCGATCGCGATTGCGGTTCGGCTTCCTGCTCTCAGTGACCTGCACAGAGGATGTCTCGCGCATCGCCCCGGATGAGATCGCGCGCGAGACGAATGGGACCTATCTGGGGGATTCCCGGGTCCGTGAGCAGATCGCGGCGTGCGATGGGTGGCCTCGTGGCAGACTGCCGGCGCAATACGGTGATCCGGTCCGCTCGGACATCCCGGTCTTTCTCCTCTCCGGAACGCTCGATCCGGTTTCGCCGCCCCATTTCGGAGCGGAAGCCGCACAGTATCTCCGCAACAGTCTGCACGTGATCGCACCCGGCGCTCATGTGCCGCAGGGACCGTGCATCGACTCGATGGAACGCGCGTTCCTGGAGGCAGGGTCTGTGACATCGATCGACACAAGCTGCGTGCGCTCGATGACGCTCCCGCCATTCGTAACGGCGGACTCGAGTTCTGATTCGACCCACGCCCAGCCCTGACCAGCGACGCTCACTCCCCCGCGGTGTTCAACCGCGCCTGACCAGCGGCGCGTACTTCCTGAGCGGCGTGACGCTGGCCGCGTTCGTGGGATACGTGGTGATGTTGAGTCTCTGGCCACGTCGCGAGGCTCATACGGAGACGGCCGACGGCCTTTGAACGGCCGCCGACCCGTCGCGCAGACGCGACGCCGACCTGACTGGCGGCTGTAATTGTGCACGAGACAAGCGGCGAGCCCCGCGGCCAGGCTCTCCAGATACAACGGGCCGCTCGGATAGCCGCTTTCCGTCTCTGCCTTGAGCGCCCAGCCGATGTGCTCGATCCGTGCGTCCCGCGTCTGCAAGCGACAGCGCATCTCAAGATGGCGGCGGTCCGCGTGAGAGCCCTGCGCGACGCGGCGCAGCAGTTCCTCCTCGATCGTGATCACCAGATTGACGTCGGCGCCTCGAAGCTCCCAAGCCGCCGCAAGATGTGCGGGGATGATGTCGATGTCGCCGAAAATCACGGTTCCCCGGTGCTGCGCACTTCCGTAGCGAGAGACGGCGTAGATCGGCGGACCGGCATGTATGCAAACGCGGACGCCATCGGAAGAGGGTGATTCCACGATGCCAGCGGGGTCGGTCATGAGCCTCAACCGAACACCGCCAGTCGCACCCAGGACCCTCTGCCGAGGCAGATCCGATATTCGCAGCGCCACAGCCATCAAGCTACGCTTGGCCGCAGCGCTCAGGAAGCTTTGATCAACGGGGGAAGCGCCATGACGAAGGCACTCATCATCGGCGGCGGCATCGCTGGCCCCGTCACTGCGGTGGCACTGCAGCGCGCCGGCATCGAGTCCGTTGTGTATGAAGCCTACCCCCAGAACGCGGGAAACGCCGGCGCGTTCCTCACCGTCGCGGTCAATGGGCTCGATGCCTTGCGGGCGCTCGATCTTCAGGGGGCGGTGATGGGACTCGGTTTTTCCACGCGGACCATCGACCTGGTGAGCGGCACGGGCAAGCACCTGGGCACCATTCCGATCGGGGGCGTCCTCCCCGAGGGCACTACGACTCACACCATCAAACGCGCGGATCTCTATCGGGCCCTGTACGAGGCAGCGCGGGGCCGCGGGATCGACGTGCACCATGGCAAACGCCTGGTCGACGCGGAGGTGGTCGCGAACGGGGGGGTAACCGCCCGCTTTGAGGATGGGACACGGGCCACGGCTGATCTATTGATTGGCGCGGACGGTATCCATTCGCGCACGCGCCGGATCATCGACCCCGCCGCGCCCGACCCCCGCCACCTCGGCCTCGACAATGTCGGAGGCTTCACCCGCACGGCGGCGGTCAGCACGGCCCCAGGCGCGTACGTCATGACTTTCGGCAAGCGGGCATTTTTCGGTTACGTCGTGCACCCGTCGGGGGAGATCTGGTGGTTCGCCAATCCGCCGAGTGCGCCGGGGGCCGCGCGGCGTGTGGTCCCGGAAGCGTTGACAAGCGATCAATGGAAAGCGCGCCTGATCGACCTGTTCGCTGATGATGCAGGACCGTCAGTCGAGATTATCCGGAGCACGACGGAGGTGGTTGGCGGCACGGGTCAATATGACCTCCCGAGGGTGCCGAGGTGGTACCGCGGCGCGATGATCATCATCGGCGACGCCGCTCACGCCGCCTCGCCGAGTTCCGGGCAAGGCGCGTCGATGGCGTTGGAGGATGCACTGGTTCTGGCCAAATGCCTACGTGACCTCCCGGAGCCGGCCGTGGCCTTCACAGCGTTCGAGCGCCTGCGTCGCCCGCGTGTCGAGCGCGTCGTGGCGTTCGGGGCGCGGTCCTCGAGCTCCAAAGCGCCCGGACCCGCGGGTCGGGTGATCCGGGACCTGCTCATGCCCTTTTTCTTGAAGCTCTTCGCTCGTCAATCTCAGAATTGGTTGTTCGGCTACCATATTGATTGGAGCGAGCGTGTCCGCCTCGGCGACCGGGCGTCGTGACTGTTCACGTCAAGCCAAGACGCACTCAACGGACTATCGAGACCACTTGAGGAGAAAGGAATGGCGACTCCACACAAGGCCTACAAAGGCTTGGCGATGGGAGGTCCGATCGCTAGGTGGTACGCCAGGAATACCGGCCGTGATCTGGCACGATTCATTGCAGTTGCCCACGCGGTGTTGGACAAGGTCCCGTTGGGTGGTCGAGTACTCGAAGTCGCTTCAGGGCCGGAATTCCTGGCGATCGAGATCGCCAGGTCTGGCCGCTGGAGCGTCACCGGGCTCGACGTCAGCAAGTCTTCAACAACTTCAGCGATCCGATCGTCTGAGGGCCAACGCTGCACCCAACCTCGAGCACCACGCTCCCGCTTGAGTACGCGGTATCGGAGTGTAACAATGCGACGAGCGTTCCGGCCTGATCCTGTAAGCGCTCGTTCTCCCGCGGGTGATAGCCGTGGATACACGTTTCATTCATGGTTCCGCTTCCATTATGTGCTGATTCCGCCTTCACTCGGCGAACGGCGCCCGCTCGATGGCGTCACAGATGTTGCCGGGATGGTATCCCGGTACTGCGCGTTCCCCAATATCGCGCATGAAGCTGCGACCTGCTCCGCCGGGATAACGAGCCACCACCGCCGCGCATGTCGCCACGAACGCACGCTTGAACCCCAGACGAGGAAAGGCCTGCGCCACGTGCGCTCGCTGAGCCTCGTTGATGCGCTCCAGTCCGGCCCCGACCACATCAGCCCCGGCTCCGGCGGCCACGAGGGCGATTTCGGGCCGCTTGTACTCGGCGATGGGCAAAGGATGCATGGCGATGCCATCCCATACGACAGCCGCCCGCTCCTGCGCGAGCCCGCGCCCCCGGAGGAAAGTCTCTGCCGCGATGGCCCCTTCGATCTCGAAGGGCAGCTCGCCGGCAAAACGCTCGGTCAAGCCCAGGTCGTGGAGCATACAGCTCAAATAGAACAGTTCTTCGTCGAAGGCCTGCCCGCGTGCCCTCCCAATTAAGGCGCCAAGTACGTAGGTGCGTGCCGCGTGGTTGAACAGGTACGGGGGCGATGACTCCCGCGCGAGCTCGGCAGCCTCGCGCGCGATTCGCGAATCAACGATGCGAATGCCGGCGACGTTCTTCGGAAACTGTCGTTCTCCCATCGGGCCGCTCCTCGATTCTCGCGTTCCGGAGGCCAGGGGCTGCGCCGGCACACGGAGGTTGCGAATCACTCCCGCGAACCCGACACCTGCGACCGCTGCCCCGAACTGCCGACGATTCATGGCGCCTCCAAGGTGTGTGGCACTGCTGCGTACGGACGGTGAGCGCATGAGTATCCTGTTGTGGGAAGCCGCCGCCCTTTCTTCCCTCAGTCACTGCTGTCTGACCAAGGTCCTCATGAAGGCCTCTAATGCCTCGTCGAACTGTCCTGGTTGGTCTATGAACACGGCGTGTCCGGCGCCCGCGACCACGATGAGCTTCGCGCCGGGCACGGCGGAGGCCATCTCCCGCTGAGCCGCGAGCAGCGGAGACGCCGCCGACGCGATAACGAGGGTGGGCTTGTTGATGGTGGGTAACGCTGGTCTTCGATCGACGCCAAATAGGTCTGTGACGAGCATAGCGATGCCGGTGTTAGTGGGCGTGCGCAGCGCCGACGTTACCACCGCTTGAACATCGAGTTCCGGGTGCGGCTTCAGGAACAGCGAACCGACCATCCCCTCCGTGAACTCCTTGGGATGCGCGGCGTACACGGTGATCTGGGAGAGGATCGCCTGCGCGAACGGCGGGCGAAGTACCACCTCTGCCGCGCCGGCCGAGACAGGGCTGTCAACGAAGACGATGCCGGCGATTGAATCTGTACCGAACTGCTTGACGTATGCGGCCACGTCTTGCGCGCCTTGGGACCAGCCGACCAGGACATAGCGCGCCACGCCCAGGCTTTCGAGTGCGTCATGCAAGTCGCTCGCCCGAGTTTCGGGGGTGTTGTCGTCCGCGGTACTTGAAGACTCCCCCTGCGAACGGGGATCAATGGCGAACACCCGCGTGACGCTCGAAAACCGCTGCAATTGCTCGCGCCACAACCATGCTGGCAACCGCCAGCCAGGGATCAAGATGAGGGCTGGCGCCTCCGTCCTGCGTCCCGCTTGCAAGTAGTGGATCCGGACGCCCAACTTGGTGGTGGCAAACCCATCACTCACGCCGGTCCCTTGCCCCAGCGCCGGAGCACCCGCCGCCAAACACGCGCAGAAGGTCAATGCAACCACGGCGGAACACGTTGTCGAAGACACGTCCGACCTCCTTCAGAGACCTTGGCATCGGCGACGAGGAGCGTCGCGCTTGAGCTGCTCGCGTTAGGCGGTTAGCTGGGCCCGATCTCGTTCCGCAGAAAGGTGATGAGCTCGCGAATGAGTGCCCTCGTCATGAGCGTACTCGTGGTAGATCAAGTACGTCCGTGGGCCCTATCTGGCTGGTGCGTCCGACGGACCGCCCGGCCGCCGCGGCCGCGAAGTTGATCAAGACGCGGGCGGAGTGGCCGTCCCACTCTAGCAGCGACCCGTCATGTTCGTCTTCTTGTTCCTCAGCTTTGGGACAGATTCAGCAACGTGGATCCCAGTATTCGAGTGCACAGAAGACCTCGGACGTGCTGCACTCAGTGGCTCACCATGGAAATGATACGCCGCGCGGACCAACCTGTCGCACACGGTCTGACTTTGAAGAGCAAGATCCAACGCACAGCGGGAGATCAACTTCCGACATGCTCGTGGTTGGTCGACCGCCTCGCCTGGAATGTGCGAAAAAACAGCTCGCGGTCCGGGCGGACAGCGGCAATTGGCCAGCCTGCGCTGATGCCGCCGTCCACCACTAGGTTGTGCCCCGTTACCAAACGCGAAGCATCGCTAGCCAGGAACAGTGCCGCTTGCGCGATATCATCGGCGCGTCCGACAAAGGGCAACGGTTGCCATCGGGGAAGGACGGAACCAATGGCAGCCTCGGCATATTCGGGGTTCTCGTCCGCTTCATCGGGTTGCATGCCCACAGCCTTGCCGAAGGCGCCAGTGGCAGTCAGTCCGGGCGAAAGGCTGTTCACGCGAATTCCTTTTTCGCCCAGTTCGACCGCTGCACAACGGGTCAGGTGAATGGCGGCCGCCTTCGCAGCCGAATAATAGTGCCCTCCCAGACCTGCCCGCGTTCCGTTGACGCTCGCGATGTTGATGATGCTGCCCGTTCGTTGGGCCGCCATGACTGGAACCGCGTATTTCATCCCGGCGAGGACAGCACGCAAGTGCACGGCGATCACCGCATCGAACTTCGCCAGGTCAACATCGGCAATAGCATCGAATTGCGAGGGTGTCCCGGCGTTGTTCACGAGGCAATCGAGACGGCCAAAACGGTCCACGGCATGGTCGATCATGGCCCTCACATCAGCCTCGACGGTGACGTCCGTGCGTATGAAGCTCGCGGCATCGCCAAGCGTTTGTGCGAGTTCCTGCCCCTTGTCTTGGCGGCGGGCGGCAATCACGACGTGAGCACCTTCGGCGACGAAAACCTCCGCGGTGCGGGCACCGATGCCACTCGTCCCGCCAGTTATGACTGCAACTTTTCCTTCGAGCCTCACTCCGTGGCCATGTACCATTTGCCCCCTCCAAGTCCGATGCCATGCGGTGCACCGAATCAGCCGATCGCCGGGCTTACAAGCTATGCGGGTCGATGGGATCACGACTCTCCGCCAACACAGCGGTTTACTCCTCAGTTTTGCCTCACGCCGTGCGCGTTTTGATTCGCATAAGTCCGCGCCACAGGTGGTTCCTTGTCCGTCGCGTTCGCCAAGAGCAGGATGGCTCCGGAGAACAGCAGCGTGTCGAAGAAATAGTTCAGCGCAACCACGTCTGTTGGCGCTGCAAGGAGCATCGGCAGGTAAATCCACAACACCGTCAGCAGAATCGTGAGCCCTAGAGACGTGGCTGCCATACGCGTTTTCTTATTCACGAGCAAGCAGACGCCTGCGAGAATTAGAATCATGCCAACAAAACAACTCAAGAAAATTCGCCCGGGAATCCACTCGGGAGTGAGCTTTTTCAGCGGAATGCCGGGCACGAATGCCGGGTGCAGCAGATGCTCCACCCCATAGAATAGCGAAGGAACTCCGACGAAGAGGCGCGGAATGGCAACCCGTGCCGCGGTAGGCTGTGCGGGCGATGGCTGTCTCGGCCGAGTGCTCCGGGGCGACATCGCGAACGCGAAAGCGCCGCCGCTGAAGGCGAGTTGTCTCAGGGCCAGGGCCCAAAAAAATCTGTTGTGTGGGTTCGCAACGGCCGCTGGCATGTCCATGACGAATACGAAGATCAGCAGCGTCATTCCGACCAGAGCAGCTGCCAGCCGTGCCTGGACGAGAACGGCAATACTGAGCGCCGCGCAAAGAAAAGCGAGGCCTACCAGATAGACCCAAAATGTATGCGCGGGAATCCAGCGTGGAACGAGGGTCGCAATGCCCGCCGTGGCGGTGAAATGCTCGGAACCGAAAACCGCCATCGGAATCGCAAAAAACAGTCGGCCAAACGGCATGATCTTGTCGACGCCATGTTCCCGCGGCAGTTCATTGAAAATCTTCATGAGGCCGACGATGAAAAGCAGCGACGCACAGACATAAATCCAGAATGCCGTCCCCGGAATGCCAAACGGCGCGGCAGCGAGAAGAAGTACTACGAGAACGAACTGTTGAAAACAGCACAACGGGATTTGCAACGCTGGCCGCTTCCTCCTAAGGCCTTTTGATGGAATCGGGCCTACGACCCGCCAAGCGCCCTATTCCGCCGTCGCCGCCTTCAAGAACCGATAGTAAAAATCCACTCCTCTAAGGAACCAAACCACCGGCTCCCGCTCATCCTTCCCGTGCGCTCGGATATCCTGGCGTTCATAGGCTACGCCGGAAACCGCATACGTCGGCATACCCGCCGCGTTGGTGTACCTGGCATCCGAAGCGCCCTGCGTCATGGCAAGCAACACGGGTATTCCCGGCCACATCTCGCCCACAATCTTGTTGAGTGGGCCAAAAACCTCTTTTCGAGGCGCCGCAGGCTCATAGCTGCGCCGGTCCGGCGCATGATCCAGCAGGACGCCGCTGGTCTCGCGGAACTGCACCTTGATCCTCTGATCCGCTACCAGCTTTTCAAGTTCGAGCCGGATTTCTTCCAGTGAGTGTCCCGGTAGAATGCGGCAATTCACGTTTGCCTGCGCCGTCTGCGGCAGCGCATTATTTGCATGACCTCCACTGAGACGCGTCGCTACACACGTAGTGCGTATCGTCGCGTTGTCAAATGGATCCTCTGACAGCCGACTCACCGCTTCAGGGTCCGCAGGATTCTTCAGGATGGCCTCTATGTCTGCAGCTTGCTGCCCCTTTGCTGACCTTGCCAGCTGTTCGTAGTAGGCCCGGGTGACATTATTCAGCTCGAACGGAAACCGGAATTGCGACAGCCGCGTCAACACCACCGCCAGTTCATAGATCGCATTGTCTGGCACGGGCAGGGAACTGTGCCCGCCTGGGTTCGTTGCAGTAAGCACAAAGTCGCCATACAGTTTTTCCGCGGCGTCCACTTCCATGAAGACAGGTTTGCCGTGATCGAACGACACTCCCCCGCCATCGTGGTTCAGCACGAATTCCGCATCGATCAAGTCGCGGTGGTTCTTGATGAGCCAATCCACACCATTCGAAGTCCCGCCTTCTTCGTCCGCGGTCATTGCCAGGATGATGTCCCGGCTCGGCACGTAGCCTTCCCTTTTCATACGAATGAGCGTAGAGCTCATGATGGCATCGCCATCTTTCATGTCGGTCGTGCCCCGCCCATAGTAGAAGCCATCCTTCTCGACCAACTGAAAAGGGTCGGTCGTCCAGTCTTCACGTCGTGCCTCTACGACGTCGAGATGCCCGATGAGTAGCACCGGTTTGTGCTTCCCCGATCCGTGCAAACGCACGACGACGTTCTTCTTCCGGTCGTTCGGACCGAGAACATGAATGTCGCTTTCCGGAAACCCTGCATCGCGAAACCGTTTGGCCATCGCCTCCGACGCGGTCGTTACGCTGCCCACTAAGTCAGTCGTGTTGATCTCGACCAATTGCTTGTAAATGTCTACCGCCAGTCGGCGAGTAGCCTCGTCCTGGTGCGCGAAGGGAGATGCAAGACTAGAAAGAAGACAAAGAAGACAGGGGAATGCGATAAAGCGCAGAAGCCTTGAAGAGTTCAGCTCGGGTCCTCTTTTCGGTCGGGGCATCCTATCAGCCTGCCTATCGCTCGCCCTTCGCGCAAGGACGGTCACTCCGCAGGTGGGACCGCACCCCGCCGCTTCATGTGATCTTCCTCCCGTAATCGCCAAGTCTTGCCGCCGTCGGGGGATTCTTCATCGCGGAAGACACAGGAATCAGGGCGGATGTCGTTGAACGACCACCGAGTTTCCTTGCCATTGGTATCTTCGCCGTGAAGCACTATCCGATCGTCGCCCGCCGCGCCACCAGTGAATCTGGCGACCACATCATTCTCCGGATCAATAAAGGTCACACGCCATGTTCCAGACTTAGGGTCGAAATAGCGCAGGGTCGTGCCGATGAACTTCTCCTTATGCGCCGCCGACGGATAAATAATGAAAAGATCCTGTATGGCGCGCCCTTCCATGACCCATCCAAAGACTACTTCACCCGAGGAGTGAGTTGCCCTCCCGTCCTTCGACAGCTCGGTGTATTCGGCATCCCAGGTTCCGACGAAGCGGCCAAAAACCTTAGCCTGATCGCCCAGTGATGGATGAGGACCCAAAGCCTGGAGCGCTGTAACCATGTCGAGGCGCGGGTCAGTCGCAGCGTTCCTAGCTTTGCCCTTTGCCGCCGGGCCTCTGACGCTGAGGCTTGCCCACGACAGGCAAACTGAGGCCAGCAACCCCACTCCAAACCACCGCGTGAAGGGGCTCTTCTTCATATCTCGCCTCCCTCCGGCGCCAAGCTTAGTCTCTCCCCGGGAACCCGCATGACCTGACATCAGCCTGGACGGTCGCGTCCGCGGCCGTGAAGTTGATGAAGAAGCTCTTCTCAGACCCCCCGGGGCCTAGAGAGCACGTTCGTTTCTTAGTCCCTCGGCGTTGGGACAGATTCAGCAAGATCCCGATATCTGAATGCGCTGAGGGCTTGGGAAGTGCTGCCGTTCAGTGACTCACCATCGAAAAGATATGCCGCGCGGACTAACCTGTCGCACACGTTCTGCCTCTGAAGAGCAAGATCGAACGCACTAAACCCCAGAAATCGGGCGAATCCCGGCAGTCCAAAGTTGAGCGGCGCAGGCGGCGCCTCGTCGACGCCGAACATGATGATCCCAGGGGGTGTTGAGACCTCGGAGAGCGGAGCCCTCTCTCAAGGGACCCATGATGCCCGCCTCCAGTTCGGCGCTTGTCCAGGCCTTCGCGAGGAATGCGCGCCGCGGCCTCGACAGAAGATCCTCAAGTACTCTACCCTCAATACACGAACTCGCCATGAGTAGAGCTACATTTCACGAGCACCTGTGCGGTAGTGAGACTAACATGGAGCTTGAGACGAGATAGCACGGCATGCGCATTGTCATGGCTGGTGCAACTGGCGTGATTGGGCGGCATGCCGTGCCACTCCTGCTCCGTTCGGGCCATCAGGTCACTGCTCTCGGCCGGTCGCTCGAGCGCCTCCAGGCACTTGAACGCCTCGGCGCATCGACACTTGCGCTCGATCTGTTCGATGTTGACGCCGTACGTCGCGCCATGGCCGGCCACGACGCCGTGATCAACCTTGCTACACATGTTCCGGGAGCCGGCGTTCGCTCATTCCTCCCTGGCGCTTGGAAAGAAATGGATCGCATCAGAAGGGAAGGCTCTGCGTTGCTCGTCGATGCCGCGCTTGCTAGCGGCGCGCGTCTGTTCATCCAAGAGTCCTTTGGGCCCATCTATCCGGATTGCGGAGACCGCTGGATCACCGAGGACGTTCAGCCGCGGCCTGCTCGGTACAACCGAACGGCCCTTGATGCGGAGACATCAGCGGAGCGCCTTACGCGTGCTGATCGCACAGGTGTGGCATTGCGGTTTGCGTTCTTCTACGGTTCCGATGACCGCTTCACACAAGACGTCTTCGGATACGTCCGTCGTGGCTGGCTGCCAATACTGGGCCGACCCGACGGTTTCTTCTCGATGGTCAATCACGAGGACGCGGCGTCGGCAGTGGTCGCTGCAATCGACGCGCCATCCGGCATCTATAACGTCGTCGATAGCGAGCCGATCACTCGCCGTGAATTCGGCGAGGCACTCGCGCAGATGTTGAGTGTTCGATCGCCCAAGATCCTTCCCCAGTGGCTTGCGAACTTTGCCGGGGGCCTCGGCGAAACGGTCGCGCGATCACTCCGCATTTCTAATGCCAAGTTGAGAGAGGCGACTGGGTGGACGCCTAAATATCGGAGTGCGAGAGAAGGATGGTTCGCGGCGCTCCACTCACGTGACCGCGCACAATGGTAGAGCGTTGTCGCTCGTGTCCTAAGGTCCGCGACGCTTTGCACACCGCGCAATTGTGTAACGCGTAATCCTCGGCCAACGCCAGATTGTAAGCTAGTCGGTCGCGGTTCGTGCTGCTTGCAACTGGTGTTCCCATCGGTCGAAGGGACGTCGGCACTACTCCTAAAACCTTCGGCATTCACTGCCCGCGCTGCTGCGTGCGACGTCCGAACTTGCTCTTTACCGTCCGAATGTGCGCCTGGCGTTGTCGCCGTACACGTATCGTCGTGACGCTCGCAATTCCGTTGTCCGCGATGGACCCAGGGAAGAATGGCGACACCGGGGGTAGAGCTCTCGAGTCGTAGTCCCGCACGGCCAGCAACGAACCAGCCCCAGTTGCGAAGAGAGTCCTTGTTGCGCGAACGGCAGGTCTGCCGGGCAAGGGTGTGGACCCGTGGCCGGAGCTACGCGGTTCCTGCGTGCCTGCCGCGCCTCGCGTTGATTGCCACCCGGGCTATCCGCAGCACGCTGGGGGCGGCGTCCTCCAGGCTCCGATCCGGACCTGCCAGAGTGTCGAACGTTTCGAAGCTCGTGAGTGTGTAAAGGATGTCCGCGCTCTCCGGGTTCGGGTCCCCGAGCCGCTGTACCAAAGCCTGCACTAGGTGCCTCCGACGTTCGTTGCGCGCATCGACCGCCTCGCCAAGCTCCGCATCGAGCGCGGCCAAGGCCCTCACCCGCCGAACCCACGGCCGGCCGGCATCCCAGAACCGCGCGAACGCCATGATGATACCGGCCAGCGTGTCTTGGGCGTCGGGCTGTTTGAAGGCGGTCGCTATGCGCTCCGGCAACTCGCCGCCTTCGGCGAAGGAATCGAAGAGCGCTTCGAGCAGGCCGCGCCGAGAGCCGAACTGGTAATAGACCGTCATCCGTGCCACCCTGGCGCGCTCCGCCACGGCGTCGAGGCTGAACCGGGCCATCCCGCCCTTGGCGGTGAGCAGCTCGCGCGCGGCACGGAGCACCCGGGCGCGGGTGCGGTCCGCCGCGGCCTTGCGGCGCCCGAGCCGGTAGGGGCGGGGGGTCATGGAACCTCGGACATTAGTTGTACGTATGATACATATAAATACGGGCCGGGCGCCTTGGGCGCCAGTCCCTGCGCGCCGGCTCCCTGCCACCGGAGGACCCCGTGTCTGTGTATGCGATCGCAGTGTTTCTGCACATCCTTGGTGCCCTCGGCCTGTTCGCGGCCATGGGCCTGGAGTGGGCTGGTCTCTACAATCTTCGCCGGGTCGCGACAGCCGGCCAGCTCCGGGAATGGGCCAGGCTGCTGGGCGCGATCCGGTTCATGGGAGGTCCCGCGGCTCTCACCCTTCTCATCACCGGCATTTACATGAGCGCAGTCCGCTGGGGCCAGCAGGGCTGGATCAGCCTTGGGCTCGTCGGACTGATCCTCATGGCAGTGCTGGGCGCGGTGCTCACGGGTCGCCGGGTCGCCGCCATCGTCCGAGCGCTTCCTCCGGAGGACGGCCCGATCCCGTCCGTCCTGCGTGACCGGCTCCACGACCCGGTGCTCAGAGTGTCGGCCTGGCTCCGAACTGCCCTGGCGCTCGGGATCGTCTTCAACATGTCAACCAAGCCGAGCGGGGCTGTGGCCCTCACGACCCTGGGAGTGTCGCTGGTGTTCGGGTTGGCTGCGGGGTTACAAGGCTCGAGGCGTCCCGCGGTGTCCGTCAGGTCGCTCAGCGGAGAGTCCTGAGCCGATGCGGGGCAAAACCGTTCTAATCACCGGCGCTACGGCGGGGATCGGCTTCCACACCGCCGCGGCGCTCGCCTCCCTGGGAGCACGCGTCTTCGCAACGGGACGAGATGAAACCCGTGGCCGCCAGGCCGTCGCCGAACTCCGACGACGTGCGGGCCACGAGGCGGTCGAGCTGCTGTTGGCGGACGCATCCTCAGTCGAGGAAGTCCTCGCCCTGTCGGACGCTGCGACGGGCCGTTACGTCGCCCTCGAGGTCTACGGGCGCGCGAAGCTCCTGACGCTCCTGTGGACACTCGCCCTCGCTCGCAGGCTGGAGGGGACCTCCACGGTGGCCAACGCGGTGAACCCGGGCATGGCCTGGACGCCGGGAACCGCAGCGCTCACCCGAGAAGCCGTGCCCCAGTGGCGTTACATCTGGCCAGTCGTCCGGTGGGTGCAGCGGAGGGCCTCACCCGAGGTTGCGGCACGTGGCCCCGTGTGGCTCGCCTCGGCGGCGGGTGCTCGCGGCTCCGGTCGATACTTCGATAATGGGAAGGAGAAGCGCCTTCCACGGCACCTCCTAGACCCGGGGCTTCAGGACCGCACCTGGGAGCTGGGTGACCGGTTAGTTGAACGCGCACTCGGCCGCGATCCTGCCGTTTGGGTCGAGCTGGGCTCGTCGGGTGCGTCCTGAGGGCTTGGCGCACAATTGTAGCCCCGGGCAGTGCCGCGATTTCCGCACGTGCCTGCATTCTTGCGACGATTATGGGTTCTCATGGAGGGGGATTGGGGATTTCGCCGGAATACAGGGAGAATCGGCGGGATCGAAGGCGAGGCCTTAGCCGATCCGTGAGTCGCCGCTACAGGAATGTTGCCGAGCGGACAGCGAAAGCCGCGAAGTCCGTTGAGTATCGTATCAAGCGGAGGCACCATGAGTACACCATCTGACACCACCTCGCAACGGATTCGACACCCGGGTCCGCCGCTCGGTATCGTCGCCGCGATCTTCGTCGTTCTCTTTCTGGCTGGCCTCTACCCCGTCACCATGTTCGGGGGCCAGCCCTATTTCCCTGCTCCGTGGGAATCCACAGATACGATCGTTACCTTCTTTCAGACGCGTCCAACGGCGGTCCTCCTTTGCGCCGCTCTCCATTTCGGGGCGGCGATTCCGCTGGGAATCTTCACGGCTTCGGTCGTGAGCCGGCTCCAGTTCCTCGGCGTGCGTGCAGCTGGTGCTTGGATCGCGCTCTTCGGCGGCTTCGCGACTGCATTCACGATGCTCGCCTCGTCGTCGGTGCTCTGGACACTGGCGCAACCGGGGATCGCGCAGGATCGAACGCTCCTGCACGCGTTCTATTGGCTGGACCAGGCATTCGGCGGATCGGGATTCTCGGTGCCGTTTGGTCTGCTGATCGCTGGCATCTCCGTCCCGGCGGCGTTCTTGAAGTTGCTACCCAAATGGATCGTGGTGTCTGGCTTGGCGCTTGCGGTCTGCGGTGAATTGAGCTGGTTGAACTTGATCATGCCTAAGGCGTTGTTTCTGGTGCCGCTCACTCGATTCTCAGGATTCGCCTGGCTCATTGCCGCTGGCTTTGCCCTGCCGAAGACGATCGGGCCCGTCAAACCAGCCGTCGACGAGCGAAACCTTCGCGGTCGGGTCGCGTAGACGTTCCCGCCGAGGTGCGTGTCATGAATACACTGTTGGCGTGGGTCAGCGCGGGGAATGCAGCCCTCTTTCTGTTTGGCGCCGTCCAGCATGCGGGTATCACCCTTGGACCGTTCCGCGAGCCGCGGATCGTGCCAGCCGCGCTTGTCGAAACTGTGTGTGGGCTGGCGTTGGCGTATGCCGCGGCATCGCTCTTTGGCCATTCGGTCGCCGCTCGCCGGTTGACGCTGATCAGCAATCTGGTTGCCCTCGGCGGTGTCGTGATCGGCCTCGTCGCACTCGCTATCGGTGCGGGACCCCGGACGGCGACCAACGATCTCTATCATCGAGTCATGTTGGCGCTTATCGGCGCTAGCTTCTTGCTATTGTATGTGGGGCGCGCCCACGCACCATCGCAACTATGACACGTTGTTTCGCCAACGCGTCTCTCACGATCTGACGGTCGCCGAGCAGGTGTCTGGGTCCGATCGACGAAACATGGAGTTCATCGGCGATCTGCAACGGGCTTTGAGCTCGGCCACCATGAACTGCATCGGCCGCTGTATGAGACCGCAGTCGCACTAGTAGGCAAGGTCCGGGAGACGCTCCTTCGGCCTGCGGATGGGTCCCCGAAGACCAGCCAGGAATCCTCAGGCTGAAGGTGAGCTGTTTGGCGCGGTCGTGATCGTTAGGTGGTGCCAAGTCTCTCGCAAAGGAACGACCATCGCCTTGACGTTCGTAGGCGGCGATCCGCGGACCGCGGATCCGGCGGACGTCATAGGGCGCGCCGTCCCGCCACATGGCGTAGAGGATCCCCGCGAGCCGCAGGGCGAGGGCCACCGCCGCTATCCGCTTCCCACGCTGCTACGCCGCGACGCCCTCGCCGTTTGAGAGGAAGGCCGCCCTCAGCGCCGCCGCGAGCGCCGCTGCTTTGATACCGTGGCTCTGCTTGGGCAGGACCCACAGCTGCGCGCCAGGGATGGCCTTCGCCGTCGCGGCGGCCCCGGTTCGAAGGGCGGGCGGGCTCTTCTCGCCCGACATGACAACGGTGGGCACGCGGATCCGCGCGAGCCGCTCGGCCGGCAACGTGAATCCTCCCATG
>WNFX01003736.1_pt1 | contig 26343 bp, 20 predicted proteins | sample 5400111 | NCBI WGS metagenome assembly WNFX01 (sample SAMN13153363, study PRJNA577476) | soil metagenome | isolation source: 40 cm soil or saprolite under grassland replicate 1 | place: USA:California | collected 2016-06-15
GCGAGCAGGTTGAGGGCGAGGGCAGCGTCACCGCGGTCGGCAAGGCGGCCATTGGTGAGTGGTGTGCCCGTGCCGAGCACGGTGATGGTCCGCCTACCGCTCACGTACCGGACGAGCGAGGGACCGGTGCGCATCCGATAGCACGCCTGGCCCCCTCGCATCGCGGAGGTGCCGGCTGACGGCGCGGGCGCGGCGGCCAATGCGACGGGTGTGACGCTGGGGGGCAGGGCGGGCGCTGCGGCGCGCATCGTCACGCCGCCCATTTCGGCGTCCCCGGCGAGCTGGGCGGCCGCCAGGCGACAATCAGGTTCAGCCTGAGCCACCGCGGCGGTGCCCGTCGCGATGATGCTCGGTGCGAGCGCGCGCAGCGCGGGCCCGTCGGGCTCGACAAGAACCCGGTCGCCGGGAAGCCTGCCGATCGCGGCCAGATCGCCGCGATCAAGGAAGGCGGGCCCGGTGATCACGAGCGTAGCGTCGTCGGCCGCGGCGCGGGCCGCTTCCTGTGGTGAGCCCACCCGCACCACATGCTGGCCGCGCTGGGCCAGGATCTGGGCCAGCGCACGAGCGCCGAACGGCCCGGGATCGTGCGGGTCGAGGTAACCGGGACCGGCGTGCGGCTGCAGCAGCGCCACCGCGGTTCCTGCGGCCAGGATGAGCGCGGCAAGCGCCAGCGGGAATCGCAGGCGGCGGAGTACGTCGCGCGCTGTCGGGGACACGGCCCGCGAGCTTCCTCGCGCCGTTTGCGCCGCGGTCACATCGCGCTCCCGGTCGCACTGGCCGGCTCGAGCGGAACCGGTTTGGCCGCCCGGACCGCGGCGTCGAGTCGTCTCAGCTGGGCGTAACCGTCCGCCGTTCCCGGCTGTTCGCCGTACCACACGTCGTCGAAAACCCGCGCGGCCGACCAGAGTTCGCCCGCGCATCCCGGCAGTGCGCGGCCCGCCTCAAGCGCGAGCTCGTCAGCGGTCCGGCCCGCACGCGGCGGCAGGATTGCACGTTCTTCGAGGTCCCGGGCTATTGCGCGCAAAATCTCGCGAATTGCGGCGGCCCAGTCACCCGCTGCCGCCAGCCGCTGCGCACGCTCCCTATGGTCCCGGGCGGTCGCCGCGTTGGCGTCAAGCAGCGAGGCGCCGCGAGACCGATGTGCGAGCGAGATGGGGCCGAGCCTGGTGAGCACGACGCCAAGGACGATCACAGCCAGCGTCGCGAGACATATCACGGCCCACCACCCGCCAGGGACAGTGGTGTTCACCTGTTGGAAGAGCCTGCTGAGGAAGCGCGCGATCCGCGCCAGAATCCGTTCGGCCAGGGAGACGCCTTGGGCGTAGATGGGTTTGGCGAGTTCCCTGCGGGCCAGTTCGCGGCCGACATTCCGGCCGATCAGCGGCGGCCCGCCGACCCGGAACCCGTAAGGTGCGCCTCCGGTGCCACTGGGCGGTGCCGCTACCACGATGGCGTGCTCGGGCCCGGCGGTCCGCCGGAGCCGTACCCGCCCTGGCCGGGTGGCGGGCCGGACCCTGGTCCGCCCTCGCCGGGCGCCTGCCAGGGGCCGGGCGGCCCGGAACCCGGCGCCGGCCCGGGGCCTGGCGCCGGCCCGGGGCCTGGCGCTGGCCCGTAACCTGGCGCCGGCCCGTAACCCGGCGCCGGCCCGTAACCCGGCGCGGGCCAGGAACCGGCTCCCTGCCCCGGCCCGGCCGTCGGCCATGATCCGGAAGCTGGCGGCCGCCAGATCGAGGCGAACTCGTCACCTGGTGCCTGTTCGTGTTCCGCCGCGGTCTTCAGCGCCATGTCCAGGCCCTCACGGCGCATTCTCAGGTCCACGTAGAGCAAGACCTCCACCCCGGCGAGCAGCGGGCGGGTGACGGTCGCGGCCGCCAGACCGCCCACCGCGCCGAGCACGAGGTAAGCGAGCAGCTTCCCGCCGGTCAGGGAACCGGTGGGAAGGCTGAAACCGAATCCGCTCGTGCCTGTCGCGGCGGACTGAATGAGCCGGAACGGGACCTCAAGCACAAAACCAGCCACCAATACGGCGAAATACGTGACGGACCAGATGCCGAGCACCCGCCAGAAGCTCCGCCTGGTCAGCCGCCAGGACCGGCTGATAGCGGCGGCCGGGCTCGCCCGTTCGAGCACGACAGCAGGCGCGGCCAGGCTGGTCTTCACCCACAGGAAGATCGTCAATGGGGCCAGGGCGATAATCACGGGCACCGCGATCACGGCTGACCCCGCGCCCGATATGGCCAGCACCGCGAGCACGACAATTCCGGCTAGCACGGCCCAGAGCACGATAAAGATCGCCGCAATCAGTAGAGACAAGCCGAGCAGCGCGCCGATCCTGCCCCGCACCTGCCGCCAGGCCTGGCCCGCCGTGATGTTGTGGCCAAGCACAGCGCGGCCGACCACGGCAGTCAGGATTCCGGTCAGAACCACGCTGACCGCGAGGGCCAGAAGCAAGCTGACGACTCCGCCGGTCACCAGCCAGCCGAGGACCGGCCGGACATCGGCGGTTCTCAGCGGCTGGCCGGCGCGCGTGCGCTGCGACAGTTGTTGCAGGCTGGGCAGCTCACCCGCCGCGAACAGCGTCGAGACGGCGGTGCTGATCGTGACGATGACCGCGGTGAACCCGAGGGTCGCCTTGGGGTTGCGCCTGATGATGGCGATCGAGCCGTCAAGCAGTTCGCCGAGCCCGACCGGGCGCAGCGGAATGACTCCCGGCTTGGGTGCCGGTGGCGGCCACGGTGCGCCATATCCGCCGTAGCCGGGCGGCGGCCACGGCCCGCCGTATCCGCCGTATCCGCCGTAGCCGGGTGGCGGCGGTGCCTGCCCCGACCCGCCGTATCCGCCGTAGCCGGGTGGCGGCGGGGTCGGCGACGATCCTGCGCCCTGCTCCGGCGGGGTCCACCCTGGTCCCTCGGTCATCTTTGCTCCTGCCGTCGGCGCCGCATGTCCCGCTCATCCTGGCACCAGGGGGGTCCCTGCGGATCGGCGGACCGCGTGCGCGGCAAACTATGATTTTCCCGGCCGCTGAGCATGACGCACACTCGTTTGCATGGAAATTCCCGCGCTCGCCTGGCTTGACCCCCCGGAGGGCCCGGCCGTCGCGCTGCTCGACCAGACACGGCTCCCTGCCGTCACATCCGTGGTGATCTGCCACGACGTGCCTGCGCTTGTCACCGCGATCAAGCGCCTTGTGGTGCGCGGTGCGCCGATGCTCGGGCTGGCAGGCGCGTTCGGTGTGGCACTCGCCGCGCACCGCGGAGATGACGTTACCGAGGCGGCCGCCGCGCTGGCCGCCGCCCGGCCGACCGCCGTGAACCTCGCATGGGGTGTCAGGCGGGTCCGCGCGGCGTACGAGCGCACGCTTGATGCAGGGAAAAACGATTCAGATGCTAAACGGCTCGCGCGGGCCGCCGCACTCGAGCAGGCGCGGTCCATCCAGGCCGAGGACGTGGCGGCGAGTGCCGCGATGGCTGCTCACGGCCTCGCCTTCATCCCCGAACGCGCGCGGGTGCTTACCCACTGCAACACCGGCGCGCTGGTCTCGGCGGGGGAGGGAACCGCCTTTGGTGTGGTGCGCGCGGCGCACCGCGCGGGGCGGCTGCGGATGCTGTGGGTGGACGAGACCAGGCCGTTGCTGCAGGGTGCCAGGCTGACCGCGTGGGAAGCGCAGCAGGCCGGGATGCCGTATTCGGTGCTCGTTGACGCGGCCGCGGCGTCGCTGTTCGCGCGCGGCGAGGTTGACGTGGTGCTGGTCGGCGCCGACCGCATTGCCGCCGACGGCAGCGTCGCCAACAAGGTCGGCACGTATGGCCTGGCGGTGCTGGCCCGCCAGCATCGGGTGCCGTTCGTCGTCGTCGCCCCGGCGTCCACCATTGACCTTGACACCCCGACCGGTGGTGCGATCGTCGTCGAGCAACGGCGCGCGGACGAGGTGACGGCGTTCGCCGGATGCGCGGTGGTGCCAGCGGGCGCCGCGGCGTATAACCCCGCGTTCGACGTCACACCGGCGAGCCTGGTGTCCGCGATCGTGAGCGAGCGCGGGGTCGCGGCACCGCCGGATGCGGGTAACCTTCGTGTGCTATGTACCGATTCCAGACCCGCCGCCGCGCGGCATGCGCCTCAAGCTGCCGCGATAGCCGTTCACGTGGAACGATGAGGCCATGAAAGGACGTGTGCTTGTCGTAGACGATGACGCGGCTCTCGGCGAGATGCTCGGTATTGTGCTGCGTGGTGAGGGTTTCGATCCCACGTTCGTCTCCGATGGTGACAAGGCGATGGAAGCGTTCCGTGACACACGCCCGGACCTCGTTCTGCTCGACCTGATGCTGCCGGGCGCGGACGGGATCGACGTGTGTCGCCAGATCCGCGCCGAATCGGGCGTGCCGATTGTGATGCTGACGGCCAAGAGCGACACCGTCGATGTCGTGCTCGGCCTCGAGTCTGGTGCGGACGACTACATCGTCAAGCCGTTCAAGCCCAAGGAACTCGTCGCACGGGTTCGGGCCCGGCTGCGCCGGACGGACGAGCCCGCGCCGGAGATGCTGGAGATCGGGGACATTGCGATCGACGTTGCCGGGCACTCGGTGCGGCGCAGTGGTGAGCCGATCAATCTCACGCCGCTGGAGTTCGACCTGCTTGTCGCACTTGCGCGCAAGCCGCGCCAGGTCTTCACTCGAGAGGTGTTGCTCGAGCAGGTGTGGGGATACCGGCACGCCGCGGACACCCGGCTGGTCAACGTGCACGTGCAGCGTTTGCGCGCGAAGATCGAAATGGATCCGGAGCATCCGGAGATCGTGGTGACGGTGCGAGGTGTGGGTTACAAGGCGGGGCCCGGCTGATGACGCCATCGCGGTGACGAAAGGTCATGAAGGGGGAAGCTCGCAGGAGGCGGACAACTCGCAGCGCGGTTCGCCTGGCGAGGCGCGGGGTCAGCTTTGCGCGGCGCGTTCGCCGGAAGGCCCGCAGGCTCACCAGGCGGTTTCTGGCCCGCTGGCGCCGGTCGCTGCAACTGCGCGTGGTCGCGACCACGCTGGTCCTTTCCGCGGTGGTCGTCGCCGTTCTCGGCTTCTTCCTCTTGGAACAGATCAGCGCCGGCCTGTTGCGCAACGAGCAGTTGTCCGCGGAGACCGAGGTCTCGTCTGGCCTGGCTGCCGCGCAGAGCCTGCCCGGGGTGGACAGCCCGCCGTCGCCGTCCGATCCGGCGTCGTTCGCGTTCCGCGTCGCCCGACAACTGCAGGGTCAGAGCGGTGTGACCAATCCGTATGTGGTGGTCGTGCGGACGGCTCCCGCGCTGCTGTCGCCCGAACCCGCCTATTTGATCAACGTGTGCGGCGGCTCGGTGCGACCCGCCAGCTGCCGGCTGCCAGCGTCGCTGATCGGCCGGGTCACGCTTGAGCAGCTCAACCAGAACGACAACCGGCTGCTTTCGGTGCCGACGAGGATGCGGGGGGGCCGGGGATCCGTGCCCGCGCTGGCCGTCGGCGCGCCGCTGGGCAGTTACTACCAGCTCTACTATCTGTTCCCCCTCGATCAGGAACAGCAGATCCTTCAGTTGCTCCAGCGCACTCTGGTCGCTGTCGGGGTGGGGCTGGTGCTGCTGCTCGCCGCCATCGCCTCCCTGGTGACCCGCTGGGTGGTCATACCGCTGCGGGAGGCGGCGCAGGCCGCCGAGCGCCTGACCGGAGGCCACCTGGAGGAGCGGATGCCGGTGCACGGCACCGATGATCTTGCCAGGCTCGGCACGTCGTTCAACCAGATGGCCCGGAGCCTCCAGGACAAGCTGGCCGAACTGCAGGAGCTTTCCAAGGTTCAGCGGCAGTTCGTGTCCGATGTCTCACATGAGCTCCGCACACCGCTGACCACGATCCGCATCGCGGCCGATGTGCTCTTCGAGGCGAAGGCGCGCATGGCCGAGGCCGAGGCGCGCTCCGCCGAGCTGCTGCAAAGCCAGCTTGAGCGGTTCGAGGCGCTGCTCACCGACCTGTTGGAGATCAGCAGGTATGACGCGAACGCCGCAACCCTGGAGACCGAGCCGGTGGACATCCGCGACCTCGTGCTGCGCGCGGTGGCGGATTCGCAGCAGATCGCCGGCCGGTGCGGCAGCAGGGTGGAGCTGCTGATGCCGGGAGAGCCGTGCATCGCCGACGTCGATGGTCGCCGGGTCGAGCGCGTGCTGCGTAACCTGATCGTCAACGCGGCCGAACACGGCGAAGGCAAGGACGTGCTGATCAGTGCGGCCGCTGACCGGTATGCGGTCGCCATTGCGGTCCGTGACTTCGGGGTCGGGCTGAAACCCGGCCAGGAAACGCTGGTGTTCGACCGCTTCTGGCGCGCGGACCCGGCACGCGCGCGCACCAGCGGCGGTACCGGGCTGGGCCTGTCGATAGCGCTCGAGGACGCCCGTCTGCACGGCGGCTGGCTGCAGGCGTGGGGAGAGCCGGGCAAGGGCTCGGTATTCCGGCTTACCGTGCCCAGGTGCGTTGGCGAGGAGCTGCGGGGATCACCGCTCCCGCTGGTCCCGACCGGTTCGGTTGGCCTTTCGTTCGGGCGTGATCTCGCCGAGCTTGCCGACGGGGACCGCGCGCGCCGGGAGGTGGGAACCGGTGGGTGAGGAGCGGGACCGCGGCCGCAGGTTCGCCCGAGCCTGCCGGGGCCGGGACGCGCGGGGCCGGGCCCTCGGTGGGCTAGTCTGCGTGGTCGCCGTGCTGGTGAGTGCGTGCGCGACGGTCCCCGGCGGCGGCCTGGTCAGGTCGGCCACGATGCAGAAGGGCGGCCAGCAGGACGTCTTTGTCCAGCTGATCCCGCCGCCACCGGAGCGAGGCTGGGACCCGGCCCTCATCGTCAGCGGTTTCCTGCTCGCGAGCGTGAGTTTCGCTGGCGACCACGCGGTCGCCCGTCAGTACCTCACCCCTCGGCGGCGAAGTCCTGGAAGCCCGGGGTGTCGGTGACCGAGTTCGCGGACACGCCGACCGTAACGGCGGGTGCGCCCGGTAATCCCGCACGGGTCGGGGTAACCGGCGAGCTGCTCGGCGGGATTAGCGAAGATGGCCAGTACAAGGCCGAGGAGCAAGGTGGCGTCGTCAGTGTGTGGACCGCCAGCTTGGTCCGCGTGCATGGCCAGTGGCGGATCCAGAATCCGCCCGACAGGCTGCTGCTGTCGAAGTCGGACGTCGGCCGCACGTTCCGATCTCGTGACCTGTACTTTTTCGATCCTTCGATGTCGGTTCTCGTGCCAGATCCGGTCTACGTGCCCGCTCAGGCGACCACCGCCGATCTGGTCGCCCATCTCGTGCACGCGCTGAGCCAGGGGCCGCAGGGATGGCTGGCTGACGCCGCGGAAACCGCATTCCCTGCGGGCACCAGGCTGCTCGGCACGTCGGTCGCGGGTGGTACCGCGATCGTGAACCTGGGCGGGCTGGCGGCGGCCGCGAACAGTCAGCAACGTGGCCAGATGGCGGCCCAGTTGCTGCAGACGCTCGCTGCTGCCCCCGCCTACCCGCAGCCGGATGTGCCTCCGGTCCAGTCGGTGGTGTTTGAGATCAACGGCAAGCCTGTGCACGTGTCGTGCGAAACGGGCTCGCCGCCTGCTCTTCAGCTCAGGCAGTGCCCCGACCTGCTGCCCTCGGCCCCGGGATCGCATGTCTACTACGTGAACCGCAGCGGCGGGGTCGCCACACTTGGCTCCCGGACAGCGGTACCCGGACCCGTCGGCACGGGTGCCAGGCCGCTGCGGCGGATCGCGGTCTCGCTCGACGAGAAGGAACTGGCCGGCGTGTCGGGAAACGTGCTCTACACGGCCAGCCTGGCCGTCGGCGGGCCGCTGAGGCCACGCCTGACCGCCGCCGGGCTCAGCACGCCGTCGTGGGACAGCGACGGCGGCGTGTGGATCGCTGGGCAGAGCGGGCACCAGCCCCTGGTGTGGCGGCTTGATGGCCGCGGCAGGCCGATCGCGGTGGCCTTCAGATCGCCGGTGGCGCGGGTCACCGCGCTGCGGGTCGCGCCGGACGGTGTCCGGGTGGCGATCATTAGCGGATCTGGGGCCCATTCGCGGCTGTGGCTGGCCGCGATCCTGCAGAACGGGAGTCAGCCGGCGATCGGACCGCTCGTGCCCATCGGTACCGACGTCCGCGACTTCACGGACCTGAGCTGGTATGACGCAGGCGATGTGGTCGTGCTGGCCAGCCCGTCAGCCGGCCCGGCACTGTACGAGGTCCCAGTGGACGGTGGTCAGTCGAGCCAGATTGCCACCGAGTCAGGCACCGTTTCCGTCGCGGCGTCGGGCGGGAGCCCGCTCGTAACCGCCCGCGACGACGGCACGCTCATGCAATTGCCCGACGCGAGCGGCTCGATCTGGCTGCCCGCAGGCGGTGGCCAGGCTGCCGTCGGTGGTAAGTCGCCCGTATACCCGGGCTAGGGGCGTCCCGTGGATCTTCGGCGGCGCGGATCGGCGCCCGCCCGCATCCACCAAGATCCACGGGACACACCCTAAGCCGCCCGCCAGATCGATCGAGGGCGTCAAAGCTTTCACTCCGTGTGATTGATCAGCATCTCATCCCTCCTGACAATCCGTCCGTATCGAGCTAGCGTTCGTCACATGGCACCCGCCTGGGTCCGTGGTTGCGTCGGGCAGGGTCTCCCCGCAACGGGGCGCCCCTACCGGCAAGCCGATGCCAGCCGCAGGCGAAACGGCCCACGTAAGGCGACTTCTTGTCGACCGATCACGGTGCGGTTTAGAAGTAAGTCCTGCCTCACCGGGGGATCAGATGTCCTCCGGACCGGGAGAAGGGCACTAGTGGCGGCAGAACGCTGCGAGACCCTCAGCAGGCGGATGTGGGGACGAAGACCAGGTCGGCCGGGCGGGTGCTGCCGTTTCGTGTCGGGCGGAAGGGGGTTCCCCGGTGGAAATTGTCTTCAAGAGCCGCCGTACGGGTGTGCAGGAGCGGTTCCGGCAGCAGGCCGAGGTCAAGCTGGCCAAGATCGAGAAACTGGATCAGAAAGTGATCCGGATCGACGTCGAGATCTCGAAGGAACGTAACCCGCGGCAGTCGGGCCGCAGAGAGCGAGTTGAGCTCACCGTGCGGCACCGTGGCCCGGCGATCCGGGCCGAGGCCGCCGCCGACGACCGGTACGCCGCTCTCGACCTCGCGCTCGCGAAGCTCGAGTCGCGTGTGCGCCGGGCGAACGACAGGCGCAACGCCCGTAACTGTGATCACACCTCGCTTCGCCTGATGGCGCCCGCCGACGGGTCGCCGCTGCCCACGGGGCCGCTCACGGCGGATGAGCGACCGGCCATGACCGGGGCGGACGGGGCGGACGGGGCGGACGCGTGGGACGGGCCAGCGGGGGCCGATGGCCATGGGGACAATTCGGCGGGTAGTGTCGAGGCGGCGGATCGGGTCGTCCCCATCGAGATGGATGGTGACGGGCCGCTCGTCGTCCGGGAGAAGTTTCACCCGGCACGGCCGATGACGATCGACCAGGCGCTGCTTGAGATGGAACTGGTTGGCCACGATTTCTTCTTGTTCCGCGACTCAGGGTGCGACAAGCCGAGCGTCGTCTACCGGCGGCGAGGCTATGACTACGGCGTCATCCGCCTGCTTGAGGGGTGAGTACGTAGCGTGTGAGCTAGTGTCCCGGGCCGGAAGTCCGGCTCGGGACACTGACAGGAGCAATGAGCGAGCGCGGGCGCGGCCGGGCCGTCACCGGGGCGCGGGGTCGTGGCGGAGGATTCCGGGGGGCCGGCTGCGGTACGCGAGATCCACGCAATGCCCCCTCTCGCTTGCGCGTCGTGACTGGCTCCGTCAGAGTCTGATCACGGGAAACCTGGCGCGGTGCGGCGCCGGGCAGAAGGCGGTAGCAGCGGCTGGCTGCTCGCACGGACAGGTACGGCGGACGCCCGCGATGCGTCAACGTATGTGCCAGAGCTGGAGGAACGGTGAGCACAGATCCCGGTAACCGGGAGCGCCGGCGGTTTGCTGAGCCGATTCGCGTGCTGATCGTAGACGATCATGCGCTGTTCCGCCGCGGGCTTGAGATGGTCCTCAACGAAGAGGACGGCATTGACGTGGTCGGTGAGGCCTCCGACGGTAATGAGGCCGTTGCCCGGGCGGCCAAGTCCCTGCCCGACGTCGTGCTGATGGACATCCGGATGCCCCGCAGCACCGGGATCGACGCCTGCCGCGCGATGAAGGCAGCCGGGCCGAGCGCGAAGATTGTGATGCTGACGATCAGCGACGAGGAGGAGGATCTTTTCGACGCGATCAAGGCTGGGGCCAGCGGGTACCTGCTGAAGGACATCCCGCTTGACGAGGTCGCGGAGGCGGTCCGCGCGGTGCACGGCGGCCAGTCCCTCATCAATCCCTCGATGGCCGCCAAACTCATCACGGAGTTCGCCACGCTGGCCAGGCGTGAGGGCGAGGAACGGGCCGAGCAGCTCCCCGCGCCCAAGCTCACCGACCGGGAGATGGAAGTCCTCAAGCTCGTGGCCAAAGGCTCGAGCAACCGTGACATCGCCAAGGAACTGTTCATCTCCGAGAACACGGTGAAGAACCACGTGCGCAACATCTTGGAGAAGCTCCAGATTCACTCGCGGATGGAGGCCGTGATGGTCGCGGTCAGGGAGAAGCTCATCGAGCTCACCTAGCGTGATCCGAGTCGGAAGTCCAACGGCCGTTCGGCTCGCGTGCCCGCCTCGCTGGCGCGCCGAGGGCAGGTGCCGGTTGCTGGTCAGGCGACAGCCGCGCGCAGCCGTTCGGCATAGTCCGTGGGCTTCACCCGTCCGATCTGGACATCGCTGCAGCCGACCCACTCGGCCGCCTCGCGCAGCGCGCCCGCCATGGCTGGCACCGCGCCCGCCTTGTCGAGCGACACATAGCGGGCCACCAGGGTCTTTCCGCTGCGCGCCGGGTCCACCCGGCCGACCAGGCGACCACCGGCCAGCAGCGGCATGGTGAAGTAGCCGTGCACGCGCTTCGCCTTCGGCACGTAAGCCTCGAGGCTGTGGTCGAAGCCGAACATCCGCTGCGTCCGCTTGCGGTCCCAGATGAGGGAATCGAACGGCGAAAGCAGCGTGGTCCGGTGCCGGCCACGCGGCGGCTCCGCCAGGGCCGCGGGATCGGCCCAGCCGGTCAGCGGCTTGGCGCCTTCGATGACGACAGGCACGAGCCCGGCCGCCTCGGCCGCGGAGTCCACCAGGGCGCTGTGGCCGCCCGGCGCCGGGCCGAAGTTGCGCAGGCGGTGATAGTCGATCAGATCGGCGCGTGTGACGACGCCGAGCGCGCGGCAGGCAACGGTAGGTCGTAGACGCGGCGAAAGCCGGACCGGCGGACACAGACCACATCACCGATGTCGAGCAACCACTCTGCGGCGATCTTGATCTCCGACCAGTCCCACCACGGCCCCCCGGCTTTCGCGCCGCCGAGCTGGGTGGCCGTCAGCGGCCCGTCCGCGCGCAGCCTGGCCAGCACCTCCTTGCATGCCTGTTCGGGAACGTCATGCCACCGCAGGCCGCGCGCGAGGAACGAACGCCGGCGGAACGCGTAGTAGGGCCACTCCTCGATCGGCAGGATGCAGGCCGCGTGCGACCAGTACTCGAAGGCTGCCGCGCGGCCAGGGTGCCAGTACGCGCGCTCGATCCGGTCCCGACCCACCGGGCCCAGGCGAGCGTAGGCCACCAGCTCATGCGACCGGGCGAGGACGCTGATCGTGTCGATCTGCACGGCTCCGATGCGGTGGACCATCCCCGCGACGCCCCCCCGGCGGCCCGCCGCGCCGAGAAATCCCTGGGCGCGCAGTGCTATTCGGCGGACATCGTCGGTGGAGAGGCTGAGCTGCGGTCGTGGCGAACCGGTCACAGCGGCAGCGTAGCCGGGGGGTGTGACATTTGCGCAGCCCGAGCGGCTGAGAACCCACCGGGATCACGGGATCCAGGCCGGGCTCAGTACCAGTCGTTGAAGATTCCGGTGGCGAGCGCGACGACCCCGCCGAAGGCGGCCAACCCGGTGCCTGCCCAGAACAGCCACCACGTCGGCCCGATCATGAGCCCGAGCCCCCCGGCCAGGAAGCCGACCATGATGATGCCAACGGCGGCCCAGGAGATCGGACGGCCGTGATGTCCCGCGTGCGCAGGTTCCTGCAGGCCCGTCGCGGACAGCGCGGACTGACCCCCTCCTGCCACCGCAACGTCTGACCGTGGGTGGTCGGCCATGCGCGCAACTCCTCTCCTCCTCGCCACGCGACTCGTCCGCGCCACTGCGACCATTGTGGTCCGTCCGTGGGCAACATAAACTCCCGCCCCCCATCGTAGGAAGCTCCGATTTGACGCGAGGGTCGCCTACGATGAATTCGAGTGCCTTGGCATCTGGGCGCCAGCGGCGGGTGCGGGTCCGCCGGCCGCGGCGTGTGGTGGCCAGGAAAGGCCGCAAAGAGGTCAGACAATCCGCGAGGAGCGCGACGAGAAGTGCCAGCCATAGTAGACAAGGTCCTGCGCGCGGGCGAGGGCAAGATCCTGCGCAGGCTCAAGCGGATCGCCGACCAGGTCAACTCGATCGAAGAGGACTTCACCGCGCTGAGCGACGCCGAACTCCGCGCACTTACCGACCAATACAAGGAGCGGCACGCGGACGGCGAGTCCCTCGATGACCTGATGCCGGAAGCCTTCGCCACGGTGCGGGAGGCGGCGCGGCGCACGCTGGGCCAGCGCCACTTCGACGTTCAGCTCATGGGCGGTGCGGCGCTCCACTTCGGGAACATCGCCGAGATGAAGACCGGTGAAGGCAAGACGCTGGTCGCCACGCTGCCGTCCTACCTCAACGCGCTGACGGGCAAGGGTGTCCACGTCGTTACCGTCAACGACTACCTGGCCAGGCGCGACGCCGAGTGGATGGGGCGCATCCACAGGTTCCTCGGCCTGGAGGTCGGTGTCATCCTGGCCCAGATGACGCCGGACGAACGACGCAAATCGTACGAAGCCGACATTACCTACGGCACCAACAACGAATTCGGTTTCGACTACCTGCGCGACAACATGGCGTGGGGCCTGGACGAGTGCGTGCAGCGGGGCCACAATTTCGCGGTCGTCGACGAGGTTGACTCCATCCTCATCGACGAGGCGCGCACGCCGCTGATCATCAGCGGTCCCGCCGAACAGAGTGCGCGCTGGTACGTCGAGTTCGCCAAGATCGTTCCCCGGCTGCGCCGCGGCGAGGACGGCGAGGGTGACTACGAGGTCGACGAGAAGAAGCGCATGGTCGGCATCCTCGAATCGGGCGTGGAGAAGGTCGAGGACACCCTGGGCATCGAGAATCTCTACGACCCGGTGAACACGCCCCTGGTGGGTTACCTCAACAACGCGCTCAAGGCGAAGGAGCTGTTCAAGCGGGACAAGGACTACGTCGTGATGAACGGCGAGATCCTGATCGTGGACGAGTTCACCGGGCGCATCCTGCACGGCCGGCGTTACAACGAGGGGATGCACCAGGCCATCGAGGCCAAGGAGAGCGTGCAGATCAAGGAAGAGAACCAGACTCTGGCCACGATCACGCTGCAGAACTACTTCCGCCTGTACGACAAGCTCGCCGGCATGACCGGCACGGCGATGACCGAGGCGAACGAGTTCCACCAGATCTACAAGCTCGGCGTGGTCCCGATCCCGACCAACCAGCCGATGATCCGCGCGGACGTCTCCGACGTCATCTACCGGAGCGCGCAGGCGAAGTTCACCGCGTGCGTCGAGGACATCGCCGAGCGGCACGCCAACGGCCAGCCGGTTCTGGTCGGCACCGTGAGCGTTGAGAAGTCCGAGATCCTCTCCCAGATGCTGAAGCGCGGGGGAGTGCCGCACGAGGTGCTGAACGCGAAGCACCACGAGCGTGAGGCGGCCATTGTTGCCCAGGCCGGGCGGCTTGGCGCGGTCACCGTGGCCACCAACATGGCGGGCCGTGGCACCGACATCATGCTGGGCGGCAACCCCGAGTTCATGGCCGACCTCGAACTCCACCAGCGGGGCCTGTCGCCGCTTGAGACGCCGGAAGACTACGAGGCCGCGTGGCCGGAGGCGCTTGAGAAGGCGCGCCGGGCGGTCGCGGAGGAACACCAGCAGGTCGTCGCGGCGGGCGGGCTCTACGTGCTCGGCACCGAGCGGCACGAGGCTCGGCGGATCGACAACCAGCTCCGCGGGCGTTCCGGCCGCCAGGGAGACCCCGGCGAGTCGCGGTTCTACCTGTCCCTCGAGGACGACCTGATGCGGATGTTCAACTCGGCACGGGTGGAGTCGATCATGTCGACCCTCAAGCTCGCCGAGGACGTGCCGATCGAGTCGAAGATCGTCACCAACGCGATCAGGTCCGCGCAGCACCAGGTTGAGCAGCAGAACTTCGAGATCCGCAAGGACGTCCTCAAGTACGACGAAGTGCTCAACCGGCAGCGTCACGTCATCTACGGCGAGCGGCGCCAGGTCCTCGAGGGCGCCGACCTGCATGAGCAGATCCGCACGATGATCGACGAGGTGGTCGAGGGTTACGTCACTGGCGCGACGACCGAGGGCTACCCGGAAGAGTGGGACCTCGACAAGCTCTGGCAGGCGTTCCGCCAGCTGTACCCCGTGCAGGTCGCCCAGGACGAGGTGATCGAGGAGGTGGGAGGCGAGCGCGCCGGGCTGTCTGGTGAGTTCATGACCGAGCGGATCAAGCAGGATGCCCACCAGGCCTACGACCGGCGCGAGGAGGAGATGACGCCCGAGGTGTTGCGCGAACTCGAGCGGCGCGTCGTGCTCTCCGTGCTTGACCGCAAGTGGCAGGACCACCTGTATGAGATGGACTACCTGCAGGAAGGCATCAGCCTTCGGGCCTATTCGCAGCGCGACCCGCTGGTCGAGTTCCAGCGGGAGGGGTTCGAGATGTTCAACGCGATGCTCGATGCGATCCGTGAGGAGTCTGTCGGCTATCTGTTCAACCTCAAGATTGAGGTCCAAGAGAACCCCATAGTCGAGGAAGCCCAGGTCGGCGCCGTGGAGCAGGATGGCACGCTGGGGATGACCGCTGGCGCCAAGCTGGCCCGCCCGCCCGGCCGCGGCCGCGCGGCGGCCGGTTCGCCCGCGTCCGGCGGCTCAGCGGCGGGCGCACCCGCGTCCGGCGGCTCAGCGGCCGGTGCGGCTGGCCGCCCGGCCGGTGCCGCGGCGGCCGCGGCCGCCATCGCGCCTTTTCCGGCCGGGCTCTCGAAGCCGAAGCGCCCGGCCCGGCTGGAGTACTCGGCGCCGACGATCGACGGCTCGCCGGACGCGGTCCAGCACCGTAGCGAGGCGGGCGGCGGTGGTGACTTTGACAGGGTCGGCAGAAACGAGCCCTGTCCCTGCGGTTCGGGCCGCAAATACAAGCGCTGCCACGGTGATCCGCGGACCCGCGCAGCAACCTGACGGGGCCCGCCGGGATCCCCGCACCGATCAGGCGGCCTCGATCGCCGTGCAGAGCCATTCGTTCCCCGTCGGCCTGGGCTCGCGCTCGAGCCTGATGGCCAGCGCGCGCACCCGCGCGCCGAAACGCACGATCACGGCCATCTCGACAACGTCGGCCGTTGGCATGCTCGAGATGACGCGCCGGATCCGGGGCTCGATGTTGGCTGCTGAGGGCTCCCGGCCCGCCGCTGAGGGCGGTCGGCCGTCGGCGAGCAGCGGGCCAAGGCGGCGGATGTGCCCCCTTGCCCGCTGCGTCGTCCAGGGAGTCAGCTGGCGGGAGGGCCGCGACCCGGCCAGGGTTTCCGCCAAGACCTGAGCGAACACGCTTGGCCAGGCCGCGGCGGCCCGTCGGCGGTCCGGCGTCTGGCCGCCAGGAGGCCGGGTCGTTCCAGCGGCACCGCCCGCCTCGCCCTCCCGCTTGGCCGAAGCCGCGCCGGACCCGCGACCGGCCTGGCCCGCGCGACCTGAGCCGGCCGCACGATCTTGAGCGCCGTCGGCACCGGCCTGGCCCGCGGTGGCCGCGACGCCCCGCGGCGCCCGGCCGGCTCCGCCCGGACCGCGCTCCGGACTGGCGTCCGCATCGGCCGGGCGCCGGGTACCCGCGACGGGTTCGTCGTCGTACGGCGGCGCCGGATCCGGCACTGCCCGAAGGCGCACGAGGGCGGGATCCGGGAGCGGGCCGCGCGGCCGTGGACCCGGCGCGGGCCACGCGCGTGGCGGGGGCAGGCCCGGTGCGCGGCGCTGACGCCGCCGTGCCCGGGTGGCGGGTCCCGGCCGACCGGCCGCCGCGGGCGGGTAGGGGAGACCCGAGAGCATTTCCGTCCACTTTATGACGCTGGCACGATTAAGGCCGCTTTGCGGCGACGACGAACGCGATGACATCAGGCCTCCCGGAAGAGGAGAAGAACGGCCCTAATTACGGTGAGACCGGAGCTGCTTCGCCGAACCTCACGCGGTGCCTTCGTTGTAGCTCATGCCACTGACATTTTCGGCGACCCATTGATCGCGGTCGGATTGCCCGCCCTATTTGCCTGGGAATTCACCACGATCATGGATTCTGAAGCGCGGCGCGCAGCCGGTAACGGTCGCCCCGGTAGGTCGAGACCGTTAGTTCCACGCACGTACGGCCGGCGAAGGACCAGCGCTGCAGGAGCAGGACCGCGCTGCCCTCCCCCAGCCCGAGCAGCGCGGCGTCGCCTGGGCCAGCGAGGCCAGCCTCGATCGTCTGCTCGCCGCGGTCAAGCACGATGCCGAACCGCTCGCCAAGCACCGTGTACAGCGATCGCCCGGACAACGGAATGTCGCTGAGCCCGGGCGCGAGCGCGGCCGGGATATGCGAGCGCTCGACGGCCATCGGCTCACCGTCCGCCGTTCGCAGCCGCTCGATGAGGTGGACCCGCGACCCCGGGGCCACACCTAGCACGCGCGCCACGCGCGCGGGTGCCCGGATGACCCGCCGGCTCAGCACGCGCGCGCCGCCGGCCATCCCCCTGGCCCGCATGTCGTCGGTAAACGACTCGAGCCGCAGCCGCATTTCGATCTTCTGGCGCGCGGTGAACGTTCCCTTGCCCTGGATCCGGGTAAGCCGTCCTTCGGACGCAAGGCGATCAACCGCCGCGCGGACCGTCATCCGCGACAGGCCGTACTGTCGGGCGAGGTCGCGCTCGGAGGGAATGGGGGCGTCGGCGCGCGGCGCGGCCTCCTCGATCAGGTCGAGCAGGATTTCGCGCAGCTGGAGGTACTTCGGGATCGGGCTGAGTGGATCGATTGTCGTCATTAGCGTTCGACCCGCCCGCCTCGCCAGAGTTAACGTGTTACTGGTCTAGTCCGGACTAGACCACTACGATACCGAACGGCTGCCGCGGTCGGGCCCGTGCCGTGGCCGCTGATCCACCTCGGGGGAGATCCACATGGGGAGATGCTCGGATGGGAACCTGAACGAACCTGCCCTGTGGGTGGTGCGGTAGTGGCTGACACTCTCATCGCGGCGGGCCGGATCGTTTCTGCCACGCGCGCGGAAATCCTGGCGCCCGGGTACGTGCGGGTCAGCCGCGGCGTGATCACCGACGTGGGCGAGGGGTGCCCGCAGGCACCGGACGTTGACCTTCCTGATGGTCTGCTCGTCCCCGGCTTCGTGGATCTCCAGGTGAACGGCTACTTCGGCGTCGACCTCGCGACGGCCGACGAGGCCGGATGGGCGGCCGTGGTACGGCGCCTGCCGGAAACGGGGACGACCGCATTCGCGCCGACATTTATCACCGGTCCTGTGCACAAGCTGGCCGCTGCGCTCCGGTTCAGCGCCGACCTGCTACCCGCACTGCCCCTCGGCGCACGGGTGCTTGGCGTTCATCTCGAGGGTCCGTTCATATCGCTGCGCCACCGCGGCGCGCACACGCCCGAATGGATCATCGACCCCGAACCCGAGCTTGTTGACGAATTGCTTGATGCGGGCCGCGGAGTGCTCAGTATCGTCACGCTCGCCCCGGAGCGCCATGGAGCCATCGCGGCCATCAGGCGGCTGGCCGGTGCGGGCGTGCTCGTCAGCGTCGGCCACACCGATGCGACCGCGGAGCAGGTCGCGCTGGCCGCGGATGAGGGTGTCCGCATGGTCACCCATCTGTTCAACGCGCAGTCGGGCATGCATCACCGTGCACCGGGCGTCGTCGGCCAGGCGCTCGCCGACCCGCGCCTCACCAGCGGGCTCATCGCCGATCTGCACCACGTCAGCGCCCCGGTCTGCGCCATCGCCATGGCCGCCGCGCCCGGGCGTATCGCGCTCGTTACCGACGCCGCGTCTTGTGCGGGCATGCCACCCGGCCGCTATCAGCTCGGTGGCCAGCCGATCCAGCTGCCCGCTGGCGACGGTGTCCCGCCCGTCCGCGCCGGCGGCAGCCTGGCCGGTTCCGCGCTGCGGATGGACGTCGCGGTCGCGAACCTGGTCGCGACCGGCGTGGATCTCGTCACGGCAGTAACGGCAGCGACCCGCGTACCGGCCGATCTCATCGGACGGCCGGATCTGGGGCGTATCGCGCCCGGCGCCGCGGCCGACCTGGCCTGGCTTGGCGACGACCTGCGGACCCGGAGCACCTGGGTGGCCGGGGACGTTGTGTACCCGATGCCACGCACCGGCGTCCACCGTGGCGACCAGGACTCAGGCCAAGAAGACCCGCTGGCGGCGCACCGCTCCGGGACACCCCACTGACCGAGGAGCCCGACCGTGGAAAGTACCTCCCCGTCACCCGCCACGAGCCAGATGAGAGCGGAGATCGCACAGCAGCCGGCCGCGCTCCGCCGCACCCTTGGCGCGCTGTTCCTGCGGGCCGAGGAGATCACGGCGATTGCGGACGGTAGCCGCCAGGTGCTCCTCATCGCCCGCGGGACCTCGGACAACGCCGCGGTGTACGGGAGCTACCTGATCCAGGTGCACGCGGGCCGGATCGCCACGCTCGCGTCCCCGTCGATCGCCACTGTCTACCGTTCGCGGCTGGATCTGTCGGGCGTGCTCGCGGTGGCGCTGTCCCAGTCGGGGCGAACCGAGGAAATCGTCGCCACCCTGGCCTGGGCTCGCGACTGCGGAGCGCGCACCGTCGCGATCACCAACGCCGAGGGCTCGCCGCTCGCCGAGGCCGCCGACGTGGCCCTCATCACCGCCGCCGGGACCGAGCGCGCCGTGCCGGCGACAAAGACCTTCACCACTCAGCTGGCGGCGCTCGCCGTGCTCAGCATCGCCCTGGGCGCGAGCCTCGACACTGGCGAGCTGCGGGCCATGCCTGACGAGATCGAGCGGCTGCTGTCGCTCCCGATGGACCTCGATCCGATCGTGACCGAGCTGGCGACCGTGGCAGGAGTCGTGGTCTCTGGTCGCGGCTTCGCCTATTCGGCCGCTCTTGAGCTCGCGCTCAAGCTGAAGGAAGCGTGCTATCTGCACGCAATGGGGCTGTCCTATGCCGACCTGCTCCACGGCCCGATCGCCGTGGTCGACGCCAAGACGCCCGCGATCGTGGTGACGGCGAGCGCGGGGCCGACCCTGGACGGCTCGATCGCGCTCGCCCGCCGTGTCACTGCCGCGGGCGCGCGGGTTTATGGCATCGGGGGCGGTCCGGCGGCGGCGCGGGCCAGCGCCCATACACTGCCCGGTCCACGCCTGCCCGAATGGCTGGCGCCAATCGGGCTGATCGTGCCTGGGCAGTTGCTGACCGAGGCCCTGGCGCGGCGTCTCGGCATCGACCCCGACAACCCGCGCGGGCTGAGCAAGGTGACGCAGACCGCTTGAAATCGCGTCACCGCACTGAATATTGAGCCTGGGCCCGGTACCGCGGGGCGGTCCGCCCGCCGGACCTGGGCCGGTTGCGCGGGCAGCGCTGGGCCGGCCGCACTGGCCCGAGCCGGGGTCGCGAACGCGTACCTGCCTGCCGCGTGCGGGTAACGTCGTACCGGTCATGAGGTCTCGCCGCGCGCTCCCACCACTCACGGCCGTATTCACTGGCCTCTGCCTGGTGCTTTCGGCCGCGTGCGTGTCAGCCTGCGCGTCGGCGGCGCGGCCGGCGATGGCACCGCAAGCGCGGCCGGGCCACGGCCGGTCCGTCGGCACTGCCGGGTCTGCGCTCGGCGGTCCAGCCGCCCGCACCGCGGGCGAAGTCGCCGCCATCGCGCGCCGGATGAGCCTGCCGCAGAAGGTTGGTCAGTTGTTCGTGTCCGCCATTCCTGGCACGGCGGCCGGGCGGGGCGGTGCCGAACTGGTGCGCAGGTATCACCTCGGCGGGATCATTTATTTCGCGCTGAACGTTCGCGACGCCGGCCAGGTGGCCGCGTTGTCGAACGGGCTGCAGCGCGCTGCCATGGCGCAGTCGCCCGCGGTGCCGCTCACCATCGGTACCGACCAGGAGGGTGGCACCGTATCCCGGCTGACCGGGATCTTGACGTCGTTTCCCAGCGAGATGGCCGCCGGGGCGACACGGGACCCGGCCCTGGTACGCGCGGCCGAGCACGTCACAGGCAGCCAGTTGCGGGCGCTTGGCATCAATCTCGACTACGCGCCCGTGGCGGACGTCAACACCGACCCGGCGAACCCGGTGATCGGGACGCGGTCGTTCGGCTCCGACCCGGGGCTGGTTTCCGGGATGACCTCAGCCGCGATCTCCGGCTTGCACTCGGCCGGGCTGGCCGCGGCGGCCAAGCACTTTCCCGGGCATGGCGACACCGATGTCGACAGCCACGACGGGCTCCCCGTGATTCGCCACAACCTGCGCCAGTGGCAGCAGATCGACGCGCCGCCCTTCCACGCCGCCATCCGCAGCGACGCCGACATGATCATGTCGGCGCACATCGTCGTGCCCGCCCTCGACCGGTCGGGAAGTCCGGCCACCCTGTCCAAGACGGTCATCACCGGCCTGCTCAGGAAGCAGTTCGGCTACCAGGGCGTGGTGACGACCGATTCCCTGCAGATGGCAGGCGTCAAGCAAAAGTACGGTGATGCGCAGATCGCCGTGCACGCCATCCAGGCCGGATGCGACGAACTGCTGATGCCGCAGAACCTGGCCACCGCATATGACGGCGTCCTGGCCGCGGTCCGCGGCGGCCAGATCCCGGTGTCCAGGCTGGACCAGTCGGTGACCAGGATCCTCACGCTCAAGGCGGACCGTGGCCTGCTCGCCGATCCGTACGTAGACACCGCCGCCGCGCACGGCCGGGCGGACACGGCGGCCGGCGCCGCGGTCGCGCGCCTGCTTGCCGACCGTTCGGTGACGATGGTGAAGAACGCCGGTGGCCTGCTCCCGCTGCGCCGCGGCACAGCCATCTACGTCGCGGGACCCGGCGGCGCGCCGCTTGCCGCCGCGCTATCGGCCAGCGGCATGCGCCGCGCTTCCTCGCCCGCGGCCGCGCACGCGCTCGTCGTGACCACCAGTGACGCGACTGTCGATGCAGCGCAGCAGGCACTGGTCCGCCGCCTGCTGGCCACGCGAATTCCGGTGATCGTGGTCGCCACCGATAGACCGTATGACCTTGGTTTGTTCCCCGGCTCCGCGGCCGCGGTCGCCACCTACTCCGACAGCGGCCCTTCCATGGCGGCGGCGGCCGCCGTGCTGGGCGGTGCCCTGCACCCGACCGGCCTGCTGCCCGTTTCCGTCCCCGGCGCCGGTGGCGGGACCGCGTACAAGTTCGGCACCGGCCTGCGCTACTGACCGCCCGGGGTCGATCTCCTGCCAACCGGCTCAAACCCGGGTTTGGGCTGGTTCCAACCGGCCCAAACCCGGGTTTGAGCCGGTTGGCTCCCGAGCGTTTGGCTTTCTCACCGCGATGGCGCGGGCTCAATAGGATCGGGAGCGTGTCCGTACCCCCTTCAGACAGCAAGCAGCCGGGGCGGCCTCCCCTGCGCGGGCTGATCACCGACTGGGGCGGGGTGCTCACCGTGCCTGTGCCGGCGGCGGTGACGGCCTGGCTGGAGGCGGACGGCATCGACCTGCAGGGTTACCGCACACTCATGGGCGAATGGATCGGCCGGGCGTACGCCGCCGACGGGCCAGCGAACCCCGTTCACGCGCTGGAGCGCGGCGAAACCTCGCCCGAGGAGTTCGAGCGCATGCTGGCCGCGCGGCTGACCCGGGTCGACGGCGCGGCCGTGTCCGCGGGCGGACTGCTGAGGCGGATGTTCGCCGAGATGGCTCCGGTCGAGGCGATGTACGCGCTGCTGCGGTCGCTGCGCGCGGCGGGCGTGCGCACCGGGCTGCTGTCCAATTCGTGGGGCAACGACTATCCGCGCCACCTGTTCACCGGCATGTTCGACGCCGTGGTCATCTCGAGCGAGGTGGGCATGCGCAAGCCCGAAGAACGGATCTTCCGCCACGCTCTGCACCGGCTCGCCCTGGCTGCCGGCCAGTGCGTGTTCGTCGACGACATCGAGGCAAATGTCGACGCGGCACGCGCGATCGGCATGGTGGGGCTGCACCATCGGGACGCCGGCGCCACCGCGGCAGCCGTTCGGGACCTGTTCGGGTTGGCTTAGGGGCCGGGCGATGGCGAAAGGAACCGGCGCGGGCAGGGCCTATCCGCCAGCGGCCAGCCAGGCGCGGTCGGCCAACATGCGCGCCAACCGGCGCGCCGACACCAAGCCGGAGGTGGCACTGCGCAGCGCGCTGCACCGGCGGGGCTATCGATACCGCAAGGATCACCGCCTCGATCTCGACGGAGGTGTGCGGGTCCGGCCGGATATCGTGTTCACGGCCCGCAAGGTCGCCGTCTTCGTGGACGGATGCTTCTGGCACGCCTGCCCCGAGCACGGTCGCCAGCCCGCGGTGAACGAGTGGTACTGGGCGCCCAAGCTCCGGCGCACCGCGGAGCGCGACCGGGCCGCCGACACCGCGCTCGCCGCGGCCGGCTGGCAGGTTGTGCGCCTGTGGGAGCATGTGCCGCTGGACGACGCGGCGGCCGCGGTGATCGCTGTGCTCGGCCGGCGGCAGCCACTTTTGCCGCTCGGCGGGGAGCAGGTCGCGGCGGGTGGCGGGGAGGCGGTCACGCCGGGCGGCGGGGAGCCCGTGGCGCGCGGGCAGAACTGAGCGTGACCTGGTGCGACCTCCGCGTGCGGGTACCGCGAGAACGCGGCTGATTTCCTTCCCGCCGGCCCCCGCGCCTGGCACACTCTGATCACCTGGAAACCGGCCGGCGCGGCCGCCTGATCATCCCGCAGCTCCGAGGAGCCCATGCGCGTCTACCTGCCATCCACGCTCCCGGCGCTCGCCGGGGTGCTGCGCGAGAGCAAGATCGGTTCGCCGCCGCTGTGCGCGTTCGCGGTAACGCCCGCCCTGCGCGAGTGGTATGCCAGCGGCGACATGGAGGAGCTTGAGTACGCCGCGATGGCGGCCGCCGCGCGGGCGTCGCTGAAGCTGCTCGCAGCCGATCCCTCGGCGCCGCGGCGGCGGGTGGTCCTGGCTGCGGAAGTCCAGACCGAGGCCGTTGACCAGGGCGTGGCTGCCCGCGACCGCCCTGACCGCGCCGATCGCGCCGCCGTGCTCGTCATGACGGAGGTGCCGATGGCGAAGGTGGTCTCCGCTCATATCGACGATCCGGTCGCGACGGCCGACGTGCGCGCCGCGGTGGCGGCGCTTCCCGCTGCCGCTGACGGGGACGAGGACGCACGGTTCACCGTGGACGGGGCCGAGGGCCACGAGTTGCTCTGGTACGCGGCGTCGGAGCTTCCCTACTTGTGCGCCTGACCCGAGCGTTCCCGAGTGGGATACGAAACCGCGGCCTCAGCAGCTCCTACGGGTACCCGAACTCGCCGCCCCCGCCCGGTGGTCCGCTGCAGTTGACGGTTACCCCTTACTTAGCGATCACGGCGCTGGCGCGGATTTGGTGAGCGCGGCCGCTGCTCCGGCCCGGTCCAGTCAGCGAGTGGCGGCCAATTCATAGACGGCAGCGATCGTCAGGGCGGCAAGCTAAGGCGGCGTCGATATTTTCTCACGATCTGAGTTTGATCTTGATCGTATGTTGAGATTCCCAATGATCGTGGTGGATTTTTTACTAATCGAACATAAAATCCACCACGATCATGGAATTCGCCGGTGCGGGTGCGGGTGCGGGTGCGGGTGCGGGTGCGGGTGGGAGTGAGGGTGAGGGTGCGAGCGGGGGGCGCGGGCGGAGCTGGTGGCGGCGCGGGCGCGGCGGGGCGAGGGGGCGCGGGCGGAGCTGGTGGCGCTGGCGGCCCGGACGGGCCGCACTCGTGGCACGTCAGGCGACCTCGGCGTTCGAGCCATGCCAGGAGCGCCACAGCTGCGCGTAGGCACCCCCGGCCGCGACAAGTTCCGCATGGGACCCAAGCTCGCAGATCCGGCCGTCCTCCACGACGGCCACCCGGTCGGCGTCGGCTCCGGTGTGCAGCCGGTGCGCGATCGCCACCACCGTGCGCCCGTCGAGCACCGCCGCGAGCGAGCGCTCGAGGTGGCGAGCCGCACGCGGATCGAGCACCGACGTCGCCTCGTCAAGCACCAGCGTGTGCGGGTCCGCGAGAACCAGGCGCGCCAACGCCACCTGCTGCGCCTGGGCGGGTGACAGCGTCAGCTGGCCAGAACCCACCATCGTGTCCAGCCCATCGGGCAGCTGCTCCGCCCACTCCAGGGCATCCACCGCCGCGAGCGCGGCCCTGATCCGCTCGTCGGGCACCAGCTCGCCGGCCGCGCCCGTGGCGCCAGCGCTGTCGGCGGCGCCCGCGCCGATCGCCCGGCTGGCGGCGGCCGCAGTGCCAGCGCCGGCCGCAGTGCCAGCGCCGGCCGACGCACCAGCGGCGAGTGCCAGGTTGTCGCGCAAGGTGCCGAGGAAGACGTGATGCTCCTGGGTGACGAGGGCCACGTGGCCACGCAGCTCACCCAGTGGCAGCTCCACAAGCGGCACGCGGCCGACGGTCACCGCACCCGAGCAGGGCGCGTGAATTCCTGCCAGCAGCCGGCCCAGCGTCGACTTGCCCGCGCCGCTGGGGCCGACCATCGCGAGCCGCTCGCCTGGCCGCAGGCGCAGGTCGATTCCGTGCAGCACGTCGGTGCCCGGCGTGTACGCATAGCGGACCGAGTCGGCAACCAGATGCTCATCGACGGGGGAGCGGCCGGTCTCCGCCCGGTCCGCGGGCACCTGCGCCACCCCGAGCAGCCTGGCCAGCGACGCCCCGCCCACCTGCAGTTCGTCCACCCAGCTGAGCAGCCGGTCCAGCGGGTCGATGAGCTGCTGCACGTAGAGCGTGGCCGCGGTCATCTGGCCGATCGACGCCCACCCCCGCAGCACGAACAGCCCGCCGAGGCCGAGCGTCGCTGCCACTGGGATCACGTAGCCCACCTCAACCAGCGGGAACCAGACCATGCGCAGCCCGAGCGTGTAACGCTCAGCGCGCCACGCCCGGCGCAGATCGGTCTGGGTACGGGCAATCCTGCGCGCTTGCAGCCGCAACGCCTCGACGGTGCGCGCACCCGCTACCGTCTCCGCGAGCCCCTCGGTCAGCTCCGCGTAAGCGGCGTTCTCGGCCAGATAGCCGTCCCGTGCCCGGGCCAGGTACCAGCGGGTCGCGGCCCACAGCAGCGGCACGGCGGTCAGGCACGGCAGGGCGAGCAGCGGGCCGTTGAGCACCAGCGCGCTGACGGCGAACGCGCCGGTCACGATCGCGATCAGGATCTCAGGCACCGCCATGCGGACGGCCCGCGACATCGCGTCCACGTCGCGCGTCGTCCGGCTGAGCAGATCCCCGCTTCCGGCCTGTTCCACCGTGGAAAGCGGCAGCGCGAGTACCTGCCGGACGAACTCCTCGCGCAACTGCGCGAGCACGAGCTCGCCGAGGCGCGTTGACCGGTACACGGCGAACCGCAGGATGACGGCCTGCACGATGATGAGCGCGCCGATGGTGAGCGCGACCACGTCAACGTGCAGCGTGGTCAGGTGCCCGTTACCCACCGCCTGCACCAGGTTTCCGATCAGCCGCGGTGAGGCGAGGCCGGCCGCGGCGGCCAGGCCGTGCAGCGCCAGCGCGGTGGCCAGCCGCCAGGGGTAGCGCAGGGTGAGCAGGCGCGCGTACGCGCGGACCTCCCGCCGGGTCGCGACGGGCAGGATCGGCCGCTGCGGCGGTTCGGTGGTGGTGGCGGACGTCAAATCAGGCCTCCCATCTCGTCACTGCCGCGGCATAACCGGGATGGCGGGCGAGCAGGTCACCGTGGCTGCCTTCCCCGGTGACCGTCCCGTTCTCGACGAACGCCACATGATCGGCACGCGCGAGCACCAGCGGGCTTGTGGCGGCGACCACCGTCGTCCTGCCCGTCCGCGCCCGTCCGAGTCGTGCGGCGATGCGGGCCTCGGTATGGGCGTCAACCGCGGAGGTCGGCTCGACGAGTACGAGGACCGGCGGATTGGCCGTGAGCGCGCGGGCG
>WNFX01004372.1_pt1 | contig 26331 bp, 28 predicted proteins | sample 5400111 | NCBI WGS metagenome assembly WNFX01 (sample SAMN13153363, study PRJNA577476) | soil metagenome | isolation source: 40 cm soil or saprolite under grassland replicate 1 | place: USA:California | collected 2016-06-15
TTCATGGTTAGCCCCCGGTTGATGATCCCGCGTTCGGTGACACCATAACCCGAGTTCACGCCAAAGGCTGTGATATTTTGGTCACAACCAACGGAAAAACGACAGGGTTTTGCGCCCCGATTCAGCCGCTTTGGGGCTTTCGGCCGAGTGAGGAAGCTGAATGCTGATTGGCAGGCGTGTGCTCGCGAGCAAATTAGGCCGCTTCAGGCTCCGAATCCGAAAGCTGATTCGACCCCCGGCTAGAGCGCGAACGAGACAAAGAGCCGAAGGATCCCGGTGCAAACGGCAGCTTCTGCCGCGATCCGCTTCAAACCACCGCGACGCTATCGGCGCGAGGCAAGGAAACGGCGGGATAGCGCCGCGCGAATCATTTTGCGGCGGGGTCTTTGACTTCCGGTACCGACGATGTCAGAGGCGCCGTGCCCCCGGCTATGCCGTACGGGTAATTCGGCGAGGGCGTCTGATAGCCCGGAGGCGGCTGCGTCAGACTGCTGCGGTCCGGCTCGCCCGTGAACGGCTCCTGCTCCGCCTTGCTCCCGAACAGGTTCCAGTCGAACAGCTTTTTGGAGGTCGGCCCGAGCTTGGACGGCGGCAACGGACGTCCTCCATTATCGGAGGCGTTGTCCAACGGATCCTTGTTCGGCTCTGTCACGCGACCGGCTCCCGCCATTCTGCCCTTCTCCAGCTCTTCCGGAGAAATCGTCGCCCGGTCCCTGTTGTGCTGGACGATCGAGTCGCTCGTGGCGGCTTTCGAGCTAGCCTTTTTCTTGGCTTGCCGATCGGGATCCTTGGGCCAATTCGGGTTGCTGACGGATTCGGCGCTCTCGGGGGGCGGAAGATCGCGGTTCGGCGGGATGACAAGCGGCGAGCGCTCTCTGTATTCGATCTGCCCTTTGCCGACATCGACCCCCAGCCCGCCCAAGAATTTTTTTATGATCTTCTGCTCGAAGGTGTCCTCGTCTTCATCTTCTTCGGCGAACGCGCTCCCGGCGGCACTCACCGTGACCATCATGGCGAGCAGAAGATACCTCGAAGCTTTCCGCATGTTCTTGCCCCTCGGAGGCACCGGATCGCGAGCCCGAGTGACCCCAGGCGGATGATGGCCCGGGGATGACGGCGGTTTTGCGGCGCGCCCCAGCCCGTTGATTTTCATACCGGAATCCACGGGCTTCCGCAATGACGTGCGGCCCCGGCGTCAGACAATCAGGATCGATCTTCGATGTCCGTGATGCGGGCGAGGGATCCGGATCGGCGATGCGCAGCGGCGGATCTGCGTACCGGCGCCGGTCGAAGACGCAACCGGTGGAGATGTATGAAAGGCACCCGCGCCGTTGGGCAGGGAGCGCGAGCCGCTCCGCTCGTCGCGATCGACCGCAAAGGCATGCCCTGCTTTCGATTTGGGGCGCCGAGGAGGGTTGACTGCCAATGACTGTCCTGGTGCCGATCTCCTGGGGAGAGCTGCTGGATAAAATTACCATTCTGGAGATCAAATCGGAGCGGCTGACCTCCCCGGCAGGTCTTGCCAATGTCCGCCATGAGCTGCAGGCCCTGTGCGAGATCGCGGCAGGAATCGCAGACCACGAAGGAAGGCTCGCTGCCTTGAAGGCAGCGCTGAAAACGGTCAATCAGGCGCTTTGGGACGTTGAAAATCAAATTCGGGCCAAGGAAGCCAGCAAGTCGTTCGATCAGGAATTCGTCGAGCTGGCCCGTTCCGTCTACCGGCTCAATGACCAGCGGGGACTGCTCAAGCGCGAGCTCAGCCTGTTGCTGAAGTCCGGTCTGATAGAGGAAAAACAATACACGCCGTACTGATCACCCAGGCTTGGCGCCCGCCGCCGCGCGCGGACGGGCTGCCGCCGCGAGCGGCTCGAACCAGGAAATGAACTGCGCGACGGCGCTCATGACGGCAATCCCCAGGGCCCCGGCCATCAGATGGATCGGGATATTGTCCGCCACTTCGACGAACACCGACTGCGCCGCGAAGGTCAGGAACACGCTGACGCAGAAGATCTCGACCAGATGCTGCCCGCATAGAATCGCCGGACGCAACGCCGGCGATTTCAGCGCAGCCCAATCCGGCGCCACGAAATACGAAGCGACCGCCGCGAGCGCGAGGACATGCGCGAAACGCACCGGATCGAGGTTGGTCTTGTCGATCGGGTAGATCGCATCGGCGAGCCACATCGGCACATAGCCGCTCGCTCGCGGGAAGAACAGCGCCATGACCATGGCAAGCGACAGCGCAAGGTAGGCGGCGGCAAGCACGAGCATCGCTCGCGAGTGGATCAGAGCCTGGAAACGTCTGGGCAGCCCCAGCCCGCACCAGGCAGCCAGCACGAACAGAAACTGCCAGGCGAACGGGTTGAGCGGCCATTCCCCGGAGGGATAGGCGGGCAGGTTCCAGGCGAAGGCCCGTGCCGATCCATAAAGCGCCGCCGAGATTGCAAGCGCCAGGACGGGAGCCCGCAGCAGCATCCACAAGATCGGCACGAACGCGACCAGCAGCAGGATATAGAGCGGCAGGACGTCCATGTGGACCGGCTTGAAGTTGAGGATCAGTCCCTGCAACAGCGTCAGATCCGGCCGATGCAAAAACTCGAAGATATTGGTGTCCTCGGCGAACAAGGGATTGTCGAATCGCCGCGACACATACGCGACCTCCGCGATGTAGAACACGAACAGGAATACGTGCACGACGTAGACCCGCCAGGCATGTCTGAGGATATTCGCGCCTGCCACCACGAAGCCGCGCTCGCGCATCATGGGGCCGTAGAAGAAGCCGGCGGTATAGCCGAACACGAAGATGATGATTTCGCTGGCGTCGCTGAAGCCGTAGCTGCGAATGGCGAGAAAGCTCACCACGGCGGATGGCAGTTGATCCAGGAACAGCAGCCAGATCGCAAGGCCGCGAAAGAGATCGAGTCTCAGATCGCGCTCGGGCGGAACGACGGCGCCCATGGATTGGATCTTTCCAGATGCCGCCGTCCGCTTCGCATGCTTCCGCGGCGCGCGAACTCCCGACGAGCGGACGGGAACGTCAATGCGAGAATAGACAACAAACCGGACTTGTCGTGAGCAATTCCCGCGTCACCCCGCCGAAGACGAACTCGCCCAGACGGCTGCGGCCGTACCCGCCGGCCACGATCAGATCCGCCCCTTGCTCCCGGGCCGCACGGATGAGCTCGCCGGCGATGCCGGCTTTTGATTGCGGTTCGACCTTGGTCCTGATTTTGATCTCGTGGCGCGCGAGGTAATTGGCAGCGTCGTCGATGTACGATCCGGTATCGGCCTGAATCCGCTTCTCCTCGACGTGCACGGCGAGGACTTCGTCGGCATCGCGCAGCAACGGCAACGCGTCCCGCACCGCGCGGCGCGCCTCCCTCGTATCCTTCCATCCGATGAGGATCCGGCGGCCTTTGAGCGAATCGATCGCGCTCGGCACCAGCAGGACCGGTCGGCCGGCGTGAATGACCACGGTTCCCGGATCCAACGAACGATAGGAATCCCCGGTGCGGTCCGGCCCGATGATCACCAGGTCCGCAGCCCGCGCCTGGCGCGCCACGAATTCGGTCGGAAAATCCACCGCCGACCGCCACTCGACCTGCTTGTCGCCCGCGTTCGAGCGGAAATGGCTGCCCAGCCGGCCGAGCCAGGCGGAGATTTCCTCGATTTGGGGCTTGTCGGGCTCCTCGCCGCCGACGAAATCCGCGCCGTCGCTGCCATGATCTTCACCGCCCGCGATATCTCCCGCTCCCGCGGATTGCAAAGCCCAGGCCCCCGCCCCGATCAGCATTGCCTTGCACCGAGCGGCAAGCTCAAGCGCCAACCGCATCCGCGGATCCGAGTCGGCGTCCGCATCGACGTGCACCAAGATGGCCGAGTACCCCATCCTCGCTCCCAAATGCTCGGGCGGAACGCGCCATATGTCCGCGCCGCCGAGCCACCATGCCATGCCCCAGGTGCACGGCCAAGGTGAGCGAAGCGACCGTCCGCATTTGAGACGAATAATGGCAGACGCAAAACTCAGGGGACGAATCATGCCCGCATGGAAGCGAACTCACGCGAAGGCGCCGGAGCCCAAGGACAAGGAAGTCGGCCAGTTGATCCGGGCACAACGCTTGGTGTGCCGCATGTCGCAAACCGAGCTGGCTACGAAAAAGGGGTGAACCGGGTCGGCGCCGGCAGATTGGCCAAGATCGCCGATACGCTGCGGGTGCCGATCTCGTTCTTCTTCGATGGCGCGCCGGGGCCGAAGACCGCGGCCGGCAACGTCAATGAGGCCCTCGGGCTCATCAGGACCGCCGGCTCTCTGCGGCTGGTCCGGGCGTTCGAGAATATGCCGTCGGATGCACGCGGACATTTTCTCGCGCTCGTGGAAATTCTTGGGGATCGCGGGCCGGCGCGGAAGCGAGGCGGCGGGCGATCGAAACGCTGAGGCGCCCCTCGGCTCCGCATGCTTTCGCCCGACTACTCGGCGCTCACACCGGGAGCGCATACCCGATCGATTAGACGTGGATCATGATGGCCGGCGCGGCAGGGTGTCGCCTTGCAGCCATCGAAGCATGATCGCGTTACCGCGGAACACCTGCCCGCGGTGGATCGGGTCTTGAGCCAACTTGCTCGTCAAGAAGCAACCATGGCATGGGGATGCGGCCTAGCAAGAAGGGGGATACAATGCACAAGCGTTGATCTTATTGGGGTCGCTGGAACGTCGCGGCTGGCTGGATTTTCCTAGGTAGCTGCGGGCCGTCTTTAATCTGCATGGGCGCGCTATGCAGGTCTTCAATGGTCAGCGGTGGATCAATTTCTACGGGCCACCATCGGATAAGATCGACGCGCTAGACGGAGCGTTCTTAGCGGCGCGAAGAGAAGTGTGCGAAGCCATTCCTTTTGACGAAGCAACGTTTGATGGCTTTCATTTCTACGATATCGACTTCACGCACCGTGCCTTTCTTGCTGGCTTCAAGCTTGGTATTTGTGACCTAGACCTGCCGCACCATTCGATCGGGCCAGGCGGAGACGAATGGCGTCGCTACGCGGAGCGCTTCGTCGCCAAACACCGCCAAAGTATTCGGCCGACTCTTTTCCGTTCCGATGGACCTCAGCGGACTGTGGTTCCGGCATGAGCTTTCCTGCCGCTTCATCGTCGTCAAGCGTTTCCAACGATTCCGATGGCTAAATCCCGCCTCTAGAGAGTCGAGACAAATCAGGAGCCTACTATGCACGACACGGCAATGGAAGCTGGACGTATATTTTTCGAGACTTACTCACAGCAGCAAACTCGCTTACGGATACTGGATGTTGGCTCACAGGATGTCAACGGATCGCTTCGATCAGTGGCTCCAAAGAATGCCGAATACATTGGAGCGGATATGGTCGAAGGACGCGGCGTTGATGTGCTTCTGGAAAATCCATACACCTTTCCCTTTGATGCCGATGAGTTTGATTTGCTAGTGTCATCATCATGTTTTGAGCACATTGACATGTTTTGGGTGACTTTCTTGGAAATGGTGCGGGTCACAAAGGCCGGTGGTTACATTTACATCAATGTCCCATCGAATGGCGCGTTCCATCGATATCCTAGGGATAATTGGCGGTTTTATCCTGATAGCGGCCGAGCTTTGGAGATTTGGGCACAACGGCAAGACAGTCCTGTTTTGCTGATGGAATGCCTGACACTGAGGCGCTGGAGGGATGTTTGGAACGATTGCGTCCTAGTGTTCCGAAAGGAGCCACCAGTGCGGGAGGCACCAACAAAGCTCATGTGTGACCATTTCACCAATGCGCAGAACATTACTCGGATTGGTAGCGACAACATCCTCAATTTTTCAGAAAAGACAGAGGACATGGAGCTGATAGCTCGGTTCTTGATGCACTCTCGGTTTCGTGCAGACTCTGAACGCACATCGTACTCCTCGCCTCGCCGCAATGATCAATGCCCCTGCGGCTCTGGACTCAAATATAAGCATTGTCATGGCAAATTGGACCCTCGCAATCGAGAGGGAGCTCACGATGCCGAGTCCGAACCGTTGTGACGGTTATGCCTTCGGTGTCGCCCGTGGGCCCCTAGACAAAATCAGCCCTGCCAAAACGACGCCCTAGCGGCTTAGAGTCTGAGGCATCGTGGCGGACTTGGATTCCAGATCAGGGGAAAGAAAAGGCGCATCCCGATGTTCTCCGTCATCGTTTGCAGTGCCGACCCGGCAAAGCAGGGCGCCATACGCGCTCAATATGACAGCGCGCTTGCTGGCGAGCCGTTCGAGTTCGTTCTGATCGAAAATCCTTCCTCGCTCTGCCAAGGCTACAATCATGGATTCGCTCAGAGCCGCGGAGACATCATCGTTTTCTCTCGCGACGACATCGAGATTCTGTCGGTCGATTTTCCGCAGGCGATAAACGCGGCTCTCAGCCAGTTTGACCTAGTGGGAGTGGCCGGCACCTCGCGCCTCGCTGGCGCGTCATGGATTGCCGCAGGACGGCCCTATTTGCACGGCCAGATAGTGGCTACGTGGAACGGCCGAAAATGGAGGAATTGCTACGGGCCGCCATCAGATAAGCTCGAGGCGCTGGACGGCGTATTCCTCGCCGCGCGGCGAACGGTGTGCGACTCGGTGCAATTCGACGAAAAAACCTTCGACGGCTTCCATCTTTACGATCTAGACTTCACGCACCGCGCCTTCCTGGCAGGCTTCAAACTTGGTTTATGTGACATCGAACTGTTGCACTATTCGATCGGCGAGGGCGGGGGCTGGGAACGATATGCCGAGCGGTTCATTTCCAAGCACCGCGCCAGCCTGCGCCCTAACTTGTTTCGCACGGAAGGACCGCAATGGGCAGTCATTTGGTTATAGATGGCCCTTCTTTAATAACTGGCGGGAGTGGGCAACAGCAGCCTGACCGGGTGCGGCGCTTTGGCGTGCTGATGGGTAGCACTGAGACAGAGCTGGGCGAACAGCTGGAATGGACGGCATTAAATGACCAGCCGGAGACGTTCTCTACGGACGCGACTAGGCTGCCGCTGCAGACATTGCGTCGAGGCGTTCAAATGAACTGCGCAAGAAACACGGCCGGCGGCCGGTGGTGGAGAACCCGCTGGCCGCCGACTGATCACAATGCGGCCATTCCGCCAAACCTTGCGTCCGCACCGTCCGCATCGTCCGCTTCACCCTCTCGCCGGAACTCAAAAGGCAGCCCCGGCCGGCAGGAGGCGCAAATGCGAACCGCCGAAAGGGACGTGCAAACGATCCGGACCAAGGTGGACGCGATCCATGAGGTGATCGTCGAGCACCGCAGCTTTCGCCCTGCCATACGCTCGATCGGGCATGTGGTGCTGGTCATGTGCAGCGGGCTCGGCGGCGTGATGCTGACCAAGCTTTGGGGCTGAGCGGCACCCGTTGGTCAATTCGTGGGTTTGCCGAATTTTGACCTCAGCGGATCGGCAACAAGTCACTGATATATCAACAAGTCACTGATATATAAAGAGTAATTGCAAAAGCCGGCTGGCGGAGACGGAGGGATTCGAACCCTCGATACGCCTTTAGAGCGTATAACGGTTTAGCAAACCGCCGCCTTCAGCCACTCGGCCACGTCTCCGGATCGAAGCATGCCTATCGAGCGGCGCCGAGCCGGTCAAGACGCACCCCAGCGCTCACCGGCGGGGCTCGCCTGGAAAATGCGGCGAGGCGGCCTTTCCGGCCCGCGCAGGAGCGTCCGCAGGGCAGCTTGACTCGCTACCGAGGAATTGGGATAGGCCCGCCCGGAGGGACGCGTGCAGCTGACCGGCAACATCAACCGCCTTCTCGCCGAGACCGCCGACGCCGCGCGCGTGCTCGATGTCGGCGGCGCGCATCGCCCGCTCAACACGGCGACGCACACGCTCGACGCGCTGCCTTATTCCGACCGCGGCCCGGTGCTGTTTCGCGTCGTCGAGGCGGAGCTCGCCCGTTTCAAGAAGGAGACGCTGCGCCGGCTCCGCGGCGCGGACGCGGCCCAGCGAGCCGGGCGGATCCGATCCGAGGCGGCTCCGGATCCGCGCGGCGCCGGCGCCTGAGCGAGGCCGGGAATGGGAATTGTTCGGACCGGACGTTTCCTGCTCAAGCAGTTCGTCAAGCGCAACACCGAATACCGCAAGACCGCGTCGTCGGGAAAAGACTTGGTCATTTATTGCGGCCACACCAAGCATCAATGGAACCCGGAGCTGTTCAAGACCAAGGGATTCGGCGGCTCCGAAGAGGCCGTGATCTATCTGACAAGAGAGCTCGCGAAACTCGGGTGGGACATTACCGTCTATAACAATTGCGGGCACAAGCCCCTGGTCGACGGCGGGGTGACCTACCGGCCCTCATGGGACTTCAATCCCGGAGACAAGCAGGACATCGTGGTTCTCTGGCGCGTCGTGAAACCGCTCGACTGGGACATCAACGCCGAGAAGATACTTGTCGATCTCCACGACGCAGCATCGGAGAAGTCGTTTACCGATCGCAATCGCCTTGCAAGAGTCACCGGCGTGTTCGTCAAGTCACAGTTTCACCGTTCGCTCTATCCCAACGTGCCCGACCGCAAGATCGCCGTCATACCCAATGGGCTCGACTTCTCTCTGTTGCGGAGTGACGAACCGAAAGACCCGTATCTCCTGATCAACACCTCCTCGGCGGATCGGTCGCTGGATGTCCTGCCCAAGCTGTTCAAGGAGGTGAAACGGCGCGTGCCGAAGGCGCGGCTGCAGTGGGCCTATGGCTGGGATCTGTTTGCATTGTTCAACGCACATCATCCTGACAAGCTGGCATGGATGGAAAAGACGCGCCGCGAAATGGAGGAAGCCGGAGTCGAAACGCTGGGACACCTGACCCAGGCGGAAGTCGGAAAGCTTTACGGCAAGGCCGCGATCTTCGCCTATCCGACGGAATTCCCGGAGATCGATTGCATCTCGGCCCGCAAGGCCCAGGCCTGCGGCTGCGTTCCGGTCACCTCCGATTTCGGCGCCCTGGCGGAAAGCGTTCAGTTCGGCATCAAGGTTCCCTGTGTGAAGAGAAACATCGGGAAACAAGACGGCCGCTTCCATTTGGGCATCGAGAACGTAGAGGCCCAGCGATTGTGGGTCGATGTGACCGTCGACCTGCTGACCAATCCCGCCAAAAGATCCGAGCTCGCCGTTCAAGGGGCCAGTTGGGCGCGCCAGTTCGGGTGGCCGCAGATCGCCGCGCGTTGGCATGACATTTTATCCGACCAGCGACATTTCGCGGCGACCGCGTGACGGTTTGCAGCCGAAGGGCGGGAACTCCTCCCAGAGCGCAGCCGGCCCGTGGTCGATTTTGACGCCGACACTCGCTTGATGCCTGCCTGCCTCCCGCATTTGGCTGCCGTCGGATCCTGAGAGAGCACACCTCGGCCGGCGGGCAAGTAGTGAGGTACCTGAGATGATTGCCCTGAAGATAACAGGCGGCTGTTCCGTCTTGACGAAGTGTCCGAAAGAATGGAACTTGCCGGGCTGACCACCGGCGAGAGCTCGGATGACGCCAATTCGTGATCTCCACGGCTCATGGACCATCGCTTGAGCAAGGCCCTCAAAAGCGGTCTCGTTTCCCTGCTTCGTCGCTCCCGCCTCGCCTCTCCACTCCGCGAGCGGCTAGGCGGCGCGGGCGTCATCCTGGTGCTGCACGAAATTCACGATGACCTCGCTTGCGAACTCATGACGGGATGTTCCCCCTCGCTGCTGACCGTAGTCGTCAACAGCCTGCGTCGCGATGGCTGGGACATCGTCGGCCTCGATGAGGCGCTGCGGCGGATTGCGCATGGAGTCGCCGCGACCCCGTTCGCCGTTTTGACCTTCGACGACGGCTATCGCGATACTCTGAGCCGCGCACTGCCGGTTCTCGAGCGCCTGCAGGCGCCTTTCACGGTTTATGTGCCGACCGGCGCGGTGACGCGCGAGCTTTACGCATGGTGGCTGGCGCTGCGCGCCCTGTTCCGGTCGCACGAGGCGGTAGCGATCGAGTGCATGGGTCGTCGCTTCGAGTGTTCGGATTTGGCCGGCAAGATCGCCGCCTTGAAAGCGGCGGCCAGTTGGGTTCACCAGGACTATCGCCGGAAATTCCAGCTTGTGCCGACCTTCGCGGCGCACGGCATCTCGCCCGCGGCGCTGGCGGAGGAATATTTCCTGGATTGCGACGAGCTCCGCGCGCTGGCCCGCCACCCGCTCGTTACGATCGGCGCCCACACGACCTCCCATGCAGCGCTGTCCACGCTCGAGCCCGGGCAAGCTCGTTGCGAGATGGCCGACAACAAGATCTATCTCGAGCGATTGCTCGATGCGGACGTCACCCATTTCGCCTATCCTTATGGCGATCCGCGCGCTTGCGGCAGCAGGGAAGCCGAGATCGCCCACGAGTTGGGCTTCGCCAGCGCGGTGACGGCCGAAGCCAGCCCCATCTACCCACGGCATCGCCATCGTATGCACAGCCTGCCTCGCATCGCGGTGAGGCCTGACGAGACCGCCGAAACCCTGTATTACCGGGCGAGCGGCCTCAGTTGGGCAATGAACGCACACAAGCGCAGGCGGCTCGCACACGCATAGCAGCGCCGGCATGCAATTCGTCCCGATTCTCGACGCGCAGCAACGCCGGGAGATGCTGGAATTGCTCGCCGAGGGCTTCCCGGGCGCCTCGATCGATTGGTCGCGGGCGTTCAGGGCGCCCCCCGGCGATACCGGACATGGCACGTTGTTGATCGTGGACGGACACCCCGAAGGCGGCATCCTGTCCTTCGAGAAAACCGAGACGATCGGCGGACGCATGCGCCGCATCGTCAATTTGTCGAGCTGGTACATTCGGCCAAGGTACAGAAAGTTTGCGGTGCGAATGATGCGGGCCGTGACCGCCGACCCTGATACGATCTACACAGGCAGCTCGCCGATATTGTCGGTTCAGACAATCTGCTTGCGCGCTGGCTTTCGCTACGCAGCAAAAGGATCGGTTGCCTCCTTCCCGCTTGTCAACGGCACAGGTCTCCGGGGCGGGATCGCCGTCGGGCCGTTCGTCCCGGCGGCACTGCCCAATCCGGACCACGATCGATGGATGCACGATCATTGCGACGATCATCACGTCGGCATCCTGGTCCGGCAGCGATCGAGCATCGTCCCCGTCCTGTGGGAGCGCGGCCAGGAGATTCGCGGCTTTCCCGCTGCGCGCCTGGTGTTCACCACGGATCACAGCGTGCTTCGCACAGCGCTGCCTGCCGTTCACTGGCATATGCTGAGACATCACGGCATTGTCGGTCTTTATTTGCCTCGCTTTGCGAGCTATACGGGTCTCCGCAGCGTTCGCAGCCCTCATCGTGGACCCTCGATCATCGTCAAGGGAAATGTCGACAGTGAGGATATCAACTTGCTCTATTCCGAAACCCTGTATCTACATTGAGGTATCGCTCCGGCCGCGTTCCCCTGCGTTCAGTGCGACGGTTCGACGGCACATATTGCTTCGGATGAGCCGATAGGAATGGGGCAAACCGCTCGATGGGGACATCCAGCCGACAAGATATTCATCGATATGCATGATGTCGTTCCCGAGACGATGCTCACGAAACGAGATCGCCTCCCCAAAAGTCACGCGCGGTGCAGGGCGCAAACTGGGCACCTCAGTTCGCATGGCCGCAGATCGCCGCGCGCCGGCACGCCATTCCGCGCGCCTAGCGGATGGAAATTGACATTCTTGACCTCCCGTTCCGATGGCGATTAATGCCCTCATGCACCCGTTCAAGGGCCCCGCTGCGCGCGCGCTCAAGCGCGCGATCCGGTATCCGCGCGAGCTGCGCGCCAAGGCGCGCGACCGCGCCGCCTTGGCCCGGCCGCTGCAATATTACCTCTCGGCCTGCGCGATCTTCCGCAACGAGGCGTCTTACCTGGAGGAATGGCTGGTCTTTCACCTCGGCGTGGGCGTCGAGCACTTTTATCTTTATGAGAATCGCAGCACGGATGATTTTCGTGGGGTATTGGCGCCCTTCCTCGAGCGCCGGATCGTCAGTCTGGTGGACTGGCCGAAACCGCAGGGGCAAAGAGCGGCGTACCGGCACTGCCTGCGCTCCGCGGCGGCACAATCGCGATGGATCACGTTCCTCGATCTCGACGAATTCCTGTTCTCGCCGCAGCAGCGGGATATTCACCCGATCCTGGAAGCGCACGGCCATCTTGCCAGCCTTCAGGTCCGCCGCGCCACCTTCGGGTCCTCGGGCCATCGGACCAAACCTCCCGGCGGCGTGCTGGAATCCTACACGCGCAGGGCCGCGGAACTTCGCGGGCCGAAGTCCATCGCCAACCCCCGCCTCATCCGGGCGATCCACAACCCGCATCAATTCAGCATGTGGGGGGATGAGGAGACTCACTTTTGCGACGACTTGCGGATCAATCATTATTGGTCCCGCTCTATCGAGGAGCTCACGGAGAAGCTTCGGCGCGGCGATGCCTGGTTCAGGCGGGAACGATTGATCGATTGGCACATGTCGGAAGAAGCCCGGTTGAACGAGGTCGAGGATCGCTGCATTCAACCTCTGGCGCGGCAAATCGCCGGGGATTTCGCAACAGCGAGCAAGCGCCGCTGAGCGGCTATGGCCGCGACATCGCGATCCAATGGGCAAAGGTGCCTCGATGTTCGCTCGAACCTGCGTGCCGCCGATTCCCGAAGACCGGAACGATGTCGTCTGATTTGCAACCCGGCACGGGAACGCGCCGACGCACCGCGCTGCTGAACGCGGCAATGGTCGTCGTCTCCATCTTGATCTCGTATGCGGCCTGCGAGCTGGTATTTTTCCGGCTCGTGCTGCCGGTCTTGCCCATGAAATTTCGCGTGTATCTGCCCGACAGGGCGGATTTCTTTCTGCAGGCTTCCAAGTCGCGATATCTTCCGCGAGATTACATCGCCCTCGTCGGAGACTCGTATGCGCAGGGTATGGGCGATTGGCTGCTTTCACAGAACGGAAGGAGCTCGCAACCCTTTCATTCCGCGGATATCATCCACGAGCTTTCGGGACGCGACGTGGTAACGTTGGGACGCGCCGCGGCCGGCAGCGCGGAAGCCATGGTACTGCGCATCACCAGAATTTTCGGCGACGCCTACTGCTACCTTTTCCCCACGATCGAAGAGCCAAAACGATTTTTCATATATTTTTACGAAGGAAACGACATCGATGACAATTATAAACTGTTGGAACATCGCATCCGTCCGCGCGACTCGGACGTCCGAGCCTCGATCGACCGGTTCTTGGACGAGACTTATGGTGCCGCTGTCCGCTGGAGATGCCATGGCGAGTTCGGGGATACGATCTGGCAGGTAATTCGTTTTCACGTCAAATTCGGCCTGAATCCGAACCTCGTGGTCAAGGCAGGGCCCGTTGCTCCGATCAATCGCATCATGATCGACGGCACCGCAACCAACGCCCAGGCTTTCAACGTACCCTCTTCGGCTTTGAACGAACATCAGATCGATCTCGGCATAGTCGTTTACGAACGGGCGCTGGCCTGGTTCCGTCGCCGATTTCCCGGGATCCCGGCGACGGTCGTTTATATTCCGTCGCCGGCGACCGTGTACCGTTACGCCGGTTTGCAAGTGGTATCGGAGGATATTTATGTCCCGATCGTCTCGGACCAGGAGATCGGTCACATGCGCCTGGTCAGCGGCAGGAAATTTCCGGTTTCCTCGATCTATGAGGGCAGCCACGCAATGTGCGAGCGCATCCGGGCGGTATCGCTGGATCAGGGGACGGGATTCATCGACGCCCGCCCGGCGCTCCGGAAGGAGGCAAGCATACGGGCGGTGCACGGCCCGCGCGACTGGAATCATCTCAACGAGGCCGGATATCGCGTGCTGGGGAAGCTGGTCGCCGAGCATCTGGACGACCGACCGAGCGACTCATGCAGTGAACGTTTTTGACATCCGATCGATGCGTCGGGTGCGCAGGAGCTCTCTCTCCGGGAACCCGGGGTCGGCGCAAGGACTTCGACGAAACCCTGTCCCCTTGTTGTTGAAGGCATTCCAGGCCCGCAATCAATCATTACCTGTCGACCTCGTTGGTCGGATCAAGTCTTTCCAATGCGCCCTGTGCGGGCTTCCCGCCGCCGCAGCTTTCGCTGCCGCTTCAACCGCCTCCACCACGTCCCGAGATAGAGCTTTCGGATGAGCTGCCAGCGGCCGAACGGCGAGATCGGAAACGGCATATCCCTCGGCACATACCAATTGTTCAGCGCGGTCCTGCGCACCAGCTTGTAGCCGTGCGCAGCGAGATAGGCGTGCTTGGTCAGGTCGTGGACGTCGTCCTCGACCAGGATCAGCCGCGGCCGGTATCGCGCGATCGAGAAACCTCGCAGCACCGCGAGCTCGGCGCCCTCCACGTCGATGGACAGGAAATCGACACGATCGAGGCCGGCTTCTGCCAGGATCGAATCCAAAGTCCGGACCGGAACCTGCCGGATCTCGCTGGGGCGCACGTCTTCGACGATCGACGGCTCGAGCGTCGACAGAGCACCCGCCACCAGCAACGGCAACTTTTTGCCTTCGTCCTCCGGCGCACCGGCCGCGACCTGGAATACGCGGGCGAGCCTCCCGGATCGGAGCTGCTCCGCATATTCCCGCAGCGGTTCGATCAGGATGCCGTTCCAGCCGCGCCGTTCCAAGTCACGGGTCTGCGACAGCAGGATAGGATCGTTGGCGCCTACCTCCACGAAGGTCCCCGGCGCATTTCCCAGGAATGCGCCGATCAGCTCCTGCTCCCTCGCATCGCCGAGAACGGATTTTGCAAAAAGTGCCGCCATAACGTGGATTACGATAGCACATTGTCCGACGGCCCGGCACCAGCTAGGCTCGACGACATCACGAAACGCACAAGGGGGCATCATGCGGATGGGCGTGGCATTCGTGCTGCTGTCGTTGGCGCCGGTCGGCGCGCCTGCGCAGACCCCTCGCATCGATCGCATCGAGGTCGTCGAATACGGAATCTACCGGACCGAAACGACCAAGCGGACCGAGACGCCGGGCACGGCCGGCGGATACGTCCGGACCCTGACCAATATCCGGAACAGCGAAGTGACCAGGACCGTTCCGGCGCGGCCGGGGGTGAGGTTCGGGTTCCGCTACAACGTCGTCGGCGCGCCGGACGGGACCCAAGTGCCGGTTACCATCGTCGACAAATTCCCCAAGCAGGGACTGCGCAAGCCGGGTTCGGCCGAGGCCTTCTATCGGGAAGAATATGTCGCCACGAAAACCATCGGCAGGGAAAGCTACACCGATTACGGCTTCGACCACGATTGGGAGCTCGTTCCCGGCACCTGGACCATCGAGCTCTGGTACCAGGGCCGCAAATTGACGGAGCAAAGCTTCACCGTGATCAAGCCGTGAACAGTGCGTCGGCGCGCCGGCATTGACGCGCACCCCGGCAAGGCGGAAATTGTGCCCGGGGACAGCGCAGAAGGAGAGCGGCAATGCGGCTAGAATCGTATCCGGTCGAGGGCAGCGACATCAGCGCGGCGCGATGGCAGGCGCGGGTCGATCTCGCCGCGGCGCACCGGCTCGCGGTGATGCACGAGCTCAACGAGGGGATCTTCAATCATTTGACGTTCCGGGTTCCCGGCGGCGAAAGCTATTACCAGATCCCGTTCGGTCTGCACTGGTCCGAGGTGACGGCGAGCTGTTTCATGGAAGTGGGCTACGACGGCAAGCTGCGCGCCGGCCGGGGCGAGATCGAGCAATCCTGCTATTGCATCCACGCGCCGATGCACCGGCTATTGCCGCAGGCCGCGGCGGTGTTCCATACCCACATGCCGTTCGCGAGCGCGCTGACCCGGCTCGAGGACCCGCAGATCCTGCCGATCGGCCAGACCGAGCTCGGAACTGCGGTCCACACCGCCTATGACGATTGCTACGACGGCCCGGCGTTCGATCCGGCCGAGGGCGAGCGGCTCGCCGAGGCGATCGGCGACAAGACGGTGCTGATGATGGCGAACCACGGCGTGGCGACGGTCGGCAAGACCATCGCCGAGGCGTACGACCGGCTCTATTACCTCGAGCGCGCGGCGCAGGTGCAGCTCTATGCGATGTGGACCGGACGTCCGCTCAAGCGCATGTCGCCGAAGGCGATCGACGCCGCGGTCGCGGAATTCCGCGACCAGCACGGCTACGGCGGCAAGCCGCCGGCGCTGTGGCACTTCGAGGCGCTCAAGCGCATCCTCGATCGCAAGGAGCCCGATTACCAGCACTGATGGGAGTAGCCCGGATGAAGCGCCGCAAGGCGGCGCGTAATCTGTGGCCGAAGGCCGCCGTCCCCGCGAAAGCGGGGACCTCGATCGACAAACTCCGGCTTTCCCGGATTGCGCGGCGCTTCGCCCCGCTCCATCCGGGCTACGGCGATCCCACCAGCGCCAACGCCTCATCTCCGTAAGTGTGCCGCGCCTCGGCCCGCAGCGGCTTCACCGCCGCGACGAAAGCCTCGTGCGCGTCCGGCGTAAGCTCGAGAATTTCGCAGCCCCGATCCTGCATGGCCGTTCTGGCCTGCCGTTCTTCCGCGACCGCAAGTTCTCTCTGGAAGGCGACCGCATCGATTGCCGCGTTGCGGATCGCCTGCCTCAACTCGTCCGGCCAGGCATCGAATGTCCCGGCATGGATGAAGATCGGTCTCGATACGTAGAAATGCCCGGTCAAGGAATGAAACCGATGATGCCGGTGAACGCCGTAGGTCACGGTGTTCGCCAGCGGATTTTCCTGCGCGTCGATCCTACCCGCCGCGATCGCCTGCAGCGCCTCGGTCAAATCGAGGCGCAGGGGCGCGGCCCCGAGCAGTTCGAACGTCCGCGCGTGAACGCTGCTCGGCAGCACGCGGATCGTCATGCCGGCGAGATCCGACGGCATGCGCACGGGGCGCAAGCGGTTCGACACGTGCCGAAACCCGTTCTCGAAATAGCCGAGAATGCGGTAGCCGATGCTTTGCTCGATCGCGCGCGTCAGAGAGGCCCCGAGCCTGCCGTCGATCGCCGCCCGCGCCTGTTGCGTGGTCGCAAACAGGAACGGCAGGTCGACGAGGCCGAGCTCGGGAATGCGGTCCGCCAAATAGCTGCTGGACTGATAGCCGAGCGTCAGGATTTCGTGCTCGACCAGCCACAAAATGTCCTCGGCGCGGTAGCCGAAGTCCAGGATATTCCAGACGTAGCGGATCTTGACCTTGTCGCCGAGCTCGGCTTCGAGCCGATCGCCGATCCGCTTCAGCGCCCGGCTGAACGAGGTGGTCGCGGGGCCGTACCCTCCCATCCGAATGTGAATGGGGTAGCTCACCGCAATCGTCTCATCGCAAAACCATCGGCGTAGCCGGAGGGAGCGTCAGCGAATCCGGGGTTGGCCATCGGCGGTATGAGACCCCGCACGAAGCCTAACCCGGATTTCGCTCGCGCTCCATCCCGAGTGCCACGACATCCTTCGCCTGCACGAACTGCGGTGCAATACGAAGTCCGACCAACCGGGATTCGTGATCGAGGTTGCTGGTGCACAGCCGCAATCAGGACTCACGCGAGTCACATTGTGGCCCGGTCGGACTTCGACGATGGCGAATCGACAGTCAGGGGGCAGCCTGAGGAACCGGGATCGTTGATGTCCTGAAAGGCGCCATAGGCAGTCCCATGACAACCGATGCATCCGAAGCCGGTCCGGTGCGTCCGGCGTTCAAAGCGGCGATGCCGGCCCGCCCGCTCCCGCGCGGCGAAACCCAGGCAGATCGCCGGAGCGACGCAATCGAGTCTCAGGCATCGGTGTATTACGGGACGATCGAGTACCGCAGACTTCTGCTGAACGTTTTCAGTACGCCTGCGGGCTGGCGGGCCTATCCGTTCCGGGAACTCCATGCAACATTGGATCGGACCATGGATGCCGCCATCGAAACGGCGAAACGCTGGGCGGATGAGACCGAGCTCCGGCATCCGACGTATCGCTAGACCGTCTCTCGCCACAGGATCCGAAGAGAACGGCCGTGTCGGCCGATCTTGCGGGTCAATGTGCCCCGAGAGCTTCGCGGGCGTCTACGTAGCTTTCCATTGCTTTCGCCGACTGCGCGAGGACCGACCATGTCTCGGCCATGCCGAGCACAAGGATTTGTGGTGGGAATCGCCGGCGTCCTGCGCCAGGCGCAGGCACTCCAGGGCGCGGCTGCGAAAGGTCTCGGGACTCATACGCATTGCCTCCGGACCGGGAAAGGATCGCCGCGCGTTGCGGCAGAATTCCGCCGCGATTTCGGCAAGCCTCGGGTTTTCCGCAACGCTCGGCCGCGTCGCGGCTGAGCGGCTATCCGCGGCCCTGCCCTGAATAATTCAAGACATTCCGGCCGATGATCGTGAGGTGCCAGGCTCTCATGCCCGGAGACACATCGAGGCATCTCCATTCGGCCCAGCCGCGTACCTGACAGGCGCGCTTGGTCGACTTCCGCACCGCCGCGGTCTGCGCGTTGTCCCGGGGCCCGAGGTCCCGCAACGCTTCCAGAAACCTGCGCTGATCCTTCGACGGGCGTTCACCCGGCATCCGCCGTTTTGCGTAACCCACCATCCCCCGCCCCTCCCGCTTCCCGAGATATCGGCCCCGCGGACGCGCAAGGAGCTGCACAGATCAAGCGAATACCGGCCTTGCGCCCGTCCGGCATCGGATCCTTCGCGCGGCTAGCGAATCCTCTTGATCACCGGCACCATGCGCGGGTCGTATTCGAACTCGGCGACGGATTCCTTCGCATCCCGCGCTCGCGCGCGAATACAAAATCGCTGCGCTCTTCGCAGAACAGTCTCGCGACAGTCGATCTCGCCGATTTTGTTGCCGAACCCGAACAACTCGATCCATTCCATCGTGCCGGGTTGAATATCGGTCTCCGGCAGCAGCGTCGTGTCAGCGCGACGACGCGATATCCAGAAGGCAGAGCGAACGAATTCCCCGCCCTCCGCTACCACGGAGACGTCATGAAGCGTTCTGTTGTTAGAATTGTTCCGGATCGCGACGGCATGGTATTCCCCGCCGTCGACTCCCGTCGGTCCAATGTCGATTTTCCTGCGAACAAACCTCGGGTCGGAATTGTCGTACGCGATTTCGAGAGCCGGGACTTTCCACCGGCGAACGACCGCAGGCCACGGGTATTTGGCGAGCAGGAACGGACAAGCGAATATGATCAAAATCCATCCGAGGTTCGGATGCGCCGATATCCAGCGTTCCGCGATGTCCTGAAACTGCGCGAGGCGGTCCAGCCACTCTGCGAGCGAGGCCGATTGCAGGTGCACCAGCGCCAGGATAGCCGCTATCCCGCCCAGGACCCACTTGCCTAGGGCCCATGCCAGCCCCGCAAGAAAAATGAGCGCGATCGAGATCGACTGCAGCGTACGCATTGCTCGGAAAGCCCCGCCGGGCCCCCGCCCGGCGGGTCCTCTCGTATTCCACATCAGATCAGAAAGCCCAACGCGAGCACCACGATCAAGCCGACGCTCGCGAACAACATCACCACTTCGCTCAGGTCCAGAGAGACGAGTGGATTGTATACCCCCATGGTCCACCTCTGACAGGACTACCCCCTGCGAATCGTATTTTTGTTAGCTCATTCGCCGGAAATATGACCCGGCGTAGACCTGATTGAGGCACGCCCCCGGCGCGATCGAGCCGGCCGAAGGGATCGTCGCCAAGCTGCGCCAGGCGGAATCCTTCATGGCGCAAGGCCATACCGGGATCGAAAGTGGCCCAGGCGTCGGGCCTGATGGAAGCGCTTTACCGGGATCGGCAGTCTCAGCGAGCGGCCCAGCCGGCCACGGGAACGGCACGTCTCGAGGAGCTTCAAGACGGAGAATGCCCGGCTTCGAAAGACGGTCGCACACCTGGTTCTCGACAAGGGCATTCTCCAGGAGCTGGCCAAGGGAAAATAGTAACTCCGATCGCGGCACACCCGGATCCAAGCGAGATCCGAACGCCTGTCCGCGCAACGACAAACAGACCGAAACTAAAGACATCGAACCCGGTGGATCCACTGGGCATTTTTCAGGATCATCACAGCCTTGCCACAAACATCGGCAACCATTCCCAGGCTGGGGCGACGTGTCAGCCCTCCCGGCAGGGACGGTCCCGGTTGTCAGGTTCCCTCCAGGCGATCGGGGCCGTTCCGCGCAGGCTTGAAGCTGACGGGGCGACAACCGAACGCGGTCGCCGCGGTTCGATCGGCTCAACCGGATCGTGACTCGGTACGGCCTCATTCCAGACCGAATCAAAACAACGAGATGCGATCAAGCGAAGGACGGAGGATCCGCGCCGTCCTGACATGCCATCAGGGGAGCAAGCGAATGCCACATCCCGCTCGATCGTTTCTCCAGACTTGGTTCTGCGGTCTTCTCGCTGCCGCGATGGCGCTGTTCACGATTTGCGGCGGTGTCGCTCACGCCAGTGAGCCGTGCGCCACGGACCCGAATTTCACAGCGGCCCAAGGCGGCGGCCATTGGTACTACCGGATCGACCGCGTCAGCCAGCGCAAGTGCTGGTTCCTGGGGCGACCGGGAATGAAGGTCGGGCGGCCCGCGGCTGCGAAGGCGCAATCCGCTTCAAGGCCGCCGCAGTCGACCGCGGATACGCCGAAAGCGCAGGAAGTCACGAGCAACAGCCGGCGCTGGCTCGATGAACCGATCGCGGTCGCACGGAATCCCGCTATCGTGCAGGCAGTCGACGTTGCCACGGAGTCGATGCGCGAGGCCGAACCAGATGCGCAGCTGGAAACCAGCTTCAGGGGTGAGGCTCCATCGGTATGGCCGGTGCTCGCCGCATCCGAACCCCAAGCTGCCCCGTTAGCCACGAAGCTTCCGGTCGAACCCGGGCACTTGATTGCGCTTCTGGCGGCGGCGCTCGGACTCGCCGTTGTCGCAGGTCGAATGATCTTCAATCACTCCGTGGTCTTCTCAGCCTGACTTTAGCGGGGAGTTCGACAAGGGTTGATACACTCGGCTTGACAGAACAAAGACAAACGCGTCGGCGAGATGTCGCCCGGCCTGGCGGACGAGCGAACCCCGGCTGGAAGATGGTGCAGACAGGGGCTCTCCCGCCGGGCCACGGATAAACGCCGCCAGGCGATAGGGCGACGCTACCGGCAGGAATCGCAAGGAGCGTATGACCTGGGTCACGTTGGCGGCTCGTCGGCGGCGCGTTGCGCTCGATTCTTACGCTAGAAGTTCCGTGGACCTTTCCGCCCGGGCGCAAAATCCGTTACAGTTGCGGCCCTCGACGGCCGTCTGCGCGACGGCCGTGCGGGCCCGGAAACGGCGGTCTCGCGGGCAAAGCTTCCTACGATCTCCGCTCGAGGTCATTGCCATGGTCGCGATTGCGCGCCGCGCCGTCTTGCTTCTATGGATTCTCATGGGACTCGCCTCGCCGCTTGGCGCGGAGCAGCCGCTCACGGTGTTCGCGGCGGCCAGTCTGAAGACTGCGCTCGATCAGGCCGACGAGGCCTTCACCGCCGAAACCGCCATCCCGGTGCGCGCCAGCTATGCGGCGTCCTCGGCGCTCGCCAAGCAGATCGCGCAGGGCGCGCCGGCGGACGTATATGCGTCGGCCGATGTCGACTGGATGGACGATCTGGATTCGCGCAAGCTCGTTCTCGCCGGCACGCGCGTCGATCTTCTGGGCAATCGTCTGGTGGTCATCGCCGCAAACGACAGTCCGGTTTCGACGCTCGCGCTCGACCCGCCCTCCTTCACGTCGGCGCTCGGCGGCCGTCGTCTGGCACTCGCCGAGGTAACCTCGGTTCCGGCCGGCCGTTACGCCAAGGCCGCGCTGCAAAACCTGGGAATTTGGGAAAAACTGCGGCCGCATCTTGCCATGGCCGAGAACGTGCGCGCGGCGCTCCGATTCGTATCGCGCGGAGAAGCGCCGCTCGGGATCGTCTATGCCACCGATGCCGCGGCCGATCCCGAGGTGAAGATCGTGGCGACGTTCCCGGCCGATTCGCACCCCCCGATCGTCTATCCGTTCGCCGCGACCGCGGACGGCAACGCGGAGCGCGCACGGAAATACCTGGAATTCCTGCAGGGCCCGTCGGCGCGCGCCGTCTTCGAGAAGCAGGGATTCACCGTTCTTCCCGGCGGGGGCTGAGGTCTCACGTCGGGTCGCCCGCGGGCGACGGCGCGGCGATGCATGACCGCGACCGCGGCTTCGCATTGCCACCCCCTCCGGCCGGGCGGTAAGCTCGGCGCGAGAATGTCGGCACCGCGGTCGTGCACGGCCCGGTCGGCGGCGCGCGCTCCACCGCGCCGGAACGGAGGACACCATGAAAAGGTTCGTTCCCTTGCGGCTGCCGCTTGCCGCCGCAGGCGCGATGCTCGGCGGTGCGGGCCTGCTCGCGTCATTTGTCGCCCTCGGCGAGCGCATTCCCGAAGACCCAAGCCCGGCATCCGCCAGCACGGCGCCGACGGCGCAGCCGCAGATCGAATCCGCTTCCGGTTTCTGCCACGCGTCCTCAACCGCGGCTGCCGGGATGAACTGCAGGCGGAAATGCAGGCCGCGACATCGGCCCCGGCGTTCGCCGATACGGATCCGCCCCTGTGGGACGGACTGGGCGCGGTGAGCTACAAGATCACGACCTCGAACCCGGCGGCGCAGACCTATTTCGACCAGGGCCTGCGCCTGACCTACGCGTTCAATCACGGCGAGGCGCAGCGTGCCTTTCGCAAGGCGCAGAAGCTCGACCCGGCGTGCGCCATGTGCTTCTGGGGCGAGGCGCTCGTGCTCGGCCCCAACATCAATCTGCCGATGCAAGACGAGGCCGTGGCGCCCGCCTTTGCCGCGGCACAAAAGGCGCGGGCGCTCGCCGCCAAGGCAAGCCCGCGCGAGCAGGCGCTGATTGCGGCGGTCGCGGCGCGCTACGCGGAGGACCCAAAGGCGGACCGCAAGCCGCTGGATGCCGCGTATGCCGGGGCCATGGGCCAAGTCGCCGCGGAATTCCCGGAGGACAACGAAATCGCGGTTCTCTACGCCGAGTCCGTCATGGATCTCAGCCCATGGAACTACTGGCAGCCCGGCGGGCGCGAGCCGAACCCGCAAAGCGTCGCCATCGTGCCCACGTTGGAGCGCGTGCTCGCCAAGGATCCGAACCATCCCGGCGCGATTCACTACTACATTCACGCCGTGGAGGCGTCGGACCGGCCGGAACGCGCCGAGCCCCATGCCGACCGGCTGCGCGGCGCCCTCCCCGGCGCAGGCCACCTCGTGCACATGCCGAGCCACATCTACTATCGGGTCGGCCGGTATCTCGACGCGCTTTCGGACAACAAGACCGCGGTGGCGGTCGATGAAAGATATCTGGCGGCGACCGCCGCGCCGATGGCCGTCTATCGACTGGGCTATTATCCGCACAACGTCCATTTCGTCATTGCCTCGGCGCAAATGGCGGGCGACGGCCCGGTCGTGATCGCCGCGGCAGAGAAGCTGCGCGGCCTCATCCCGGACGAGATCGCGCGCGGCATCGCCATGACGCAGCCGGTGAAGGCCGCGCCGTATTTCGCCCACGCCCAATTCAGCCCGCCCGATACGATCCTGGCGCTGCCCGATCCCGGCGATGCCATCCCTTACGTGAAGGCGATGTGGCATTACGCGCGCGGCATTGCGGATGCAGCCAGCGGGGATTTCGCCGCGGCCGACGCCGAGGCGAACGCGATCGAGGCACTCGAGCGCACGGCGGATTTCGCCTTGCTCAAGACGGCGGGCGTTCCCGCTCAAGACGTGCTGAAGCTCGCGCGAGCCTTGGTGCAGGGCCGCGTGGCCCAGGCGCGCGGCGATACCAAAACGGCAATCGCGCGATTTGAAGAGGCGGCGGCGCTCCAGGACGGCTGGTGCAGGCGGGCCGACTCGATGAGGCGGAGGATCAGTTCCGGCGCGCTCTCAAACGCGCGCCGAACAACGGATGGTCCTATTATGGGCTCTCCGAGCTTTACCGGGCACGCGGCGACGCCGACGCAGCCCGCAAGGCGGAAGCGGAGCTCGCGAAGACCTGGATCGGCGACCGCGCATTGCTGCAATTGCCCAAGCTGTAGCCCGGATGGAGCGAAGCAACCGTGCGGGCTCAACCGAGGTTCGACGACGCGCCCGTTGGGCTTGACTCAGGCTCCCGCGACGGGGGCCGCTTGCACGCGGGAACCATTCCTCCGTATTGTTGATCTTCGAGCCCCCCGAAGAAACATCCGGAGAATGACGTCATGTCGCAAATCCGAATCGCGCTCATATCGGTAGCGATCGCGGGTACCGTAGCCGCCGGAATGGCCCTGGCGCCGACCGCGTCCATCGCACAACCGACCGGTCAGTCGATGAAAGACAAGGCGAGATCCACCACGGAAGACGCCTCGAAATGGACCCAGAAGCAATGGGACGCGGCCAAGGCGAAATGGGCGAAGCAGAAGGACAAGTGGAACAGCTGCAACAAGCAGGCGGCCGACAAGAAACTCAGCGGCCGCGACAGCTGGTCCTTCATCTATACGTGCATGACGAGCTGAGGTGCGCTCGCGCCGAGCCAAAGCCGCCGGGCGAACGCCCGGCGGCTTTCGTTCAGTCGACAAAAACCGTAAATCACGATCCGCGGCTAGTAGATGCGCGACATCAGCTCTTCGCGCGAGAACGGGCGAATTATCGCACGCCTCTTGCCGTAGAATCCGCCGCGGCCGTCGTACTCGAATCCAGTCCAGCGGTGCCGACGAGGCACGGCCAGCCGATCCGAGGGTCCCTCGCCGGCGTAGAGCCGCCGCATGCGCGGCTCGGATGGCGCAACAGGTGGTGCGGGTAGCCCGGGTGGCCCAACGCTGGGCTCCGAATTGTTTCCGACAGCAGCCGCCGCATCCTGCGGAGCGCCGGCGCTCGGCGCCGTGTCGCTCGTGGACCTCGTGTCGAAATTGGGCAGCCTTGCAAGATTGTCGGTGGTGATCAGCCGCCCCGGCGGCGTCGCTTCGCGTGCATCGGCAAGGCAGCGCCGGTCGAGGTAGGGCCACGTCTGCCGCGCGCAGGACGCATTCGCGGACGCGTCCGCGCGCGTAGCGACAGTCGGGGGCTGGTCGGGAACGGCCGGCGCCGGCATCCGGGCAACCGCGAGCACCGCAAATGTGCCGCCGAGGATCGCGACAACGCCGGCGGCCATGGGGCGCGGATGCACTGCCCGCAACGGGCGCACAAACGGGCGGACAATGGACGGCAGATCGAGCGAACGAAGTCGAGCACGCCAAGCCTGGAAATCGACCCGCACACGCCTTGTCCGCGGCAAGTCCATCCGCAGGCTGCGCGGCTCGAAAGGCCGTATCCGCAGTGGCCGAAAATCCAACAGACGAATGGTGGAAGGCATGTTTCAGCCTCCTTCGCAACTCCTTCCAGATACAGGCGGATGAGAACGCGACGAACCGCCGGATGGTTCCGGCTGCATCCCTGGTCGTCGCTGCCGCCCTGCCATGAGGTTCTGCACCCAACCACGCTGCGCGCGGGGGCGCCCACGCGCCCCTTGAGCGTGGCGATGGCGCTCATGGCGCGCGTGGGCGCAGGCTTCCGCAAGCGTCCGCCGATCCGGGCGGGATATCCGGCGCGCCTGTACGGCTTCGCAGGACCGCGGGCTTGAAGCGAAGGCGGTGATTGTCCGGTGCGGCGCCGGAAATTGGAGGAGGAGGCGGGCAACCACCGCGCACTTGGGCGCAGCGGTAGGATGTGGGACAACATGCGGGTGGGGAGGGAAATTCCATGACCTGGTATCGCAGCATTTCGGGGGTGGAGCGCAGGACGTTCTGGGCGTGCTTCGGCGGCTGGTCGCTCGATGCGCTCGATCTGCAAATGTTCAGTCTGGTCATCCCGGCGATCATCGCGACCTGGCATTTGAGCAAGACCGAGGCCGGCTTGATCGGGAGCGTCACGCTCGTTGCGGCTTCGCTCGGCGGCTGGCTCGGCGGCGCGCTGGCCGACCGCATCGGCCGCGTCAAGGCGCTGCAAATCACCATTCTGTGCTTCGCCTTGGCGACCTTTGTTTGCGCCTTCACCCAATCCTTCGAGCAGCTCCTGATGGCGAAGGCCCTGCAGGGCCTAGGCTTTGGCGCCGAGTGGGCGGCCGGCGCCGTGCTGATGGGCGAGATGATCCGGCCCGCGCATCGCGGCAAGGCGCTTGGCGCGGTGCAGAGCGGTTGGGCGGTAGGATGGGGCGCTGCGGTGCTGCTTTACACTGCGGTATTCTCGCTGGCTCCGCAGGAGCTCGCCTGGCGCATCCTGTTCGCGATCGGATTGCTCCCGGCACTGCTGATCTTCTACGTGCGCCGCGCGGTTCCCGAGCCGCAGCGGCCGGCGGCCG
>WNFX01001240.1_pt1 | contig 26323 bp, 18 predicted proteins | sample 5400111 | NCBI WGS metagenome assembly WNFX01 (sample SAMN13153363, study PRJNA577476) | soil metagenome | isolation source: 40 cm soil or saprolite under grassland replicate 1 | place: USA:California | collected 2016-06-15
GTTCATGGTATCCCGTTTGTGGCCTTCCAATCCCAATTATTGGGATCGTTATGTCTGCTCTGGGACGACGCTCTGTCTCATACCGCACCATGGCTACTGTCGGGCTTGTACTTTCTATCATTGCATTAGTGATTGGCTTCATTATCACTTCTATTGTTATATTCGCAGCTGCATTCCATCGCTCTTCTTGACCCTTCTTTGAGGTAGTGTGGTACAATGCTGCTCCTCTAAGTCAGGCAGTAATTCGACGGCCCGAATAACTCTACTCTTCCTCGTCGCCAGGCTGCTGTAAGGGCCTCATTACCTCTGGGGTCTTTCCCTTAGTTGGATGAATCCAGGCTTTAATTCTCAAATATAAGACCATGAGGCCGCCAAACCATAAGCCGCCATAGAGGTAGCCGGCCATCACGTCGCTTGGCCAGTGAGCGCCAAGGTAGACACGCGATGGGCCGATGCAAAGAATCAATGCGGTACAGATGGCGATCAGTATGTTTCTTAGTCTTCCCGGACGCCAGTTTGTTGCCATACAAATGGCCGCCGTCAGGTAGTTGGCCGAACCAACAATGCCCTGTGTGACAGGTGAATCTGAATTGGACAAATCGTGGGCAATATCTTGCCATGAGTGTCCTGAAAGTATATCGGGTGAATAGTTTGCCCCCTGCATCACGTATTGATTACCAATATCAATAAATGGAATGCTACCTGCACTGGAGAGGTAAGGAGGACCATCGTACTTACTGATGAGGTTTTGCTGCTCAGCAGTCGGCGTTTGCAGAGTAGTATAGCCCCCAGAACCATCTGGCTGGTTAGTAGTTTCTTCAATAGCGACAAAATCAATATATTGACTGGTGTAGGTACTCTGGTAAAAAGTAAAGGTTGGCGTATTGGGATACACATCGGTCGCCGAAGACGTTGTCTGGTTGAGTTTGCTAAAAGTGCCAAAGCGGCTCAGCGCTACCACAACAGACCAGCGCTCAGCGGCACAAAATGGGCAATATTCTGCGCCCATATAGAAGAATTCTGGCTTACTCCGTGGTCCAAGCAGAGGCGGCGGTGATCCTCCCTTTAGAGATACCAATATCTTTTGTTGCCCACCGGTTCCAACAGTGGCCAATACCGTAGGGCTCACATGCGTTACTGCATTTAACACAGAAGCACTGGTCGGCGTCGATCCCGTATTTCCACCACCTGTACCAGTACCTGTCGATTGGTGTGACAGGTAGATAAAAACGCCAATGACAGCCGCAATTACCAGCAGTGTTCCGACTATCAGTCCCCATGGCCTTTGTTTCTGTTTGCTTCTACCACGTCCACTACCACTTGGCTGTAATTGACGATTCTGGCTGCTGGATATTCGCTGCTGGCGCTGCTTTTTCACTTCTTCACGCCGTTGAGAGGCAGACGATGATCTTTGTTTTGCTTTTGCCACGAGCTACACCTTCTCTTATTTCAAATCTTTTGCCCTATTGTACCATACTACCTCAAAGAAGGGTCAGGAAGAGCGATGGAATGCAGCTGCGAATATAACAATAGAAGTGATAATGAAGCCAATCACTAATGCAATGATAGAAAGTACAAGCCCGACAGTAGCCATGGTACGGTATGAGACAGAGCGTCGTCCCAGAGCAGACATAACGATCCCAATAATTGGGATTGGAAGGCCACAAACGGGATACCATGAACTAACAATGGCTATTATCCCGAGCACCAGACCAGCAATTGCAAAGCCCATACTCTTATCCGGTGCCCTGACAGGTACTCCATAAGGAAGGGGCGCTGCATAGGTGGGAGGCACGAACGCTTGCAGCGAATACGGTGGTGGTGGTTGGGAATACGATTCCTGTGAGTACGAGGGCTGTTCTGGATAAGGAGGCTGGTATTGCGTAGGGGGTACGGAAGCATTGCCTTGCCCATATTGCCCGTAGCCAGGTTGTTGATTGTTCTCCCATTCGGGACCAGGAGGATAATAAGGAGGTTGATTACTCATAAATTTTTCCCTTCCTTAACAAAAGGCGTATGTAATGAAACGCAAATACATCATACTTTATTTGGAAGCGTTTATCAATCGCTAATCCATGGGTGAGGATAAGTCTGGTCCCCAGCGGGACAATCTCTTTCTATGCAGAACATCCACAAAAATGGCTGTACCCATATATACTATGTACATTGTTTTGCCCACATCTGACTGTTACACTCAGTTTAGATACCTCATGTATTCCGGTATTACACACTTTTCTGCTATCTCTATTTACTGAGATAAACTAACCTTATCGTTGCGTATTACTCGTAGCGGATAAGCATATATACTGACTAAGTCACTTTACTGCACTACACACTTGTCTATGTAGTGCCTTATTTTTCATTGTCCCAATTCATTCAGGCATATGGAGGTATCTTCTTATGAACAGCCAGGAACTAGAGCTATTTGGCAAACTACTTGCCCCTCACACCCGTCGAGATTTCATCAAGCGCGCCAGTGCACTTGGGCTTTCCGCAACTGCCCTCTCTGCCTTCTTAGAGGCATGCGGCAGCAGTAGCACTGGAGGAGGAGGTTCGACTCCAACCGCCAATTTGGCAGGTCCTATTGATATGCAGACGTTGATGACGAATGCAAAGAAAGAGGGTCAACTTCAGGCCATTGGTATCCCGCCTAATTGGGCCGACTATGCAGACATCCTGTCTGGCTATGCCAAAAACTACAGCGTTCCCGTTTCCTACAAGGTAGAAGCTGACTATTCCTCCGCTCAGGAACTCCTTGTATTCAAGAACTCAAAAACGCATCCGCATGGCGACATCGGAGATGTAGGCTTCAAATTTGGTCCCCAGGCTGTTCAGCAGGGGCTGGTGACACCTTATAAACATGCTCATTGGGACGATATTGACGCGAACCTCAAAGACCCCAATGGCAACTGGTGTACCGAATATTGGGGAGCTATGGCCTTCGCTATCAACACCGATATTGTGAAAAACCCGCCGACCTCTTTCAAGGATCTGCTCAACAACGACTACAAGAATATGGTTGGCATTGATGGCGACCCACGCCAGGCCAGTGACGCCTTTTTCGCAGTCTACTCAGCTGCACTGGCAAACGGTGGCAGTTTGAGTAACATTCAGCCCGGCATTGACTTCTTTGCCAAGTTGAAGCAGAAAGGGAATTTCACAGTGGCTCGAGCAAGCGAGGCCAACATCGCTAAGGGTGAAGTAGCTATCGCTATCAAGTGGGATTATCTGGGTTTGGGCCACCGTGACGATTTAAAAGGCAATCCGCATCTCAAAGTTGTTATTCCTTCTGAAGGCTCGATTGCCGGCCCATACGTCTCCATTGTGAATAAGACAGCTCCACACCCGTATGCAGCGCGCTTATGGATGGAATATATCTTCTCTGACGAGGGGCAACTGTTCTACTTGAAAGGGTATGCACATCCGGCACGATACCAGAAATTGGTGGCTGCTGGCAAAGTCCCTGCCGATCTTGCAGCTAAACTGCCTCCACCAGAGCAGTACACCAAGGTCAAGTTCGTCACTGATCTCAGCCAACAGGATGCTGCGACAACAGTTGTTAACCAAAACTGGGGGCCACAAGTACTGGGATCGTAGAACATTCCCCAGTACAAGCATGAGCACAGGGAACGATTGCATGTGCTACTATATAGTTGATATTTGGCGCAACAAATCGTGTCCCTGTTACCTTTCAATACGTGAGGAGGTGGCTCGATGCAACCACAGATGGCGAGAGGAATAGCAGATACTGCTAGTAAACCGTCCGAGGCTCCAAGCAGGATCCGGCGACAGAGCGATAGAGGTTGGAGCTACACCCTTAGAAGCTGGCTGGGGCTCATACCCTTTTTACTGTTCTGCCTGCTTTTTGAAATCTTGCCTGCTATCATCATCATCCAGGGCAGCTTGACCGATAATACAACGGGGTCGTTCACACTGGACAACTACCGGCATATGCTCTCCCAGGCAAGCAACTTACGCGCATTCGGAAATAGTATTTCAATATCGCTCGTGACCGCTTTGCTAGGAGGCATCATTGGAGGGCTTGCAGCCTATGGCGTTTATAACTTACGCACAGGCTGGCTGCGCAATTTACTGATTGGCTTCTCAAGTATCGCTGCGAACTTCGCTGGTGTACCCCTTGCATTTGCTTTTGTCGCCACGCTTGGCGTAACAGGTTTTGTAACCGATGCTATTCAAAACTGGTTCCATGTGAGCCTTTATGATCATGGGTTCAGTATCTATCAATTCTGGGGGCTGGTCATCGTCTACGTCTATTTCCAACTACCACTCATGATCCTGGTTACACTTCCGGCTCTGAGCGCTCTTCGTCCTGAGTGGAAGGAGGCAGCAACCAACCTGGGCGCCTCGAATTTTACCTACTGGCGGCGAGTGGCGCTCCCCATCCTGATGCCCTCGCTCATCGCAGCCACAATGTTACTTTTTGCTAACTCGTTCGGAGCCTTTGCCACCGCATTTGCTCTCGCCCAGGGGAACATTGCCCTGGTGCCGATCCTGATCAATTTCGTCGTGAACGGCAACGTTACCGTCGATTTCGGCCTGGGCAACGCGCTGGCAGTAGGTATGATCGTAATCCTGCTCATTGCGGTTTCACTCTATACGGCAATGGTTCGGCGGGCTAATGTCTGGCAAGGGAGATAAGTCATATGTCTATTGGAGGAACGACTTCAGGTATTTCACAACGAGCAATAGCGGACAATTATCCTCCACGTAATTCCAGGCTCACACGCACGGGTCGGCGCAGTATCGGCATTGATAAGCTAATGCTTACGCTGGTGATCCTCTATTTGCTTATTCCTCTGGGTGCAACCTTGTGGTTTGGGCTTGATACCGGCAAGGGTATTGATTTTTCCATATATCAGCGGATTTTCGCTGACCCTGATCTCTCACAAACCATCATTACGTCGCTCGAACTGGCTTTTGGAGCAACCATTTTAGCTGTTGTGCTAGTCACACCAACAGCATACTGGGTGCAACTACGCATCCCAAGAGCGCGCCCCTTATTGGACTTTCTCTCACTGGTGCCGTTTGCCATGCCCGCCATCGTTCTGGCAGTAGGGTTACTACAAGAGTATAGCGGCTCAAGTGGACCTTTGATAAACATCCTATCTTTGGGGCTGGTTCCATTGCTGAGCAACAATCTCAATATCGTCAATACTCCTCCATTGTTGGTCTGTGCTTACGTGATCATCGCATTGCCATTCGTCTATCGCCCTATTGATAACAGTCTTCGTGCGATCAACACGACTGTTCTCACTGAGGCAGCTTACAGCCTGGGAAGCGGCTGGTGGAGAGCATTTCTGACGGTTATTCTGCCCAACATCTGGCCTGGCATCATTAGCGCAGCACTGCTGACTTTCTCTACTGTAATGGGAGAGTTCACGCTTGCAACTCTTTTCAGCATTTATACCTTCCCGATTTTCCTGAACAATGTTGGGCAGCAAGATGCTCATAGAGCAGCCTCATTAGCTATACTCAGTTTCATATTCACACTGGTGTGTGTGCTCGGTATTATCCTGCTCGTGCGAAGAAGACCTGGTGGCGCAGCAGGTCAGGTCGACATTGCAGCGGCAAAATAGTTCGGCACTAATCCGCACCGCCAAAGACGCTGGCGCGTGGGCGACCGCAAGGGATCGCCCCTACAACTCAGGCGGGGCGTAAGGAGAAGGAGTGTATTGTGGCTTTTCTCGAATTAGAGGGTATCACCAAATACTTTGGGCAACTCACCGCCGTCGATCATATCAGTTTAGCTGTTGAGCAGGGAGAATTTCTCACCCTACTTGGACCGAGCGGCTGTGGCAAAACAACCATCTTGCGCATGGTGGCAGGATTTGAAACGCCAAGCGACGGCAACATTTTGCTTGATGGTGATGATATTACTCATCGTCCCGCGAGTAAACGCCCTATGGGTATGGTCTTCCAATCCTATGCACTCTTCCCACACCTGACTGCCGAGCAAAATATTGCCTTTGGCATGTCCCTCAGGCGGCAACCCAGAGACGTTATCAAGCGACGCTGTGCAGAATTGCTTGAACTGGTCGGTTTGAGCGACAAGGGCCGAAGCTACCCACATCAACTGTCTGGCGGTCAGCAACAGCGTATTGCCCTCGCTCGTGCGCTGGCCGTGGAACCGAAAATGCTCTTGCTCGACGAGCCACTATCCGCCCTCGATGCCAAAGTCCGTGTCTCGCTGCGCAACGAAATTCGTTCCATTCAGCAGCGCCTCAAGATGACAGCCATTTACGTTACGCACGACCAGGAAGAGGCCCTGGCGATCTCCGACCGTATTGCGGTGATGGCAAAGGGCAAAATCGAACAACTCGACCAGCCAGAAGAGATTTACAGCAATCCCCGCACCGTCTTCGCAGCAACCTTTGTCGGCACCAGTAACAACTTCAAAGGCGTGCTAGAATCAGCCGCAGACGGTCTCTGCCGGGTTGAAAACCAGACGCTGCATGTCCCACCTGTGCAGAACTTGCACAACGGTGACCACGTGTTGATCCTGGTACGTCCTGAAGAGGTAAATGTTCACAGCCGCGACGAGACCGCAGACTATAGTTCCAATGGTGCTGGCAATCACATTGCCGGTACCATTGAGTTACGCACTTTCCTGGGACCATTCACGCGCTTCCATGTACGGGTGAATGAGGGAACGACATTGACCGCTGATGTTCCCAGCCAGCAGGCCCGCGATTTCTATGTGGCGCAGCCAGTGGTGCTCTCGTTCCCGCCCAATGCCTGCCTGGTACTACCACTTGATGTAGAGGCGACGGAGTTGGAAAGGTTGGCAGAGGAGGAGAAGGTGTAAATAGAAAATAAACAGGCACCTTCCAGGGCAAGCCGCAAGCTTGCCCTGGAAGGTGCCTGTTTATTTTTACCGTAACTTGATACCAAGAGGCGGGTAAGGTCCGTCATGGTATTCGTCATGCAGGTAGATTCCCCCAACGTTGTCGCGGGTGTAATTCTGCCCTGTTAAGTGAGAGAGCGCCGCCAGTAGGGCGTCAGCATAGACTCCATGTATCACCCCCCCTTGTTCCATGGTGTATGCTCTACTAATTTCAACGCCAGCCTGGGCCGCTACTGCACCCAAAGCAATTTTGTGTTTTCTTAGCAGTTCTTTGAAGGTCGGCTTCTCACTGATCATATCTATCATCCCCTTTCTCACCAGATTCAGCACTTATTCCCATTATACTTATTACTCTCAAATTAATCAATAGAACCATATACTTTTTTGCTCCCTAAATTGTTAGTTCTTTCTGCCGAACTCCTAAAGTAGACTTGGCCGTACGGAGGGACAGATGAACGACGAATACTATACAGCCAAAGAAGCTATGAAGGTGTTAAGGGAGTCCAAATCTACCTTTTATCGCGAAGTCGAGGCTGGTATCATTCCTTCTGTGGGTGGAAAGAGAAATCGGAAGTTTCCGAAAGAAGCAATCCATTTACATTTAATGCGGGAACGCAAGAAAAAGCGGGGGACTATTCGGCTCACCTTTACCCCTTCAACCAATTCAGACCTATGGACAGCCATAGAGCACGAGCAGAAAACAAACGGGGAGAGTATTACTTACCGGCGCGCGCTGGAATGGAGAGATATCAACCCCGATATCTCTATGAGCGTGAAAGATGGAATAAAGTTGGTAGGCATGGTTACTTTGCTGCCCCTGGATGAGAACACCTGCAAGGCCCTCGTCGAGGGTAAAATGACAGTGAAGCAGATACCGGATCGAGCGATCAGAAAATGGGGGGACAGGCGGCTTTCGGTCTATCTTGTAGGGATAACCCTCATTTTATCAAGGAACAAAGCGGTAGATGTGGAGCGTGGTAGATTTCTTCTCAGAAACGCGATTAGATGGGCCGTAGCCTTAACTCATCGCTACGATATCGCCAGCTTTTATGCACTTGCCAGGACGCCTTTAGATCAGACTATTCTAGAGAAACTTGGCTTCCGAGAAGTAGTGAAGGGTAAGAGGAAAGGTTACAAGCTAGATAATTTCAATAATCCTACGAGACTAGCATCTTTGCCTGCTTTATGAACCGTTAGTCGGCCGTCCGGTATACCCCAACCGCCTGGCTTTTTCATAGGCCTGATGGGCCTCTTTTAACCGCCCAAGTTGCTTCAGCGTCCTGCTCTTGCAGTTGTAAAAAACCGCATTGTTTGGCTGCAGTTGAATGGCCTGCTCATAGGCGGCCAGGGCTTCCTCGTAGTGCTGATACTCGTAGAGAACAGTGGCCTTATCGTTATAAGCCTCGACAAGGTGGGGTTTCAGTTGAATGGCTCGCTCGTAGGAGGCTACAGCCTCATGGGGATGCTTGAGATCGTAGAGGACATGGCCTTTGCCATGGTAAGCAGAGGCATAGTGGGGATTGAGCACCAGAGCCAGTTGAAAGGCTTCTAAAGCTTCCCCATAACGTTTCAACTGCCAAAGTGCCCATCCCTTGCCATCGTAGGCATAGGCAAGTTTGGGGTCAAGCTGGATAGCTTGCTCATACGCCACCAGGGCCTCCTTGTAACGATCGAGATCGTACAGAGTATTGCCCTCTCCATTGTAGGTAGAGGCACAAGAGGGGTCCAGGCGTATGGCTTGCTCATAGGCAATGAGGGCTTCCTCAAAACGTTTGAGTTGCCAGAGCGTCCAACTCTTGCCATTATAGGCCGTGACGTAGCTGGGATCAAGCTGAATTGCCCGCTCGTAAGCTAAGAGAGCCTCGTGGTAGCGCTTGAGATAATAGAGGGCATCACCTTTGCCGTTATAGGCACTGGCAGAAGTGGGATCAAGGCGAATGGCCTGCTCATAGGCTTCTAAAGCTTCATGGTAATGCTTGAGGTCATAAAGTAAACTGCCTTTCCCTTCATAGGCATGAGCATACTTGGCATCAAGGTGAATGGCTCGTTCATAAGCTGCGAGCGCTTCTTGAGAGCGATTGAGACAAAAGAGCGCATCTCCCCTGGCATCATGCGCTTCTGCAAAGCCTGGATCAAGCTGAATGGCTCGTTCATAAGCCTGCAACGCTTCCTGGTAATGGGCATGGTTATAGAGCTGATTGCCCTCATCCAACCATTGTTCTTTGCTCTTTTGTACAGAGGACATGTGTAACGCGGCAATAAAGGCCGAAACGTCAGGGTAGCGCTCACTGCGTTCCTTAGACATGGCTTTAAGGATAGCCTGCTCAACAGGTACGGGCAGGTAGATATTGAATTGGGTCGGGGCAATCGGCTGTTCCAACTTATGCTTGAGAGCCATGGCAACTGCGCTGGGAGCAAGAAACGGATTGCGCCCTGTCACCATTTCATACGCGATGCAGGCTAAAGCGTACTGATCGCTTCTTATACTGAGCATCCCATCAAATTGTTCAGGCGCCATGTACAATGGGGAGCCAACCACATTCACCGGAGACGTTCTTGCCGTTTCAAGCACGACAGCAATGCCAAAATCAGCCAGCAGTGCTTCACCTTTCGCATCGAAAAGAATGTTTTCCGGTTTGAGGTCACGGTGAATAATATTCTGCTCGTGAGCATGATAAAGAGCCTCTCCCACCTGCGTGAGAATGCTCACAACTTCATCTACCGGTAATGGATGGGGATAGCGCTGTTGTAAAAGATCCCTCAGTGAGCCATTGGGCGCGTACTCGGCTACAATATAAGGAATGCCATCGTCAATACCAACATCATAGATGGGCAGAATGTGGGAATGTTTGAGTATTTCAAGAAACTGGGCTTCCTGGAGAAAGCCTTCACGTTCTTTCTGTGATCCCAGGTACATACGCTGCAGGAGTTTGATCGCGACGACCCGCTTCGAGAGAAAGATGTGTACTCCCTTATACACTCGTCCATAGGAGCCACTAGCGAGTTCTTCGATAATCCGGTAATTACCAATCTGTTTACCGATGTAGCTGTTCTCTTTTGGCATTAAATTGACCTCGGAGAAGAAGGGCCGTATTCTGAAAGTATGATTACTTTGATGAGCATTCATAGTATACCAAGACGATGCAAAGAACGTCAACGGAAGATATGCACATATGCGCATTGAACATGTCAAATACTCCCCTGTCTCAAAGAGGAGCATAGATGCCACCATTAACTCTTCTGCAAGGTTAGCACGGTAACTGAGGCAATACTATGGCCAATAAACAATTGTACAGTGATAGAGGTTACAAACGGTAGCGATAATTTAAGGGCTTCACCAATATAGACGTGCAAATTGGACTAAAATAAATTTTAACTATTCAGGTCTCCTCGTCGCCTGCGGCGACTCGCATATTGATTTGTGAGTGGCGGACCTGGCAGCCTGCGGCTGCCAGGTCCGCCACTCACATAAAACGCTTGTGAACTGTCTGCGGCTGTGAGAAAGCAAGAGTATACTTACGCCTTTAACAGCTTTCTCAGCACTGTAAGCAAGATGCCGCCGTTTTCGTAGTAGGTCACGTCGATAGGGCTATCCAAGCGCGCCATTGTCTGGAAGGAGAAGGTAGAGCCGTCCTCGCGTGTGGCTTTCACCGTCACTTCCTGGTGTGGCTTCAGGCCCTGTTCAATGCCTTCGATGTCGTAAACCTCTTTACCGGTCAGGCCCAGCGACTCTTTGTTCTCGCCCTCCGTGAACTGCAAGGGTAGGATACCCATACCGACGAGGTTACTGCGATGAATACGCTCGAAGCTCTCGGCAATGACCGCTCGCACACCCAGGAGCAAAGGTCCTTTAGCGGCCCAGTCACGCGAGCTGCCAGAGCCATATTCCTTGCCAGCGATGACAAGCAGAGGTACGCTTTCCTGCTGGTAGCGCACGGATGCCTCGTAGATGGTAGTCTCCTCTCCATCAGGCAGATGGAGGGTATAGTAACCTTCTTTACCGGGCGTCAGGCGATTGCGCAGGCGAATATTACCAAATGTACCGCGCACCAACACTTCGTGATTACCACGCCGCGCTCCATATGTGTTGAAGTCGCGCTTCTCGACGCCCTTCTCAATCAAGTAGCGACCGGCCGGACTGGAAGGGGCGAAGCTACCCGCGGGCGAGATATGGTCCGTCGTGATGGAGTCATCGAGCATAACCAACACCCGGGCTCCGCGAATGTCCTTCACAGGTTCAGGCTCAGTGGACATGCCCTGGAAGAAGGGCGGCTCCTGGATATACGTCGAGTTGGGGTCCCAGGCGAAAAGCTCTCCGCTAGAATTGGCCAATGAACGCCAGTGCTCATCACCCTCAAACACAGATGCATAGTTCCTGGAAAACAGTTCGGGAGTGACCGACGTGCTGACGACTTGACGCACCTCTTCCTGTGTAGGCCAAATATCGGACAGGTAGACCGCTTCACCGTTGACATCCGTCCCAATAGGGTCTTTTGTCAGGTCGATGTCCACAGTCCCTGCGAGGGCATAGGCCACAACTAAGGGTGGAGAAGCCAGGAAACTGGCACGCACCTGGGGATGGATACGCCCTTCAAAGTTACGGTTGCCGCTCAGTACAGCAGCGACCACAAGGTCGTTATCCTGCACTGCTTCAGCAACAGGCTCTGGCAAAGGACCACTATTCCCGATGCAATTGTGGACCGCTACTGTGCCTGCCACGAAGGCGTGTAGATCGTCCACCGCCAGGTCGAACACCGCCCGCCTGCCAGCCGACCGTCGTTCCACCACCTGGAGCGCGAATGTCGGCAGCGTGCGCGCTTCCTTCTCGATGCAGTAGCGCTTCGAAGTCTCCGCATCCGCACGCGAGCGCAAGGGCGCAAACCACTCGCGCACGCCGATCTTGCTGAACAGCTCGATAGGTGACGGGAAGTCGCAGGAATCTCTATGCAGTGGCTGGAACTTGCGTGCCGTCGATTGCGGCAGTCGCGAAAAGCGGTCGTGGCCCTCCAATAGTGCGTAGTGAGGGGAGACTACTGCTTCGCGCTCCATCAGCTCCACCGCCGCTGTCTTGCGTGCACGGGAGAACGATAGCTCGTAGTCTGCCTGGTGCAGCCCCTCCAGACGGGCCGACATCCAGAGGCGCTGCCGATGAATCTGATTCACCAAACGCCAGTATACCGCCGCCGCGCTGGCTCGCAGAGCCTTGTCCATACAATAGCGGAATCCCACGCGCTCCACGAACGAGAGGCCGTCTGGAAGCTCCAAGCGAACCTCTACTCGAGGGATACCGTCCTGTGCTGTCGGGTACGAGGAAGTCGCGTGGCGCGTGGGATACGCGTAGACGTTGGCTCCATCGGTCTTCACTCCACAGCGCGCCAGCAGACGGGTCACGTCACCCATAACCTGCTTGAGAGCCTCCACATGTTCTGATATGGTGCTTTGGGAATAGGCGGGCGGCTCAAGCGTTGCCTCCTCCTCGCGCTTGCCCCAACGGTGCAAGACAGGTGCGTGCCCGTCCGCCCCGAAGAGCCCGCCCAGGAACTCGCGCACCACTGTGACAGGGCAGCTTTCATCCAACACGAATGCCGGGAGCGTTGGCGCCTGCTGAATGCGCCGCCCGGTGCGCACGCCGGGCAACGTGCTGATGGCGTCCGTGAGCGGCTTCGGCAGCACGATGGCCCACTTCCGCGGGTCGTAGCGCGTTGCCGCAGGACGATAGCCGACAAGCAGCTCAACGTCGTCGAGAACCGCCTCGCGGTCCATGGCCTGCCCAACGTGCATCCGGCCCTGCCCCAAGAGGCTGATCGAGCCGTCGCTGAGCAGATGGCCGAGCAGGCGCGCGAACGCCAGTGTGCGCAGGCGTTCATGCAATGTGCCCATCGTGAATGTCAGCTTGCCCACGTGCAGGATGTAACCGACTTCGTCGTCACCAGGTTCGTCCAACGGGGCCTCAAGGCCAACCACGACGCGATCCTGGCCCAGTACGAGCTGGTCGGCACGCACCCAGCGCCCGTCCGTGCAGAGGAGTTCATGGTCAGGAGTGCAGACCAACGTGCGCCCGTCTTGCAGGGCGAGCGAGACGCACTCGCGCTCGCCCTGAATCATCATCTCGGCCTGTGTCGTTGTGCCCAGCCTGCCCTCCGCAGTGGGAGCGAGCAGCGCTGCTCCGCCAGCACTCGGCATCTGCTCGATGCGCCGCGCGGTGCCGTTGGCAAGCAATACCGGCGTTCCCTCGGCAATACAGGTGGTGCAGCCAAAGCCGACAAGGTGGAAGCGCAAAGCCTCCAGGTATGGCAGCAGGTCAGCATTGGTGAGGTAGTCCATCACAGCGCGTGAGCCAGGGGCAAGGCTGGTCTTGACGGTGGGCTTGACGGATAGACCACGCTCTACCGCGTGCTTGGCGAGAAGGCCGGCGGCAATCATCACTGAGGGATTGGAGGTATTGGTACAACTGGTAATAGCGGCAATGGCAACGGAACCATCGGTCATATGAGACTCTGTACCGGCCATAGACACAAGAACATCCCTCCCTTGTCCATTCTGTCCGCTGGTATTTGTACCGTTATCATCCTTGCTCTCCGCAGCCTTTTTCTCCTCGTCCTCTCTCTGGGCAACGGGATCGGGATTGGCTTTCCCACCCTCAGTACCAAGTCGAATAAGTGCGTTCTCGATAGCACCGTTATCTTGCCCCAATTTGAAACGGTCGGCAAAGGCAGTGCGGAATGCTTGCCCAAGGTTACGCATGGCTACGCGGTCCTGGGGACGCCGTGGACCGGCCAGGCTGGGTTCGATCGTGCCAAGATCAAGTTCGAGCAGGTCATCGAACTGCGGCTCAGGCGTGTCGTCTGTACGGAAGAGCCCCTGGGCCCTGGTATAGCGTTCGACAAGGTTCACCAGTTCCGGGTCACGCCCGGTGCTGCGCAGATAGCGTAGCGTCTCGGCATCTACCGGAAAGAGGGTCGATGTTGCGCCAAACTCAGGGGACATATTAGAGATGGTGGCGCGGTCTGCGAGTGGGAGCTGACTCAGTCCAGGACCGGTAAACTCGACAAACTTGGCAACGACGCCACGCTTGCGTAATATTTGCGTGACCGTCAGCACCAGGTCTGTCGCGGTTGCGCCCTCCGGAAGAGCACCGACAAGATGCATACCGATGACTTCAGGAGTCAGCAGGTAGAGAGGTTGGCCTAAGAGCACAGCTTCTGCCTCGATACCACCAGCGCCCCAACCGAGGACACCCAGACCATTAACCATGGTCGTATGCGAATCGGTACCGATGAGGGTATCGGGGAAGGCCACTGTTTCGCCTTGCTCTTCTTTCGTCATAACGACCGAGGCGAGATACTCCAGGTTCACCTGGTGAACGATACCGGTGCCAGGAGGCACCACGCGGAAATTGCTGAAGGCTTGTTGTCCCCAGCGGAGCAAGGCGTAACGTTCGCTGTTACGTTCGTACTCGCGCTCTACATTGCGGGCGAAAGCGAGGGTTGAGCCGAAGAGGTCAACCTGCACTGAGTGATCGATAACCAGATCAGCAGGAACCAGGGGGTTGACCTTCTGTGGATCACCATGCATGCGAGCCATAGCAGAGCGCATCGCCGCCAGGTCCGCGACGGCTGGAACGCCGGTAAAATCTTGCAGGAGGACACGGGCTGGCAGAAAAGGGTATTCCGCATCCGACTTCGCGGCCTGACCAGGTAGCCAGCGCGCAAGGGAGAGGACATCATCCTCACTGACAAGCTCTCCTCCCGCGTGACGCAGGGCGTTCTCTAACAAGATTTTGACGGTGAAAGGCAGGTGGTCAATGCCCTGTACACCTCTTTGAGAGAGCGAATCCAGTTGATAGTAGGTGATGTTGCGAGAGACACCCTGTAGCGTTGTACGCGCGCCAAATATGTCTTTTTTGTCTGTAGCCATTAGAATTATCCTTGAATATACGTAGTGTTGTCCGTTAGGAGGAGGGAACCGGACACGACTCGTACATGCCGGGCTCTCGAACCTATGCAAAGAATTTCTTACTCTTCATTATATTTGAACATACATGGTAGCGGCAAGGAGAATCAATTAAAGGGGAAAAATGGTGTAGGCAGCACTCGTAAGAGGTTATGTAGCCGGCGAGTGTTTATTTATACAAGAGAGCGACATCGCACGGAGAGACGAAGATGCAACACCCCAGTATCCAGGTAGCGGTTTGTAGATCGATAATCTTGTCACTCACAGTCCGGTCCCGGTTCCATTCCATGAGTATATCAACCATCCACCACCGTGGCAAACACTCTTCGACGATTGGCTACCTACAAGTACTGCCTTATTGTTACTATGCGCTATTTGCATTTTGAGCGCAACAGTAGTTATACCTAGTGCATGGAAAAAAGGAGAGGCGCTCGATTTATTGCCGTTGCTTGCTACCCCTGACGGGGCAGTGAAAGAACGATTGTGCAGCCTTTGCCGGGAGACGAGATGATGGAGAGTTGCGCTCCGATGAGCGTTGCACGCTCACGCATTCCCAGTAATCCCAGGCCGCTCTGTGAATTATGATCCGGGTCAAAGGACGCTCGTTTGGCCACAAATCCCTGTCCATTGTCACGAATAGTGACCTGGAGCAGATCAGAGCGATAGCATAGCTCTATAGCGGCCTGAGTAGCCTGGGAATGTCGCCATATATTCGACAATGCCTCCTGTACGATACGGAAAATGGCAATTTCTGATTCAGGTAGTGCCGGTCGTGGTGACCCTGTGCAGACAAAACTACAGGGAACACCGCGTGCAGCGGAACTATCGCTAAGCCATTCAAGAGCTGCGCGCAGGCCAAGATCGTCAAGCACCGATGGACGCAGGTCCCGGCAGGCTCGGCGAACGCCTTCCAGCGTGGAATCAGCGAGATTCTGCAGGTTGGAGAGCCATTTCACATCTTTTTCCGGCAGGTCCCGTTTCCCTATAGCTCTTTCGAGGCCATTTAAGCCAAGCGAGAGGGCGATCAGCGCCTGGGCGGTATCATCATGCAATTCCCGCGCCAGGCGGCGGCGTTCCTCTTCTTGCACCCGTGTAATCAGTGAAGCATAATCGCGCAGTTCGTCCCGCCGTTGACGAGCACTTCTGAGGTCTTCTAATGTGCGCTGTAATTCACCGGTACGAATGCTCAGCCGCGTACTAACGAGTGCGAGGTAGTAGATGGCGAAGAGAGGCACAAGAAAGAAGATCCAGGCAAGTTCCGCTGCGGCATCATCGAAGATATCTACCACAGGCAACAGGGGGCCTACGCTCAGCACCAATATCTGAAAGCGCAGAACTGGCGAATGAAGATATTCGGCCCAGGCGGAACGGAAATTTGAAGAATAGGCATCCGCCACCAGTGGGAATGAACTAACGCCAAATAAACACAACATGACTGCAGCGGCCAGGATCGAGCCTAGAAACTCTTTGGATTCAGCAAAGTGGTAAAGAGAGGGGTTAGATGAGATACTATCATGTACCGAACCTGCGATCGACTTAAAAAGTGTACCCGAGAGGAAAACGACCACGGCAGTGGCTGTCAAGCGATAGCTGGCCTCCTTCCAGCCGACATAGTTACGGAAAAAGGTATATGCCTGGAGGAACACCTGTGTGATCAGGGCGGTGAGTACAGCGGCAGGCACGCCTATCAACACAGCAGCGGCCAGATAAACAGGAGCAGTGATATCAAAAAGGAAGAGAGGTTTCCATGCTTCCCGTGGTGGTTGTGCGGGGGGAAGTACTTGCGTCTCCGCCGCCTCTAATTTGAGGGAGTGAAGGAGGAGGAAACGTCCCAATAAGGCAAGAATTATAGAGAGTAATACGAGGCTATAGATGGCGCGTGGTCCATACAAGTTGTGCGCCGGCTGATAATTCATCAGTGACCAGATGAAGAGAAGTAGCGATACGCCTAAAGAGAGTGCAGCGATCACCGACTTCAGGTGAGAGTTTGATTGTGAAAACCACGATATTTTGTAGGGTTTGCTAGTTGTCATAGGTGTCCTGCAAGGATATGATACCTTCGCGCAAGGCGAGTAATACGGCCTCGGTGCGGGAACCAACATGCATCTTCGTAAAGATGTTGGCAAGATGACTATGGACAGTGCGTATACTCAATCCCATCCTACGTGCTATTTCTTTGTTGGCTAAACCTCTTGCAGCCAAACGCAAGACATCTAATTCCCGTTCGCTGAGCAAATCGGAGGTGCGAGGCGTTGGATCGGCCTGCGTTGAGAGCCTGCGCATCATTTTTTCCGCGAGTAATGGGGGCAAGACCGATTCTCCGCGTGATACCGCGTGGATGGCGTTGAGCAGTTCTTGCCCATGAACATTTTTAAGCAAGAACCCCGCGGCTCCTGCTTCAAGTAGGGCGATGAGGTATGGCTCATCGTCATAGGCAGAGAGTATGAGGATAGCGGTCTCGGGACAGCTCGTCTTGATCTCGCGCGTGGCCTGGATACCCCCGATGCCCGGCATAGCGATGTCAATGATAGCGATATCGGGATGCAGGCGTTGTACAGCCTCGACGGCCTCTTCGCCGCTTGCTGCCTCGGCAACAACTTCTACATCACTCTCTACTTCCAGCAGGCGGCGCGTCCCTTCGCGTACCAGTGCGTGATCGTCCGCCAGAATGACGCGGATCTGGCGGTTAATGCTCTCATTCTCGCTCGCGTTACCTGTCGATGGCTGGTCTGGCTGTGTGTTGACCATGTCTTTGCCATTCTGATTCTGTTTGATGGATTCACCTTGCATACCGTCTATATCTCTCTTTTCAGCAGTTATTGCGATTTTCGCGCCTTTAGATTGTCTATGTTAATGTACATGCTATAACCAACGGCACCGACATATGCTACCGCAATTCTGCTTATGCAACCATTATGACAGGCATTGATGGCGAGAGCAAGTCCCTGTTCCTTAAAAATCCAATGAAGATGCTTTCTGAAAACCGACCCAAATCGCGTTACACAATATATCAACGCATGGTATATCAGGTCACATGTACGTTCAATTTGTATTGACAAAGCAACGTGCTTTTCGCTACAGTAGAGAAAGGTAAATTGACCAAGCAGGCTACTATGCAGGTACAGGTTAAAGAAGGGGAGAAAGGGGGAAAAGAGGCCAATGGGGATGCTGTGTTTGGATACCGAAGGCTGCAATTATCTTAATCGAGAGAATGCTCGCTTCTGCACACGATGCGGAATTCCGCTGCAAGGAACACTGGTGCAAGGTCGCTACGAGGTTCAGGCATTTACCAGCAACGACCATTCAACGGTAACATTACGTGCCACAGATCGTCATAATGACCAGGGTGTTACATTACGGGTACTCCGTCCGAGACAGAGCACACAAGCAGAACGAGAGAACTTTCTGCAGGATGCGGAACTGGCGCTATCACTCTCTAAGCACACCCAGGAACCTGGTAGTATCTATGTGACGGACTTTGGAAAGGATGGGCCGGTAGCTTTTTTGGTGAAGTCGGAGTCTGTGGCAGAAAGCGCAAATGAGGCTGCTGGCCAGGCTACCCCTGCCATGACACCACGTACGACCAGACAGAATGTACAGCAGCAGGCATATAATTGGTTAGCAGAGGGCAACCGACTTTATGAATTGGCACGTTATGATGAGGCGCTGAAGGCATATGAGGCCGCCACGACTCAAGATAACTTATCGATGGAGGCATGGAGTGGTAAAGGGGCGACATTGCTACACGTGGGACGAGCCGAGGAAGCGTTGCTGGCCTTCGATCATGCTCTCTCGCTCAATCCCAACGATCCCGATTTATGGAATTCACGTGCAAATGTTTTACATGAGCTACAACGCTTCGACGAAGAGATGTATTGCTATGACCAGGCCCTGCTACATGACCCAAACTATGCATTTGCCTGGAGCGGACGCGGCATGACGCTTGCCGAGCAAGGGCAAACACAAGAGGCTCTGATGGCATTCGACCAGGCCCTGCTGCTTGATCCCAGACAATGCGTTATCTGGCAGGCAATGAGCGACACACTCTATAGCATCCATCGCTACAACGACGCATTGATAGCCATTGATCGCGCACTTGAGTTAGAAAGCAATAACGCATCGCTCTGGGATACAAAGGGGAATATTCTGCGGCGGATGAAGAAGCCCGACGAGGCCATGTCGATGCACGAAAGAGCGACATGGCTGGACCCACAAAATGCCACAGCATGGTTTGATAGAGGAAACGATTTGCGGGACATGAGACGCTTTGCAGAGGCGCTGGCAAGTTATGATCGCGCGCTTTCGCTTGACCCAACATTGGCGGCCACGTGGTATAATCGAGGGAACGTACTGGCGGCATTGCATATGTTTGAAGACGCGCTAGAGTCCTATGATCATGCGCTTGATTATGACGAAGGCCTGATTTCCGCATGGTACAACAAGGGTAGCTTGCTGCACGAGTTAGGACGGCATGAAGAGGCACTGGTGGCATTTGACCGTGCCCTCTCCGTCGATTTACACTATATCGCGGCCTGGAATAATAAGGGATTGGCCCTTTTTGCACTCAATCGCTTCAACGAAGCATTGGCGGCATTAGATCAGGCGACTTCATTTGCTCCAGAGGAGCCTGATGCCTGGTATAATAAGGCGGTCGTACTGGAACGGCTGGGCAGGGGACAGGAAGCTCGCTCCTGCCACGCGTGGGCGCAAACGTTAGAACGGCAAGCAGGGCGAGTGGCAACATAAATGCTTGAGCAACTTTAGTAGAGGAGAGTGCATATTGAAACGCTGCGCCGATCAGGTTGACTGCGGCTATGAGAATCGGGACAGCGATCTATTTTGTCGGGCGTGTGCGCTACCTTTATTGAACACTGCACTGGCTGGTCGCTATAGAATACATGCCTTACTCAGCAAGGGCGGCTACGCTGCAGTCTTTCACGGAATTGACCAGAACCTTTCTCGTCGTATCGCGATTAAGGTGCTGCTCCCAAGTAAGACGACGCACAGTGAACACGAGCATTTTCTGCGTGAAGCGCGCATCGCTGCGACACTCGATCACCCAAACATTGCGCCGGTACTTGACTATGGCAAAGACGGTCCAAGTGTCTACCTGATTATGCCTCTCTACACTGCTGGCTCTTTACGTACAACGCTTGCAAAAGCGAATGGTCCCCTGCCTGCATCTGAAACCATGAGCAATTTTCACCAGCTTGTCAGCGCGCTCCACTATGCGCATACCAGGCCAAGGCCGGTGATTCACCGTGATATCAAACCTGAAAACATTCTGATTCATCCAGAAGACGGTCGCCTGGTAATTACGGATTTCGGTATTGCTCGCTCCCTGGAGCCTGGCACCACGGTTGGGAAGACAATCACGGTCAGAGGAACAGTGGGCTATATGGCTCCTGAACAGACTAGCGGTATCGTTGATCCGCGTAGTGACCAGTATGGCTGCGCCGTTGTGCTGTACGAGATGCTGACGGGCTATCATCCACTCGATTCGCTAGGCAGCGCTATTCCCAGGCCCTCTGTCCTCAACACCGACCTGCCAACTACATTGGATGCCGTGGTATTGCGCGCGCTGGCAAACAGGCCAGAAGAGCGGTTCAACGAAATATTGGAGTTTATGCAGGCATTCGACCTGGCATGTCGTCCGAACTCCAAGATATTCATTTCTCTCCCTCAGACACCCTATCCTACTCCGGGCAACACCCCTGCTGCGCAGGGTGTCTCCAGTCCAGCCTTACCTGCTGTCCAGTCAGGGGGGAAAAACGATAACTCAGGTCGTCAGCCAGCAATCAGGTCACAGGCTAATACAACAGGTGCCCGTGAGAAATGCCTGGAGGGTGACGAATTGAGAAAACAGCAACGATACTCACAGGCCTTGCAGGCCTATGAAGAAGCCCTGCGTATGGAACCGCGCAACTTCTACGCGTGGAATGGCAAAGGCACGACACTCTACAACCAGGGGAACTATAAAAAAGCGCTGGAAGCTTACCAGCGGGCGACGGAGATTGACCCAAGCAATGCTATCGTGTGGGTTAGCGCGGGACTGGTGTTAAACCGTCTCCAGCGCTACCAGCAAGCGCTGGTGCATTTCGAGCGAGCGCTATCGATCGATCCACACTATGTGCCGGCGTGGAACGGAAAGGCCGATGCGCAGCTGGATATGAATATGCCAGGAGAAGCGATCGCTTCTTACGAGCAGGCGCTGATCTACGATCCAAAGAGTTTCCAATCGTGGAATGGCCTGGGGAATGCCCGCTCCTGCCTGCATGATTTTCAGGGTGCCGTCGAGGCCTATACGTACGCGCTCCGTGAAAACCCGCGAAGCGCGGTGGCATGGTGTAACAAGGCGGAGGCGTTGATTCGCCTGGGACATAACCGGGCGGCGTTGGACGCCCTGAATGAGGCAACAGAGATGGATCGCAGCTACGCTCGCGCCTGGACATTGAAAGCAGATGTCTACGAGGTATTGGGCAACCCCCAGGAGGCGCAGAAAGCTCGACGCCGTGCCAGGCCGTGGGGGCTGCTGAACTGAGCCGGATGTCAATCTACTTCCAGGTCCAGTCTCTTCAAACGCTCCAGGTATCGCGAGCGCAGGGATTCAGACATGGCGACACCAGAACCTCCATGGCGCAGCATAGTGATCTCCGCCATAATGCAAAGGGCAATCTCTTCTGGTGTGCTTCCGCCGAGGTCAAGGCCAATAGGGGCACGGACACGCAGCAGTTTTTCGGGGGGAATCCCCTCTTCGTGCAGGAGTTTGAAGACGGCCCAGACGCGGCGCTGGCTGCCGATCATACCGATATAGGCGGCAGGGGAGTCAATGATGGCGCGCAGACCCTGTACATCATGCGCGTGAGCGCGAGTAACAAGGACAATGTGCGTACGCGGAGTGATGGGGTAATTGCGCAACGTCTCTTCGATATCACCTACTAATAAGCGTTTGGCGTCCGGGAAACGCTCCCGGCTGGCGAACGAAGCACGATCATCGGTGACGCTGACAGAGTAATTCATGAGGTGAGCGATTGAGGCCAGTGGCGCGGCAATATGGCCAGCACCCGCAATAAGAAGCACCGGGCGAGGCAGAAACGGCTCAACAAATATGTCTGCCCAGTTGTTTTCAGGTCCAGTTATTTTTTCGATGTGGGGTTTGCCCGCGGATATAGCACGTTGAGCGCTCTCGACAAGTTGCGGCGGAAGTACGTCTTGCATCATTCCCGCCAATGGCAGGTTACCTATGGCAGCGCCGCCTTCGTGGACCAGCATATGCTGGCCAATGTGAGTACGCCAGGAACCGGCAGCGGCAACAACGGTGAGCAGTACAATCGCCTGTTCACCTTCGAGCGCCTGCTGAATAGCGAGGGCAACTTCTTGCATAGCTGGTTGACCAGGCAGCATGGCGCTATGCCAGGGCTGGATAAAGACATCGAAGATGCCCCCGCACACTCCCTGGCTCTCCATGGCTATCTCTTCGGTTAGATCTACCTGGATGGTGTTTGGACGCTGTGTATCTATGACGTTGAGGGCACTGCGCCATACCTCGGCCTCACCACAGCCGCCGCCGACGGTGCCGCTGATCCTGCCTCCACGATGGACGAGCATTTTCGCGCCCACTTCACGTGGTACCGAGCCTTTGCGCCTGACAATGGTTGCCATGGCCACGGTTTCTCCACATTCCAACTCGTGCACCAGTTCCTGAAAAAGTTCTCGCACGTTTTACATTCCTTTAGAAGGGCTCTTCATCCTGGTTTTCATAAGCCAGACACTTTTACTTATTCATTATATCGTATTATATTTTGCTTTGTCCGGAAGGGAAACGATTTTCCGTTAGGTGAAAAGGGTAACTACGTGGTGGATACACTTGAAGAGTGGTATCATGTTGTAATGAATAAAGGTATAGAAGAGGGCACACTACTTTTTGGAGGTGAAATATGGCATTTAACATACGCCAATCGTTGTTTGACAGAGATGGGATGCTACGTGAGAAAGCTGCTGAACAGTACAAAGAACAACTGTCAAAGTTGTTCTTTGAGTCACCCGAAGGACAGGCACTTTTAGACGAAGGTATAGAGCCTGGCTGGTCTGACATGATGGTCGATTTCGGCATGAGCTACTTAGGGGTCACACCTGCGACGATGTCGCCCGGCGACCTGCGAGAAATACTGTTTGATCTCTTCCCACGCAAAGTGTCAGCGGAAGCGGACGAAGCACCCGAGGTCATCCGCGAGTTGCAGTACTTCTGGAAATTCATAGAGCGTGAGTTCCATTTGAAGAATGCTGCGGCTTGCCTGAACATACTGGATGACGAAGCAGCAAGTGAGCTAAAAGAGGAGATGAGTAATCCCGCCAACTTTGGCATGGCCAAGTCGTTCGTAATGATGGGTAAAGATCAGGGCTTCGATATGAGCACTGAAGAGGGGCTCCGGGAGTGGATGGAAACTTTCAATGCCGGTATCACGTCAGGAACACAGCCGCGTCTCCCATTGCCCGGCGAACCAAGTAAAAGTCCCAGTAATTTACGAGACAGTATACAGATAGTACCGCCTACTCCGGGCAGAACGGCCAGGGCTGGTCGAAAGAAGAATCGCAGAAAGAGATAGGAGCACATCTTAGAATGGATGCGTAATTTCATGATCGAAACAAACAGCAATACCAATCGCGATGAAGCCACCCACGGAACGGAGTTCAGCCCGCGCGTGCCGGTGACCACAAAGACGAACCTGAAAGACATCCGAATAGCTACGGATGCTACTATCTCGCCCGATGGCAAGCGGGCCGCCTTCGTCGTAGCGGAATGGGTGCCGGAGATGCCAAGACAGCGGGCACGCATATGGGCTGTCAAAACGGATGGCAGCAGTGAAGCCGGTGCACTCACGAAAGGTACGCGCGCTGATACCTATCCCCGCTGGTCACCGGACAGCCAGCAACTGGCGTTTATCTCAAGGGGTGAGGGAGAGAAGGACAGGCCGCAGGTGCATGTGATGGCGGCCGAAGGGGGAGAAGCAAGACAGGTATGCAAGATGCCCAATGGTGCCAGCGACCTCTCCTGGTCACCGGACGGCAAGTACATTGCTTTTCTCTCGGTAGACGGCAGAGAGCCTGTGAGCGATCCCAAAGTCTTCACGCCCGGGCAGGGACGACACCGCCGCCTGTGGAGGGTACGCATAGACAGCGATACACCCGAACCTGTTACGCCAGATGGACAAAGCATCTGGCAGTACGCCTGGGCCCCGGATAGCGAACAGTTCGCCGTCTTCTTTGCCAATGGCCCCGATCAGACCGACTGGTATCGCGGTCAGATCGGCGTGGTGATGGCGCATGGCGGAACGATACGCCAGGTAGGACAGTTAACCCACCAGGCCAGCGCATTGACATGGTCACCGGATGGGTCGCGCATAGTGTACGTTTCGGGAGAGTGGAGCGACCCGGACAGGGGTGCAGGTGATATCTATGTGCATTCATTCTCTGATGGAGAAACGCGCAATCTGACACCGGGTATCACCTGTAGTGCGAGCTGGTGTTGCTGGTATCCTGACGGTCAACGGTTGCTCTTTGTTGCCTGGGAAGGAGTGGGGTACAAGGTCGGGGTAGTGAACGAGGCAGATGGGACCATTAGCACGCTCATGCAAGATAGAAATATTGGTGATAGATTCTGGCCTCATCTCTCGACCACGTCAGACCTGCAACGTTTTGTTTTTACCAGCTCCGATAGGCATCCGCCCGAAGTCTGGCTCGGTGAGCTCACCAACGAAGGAGGCACGCTCACGAGAAGTAACAGGAAACGCCTCACGGAGCTCAATCCAATCCTCAAGGATACCCTTGAGCTGGCGCACACGGAGCGGATTCGCTATGAAAGCGCCGATGGCTGGCAGATCGACGCGCTCATTACGCAGCCTCTCAAGCACAAGGGCGATACGCTGCCGCCGTTGATTGTGAATGTGCATGGCGGGCCTTCGAGCGCCTGGTCGGATGATTGGGATAATTATCGCTCGCAGATGCTGGCCGCGGCTGGCTTTGCCGTACTGCGACCCAACATTCGCGGCGGCCTGGGGCGCGGCGCGACCTTTTCTGATGCAGTGTTGGGCGATATGGGCGGCAAAGATTTCCAGGATATTCTCAACGGGGTCGATTACCTGGTTGGACAGGGCCTGGTGGATGGTGACCGTGTCGGCATCATGGGCTGGAGCTACGGCGGCTTTATGACGGCTTGGGCAGTGACGCAGACCACACGCTTCAAAGCGGCGGTAATGGGAGCAGGCATCTGTGACTTCCATAGTTTTCATGCTCAAACCAATATCCCTGACTGGGATATGCGCTACTTGAGCAACGGAGTGGTCAGTCCAGCGGAGCATCCTGAGATATATCGTGAGCGGTCGGCGATCACCTATGTCAACCGAGTAAAGACACCGACGCTGATTGTACACGGAGAGAGAGACGATTGCGTGCCGGTCAACCAGGCCTACGCGTTTTATCGCGCGCTCGGTGAGCAAAACGTTCCCACCGAACTGGTGGTGTACCCTCGTGAAGGGCATGGGTTGAACGAACGCGAGCATATAGGTGACTACCAGGATCGCTTGCTGCGCTGGTTTGAGAAGTATTTGTAATTTTTCTTCATATTGGTGAGGATGTTCTCCCGCGCCTGTGGGCGCGGGAGAATGAATTATCCCTGCATTCCTAACAGATTCCCACTCTCGTACCTTCGCAGACCAAGCTGGAAAATGCCTGTTGCGACCAATACGATGAGCATCGTGAAGCCGGCCATTGCGGCCAGCAGAGGCCAGGTGAACTGGTGCAGCAACTGCAGTGGGACAAAGGAGATGAAGCCAGCCGGGAGAATGGTGAAAAGCAGCACCCGTACGGCCCCGTTAAAGATGTACATGGGATATGTACTGAAGGTGACCAACGCGCCTAAGAGTTGTTGCGCCAATCCCTCGGTATTGCCCAGGAAGAAGGCCAGAGAACAGAAAATCACAATGAACGAGGTGAAGATCAATCCTCCCGCCAGCGACAACAAGAGAAAGAGGCCGAAGAGCAGCGGGTTCGGGTGCAGAAACAACAGAAATGCTCCCAGCGCGAAGATGATATCGCCCCAGGCTGTTGGATCGGAGGCGGAGATACAGGCATGTAACAGCACATTGCGCGGCATCCCCAGGTAGGCATCCAGGCCACCGTTCATAATCATCGTGGCAAGTTTGGAGGCATTGCCAAAAAAGCCGACGCTGATACCAAAACCGCAGGCTGATACCGCCCAGATTATCACAACATCGGTGTTCTGCCAGCCGTGCACTACAGGAAACTGCTGAAAGTAGGTCCACCAGAAGAAGAGCCACAAGCTATCATTGGCGACCATGGTGAACACCTTCACCCAGAAGGAGATGCGATACTCCATTGCTGACTGGATATTTGCTATCGCATACGCTGCTATGAAGCGCAGCGCGCGGACAAAACTGGTCAATACGAACATCTTGTTCTCCTGTTCTAGCCTCCGTTAATATTCAC
>WNFX01001241.1_pt1 | contig 26323 bp, 24 predicted proteins | sample 5400111 | NCBI WGS metagenome assembly WNFX01 (sample SAMN13153363, study PRJNA577476) | soil metagenome | isolation source: 40 cm soil or saprolite under grassland replicate 1 | place: USA:California | collected 2016-06-15
GCACTTCTCGACGCTCGGCTGGGAGAACCCGGAGTGGGTGCCGGAGGGAAATGCGATCGGCGCAGCGCGCGGGCTGACACATGCCGATCTGCCGGACCACTCGTACTGGGAGGAGTGGTTCCCGGCAGACTGGGTCTCGGAGGGCCGCGCCCAGATCCGCCTCTGGTTCTACGCGCAGTGCTTCATGGCGATGGCGCTCGTCGGCCGGCAGCCGTACCGGAGCGTCCTCACCTACGAGAACCTGCTCGACGAGACCGGGCGCGAGATGCACAAGTCATGGGGGAACGCGATCGAACTGAACGAGGCGCTCGACGGCATGGGCGCCGACGTAATGCGCTGGTTGTACTGCGAGCAGAACCCGAGCCAGGAGCTTCGCTTCGGGTACTCGCTCGCAGACGACGTGAAGCGGCGGCTGCTCACGTTCTGGAACTCGGTGTCGTTCTTCATCACATACGCGAACATCCAGGGGTTCGATCCGTCGAGGCCGGCGGGCGAGCTGCGACCGCTCGACGGCTGGCTCGCCTCGCGCACGTCCGCCTTCGTGCGCGAGGCGACGGCGAGCTACGAGCGCTACTGGACGCCGGGCGTCGTCGATGCGTTCGAGCGCTTCGTCGACGATCTCTCGAACTGGTACATCCGGCGGACGCGGCGCCGCTTCTGGGACGGCGACGAGACCGCGCTGCGAGTTCTGTGGGACGCGCTCCGGACGTCGCTCCAGGTCATCGCACCGGTCATGCCTTTTCTCGCCGATCATCTCTGGCAAAACCTCGTCTCGGCGGACAAGTCCGTTTTTCTCGAGCCGTGGCCGAAGACGGGCGAGATCGACGAGAAACTGAACACGGAGGTGGCCGCGGTGCGGCAGGTTGTCGAGCTCGGGCGCCAGGCCCGCGCGGCGTCGGGGCTGAAGCTTCGCCAGCCGCTACGCCGGGTCGTCGTCGCCGGCGCGGACGGCGCACGCAACCAGGCGAACGAGATCGCCGAGGAGCTGCGCGTGAAGGAGGTCGAGTTCGGCGAGGTCGATGCGAGCGAGCTCCACGTGAAGCCGAACCTGCCGCTGCTTGGGCCGAAGCTTGGCGCGGCACTACGCGAGGTGCGCGAAGCGCTCGCCCGCGGCGAATTCGATGAGCTCGACGGCGGCCGCTTCCGAGTCGGCGAGTACGAGCTTGGGCCTGACGAGGTCCTGGTCGAGCAAACCGGCAAGGAAGGTTGGGCCGTCGCGAGCGCCGACGGCGTCACCGTCGCGCTCGATACCGCGCTCGATCCCAAGCTCGAGCTCGAAGCGCTCGTCCTCGACCTGATCCACCAGATCAACGCGATGCGCAAGGAGCAGGGCTTCGAGCTGACCGACAGGATCCGGATCTGGCTCCCGGCCGCGCAGAGCGAGCTGCTCCAGCACGAGGACTGGATCAAGCAGGAGACGCTTGCGGTCGAGATCCAGATCGACGGCGGCTCCGCAGAGCCGCGGATCGCGAAGGCCTAATCCCTCTTCCGGACCCAGGCACGGCGTTGTAGCCTCCGTTCGAGAGGAGGCGCGAGATGCGCGACTGCCCGGAATGCGGCGGCCCGGTCGAGGCGACGTTCCACTACTGCCCCTGGTGCTCGGCGCCGCAGCGGCGGAAGCTCGTCCAGTTCTTTCATCCGCACGAGGACCTCGAGAACGACCGCGGCAAGGCACTACGGGTCTCGCGGTACTTCGGCAGAACCGAGGAAGAGCGGCACGTGCGCTTCAGCGTCTGGAACGAGACCGGCAGTGCCGAGGCGGCGGTCTCGCTCGACGAAGACGAGGTACAGCGCCTGGCGAGGTTCATCCTGGCTCACGGCTCGCCGCGGCCTTCACGTCCGCGCCTGCTCGAGGCCGTGCTGGGGCTAGCGGGCGGAGGCCGACGCGGGTAGCGCCGCGAGCCGTTCCCCGAACGCCTCGGCCACCTTCTGGGCACGCGCGATCTCATCCCCGTCGAAACGCCGCCCGTTGACGTAGACCTCGGCTAGGCCCCACGGCCCTGAGGGACCAAAAAGCGGAAGCATCAGCAGCGAGTCGAGCCCCAACTCGCCCAGCAACGCTGCCTCCCCTGGGTCAGGCTCGGGATCCAGCACGGAGACGACCGCCGGTTCGTTGTCCCTGAGCGCCGACTCGGTGACCGGAAAGTCCGTGATCAGATATCCGTGGCCGAGCACGAGCGTGCGGCCGTCGTCGGCGTACTCGGCGACCTGGATCAGCACGTCGCCGACGACCCGCGAGATCGCACACGCGAGTCCGTCGACTACCTCCACGAGCTCGCGTGTCGTTGTGTGCAGCAGGCCCGGCAGCGTCGTCGCGCCCCACAGGGCCTCGACTGCTTGTTGTGGCCGTTCGTCCATGTCGGGATTATCCCCGCCGGGACGCCGTTCAAGCACACACCCGTACGAATTGCGTGAAGTTCGGTGTTCTCATCCTCGTCGCAGCCACCTTGCTCGCACCGGCATCGCAGGCACGCGTCGGAGGCGGAGGCCCGACCTACGCACTCGTCACCGCAGAAACGCTGAACCAACTCGTGGTCGTCGAGCTGCCCTCGGGCCGAGTGGTCAAGCGGCTGCGGCTGCCGGCCGATCCGCAGAACGTCGAGGCCTACGCCGGCGCCGCGGTGGTAGTCAGCACCCGCGCCGGCTCGGTCACGCTCGTCGATCCGACCACGCTGCGCATCAAGAAGGTGATCCAAGGTTTCGGGGCGCCCCACATAGCCGCCTTTGCCCCCGACGGTGACTACGTCTACGTCACTGACGACGAGCGCGGCCAACTCGCAGTCATCAGCGGTCGGGTCATTCGCAAGCTCTTCGTCGGCTACGGCGCCCACCACATGGCATTCGCTCCGGACGAGCGGCGGCTGTGGATCGCGCTCGGGGAGCGCGCGACATCCATTGCCGTACTGGACACGAGTCGCGAGACCGGCCGCATTGCCCGGCCGCGCGTCATCGGGCATGTCGATCCGAAGGGCCTTGCGCACGACCTCGCTTTCACGCCTGACGGCCGCTATGTCTGGGTGACCTATGACGATCGTCCGGTCATTCGTGTGTTCAATGCACGGACTCGGCACGTCGTGGCCACCCTCTACGGAGGTCCTGCACCCCAGCACGTGCGTTTCGACGACGCCGGCGGTCTGCCCGCGTTTGGCCACCACGCGTACGTCTCGAGTGGAAATTCCGGCCGGCTGCGCGTCTTCGACTGGCGGGCGCGGCGCCTGGCGCGAACCATCCGGACACCCCTCGGCTCATTCAACCTCTCGATCGACCGGGGCCGGATTGCAACGGCCTCGCTCTCGCAGGGAATCGTCACCGAGCTCGCGGGCGGCCGCCGCAACTCGGCCCGCGTCGCCCCGGCCACGCGTGACGTCGCGCTGACGACGCCGTAAGCTCAGTCCCCATGCTGGCCGTTGGCGACTCAGTCCCGGACGCAACCCTGTGGCTCGCGCCCCGAGAGCGAGTCTCCCTACTCGACATCGTCGAAGACCTGCCGGCCCTCTTCTTCTTCTATCTCTTCGACTGGTCCTCGACGTGAACGAACGAGATGGAGCTCCTGCGTGACAGGAGCGCGGAGTTCCAGCAGGCCGGCGTGCAGACGTTGGGCGTTTCCCGCGACTCGCCCTGGACGCACATCGCCTGGATCCAGGCGCTCGACCTGAACTTTCCGCTGCTCTCGGACTGGAACGCCGAAACGGTCCACGGCTTCGGTATCGCCCGTGAGTTCCGCGGCTTCAGAGATGTCCCCGAGCGCTCAGCGTTCCTGATCGACCGTGGTGGAGTCGTGCGCGGCGTCTGGCGGTACGAAGACACCGAGGTGCCGGACATCGACGAGCTCCTCTCCGCCGCGAGAGCCCTCTAGATCACATTCCCATCGCGTGATATCCCGAGTCGACGTAGAGCGTCGTCCCGGTCACGTTGCGCGCCTCGTCCGAGAGGAGGTACGCGGCAGCAGCTCCCACGTCGTCGGCCGTGATGTGACGGCGAAGCGGCGCCCGCTCCTCGACGATCGCCTCCATCGTCGGGAACCCCGCAATCGAACGCGCGGACAGCGTCCGCACGGGACCGGCTGAGATCGCGTTCACCCGGATGTTCTTCTCACCCAGGTCCCAGGCGAGGTAGTGCACCGACGAGTCCAGCGCCGCCTTGGCGACGCCCATCACGTTGTAGTGCGGCACCGCCCGCGTCCCGCCGAGGTAGGTCATGGTCAGGATCGAGCCGCCCCCGGCGGCTTCCATCAGTGGCTCAGCGGCGCGGGCCGTGGCCACAAGTGAGTAGGCGCTGACATCGAGCGCCATCCAAAAGCGGTCGCGCGGCGTATCGGTAAAGCGGCCCTCGAGATCCTCGGAGGCCGCGAATGCGACCGAATGGACGAGTAGATCGAGCTCCCCGCCAAAGACCTCCCCCACCTCGGAGACGACTCGCGCGACGTCGTCGTCCGAGCGAACGTCACACCCGGTGACGAGCGGCGCGTCGACCGAACCTGCCAGATCGCGAACGCCGGCCTCGATCCGTTCTCCCTGGTAGGTGAACGCGAGCCTGGCCCCGCCGTCGGCCAGGCGCTTGGCGATCGCCCAGGCGATCGAGCGTTTGTTGGCGACGCCGAGGACGAGTCCGCGCTTGCCTGCAAAATCTGCCACGGCGGGCGAGTTTACGGTTTCTCGGCTACCCTGCGAGCCTTGCGCCGCGCCGTTCTTCTTCCGCTTGCTGCGGCGCTGATCCTCGTTTCCGCAGCCTCCGCGACACTGCAGCCCGTCCGCCGCAGCGAGGGCGAGATCACGGTGCCTCGGCTGCGTGCCGGGACGTTGAAGGTTCCGCCGGCCGCCTCCCGCGGACGGCTGACCGTGCTCGTCGACCTGCGCCTGCCGCCGCTCGCCGCCTACAACCGGAACCTCTTCAGCGCTGTCAGAACGACGCGGTTGAACGTGCGCAGCTCGAGCTCCCGCCTCTACCTCGCGCGGCTCGCGCGCGCACAGAAGGTGGCGGCGGCCGAGCTGAAGCGCGCGATCCCGTCGGCGCGGATCTCGAACCGCTACCGGGTGATCATGGACGGCTTCGCGCTGTCCCTGCCGGCGCGGACGCTGCCGGTGCTGGCTCGCCTTCATGCCGTCACGAAGATCTATCCGAGCGCGCGCTACCAGCTCGACACGAACCGGAGCCCGGCGATCATCGGCGCGGACACGATGTGGGCGACCACAGGCGACCGCGGGGACAGCATCAAGATCGGGATCGTCGACGACGGCGTCGACCAGACCAATCCTTTCTTCAACCCCACCGGCTTCACCTACCCGGCCGGCTTTCCGCGCGGTGCCAAGGCGTTCACGACGCCGAAGGTGATCGTCGCGCGTGCTTTCCCCGGCCCGAATTCGGGGGCCCAGGGACGGCTGCCGCTCTACCGGCGAGGGTCATTCCACGGAACGCACGTCGCCGGAATAGCCGCCGGCGACGCGGGGACAACTGCCGCGGCCGGCCCCGACCATCCGACGACCACTGGCCTGAGCGGAGTCGCGCCACGAGCCTGGCTCGGCAACTACCGCGTCTTCAACGCGCCGACGCCGACGGGCTACGACGCCTTCACGCCGCAGATCGTCGCCGCCTTCGAGGCAGCGGTGAACGACGGGATGGACGTGATCAACTTCTCCGGCGGCGGCCCTCAGGCCGACCCGGTGAGCGACGCGCTCGTCGAAGCCGTTCGCAACGTCGCCAACGCCGGCGTCGTACCCGTGATCTCGGCCGGCAACGACCGCGACGACTGGGGCTTCGGCTCGAGCGGCTCTCCGGGGACGGCGCCGGACGCGATCTCCGTCGCGGCTGTCTCGAACAGCCACGTCTTCGGGCCTTCGCTGAACATGACGGCCGGCGACGCGCCGGCGACGCTCAAGAACGTGCCCTTCTCGGACATCCAACAGGTTCCCGCCGCCTGGACGACCGCCGACCAGACACTGCTCGACGCCGGCACGATCGTCGGCACCGACGGCAGCCCGGTCGACCGCCACCTCTGCGGGCCGGCCGGAGACCCGAACAGCCGCGGCACCCTCCCCCCGGACTCGGCACGCGGGACGATCCTGCTCGCCTCGCGCGGAACCTGCGCCTTCGTGACCAAGGCCGCAAACGCGCAGATCGGCGGGGCCGCGGGCCTCGTCCTGGTCGACAACCGTTTCGGCGAAGCGAACTTCATCCCGCTCCAGCTCCCCGTCGACGCGGGCATGGTTTCCGACCTCGACGGCGCCCGCCTGCGCGCCTACCTCGACGCCAAAGGAGGCCGGGCGCCGCTCCGTTTCAACAAGGCGTTCAACGAGCTCAACACGGGCCGCAGCGGGATCATCACGAGCTTCTCGTCAGCCGGCCCGACGGCTTTCGGGCACCAGCTGAAGCCGGATCTCGCCGCCCCGGGTGGGCAGATTCTCTCCGCGACGCTGCCTGAGGCTGCGGGCGAGCCGTTCGCGGTCTTCGACGGGACGAGCATGTCGGCCCCGCATGTGACCGGCGCGGTCGCTCTGCTGCTCGCGCGCCACCCGACCTGGACACCGCCGGAGGTGAAATCCGCGCTGATGTCGACTGCAGGCGCAGCCTGGGGAGACACGGCCAGAACACAGGAGGCGTCCGTCCTGCTCGAAGGCGCCGGCCTCGTCAACGTGCCCCGCGCCGACGACCCGAAGCTCTTCACCACGCCCGTCTCGCTCTCCTTCGACGACCTGAACGTCAGTAGCGGCAGTGCCCGGCGGTCGATGCTGCTCGAGGCTCAGGACGCGGGCGGGGGCTCGGGCACGTGGACGGTCGGCCTGCAGAGCCAGTCGGCGACCTCCGGTGCGTTCGTCGACCTCGCCGGGTCGGTCGCCGTCTCGCCGGGTGGGACAGCGGAGATTCCGGTCGTCGTACGCGCGGACGCCAATGCGCAGACAGGCGACAACTACGGCTTCATCACGCTGACCCATGGCTCGGACGTGCGCCGCGTCCCGTACTACTTCGCGGTCGAGCGCCCGGGCGCCGAGATCGGTCCGGTTCTCCCGCTGAAGAAGTTCCAGATCGGCGATACACGGACCGGCACTTCGAACATCAGTCAGTACCGCTTCCCGACGAGCCCGTTCGGCCCGCCGCCGAGCTACAGCGGACCGGAGCCGGCCGAGAGCGGCGGCGAGAAGCTCTACTACGTGCACACCAACCAGCCGGTCGCCAACCTCGGCGCGGCGATCGTCGGCGCCTCGGCCGGCTCGCTGGTCGAGCCATGGTTCCTCGGCTCGCGCAACGAAAACGACGTTCAGGGGTATGCCGGGACGCCGGTCGACGCGAACGTGCTGACCGCGGGCTACCGGCTCGACGTCGGCGTCGCAGGCGTCGTCTTCCCGCGCGAGAAGCGCTATTACGTCGCCGTCGACTCGGGCCGCGACGTCTTCACGGGGCGCTCCCTCGCCGGCGCCTACGTCCTCCGCTCGTGGGTCAACGACGTGACGCCACCCAGGTTCAAGATGCTGACGAAGCGCGTGACGGCCGGCCGCCCGCTCCTTGCCGCCCGGGTGACCGACAGCGGCTCCGGCGTCGATCCACTCTCGCTCGGGATCGAGTACCGGCCCCGCGTCCTGCTCGGCGCCGCGCTGTACGACCCGGCGAGCGGCCTGGCCCTCTTCCCGATTCCACGCTCGGCGCCTCCCGTCATCCGTGGCGTGTTCAAAGGCGCCGCCGAGGCCGGCGACAACCAGGAGACGAAGAACATCGACCAGATCGGCACGAACATCCTGCCGAACACCACCATCAAGCGGGTCAACCTCCGCGGCACCACTCGGCCTGCGGTGACCTGGCTGCTACCGCTCGGGACCTCGTGCCTGAAAGGGCGCACGTCGCTCGCAGTCGCCGCCTCGGCGCCTTCGAAAATCACCAGGATCCTGTTCTTCAACGGAAAGCGCCGGATCGCGACCCTGCGACGAGGCAGTGCCGGACTCTACGTTGCGCAGTGGCAGGCACGGGCCGTCCGCCGCGGGCACCATCGGTTGCGCGTCGTGGTCGAGTCTCGCAGCGGCTCGGCGAAGGCGTTCCGAAACGTCAGGGTTTGCCGCTAGTTTCTCCGGGTTCTGTCGCAGTCGTCACCGGCGGCTCGAGCGGGATCGGCGCCGCGATCGCGCGCACACTGGCGGCCCGCGGTTGGGCATTGGTGCTGCTCGCCCGCCACGAAGACCGGCTCCGCGAGGTCGCGGGCGAGGTCGGAGCCGAGCACGAGCTCTGCGACGTCGCCGACCGCGCGGAGGTCGAGCGCGTCGCCGCGACCGTCGGGGAGCGCCACCCGGTGATCCGACTGCTCGTCAACAACGCTGGCATTCCGGGTCGCGGCGGCTTTCTCGATTCCGAGCCGGAGCAGATCGAACGGCTCGTCCGCATCAACTATCTCGGGTCGGTCTGGTGCCTGCGGGCATTCCTCCGTGCGCTCCAGGCAGGAGCGCCCTCCCACGTCGTGAACATCGCCTCCGTCGCGGGAACGGTCGCGGCCGGGCACTCCGGCCCCTACAGCGCCTCCAAGCACGCGCAGCTCGCCTTCTCCCGCTCGGTCGCGGTCGAGCTCGCGGGCAGCGGGATCGCCGTGCACACGATCAATCCGGGCCTGATCGACACCCCGGGCTTCCCGAACCGATCCCGCTTCGGCAGCCGTCTGCTGCAGAAGCTCGTCGCCGAGCCGGAGCTCGTCGCCGAGCAGGTAGTCCGGGCCGTCGAGCGAGATCGGATCGAGCAGTTCGTCCCCCACTGGTACCGGCCCGCCGCGATCGTCCAGGCGGCTGCTCCGGGACTGCTCGCCCGGGCAGCCCGCGCTCGTGCCATCCGCCGCATGCCGAAATAGAATCGGTCGCAGAGTGCACGCGTCGCTTCCGCCTGGTGAGATCGCACGCGTCGCAGAGTTTCGTGCCGCGTTGCGAGCCTTCATGCGCAAGAGCGAGCGCAACGCCCGCCAGTCGGGGTTGACGCCGCAGCGCTACCTGTTGCTGCTGATGATCAAAGGCGCCCCCAACGGCAGCGAGCAGTCGACCGTGACCGAGCTCTCAGAGCGCCTTCAACTTGCCCAGAGCACGGTCACCGAGCTCGTTCGACGAGCCGAGGAAACCGGCCTGCTCAAGCGCGAGCAGTCCGCCTCGGACGGCCGCGTCGCGTACCTGCAGCTGACCGAGGAAGGCGACCGGCGCCTGATGCAGGCATTCACGACGAACGAGGAAGAGCGCCAGGAGCTCCGCGCCGCCATCGCCCACATCGTGGACTAGAGGCGTACCAGGAGCAACAGGCGGCCGAGGCGTCGCTTGCGATGCCGCCCAAAAGGCCGCCCGATTCACTCGGGCGGCCGCTCAACCCGGTTTGCAAGCTAGTTGCGGGCCCAGACCTAGCGAAGCAAGGCGCTGAGGAGCTCGTCGTCCTCGGGGAAGCGGCCCTGCTGTTGCTTCGAGAAGACGAGCCGCCCGTCCGCGATCACGTCGTACTGGCTCTTGGCGCCCTCGAGCGCCTCGGCCTCGAAGCCCTGTTCCCTCAGCTCAGCCGCGAGACTCGCGGCTCTTTCGTCGTAACCGTTTCAGACCGGGCAGTAGAAGATCTCGACGCGCACGCGCCGCATCGTAACCACCTCGCTAAGGGCGGCGAAGCAGGTACCAGCCGAGCTCGGCCGTGTAGTCCGGCGGAGCGAGCGCGCGCGCTTGCTCGCGTGCCTCGCCTTCGCAACCCGCGAGGTCGAGATACGGGTCGAGCTCGCGCGACTCCCGCATGAACTCAGCCTTCACGAGGACGAGGCCGTTCGACTCGAACAGCTGCCGGAGGTCGACATCGGCCAGCACACGGGTGTGGGAGGGGTCGCGGGCCCGCTCGAACAGGTTCAGCTCGTTCGCGGCGAGCGGATCGCTCGGTGCGATCTGGTCGACCACGAGCATGGTTCCTCCGCGCCGGGTTACACGGGTCAGCTCGGCGATCACGAGCTCCGGCCGAGGGACGTGGTGCAGCGTCCGCAACGTCCCGGCCAGGTCGAATGTCGCACGCTCGAAATCGAGCTTCGTCATGTCGCCTTCGACAAAGGTGACATTCGGCGGAGCCTTTTTCCGCCCGAGCTCGATCAGCTCCGGCACGAGCTCGACCGCGACGACCTCTCGCACGAGCGGTGCCAGTGCGAAGGCCAGCGCGCCGGTGCCCGCCCCGACGTCGAGTGCTCGCTCCTCGCCCGTAGGCGACACGAAGCTGCGCACCTGCTCGGCCAGCTCGTCCGCGCGCCGCTCTTGCAGCGCCGCGATCCGGTCAGCCGTCGCCGCGAAGCGAGCCCGCATTGCGTCGTGCGTAGTCAAGCGCCTCCTCCTTCGTCGTGATCGTGCCTGCCGCGCGCTCCTCGGCGATCTCGTCGAGCAGCCGGCCTACCTCGGGGCCGGGGGGAACCCCCAGCTCGCCTCCGCGTACGAGCGGCATGTTCGGATCGGACTCCCGGGACCGGGTCACCGCGCCCTCGAATTCTCGCGCACCGAGAAACGCGAGCGCCTCGAGCGCCCAGGGCTCCGTCTCCCGGCGAAAGCGGTGGATGGCTCGGGGCGAGTCGTTCGCCGGAGGCTCAGCCCGCAGGAGCGTCCGTGCGAACCGTCTCGTCTCGTTCGAGATCGGTAGCGCGAGCAGGTTCTCGCCGAGGACGACAACGAGGTCATAGTCGGAGTGTCCAGCGGCACCGGTGCGTTCGAGTCGATCGAGCGAGCCGCCTAGGGGCTGGAGCAGGCCGAGGTCGTCGAGCCGCCTGAAGCCGGCGGCCGAAAGTCGCCGCAGCTCTCCAAGGATCCGCTCCTTCGACGGCCTCGTGACCAGCTCGGCGTCCCGGCGGATGAGCGCCTCCGTCTCCGGAACGAGCCGGAAGTCGAACGGCAGCTCGTCTTCGAGCCGCGGACCGCGCAGGAGCCGCAAAGGATCGTCCTGGAACACCGACTCCCCGACGGCGCGCAGGCGCTTGGCCGCCAGATCGCCGTAACCGTTGAAGGGGTCGACGGTCTCATCGCCACCCACGCGCTCGGCGATTGCGTTGATGCTGAAGTCGCGCGTCGCGAGATCGGCCTCGATCGGCCCGGTGAGCGGCGTGAAGTCGACGGTGCGCCCATCCACAAGGGCCACCCGCCAGGCGCCGTGGCGCTCGGAGAGAGGAAAGGGGGCGCCCCCAGACTCACGGGCAAACAGCCGCGCCGCCCGCTCGGGCTCCGCCAGCGCCACATCGACGTCGACGATCGTACGCTCGAGCGCGTGATCGCGAACGGCACCGCCGACTATCCAGGCCTCCTCGTCCGCGAACAGCTGCTCGACGAGCTCACGAATCGACGACCACCCGCCTTGCGCGGGCAGGGTCGCTGTTGATCCCGCAAACGAGCTCGTAGTTGATCGTCCCGGCCACATGAGCGTGATCTTCCGCCAGGACCCCGTGCCCGAGCAAGGTCACCGGTGTTCCGGTGGGCAGCTCGCGGTCGAGCTCGACCGCCAGAGCGTCCATCGAGATCGTGCCGACCACCCGGCGTGGCTCGCCGCCGACGCGTACCTCGGTGCCCGTCAAGTCGCGACGGAAACCGTCCGCGTAGCCGATCGGCACGATTCCGATCCAGGTCGGCCGCTCAGCGACGAAGCGGCGTCCGTAGCCGGTGCTTTCTCCGGGAGCGAGCTGCCGTACCTGCGCGAGCTGGCTCGCCCAGTGCATGGCGGGCTCGAGCCCGTCCTCTGTCGGGTCAGCGCCGAACGGGGAGAGTCCGTAAATCGCGACCCCGCAGCGAGCGGCGTCGAAGCGGGCGTCTGGAAAGCGGAGAGCGCCGGCGCTGTTCGCCAGGTGCCGGGTCAGGTGGCGGTACGGCTCGGTCGCCTCGCGGAAGCGCTCGATCTGCGCTGCCGTGAACTCTGGGTCGCAATCCGCGCTCGCGAGGTGGCTCATCAGGCCGACCACGCCGTCCGGCGGCTCGGGCAGCTCGGACAGGCCCCAGCGGCCCATGCCTGTGTCGAGCTTCAAGTGGACGCTGACGCCCTCCGGGATCTCGTGCGTAGAGATCACCAGCTCGAGTCCGGCCTCGCGGGCCAGCGCGATCTCTCGACTGGTTGCAGTCGGCCCCATCACGAGAATCCGTTCCTGCCGGAACTTGTCGCGGAGCTCGAGCCCCTCCTCGACCGTCGCGACGCAGAGGACGCTTGCTCCCGCACCGAGCGCCGCGGCTCCGACGTCGACCGCGCCGTGCCCATAGCCGTTCGCCTTGACGACCGCCCAGAGCTCAGCCCCCCCGAGCGCGTCGAGCAGGCGCTTGATGTTGCGGCGAACTGAGCCGAGATCGATCGTCAGCTCAGAGCGCAGCATCGAGCACGCCCGGCAGTTGGACGATCACGTCGCTTGCGACCAGCCCTCGTTCGTGAGGCACGGCGAGCGCGGCATCGGCGTGAGCGCGCGCAGCAGCCACGGTGGCGAGCTGTGGCTCCATCCGCTTGGCTAGAAAGGCGCCGACGATGCCGGTCAGGACGTCTCCGGTGCCGGCGGTCGCGAGGCGATGCGTTCCGGTGCTGATCAGGGTTCGCGCATCCGGCGCGGCGACGATCGTCTCGCTTCCCTTCAAAAGAACGACGCACCGGAAGCGCTCGAGCGCGCGACGGACGGCCTCGAGGCGATGTGCGTCGACCCACGCCGTCTCGACGTCCAGCGGCCGCGCGAGCTCACCGGAATGCGGTGTCAGCACGGTCGGCGCGTTCCGTTCGAGCGGCTCGAAGCCGAAGAGCCCATCGGCGTCGACGATTGCGGGCAGCTCGGTCTCCTCCAGCAGTCGCCGGACGAGCTGCCTTGCCTCATCGTTGCGGCCAAGTCCAGGACCCAGCGCGAGCGCGCCTGCTCGCTCCGCCGCCTCGGAGGCCTCTTCTAGCGGACGCTTGACCGCCTCGAGCAACCGCGCCTCGACGACCGGAAGCGACTCGCGAGGCGCGCAGACGGACACGTAGCCCGCGTCAGCGCGGAAGGCCGCCTCCGCGGCGAGGCAGACGGCCCCCGTCATCCCGGGCGCGCCGCCGAGGACGAGCACCGAGCCTGAGCGGTACTTGTTGCCGTCGCGTCGCCGCCGCGGCAAGCGGCGGACGATCTCGCTCGTGACGCGCGCGTGCGTCGTCTCGCTGTGCTCGAGGCCGATGTCCGCAAGCTCGATCCTGCCCGCGTACAGACTCCCCGGCGCGACCGCCAGGCCGACCTTCTCGCCGTGGAACGTAACGGTCTGCGTCGCCTCGACGCACGCGCCCGACACCTCTCCGGTGGAGGCGTCGACGCCCGACGGAACGTCGACCGAGACGACGGGGACGCCGGCGCTGCGGATCGCCTCGATCGAGCGCGCCGCCTCCTCTCGCGGCTCGCCGTGGAAGCCGGTGCCGAAGATCGCGTCGATCACGACCTCCGCGGCGGGGAGCTCGGCGCCAACCTCGACCACCTTCGCGCCGAGCTTGTGTGCAGCAATTCGACCGTCGCCCCCGTTGGCACCCTTGCCGCAGACGGCAACGATGCGTGCGCCCGGGTAGTCGCGTGAGACGGCCGCGGCGACCGCGCTGCCCGCCCGCTCCATCATCGCCTCGACGTCGTGGCCGGCCTCGGCGGCCTTCATCTCCTCGGCTGTGTAGAGCGGCTCGAGCTCAGCCATCGACTACGGCAACGGCCGTCGCCAGCTCACGCGAGTGCGACATCGAGAGGTCGATCGCGCCCGCGCCGACGCGCTCGGCCCAGGCCTGCATGCGGCCGGAGAGCGTCACGCCGGGCTTGGGCCGCCCTGCTATCTCGACCTCACGCCAGGCGAATGCACGCGCGACGCCGAAGCCGAGCGCCTTGCCGATCGCCTCTTTCCCGGCGAAGCGGGCGGCGTAATGCTGGGGCGGATTCGGGCGCGACTCGCAGTACGACCGTTCGGCCTCGGTGAAACAGCGCTCCCGGAAAGAGGGGTAGCGCTCGAGCGTGCGCCGCACGCGCGCGATTTCGATCAAGTCGATACCCACGGTCACGAGCCGAAGTCTAGGAACCGGCACGCTTCACCAGATCCGGCACGTCGGCGATCGAGTCGACGACCGCCTCCGGCTGCGCGCTCCAGGCGCCCGCATCGTCGCGGAACTTGCCGGTGCGGACGAGGATCGTGTGCATCCCCAGCGCCGCGGCGCCGCCGATGTCCGCATCGACGTCGTCGCCGACCATCCAGGCGTGCTCGGGGTCCGCGTCGAGCGCCTCGAGCGCGGCCTCGAAGTACGAGGCGCTCGGCTTTCCGAGCACCGTCGCCATCGTCCCCGTCGCGTACTCGAGCCCGACGACGAAGGCTCCGGCGTCAAGCAACGGGCCCCTCGAGGTCTGCCACCACGGGTTCTTATGCAGGCAGTAGAGCCCGGCGCCTGCCTCCAGCTCGGCGAAGGCCCGGCCGAGGTTCATGTAGCTGAAAACCCGGTTCGTCTCCGCGGTCTCGTCGGCGCCACCGAGGAGCACGGCGTCCGCGGTGTCGCCGACGAGCTCGACACCCTCGAGGTCGTCCCGGATCGCCGGCATCGTCAATGCCAGGACCCGTCTGCCATTCAACGCGCGCGCCGCCGCGACCGGCGTCGTCTGCAGCTCGCCGTCGTCGAGCTCGATTCCGAAGCCCCGGATCGCCTTTGCGAGCTGGGAGCGCGAGTGCGTCGTGTTGTTCGTGAGGAACCGGAGGCGGTGGCCGGCCTCCCTGAGCCGCTGGACCGCACGGGCGCCCCCCTCGATCGGCTTGCCCGAGATGTGCAGGACGCCGTCCAGGTCGAGCAAAATCGCGGCCATGGCGGGCGAGTCTATTCAGGTCACCCGGTCGGTCTCGATCCCGCGCTCTGAAATCGAGCTCCGTTTCTCACGCTCGAGCGGGCCCGGCGGCCAGCACGCGCAGAAGACCGAGACGCGCGCCGAAGCAATCTTCGACGTCGAGCGATCCGTCGGGCTGACCGACGCCCAGAAGCGCCGCGTGATCGCGAAGACGGGCCCCGTCATCATGGCCGTCGCCCAGGACGAGCGCAGTCAGTGGCGCAATCGCGAGCTGGCGAGCGAGCGTGTCGTCGAGGCGCTCCGGGAGGCGCTGAAGATCGAGCGCAAGCGGAGGCCGACCAAGCCGAGCGCGGCGGCCAAAAAGCGCCGTCTGGACCAGAAACGGCGCCGCAGCGAGACGAAGCGGCTGCGCCGGCCTCCCGATTAGGGCGGGAGCCTCAATGCCGGTGGCCGGCGTGCTCGAGTGCGACGGCCTGCCGCTCACTGCCGTCGACATAACGCTCCGGCTCGGCGTCGAACTTCGCCTTGCAGCCCTCGCCGCAGAAGTAGTAGGTGCGGCCCTGGTAGGTCGAGGCCGGCCTGCCCACGCGGCGGTCGACTGTCATCCCGCACACCGGATCCTTGGCACCGCGCCAAAGGGTCAGCCCGAACAGCACCGCGGCGACGGCGAGAAAGACGATGTTCAGGAACGTCGTGTAGTTCCAGGAGATACCCCGGCTCGAGATCGATTCGACCGAGGGCCTGCTCGTGGGCACCAGGCCGAGGGCGCTGAAGATCCCGTCGACGGCCAGCGCGGCGAGCACCATCGACACGAACATGATTGCGACGAGCCGAGCCGTCAGCTCACGGCCGTAAAACTTCGTGTAGGCGATCACGATCGGGATGATGATCAGGTCGGCGTAGATGAAGGCAATGACGCCCGCAAACGAGATCCCGCCGGCCCAGAGCACCGCGGCCAGCGGCGCGTTCCCGACTGAGCAGACGAATGAGAGCACGGCGACGATCGGTCCAAGGACAACGTTCTCGACCAGCCGCACCGGCGCCGGCGCGTCGGTGATGAAGAGCGCGTTGAAGACCTTCATCGGCAGCAGGGAGACGAAGCCGGCAATCGCGAAGCCGGCCAGGATCTCCTTCCAGAGCATCCCCCAGTCGCTGCGGAAGTTGCGGGCGACGTCGGACCACGCCTGCACCGAAGTCAGCCGCTGGCGAAGGGAGAGACCCTCGGACGCTGCCGATGTGTGCTCGTGGCCTGCCTCGGACGCCTGCGCATGGCGGCGCCCCTCTTCCTCGAGCCGCCGCGTCACGAACAGCCTCAGCCCCAGCCACATCAGCGCGATCAGGATCAGCCCGCCGACGAGCTCGGCGAGCGTGAAGCGCCAGCCGATGAAGATCCAGATCACGATCCCGAGCTCGAACACGAGGTTCGTCGAAGCGAACTGGAACGCCATCGCCGCAGCAAAGCTCGCCCCTTTCCCGAAGAGCGACTTCGCAATCGCGATCGCGGCGTAGCTACAGGATGAAGACGCCGCGCCGAGGCCGGTCGCCAGCGCGATCTCGCGCGGCCCACGAGCCCCCAGCGCCCGCTCGATCCGCGAGCGTGGGACCCATGCCTGAACGATCCCGGACAGCGTGAAGCCGAGCACCAGCGCCCACGCCACCTCCCAGGCCATCTGGAAGGCGTTCCACAGGCCGTCGCCGATCGTCGAGAGCACGTCCACGCCCCCGGGTATAGCAGGCGAAGTCTGCGCTACTCGACCGTGACGGTCTTGGCCAGGTTGCGGGGCTGGTCGACGTTGAGCCCGCGCAGTCGTGCGATCCGGTAGGCGAGCAGTTGCAACGGTATGACCGCCAGAACTGCTTGCAGGAAGGCCGGCGAGCGCGGCACGAAGATGACGTCGTCGGCGTGATGCTGGATGTCCTCGTCGCCGTCGGTGGCGATCGCGATCACGTGAGCGCCGCGGGCGCGTACCTCCTGGATGTTGGAGACGACCTTCTCGTACACGTGTGAACTGGTCGCCACGCAGACGACCGGCGTCTCCTCGTCGAGCAGCGCGATCGGCCCGTGCTTCATCTCGCCCGCCGAGTACGCCTCGGTCGGGATATACGAGATCTCTTTCAGCTTCAGGGCCCCTTCGAGGGCGACCGGCAGCCCGATATGGCGGCCGAGGTAGAGGAAGAACGGCTTTTCGTGGAAGCGCTCGGCGATCTCCTCGATCGGATGGTTGCCCTCGAGGAAGGCGACCATCTTGGTCGGCAGCGCGTACAACTCGTCGAGGATCACCTCGATTTCCTCCGGTGGCAGGCTCTTTCGAACCTCGGCGAGCTTCAGTGCCACCAGCGAGAGCAGCGCGACCTGCGCGGTGAACGTCTTCGAGGCTGCGACCCCGACCTCCATCCCGCAGCGGGTGTAGAGCACCGAGTCGACCTCGCGTGTGATCTGCGAGCCCATCATGTTCGTGATCGCGAGCGTGCGCGCACCCTTCTCACGGGCCAGGCGCATCGCTGCGAGCGTGTCCGCGGTCTCACCGGATTGCGAGATCCCGATCACGAGCGTGTCCTTCGAGAGCACGGGGTTGCGGTAGCGCCATTCGCTTGCAATGTCGGGCTCGACCGGGATCCGGGCCCATTCCTCGATGATGTACCGACCGACGACCCCCGAGTGGTAGGCGGTGCCGCAGGCGAGGACCACGATCCGGCGCAGGTTCTGGAGCTCTTGGTCGGTCAGGCCGAGGCTCTCGAGCACGAGATGGCCGTGTCGAACCCGGTCGCCGAGCGTCTCCTTGACCGCGTCCGGCTGCTCGTAGATCTCCTTCAGCATGAAGGTCTCGTAGCCGGACTTCTCGGCCGCCTCGTCATCCCAGTCGACCTCGAGAATCGCACGCTCGACCTGACCGTTCTCGACGTCGATGAAGCGGGCGCCCGCGGGCGTGATCGCGACCACCTCGCCGTCGTCGATCAGCTGGATCCTGCGAGTCTCGGCCAGGAATGCGGCCGCCATCGAAGCGAAGAACATCTCGCCGTCGCCGACACCCACGAGCAGCGGGCATTGCAGCCTCGCGCCGACCAGTTCGTCCGGATGGTCCTGGTGGATGACGACGAAGGCGAAGTGGCCTTCGAGATCCTTGTAGGCGGCGCGGACGGCCTCCGTCAGGTCGCCGCGATAGTGGCGTTCGACGAGGTGCGTGACCACTTCCGCGTCCGTCTCGGAGCGGAAGGTGTGCCCCTCCGCTTCGAGCGCGTTCTTGAGCTCCCGGAAGTTCTCGACGATCCCGTTGAGGACGACCGCGATCCTTTCTTGGTCGCAGCCGACGAGCGGATGGGCGTTCCGTTCGGAGACACGCCCGTGGGTCGCCCAGCGCGTGTGGCCGAGGCCGGTCGTCGCAGCCGACCCGTTGTCGCCTGCCGCCTCCTTTAGGACCTGGAGATTTCCGACGGCGCGGAGATAGTCGAGCCCCTCTTCCTCGCGAAGCGCGAGACCGGCCGAGTCGTAGCCGCGATATTCGAGCCGCTCGAGACCGTTCAGGAGGAGATCCCTGGCCGGCCTCTGCCCGACGTATCCGATGATCCCGCACATCTGAAGCTCTCCCTTCGCTCTGCCTGACTTTTTGGGGTGAAGCCTCGATCGAGGGACTCTTTCCAAAGCCCTCATAAATGCACAAAGCCCGGCTGCTTTATCCGGCCTCTTCGTCGGGGCCGCTCAGCCGAGCTCTCGCGTTACGAGAGCGCTGATCGTAGCACAGAGCTCCTGCGCTTTCCGGGGATTTTCGGCCTCGGCCAGGACTCGCACGACGGGCTCTGTGCCCGACGGACGGACAACGATCCGGCCCGAGCCGTTGAGCTCTGTGTTGAGCCGCTGGATCTCCTCGAGCAGGTCGTCGGAGAGGTTTTTTGTGGCGACTCGCACATTCTCTTTCGCCTGTGGAAAACGCGGCAACACCGCTGCGGCCTCGGTCAGCGTCCGACCCTCGAGCGCGGCGCAGAGGAGTAGCGCGGTCGCCAGACCGTCGCCCGTGACGTGATCCTTCAGGTAGATGAGGTGACCCGACTGCTCGCCACCTAGCACGCCGCCCTCGCGGCGGAGCGCCTCCAACACGTAGCGGTCGCCGACGTCGGTCGTGACCAGGCGAATCCTCCGCTCCTCGGCGAAGCGGTGGAAGCCGTAGTTCGTCATCACGGTCACCGCCACGAGATCGACGCCGAGGTGGTCGGCGAGGATCGCCAGAATCTGGTCGCCGTCGACCGCCGCCCCGTTGGCGTCGACCGCCAGCATCCGATCGCCGTCGCCGTCGAAGGCGACGCCGAGATCGAAGTCGCCCGTGAGGATGGTCCGCTGGAGCAGCGACAGGTCGGTCGCGCCACACCCCACGTTGATGTTCGTCCCGTCCGGCTCGGCCCCGATCGGGGTCACCTCCGCGCCGAGCTGCTCGAAGGCCTGTGGCGCGATTGCGGAGTAGGCGCCGTTCGCACAGTCGACGGCGATGCGGAGGCCGGAGAGGTCGCTGCCAAACCGTTCGGTGATGTGCTCCAGGTAGCTGTCGGTAGCGACGCCGACGCGGTCGATCTCCCCGTCGCCGGGACCCTCGGCGTCGAGCAGGCTCTCGATCTTCTCCTCGTCCGAGTCGGTCAGCTTCTGGCCGTCACGGTCGAAGATCTTGATCCCGTTGTATTCGGGTGGGTTGTGCGAGGCCGAAACGACGACGCCGAGATCGAGTGCGAGGAGAGCGACCGCCGGGGTGGGAAGCACCCCAGCCAGCACGGCGTTGCCGCCGGCCTCCACGACCCCGCGCGCGAGGGCCTCTTCCAGCTCGGGTCCCGAGGCGCGCGTGTCGCGGCCGACGAAGACGCGCCCGCCCCTCGACCAGAGCGTCGCCGCCTTGCCAAGGCGCTCGATGAGCTCAGGCGTGAGGTCCTCGCCGACCACCCCCCGGACTCCGTCAGTCCCGAAAAACTGCCGCGTCATCGCGGCGACGTTAGCGCTTGGAGAACTGAGGAGCTTTGCGAGCCTTATGGAGGCCGGCCTTCTTGCGCTCGACGATGCGGGCGTCGCGGCTCAGGAATCCAGCTCGCTTGAGCGGCTCGCGGAGATTCGGATCGGCGTCGACGAGCGCACGGGCAATCCCGTGCCGGACCGCGCCGGCCTGGCCGCTCGGGCCGCCGCCGTGCACGCGGACGCGAACGTCGAAGGTGCCTTCGACCCCGGCGATCTTGAGCGGCGCCAGCGCCAGCTCGCGGTGCGTGAGACGCGGGAAGTAGGTCTCGATCGTCTTGCCGTTGAACCAGGTTGCGCCGTCGCCAGGTCGCAGGATCACGCGCGCGACGGACGTCTTGCGCTTGCCGGTTCCCTGGTACTGGGCCGGTTCGGTGGCCGTGGCCATCGCTACCTCAGCTCCAACGTCTGCGGGGCCTGGGCCTCATGGGGATGCTCAGGGCCGGCGTAGATCTTCAGCTTGTTGAGCTGCTGACGCGCGAGACGGTTGCGCGGAAGCATGCCCTTGACCGCCTTGCGGATCACCTCGGTCGGCCGGCGCTCGAGCTGGTCTCGCAGCGGCCGGCTGCGCAAGCCTCCCGGATAGCCCGAATGGCGGTAGTAGAGCTTGTCGTCCAGCTTGTTTCCCGTCACGGCGACCTTCTCGGCATTCACGACGACGACGAAGTCGCCTGTGTCGACGTGAGGGGTGTACTGCGGCTTCGTCTTGCCGCGCAGGGTGTCTGCGATCTGGGTCGCCAAGCGACCGAGGGTCTTGCCCTCGGCATCAACGACGTACCAGCGGCGCTCGATCTCGCCAGGCTTTGCGTTCCAGGTCTTTTGCATGGAAACGGCGGACTGGGCGTCCGCCGAGGGCGAATCGTAGCAATCCCTCGCGAAACGCTTGTGCGCCGCCATGGCTTGGGTGGCGAACGTACGAGGCATCCATCGCCGTGGCGGCCACGCGGCCGACGGCGACCACCGTGCGCCCTCGGGCAAGCCGCTGTGCGAAGAGGACGCCACCGTCGATCTCGGCCCGCGTCGGCCGTCGGTTGGAGGTCGACGTGCCGGGATGGGTCGGCACGACGTTCCAGCAAAGCACCTCGTTCTCGAGGCCGAGCTCTCGCAACGTGGCGCGGACGATCGTCGCGGTCGATTCAGCAGGGCCGCAGCCCGTCAACTGGCGCTCGGAGGTGAACGGCAGGCCGCTGACGCGTGCGCCGCGGTAGCCCGGCGCCTCGCCGACGAGCAGGAGCTGGGCGCGTTGCCGGGCGACGAGATAGTTCGCGAGGCGACACCTCAGCAAACCGGCGCGTGGCCCTTCGCGATAGAAGTTGAATGTGGCGCCGATCTCGGCAGCGGCCAGCTCCTCGACGAAGCTCACCGTTCGAACTCTGACGGACGGCGGCCAGCAGCCGCTCGAGATCGCGCAAGCGATCGCGGAATGGCTCGGCGAAGCGCACGAGTCCCTCGAGCTTGCGCAGTACGACTTCCACCTCGCTCCGGACACGGCGAAGGTCGTCGCCGGCGCGATCCGGGAGGCGTCGGCACGCGGGGTCGCGGTGCGGATCATCTACAACGTCGATCACCGGAACCCGATCCCGGTGCCGCCACCGCCCGAGCCCGACGTCGAGTTGATTGCGTCGCTCGGAGTGCCGTCCAAGGCCGTCGGAGGCGTCCCGGATCTGATGCATCACAAGTTCGTCGTCCGCGACCGCCAAACCATCTGGACGGGGTCGACGAACTGGACCGACGACTCCTGGGCGCGGCAGGAGAACGTGATTCTCGCGGTCCAGTCGCCTGACCTCGCAGAGGCCTTCGTCGAAGACTTCGACCAACTCTGGGTCAAAGACCTGGTCGAGGAGACAGGTTTCGTGCCGCCGCGGCGGATCCACGTCGACGGATTGCTCGTCCGGCCCAGATTCACTCCCGGGTTCGGCGAGGATCTGTCGGCGCGAATCGCCCGCGCGATCGGCCGGGCGAAGCAACGTGTCCGCATTTGCTCACCGGTGATCACCGCGGCGCCCGTGCTGGCGGCGCTCGCGCAGGTCGTGTCCGAAGGGAAGCTCGACGTCGCGGGCTGCCTGGACGCGCCTCAGATCCAGGGGGTCGTCCACGAGTGGGGAGTAAACGGGAACGTCGCCTGGAAGCTGCCGCTGCTCCAGCGCGTGCTCGCGGCGGAGTTCACTGGGAAGCCGTCGACGCCGTACGGGTCCGGCACCGTCCACGATTTCATGCACGCGAAGGTTGTCGTCGCCGACGAGGTCGTGTTCGCGGGCTCATTCAACCTCTCGCGTTCGGGGGAGCAGAACGCCGAGAACGTGCTCGAGATACACGATCCGGAGCTCGCGGGGCAGTTGAGCGCGTACGTGGACGAGGTGCGTCACCGCTACCCGCGCGTTCAGCTCCCGGACTGATTCTGCCGCTTCCTGCCGCTGAGCGGGCCCGCGCCGTGTCCGTTCGAGCGATGCCTGTGGATTAAAAGTCACACTTTCGTTCCACTAGCCATGACCCGCCGCGCCAGTTCGTGGGGACAGACCCCAACGAACTGCCAGCACCGCTCGGGCGCAGGACGGCTCGAGCTCGAACCTACGAAGCCGCCGCGCCGCGCATGCCCATGGAGGCCTTCTCCCGCTCCGCGGCGACGTGCTCCCAGAGACGGTTCAGGTGATGCTGGGCATACGGGATCTCGAAGGGCAGCAGGAAGAGCGCGACCAAGTAGAGCAGGAACCCGGTGACGTGGCTGATCCGGTGGTCGAGCCCGCCGAGCTCCTGCGCTCGACCGATTCGTTTGTAGTAGCGCCACTGCGAGATGAACGGAGGAACGATCAGCAGCGCTCCGATCGTATTGGCGACGATCGCGAGGAAGACGTTTACGTGCAGCGGGTTCTTGTCGGCCCGAAAGGACTCGCCGTAATCGTTCAGCTCGGAGTTCCGGATCCCAAACCAGAAGATGTAGTAGATCCCGAGCGTCAGGAACGCGAGCAGGAACGCGACCCACGGATTGATGATCTTCGCCCGCCCGGCGCCGGGTACGTCGACCTTACGCGCCATGAGCCGTCGCTACCCGGTTCCGGCGGCCGTTACTCCCACTCGATCGTCGACGGCGGCTTCGACGAGATGTCGAGAGCGACTCGATTGACGGCCGGGATCTCGTTGATGATCCGGCTCGAGATCGTCTCCAGCAGGTCATATGGAAGCCGCGCCCAGTCGGCGGTCATCGCGTCCTCAGACGTGACGGCGCGGATCACGATCGGGTACGCGTACGTCCGCTCGTCGCCCTGGACGCCGACCGAGCGGATTGCCGGCAGCACCGCGAAGCACTGCCAGAGGTCGCGGTAGAGCCCGGCGCGCCGAATCTCCTCGAGCAAGATCGAATCGGCCTCGCGGAGGGTCTCGAGGCGCTCGCGCGTGACCTCACCGATGATGCGGATCGCGAGACCGGGACCGGGAAAGGGATGTCGCCAGACCATCCGCTCAGGCAGGCCAAGCTCTTCCCCGACGCGCCGCACCTCGTCCTTGAACAGCAGTCGCAGCGGCTCGACGAGCTCCATTTCCATCTCGTCCGGCAAGCCGCCGACGTTGTGGTGCGACTTGATCTTGGCAGCGACGCCCTCCGTGCCCCCCGACTCGATCACGTCGGAGTAGAGCGTGCCCTGGACGAGGTATCTGGTCGCCCCCAGCTTGCGCGCCTCTGCCTCGAACACGCGGATGAACTCCTCGCCGATCCGAGCGCGCTTCTCCTCGGGGTCGTCGACCCCCTCGAGGCGCGCCAGGAACCGTTCTTCGGCATCGACGTGCACCAGCGGGACGTGAAAGTGGCCGCGAAAGGTTTCGATGACCTGGGCAGCCTCGTCCTTCCGCAGCAGGCCGTGGTCGACGAACACGCACGTCAGCTGATCACCGACCGCCTTGTGAACTAGGAGTGCCGCGACGGCGGAGTCGACGCCGCCGCTCAAGGCGCAGAGCACGCGCTCGGACCCGACCTGCGCGCGGATCCGCTCGACCTGCTCCTCGATCACCGCGGCGGCAGTCCACGTCGCCGGCGCGTCCGCGACGGAGTAGAGGAAGTTCTTCAGAACCTCCGTCCCGCAGGGCGTGTGCACGACCTCCGGGTGGAACTGGACGCCGTAGAGCTTCTTCGCGGGGTGCTCGAAGGCAGCGATCGGGGTCGAGTCCGACCCCGCGACGACGCGCGCACCCTCCGGAGGCGCCGTTACCGAGTCGCGGTGGGACATCCACGTCGTCTGCTCCTCCAGCAGTCCGGCGAAGAGCGCGCCCTCGTGCACGCGCACCTCCGTCTTGCCGAACTCGGAGACGCCCGTCCGGTCGACGCTGCCCCCGAGGTCCTGCGCCATCAGCTGCATCCCGTAACAGATCCCCAGGGTCGGCACCCCAAGCTCGTAGATCCCGGGATCGATCCGAGGAGCGCCTTCGGCGTATACCGAGGCGGGACCGCCGGAAAGGACCAGCGCCAGCGGGTTCCGCGCCCGGATCTCCTCGGCGCTGGCCCGGTGCCCAACGAGCTCCGAGTAGACGCGGCATTCGCGAACGCGCCGCGCGATCAGCTGCGAGTACTGGCCGCCGAGATCGATCACGAGCACCGGACGTTCCTCGGCCGGCGGCTCCGGCTGAGGAAGCGCGACGACCTCGCCCATCGGCACTAACCTCGCCTGTAGTTCGGAGCGTCCGCGATCGTCGTCATCCCGTGCGGGTGGCTCTCGCGGAGGCCGGCGCCCGTGATTCGCACGAACCGGGCGTCCTTCATCTGCTCGATCGATGCCGCGCCGCAGTAGCCCATCGCCTGACGCAGCCCGCCGACGAGTTGATGGAGCACGTTCGCCACCGGACCCTTGTACGGCACACGCCCCTCGACGCCCTCGGGGATGAGCTTGTCGACGTCCTCGACGTCGCCCTGGAAGTAGCGGTCCTTCGAGTACCCGCGCGCCTTCATCGCGCCCAGCGAGCCCATGCCTCGGTACTGCTTGAAACGCTCCCCGCCCGAGAGGATCACCTCGCCTGGAGCCTCGTCCGTTCCCGCGAGAAGGGCCCCAGCCATCACCGTGCCCGCGCCGGCCGCGATCGCCTTGGCGACATCCCCAGAGGAGCTCAGCCCGCCGTCGCCGATCACCGGCACACCGTGCGGCTCGGCGGCCCGCGCGCAGTCATAGATCGCCGTCACCTGCGGCATGCCGACGCCGGCGACGACACGCGTCGTGCAGATCGCTCCCGGACCGATCCCGACCTTGATCGCGTCTGCGCCGGCATCGATCAGCGCCTCGGTCGCCTCGGCGGTCGCGATGTTGCCGGCGATCACCTCGCCGTCCCATTGCCGTTTCAGCCGCCGCACCATCTCGACGACGTTGCGCGAGTGCCCGTGCGCCGTGTCGACAACCAGCACGTCGGCGCCCGCCTCGGCCAGCGCCGCCGCTCGGTCGTCCGCATCAGGGCCGACGCCGACCGCGGCGCCCACGCCCAGTCGCCCCTGGTCGTCCTTCGTCGCGCGCGGGAACTCGATCTGCTTGCGGATGTCCTTGACAGTGATCAAGCCCTTCAGCCGGCCGTCGGCGTCGACGACCGGCAGCTTCTCGATCTTGTGCCGGTGGAGGATCGCCCGCGCCTCCTCGAGCGTCGTCCCGATCGGGGCGGTGACGAGGTCGCGGTCTGTCATCACGGCCGATACCGGCTGCTCAGCACCCTCGTCGCGGAAGCGAAGATCGCGGTTGGTCAGGATCCCGACCAACCGGCCGTCCGCGTCGGTGACCGGAACCCCGGAGATGTGGTACCTCGCCATCAACTCGAGCGCCGCCTCGACCGGGGCATCCGGAGGCAGCGTCACCGGCTCGACGATCATTCCCGACTCCGAGCGCTTGACCTTGTCGACCTCCGCGACCTGGTCTTCGATCGAGAGGTTGCGGTGCAGGATCCCGAGACCTCCCTCACGCGCGAGAGCGATCGCGAGCCGAGCTTCTGTGACCGTATCCATCGCGGCCGAGATGATTGGAATCTCGAGTGAGATCTTCCGGGTCAGGCGTGTCGCCGTGGAGACCTCGTTCGGCAGCACCGCCGACTCGGCCGGCACGAGCAGGACGTCGTCGAAGGTCAGCCCCTCACGCGCAAACTTGCGATCGAGCTCGACGAGGCGCTCGATCGTCTCTTGCGTGAGGTCAACACTCAACTGGCGATCGATGGTACCAACCGGATCCGACGACTCAGGCGTTGACGGGCACCGCAGTCGACGCCGACCATGCCGAGCGCGCACGGCTCGTCGCGGTGACGACGACCCGGAGCGTCGAGCCGACGTCGGCCGCGGACACGGTGTACGTGGAGGTGACCGCCTTCGCTATCGCCGTGCACGTCCCCGCGGTCGTATCCGTGCAGCGCTGCCACTGGTAGCTGAGCGTGGGCGCCGGATTGGCCTGCCACGTTCCGGTGCTCGCGCTCAACACCTGGCCGGTCTCAGGCACCCCGGCAAGTGTCGGTGCGTCGATCGCGACCGGCGGCGGAGCCATCAGCGCTGACGCCACGCGGGCGCCGCGATAGCGATCGCCGTCGACGCAGCCCCTGATTCCCGGCACATGGCTGCAGTTCGTCCACTGCCAGAACGTCCACCCGCT
>WNFX01001243.1_pt1 | contig 26320 bp, 20 predicted proteins | sample 5400111 | NCBI WGS metagenome assembly WNFX01 (sample SAMN13153363, study PRJNA577476) | soil metagenome | isolation source: 40 cm soil or saprolite under grassland replicate 1 | place: USA:California | collected 2016-06-15
CGGTTACCGAGACGGCGCTGCGCTCCAAGACCGGCGCGTTGATTCTCGCGCTGCGGCGCGGGGAGAGTGATCTGGCGACGCCGGACGCGGATTTCCGGCTCGAGGCCGGCGACGTGCTCGTGGTGGTCGGCCAGGCGCAGCAGATCAAGAGCGCCTATCACCTCCTCACTGGGAGCGAGCCGAGCTGAAGCTCAGCGTGAGCACCGTCACTGGTTAACGCGCGATCACGCAGTACCGTCTGCAGATCATGGGCGCATGCCGCCGGCTCTTACTCTTCGGTCTCACGGCCGCCATCGCCGGGTGCGGCGACAAGGGACCCGGGACCGCTCCCGCCACGGCGGGACGTGTTCCGTTGCCCCAGCTCGGCATCGGCACCTACAAAGGATTCGTGGGCGGGCTCTACCCCGCCGGCGCGAACGTCGAGCCGGCCGCACACGCGGCCGCCGGGCAGTCGCGCGCACAGGCCATCGTTCCACTCGACACCTCGGGGGCGCCGAGCACCGGCGGGAAAATCGTGTTGCTGTCGCTCGGCATGTCGAACACGACACAGGAGTATTGCTCCGGAAGCTCCACGACCACGAATTGCAGCAGCTGGAGCTTCATGGGGCAAGCCGCGGCCGATCCGAGCGTCAACCACACGACGCTGGCGATCGTGAATGGCGCGCGCGGCGGCCAGGACGCCCAGGCGTGGGATGCGACGACTGACGCCAATTACGACACCGTCCGGCTGAACCGCCTGGGTCCGTCGGGTCTCACCGAGCGGCAGGTCCAGATCGTCTGGGTCAAACAGGCCGACGCCGGACCGCAGGACTCGTTGCCGTCGGCCCAGTCCGACGCGTACCAGCTCGAGTCGCGGCTGGGCAACATCGCCCGGGCGCTGAGGTCACATTATCCGAATTTGAAAATCATTTTCTTCTCGAGTCGGATCTACGCGGGCTACGCGGCTACCACGCTGAACCCCGAGCCGTTCGCCTACGAGTCGGGCTTCGCGGTGAAGTGGTTGATTCAGGCGCAGATCGAACAGATGTCGAACGGCGGGACGGTGACCGACGCGCGCGCCGGCGATTTGAGCTACAACAGCGGCGCGGCGTGGCTCGCCTGGGGGCCGTATCTCTGGGCCGACGGCATGACGCCGCGCCAAGGCGACGGTCTGGTGTGGCAGAGTACGGATTTCGTGCAAGATGGGACGCATCCGTCGCAGAGCGGCCAACAGAAGGTCGGGACGATGCTGCTCGCGTTCTTCAAAACCTCGCCGTTCACCAAATGCTGGTTCGTCAACGGAGGTACGTGCCCCTAGCGCCGTAACGCGATAAGATCATGCCATCCCGTTCTCGCGGAGATGCCATGGTCGCCGTCATTCCCGCTCTCCTGATCGCCACGCTCCAACAACCCACGTCTCTGACAATCGGCTCGGCCACTGCCCGGCCCGGACAGGCCGCGTCAGGATTCATCGAGGTGCCGGCCGGTGTGGATACCGCGACGCGCATTCCTATCACCATCGTGCGCGGCGCGCAGTCGGGACCGACGCTGGCGTTGATCGCGGGCACCCATGGCTCAGAAGTCGCGCCGATCATCGCGCTGCAACGCGTGCGCACCATGATCGATCCGGCAGCACTGCGCGGCACCGTGCTCATCGTCCACGTCGCCAACATGCCCTCGTTCCTTGGCCGCACGATCTACTACAGCCCGATCGACCGGAAGAACTTGAACCGCGTCTACCCCGGGAAGCCCGACGGCACCGTTTCGGAGCGGATTGCCTACGCGATCACGAATCAAATCATCGAGCGCGCGGACTATCTCGTGGACCTGCACGCCGGCGACGGCAACGAGTCCCTGCGACCCTACAGCTACTGGAGTCCGCTTGGCCTCAATGCGCGAGCTGATTCGATTGCGCGGGAGATGGCGCTGGCCTTCGGGAGCGATCATATCGTCGTCGACACGGCGCGGCCGCGCGACGTCCGCGCGTCGGTCTACACGCAGAATACGGCGCAATTACGCGGGAAGCCGGCCATCACGACCGAGACCGGCTATCTCGGCATTCCCGCCGAAGACATGGTCCAGCGCAACGTGGATGGCGTGTTCCGGCTGCTGCGGTATTTGCGAATGGTGCCGGGCGACGTCGAGCTCGTTCGCAACCCGCTGTTTTTCGATCGTACCGAGGTGCTCCGCAGTCCGGCGACGGGAGTGTGGCATGCGAAGGTCGAGCGCGGGCAGAGCGTGCAGAAAGGCGCGCTGGTCGGGGTCCTCACCGACTTCTTCGGTGCAACACAAGCCGAGATTCGAGCACCCTTCGGAGGGATCGTGTTATACGTTGTCGCCACGCCCGCGATGTCACAGGGTGAGCCGCTGGGGATGATCGGGGTGCCGCGACTCGAGCGTTAAGCCACGCCGCGCCGATCGAGACTGCGATACTGGATCGCCTCACCCACGTGCTTGGGCTCGAGCGCCGCCGCTTCATCGAGGTCAGCGACGGTGCGCGCGATCTTGAGAATCCGGTGGTACGCGCGCGCCGACAGTCCAAGCCGCGTTATCGCCGTCTTGAGCAGCGCATCCGCGCCGTCCGACACGCGGCAATGCGCGCGGATGTCGCGCGGCGCCATGTGCGCGTTGGCATAGATCCCCGGCCGGTTGGCGAACCGCTCACGCTGCACCGTGCGTGCGCGATCGACCCGCTCGCGCATGGCCTCGCTCGGTTCTCCTCCGCTCTCCGTCGTGAGCGCCTTGTACCTCACCGCCGGAACCTCGAGATGGATGTCGATGCGATCGAGCAATGGGCCCGAGACGCGCGCCAGATAGCGCTGCACGACCAGCGATCCACAGGCGCAGGTGTGATGCGGATCGCCGAACCAGCCGCACGGACAGGGATTCATCGCCGCGGCCAGCATGAAGCGCGCCGGATACGACAGGCTCATCGCCGCACGCGCGATCGTCACCACGCCATCCTCCATCGGTTGGCGCAACACTTCGAGCACGTTCTTGCGAAACTCCGGCAGCTCGTCCAGAAACAGCACGCCCCCATGCGCCAGGCTCACCTCGCCGGGGCGCGGATACGAGCCGCCGCCAATCAGACCGGCGTCGGAGATCGTATGATGCGGCGCCCGGAACGGTCGCCGCGCGACCAGCGACTCCCCCAACGGCAGCGTGCCTGCCACCGAATGGATCTTGGTCGTCTCGAGCGCCTCGTCGAGACTCATTTTGGGGAGAACGGTGGGCAGCCGGCGGGCGAGCATCGTCTTCCCCGAACCCGGTGGTCCCACCATGAGGATGTTGTGCCCGCCGGCCGCTGCCACTTCCAGCGCGCGCTTCGCGTGCGGCTGCCCCTTCACTTCGGCGAAGTCGACATCGTCCCTGGCGCGCTCGGCAAACAGCCGGGCCACGTCGATCGACGCGCCCGGCAACTCAGCCCTGCCATCGAGAAAGTCCGCGATCTCGGCCAGGCAACTCGCACCCAGAACCCGCAAGCCGTCGACGACTCCCGCTTCTGACAGGTTCTCACGCGGTAAGATGAGCGCGTCCACGCCGGCAGCTCGAGCGGCGAGCGCCACGGGCAACGCGCCGCGCACGGGGCGGATGGCCCCCTCCAGGCCGAGCTCTCCAAGCACGGCGATCTTGCCGAGCCGCTCCCCCTTCACCTGTTCGGTCGCAGCGAGAATCCCCAGCGCGATGGGCAAGTCGAAGGCGGAACCCTCCTTCCTTATATCGGCAGGCGCCAGATTGACGGTGATGCGCCGGAGGGGGAACGTGTAACCGGTGTTGGCGAGGGCCGCCGAAACGCGGTCGCGGCCTTCCTTTACCGCACCTTGCGGCAATCCGACGGTCACGAACGTGGGGAGACCGCTGGCGATGTCGGTTTCGACCTCCACCAAGTACGCATCGATCCCCAGGACGGCGGCGGAGCGGACGCGCGCGAGCATCACCCAGGCTACGTTTAGCAGCGTCGGGCACCTACCCAAAAGCCCGCCGTGCGGGTCTAAATGACGCCACGGGGAGGATATGCGTATAGAGGTGATGACTTTTCGAAGATTGTTGCTCGCGGGACTCGCGGGGACGCTCGCGGCGACCACGGCGTGCGGCCCGAGTCAGGGCGGCGCTCCTCCGAAGGTCCCCGTCAGCGTCGCGCGGGCCGAACGCCGCGCCCTACCATACGAGCTAGATGCGACTGGCGCTGTCGAGCCCATCCGTTCCGTCGATGTTCTGCCGCAAGTCAACGGCACGATCCTGCACGTGCGCTTCGCCGAGGGAGACGAGGTCGCCCCCGGACAGGTGCTGTTCGAGATCGATCCGCGTCCCTACCAGGCGGCATTGCAACAGGCCGAAGGCGCGCTGCTACGCGACCTGACGAACGCCATCGCTGCCGCGCGCGAGGCCGCTCGCTACAAGACGCTGGCGACCACCAATACCGTCACGCAGGAAGACTACGAGGCGAAACAGTCGGCAGCAGACGCGGCGGCAGCAGCGGTTCGCTCCGACTCGGCGTCTGCGGCGATTGCACGGCTCAATCTGGAGTATGCGACGGTGCGCGCGCCGATTGGCGGGCGCACCGGACGTCTCCTCCTCCATGAAGGCAATCTGGTCCGCGCGGGCAGCGACGCGCTCGTCTCGATCGTGCAGCTGCGTCCCATCCTGGTGCGCTTCCCCGTCCCGGCGACGAACCTGCCCGCGTTACGCCAGCGCGCCGGTCAGGAGCTGAAAGTGATCGCCTTGCCGGCGCGCGACTCAGCGTCGGCGGTGCAAGGCATGCTTTCCTTTGTAGACAACCAGGTCGATACCGCGACCGGCATGGTGTTACTGAAGGCCCGTTTTCCCAATCGCGACGGCGCGCTGTGGCCCGGCGAGTATGTCACCGTTACGCTGGTGCTGGGCATGCAGAATGACGCGGTCGTGGTGCCGAGTCAGGCGGTCATGCAGGGTCAACAGGGGACCTACGTCTTCGTCGTCAACAATGACGGCACCGCGGCGACGCAGCCCGTGACCGTAGAACGCACCCTCGACAGTCTCAGCGTTATTGCGGGCGTGCCGGCGGGCACCCTGGTGGTGACCGATGGTCAGCTGCGTCTCACGCCGAACGCCAAAGTCGACATCCGCGGTGGCCCCACCACGGAGACCGCGGGGGGCGGGGGCGGTTCGGATTCGGGGCACCCGAAGTGAACATCTCGGGGCTGTTTATTCGTCGCCCCGTCGCGACCACGCTCGTGATGTTCGGCATTCTCATGTTCGGGCTGATGGCGTACCGGCTGCTGCCCGTGAGCGACCTCCCGAACGTCGACTTCCCCACGATCACGGTCTCGGCGGGGCTCCCGGGTGCGAGTCCGCAGACGATGGCGGCGGCGGTGGCCACGCCGCTCGAGAAGCAGTTCTCGACGATCGCCGGCATCGATGCAATGACGTCGTCGAGCACGCTCGGTGGCACGAACATCACCTTGCAATTCACCCTGTCGCGCAACATCGACGCCGCTGCCCAGGACGTGCAGGCGGCAATCTCCAAGACCCTGCGGCAACTGCCGCCGGGCATGCAGCCGCCGTCGTACAACAAGTCGAATCCGGCGGACTCGCCGATCCTGTACCTGGCCCTGACGTCCAGCACCCTCCAGCTGTCCGCGCTCGACGAGTACGCCGAGACATTCCTCGCGCAGCGCCTGTCGACCGTCAGTGGCGTCGCGCAGGTCCAGGTATTCGGTTCTGCGAAATACGCCGTACGCATTCAGGTCGATCCCAAGGCGCTCGCCGCGCGTGGAATCGGACTGGATGAAGTGACGGCAGCGGTGTCAGCCGGGAATCCCAATCTCCCGACGGGAACGCTGTGGGGGCCGCAGCGTGCGTACACCGTCTTGGCCGACGGCTCGATCTCCAGCGCACCGGAGTTCCGGCAACTGGCCGTGACCTACCAGAACGGCGCTCCCGTGCGTCTCCAAGACGTGGCACGTGTGCTCGACGACGTTCAGGACTCGCGCAACGCGAGCTGGTACGACGGCCGGCGCGCCGTCGTGCTCGCGATTCAACGCCAGCCCGGGACGAACACCGTGCAAGTCGCGGACGCGGTGAAAACGATGGTCACGTCGCTGTCCGCGCAGCTCCCCGCGTCTGTCCAAGTGAATACGCTGTACGACCGGTCGGTCTCGATCCGCCAGTCGGTGAATGACGTACAGCTGACCCTGTTCGTCACGTTGTGCCTCGTCGTCCTCGTGATCTTCCTGTTCCTGAAGAACCTGTCGGCCACCGTCATCCCGAGCCTGTCGCTGCCGTTCTCGATCATCGGGACGTTCTCCGTGATGTACCTGATGGGCTATAGTCTCGACAACCTGTCACTGATGGCCCTCACGCTGTCGGTCGGGTTTGTGGTGGACGACGCCATCGTGATGCTTGAAAACATCGTCCGTCACATGGAGATGGGAAAACGGCCGATGCAGGCGGCGCTGGAAGGCGCCCGTGAGATCGGCTTCACGATCTTGTCGATGACGTTGTCGCTGACCGCTGTCTTCATCCCGGTGCTGCTCATGGGCGGCATCATCGGCCGGCTGTTCCATGAATTCGCCGTGACGATTGGCGTCGCCATCTTGGTCTCCGGGTTCGTGTCTCTGACGCTCACCCCTATGCTGTGCAGCCGCTTCCTCCGTCCCCCCAAGGAAGAGCACCACGGCCGCTGGTACGAAGCGACGGAACGCGTGTACCGGCGCGGCCTGGGGTGGTACCAGCGGTCGCTGGCGTGGGTCATGGATCGTCGGCCCCTCGCGCTCGTCTTCTCGGCGGGCATCCTGGTCGCCACGGCCGTGCTGTTCGTGGTTGTCCCCAAGGGGTTCATTCCGACCGAAGACACCGGCCAAATCCAGGGAACCACCGAGACACTCGAAGGCAGCTCGTACGAGAACATGCGCGACCACCAACAGGCCGTTGCCGACATCCTGACCCACGACCCGAACGTGGCGCACTTCATGTCGTCGGTCGGCGGCGGCACGATGAATCAGGGCCGGCTAAGTATCCGGCTCAAACCGCGCAATCAACGGCTGCCCGCGGATCAGGTGGCCCGCGAGCTGAATCCCAAGCTCAACAGTGTCCCCGGCATACGCACCTACCTGCAGGTGCCCGCCTCCATCCGCATCGGCGGGCGGCCGACCAAGACCCAATACCAGTTCACGCTGCAGAGCGCCGACATCGACGCCCTGTACGACAACGCAGCGAAGCTCGAGCGTGCCCTACGCGGCATCCCCACGCTGCAGGACGTGACCACGGACCTGCAGATCAAGAACCCACAGGTGAGCGTGCGCATCGATCGCGATCGCGCGACGAGTCTCGGGGTGACGGTGCAGCAGATCGAACAGGCGTTGTACGACGCCTATGGCTCGCGCCAGGTGTCGACGATCTACACGCCAAACAACCAGTACTGGGTGATTCTGGAGCTGCTGCCCGAGTACCAGCGGGATCCCTCGGCGCTCCAGCTGCTCTACCTGCGCTCGCAAACCGGCAAGCTGATTCCGCTGACCTCCGTCGCTTCCGCGTCGAACGACGTCGGTCCGCTCAGCGTGAATCACAGCGGCCAGCTGCCGTCGGTCACCCTCTCATTCAACCTGCCGCCCGGCGTCTCCCTCGGGGCCGCGGTGAATGACGTACAAAAGGCCGCGCGGCAGAGCTTGCCATCCACGATCAGCACCGGCTTCTCGGGCACTGCGCAGGCGTTTCAGGCGAGCCAGCAGGGACTCGTGTTCCTGTTACTGCTCGCCGTCGTCGTGATCTACATCGTGCTCGGGATTCTCTACGAAAGCTTCATCCACCCGCTCACGATCCTGTCCGGTCTCCCATTCGCCGGATTCGGGGCGTTGCTCACGCTGTTCATCTTTCGCACTGAGCTGAGCGTCTACGCGTTCGTGGGTGTGATCATGCTGGTGGGGCTCGTCAAGAAGAACGCGATCATGATGATCGACTTCGCCCTGGATGCCGAGCGGACCGAGGGCAAGTCCCCACGCGACGCCATTATCGAGGCGTGCAGCGTCCGGTTCCGGCCGATCATGATGACGACGATGGCGGCGTTGATGGGAACGCTGCCCATCGCGATCGGCTGGGGTGCGGGCGGCGAATCGCGGCGGCCCCTGGGTCTCGCCGTCGTGGGCGGGCTGGCCTTCTCTCAGCTCATCACGCTGTACGTGACGCCGGTCGTGTACACCTACCTCGACACCTTACAACATCGCCTCGGGCGCCGTGCGCGGCGGGCGTCCGTCGAGGAGCCGGCCGCCGCCGACTGATTACGGCTTCGCGACCGCGTCGACGCGGACGCTGGCTGTAAGGCCGCTCCCAATCACGAACTGGTAGCTCCCCACCCGCTGCGCCTTGAGCATGATGATCACGGCCGTGTCGGCCGACTCGAGGCTAACGAGCTGGAGATCCTGCTGGCGCACGTTGAGGCGCGCGCGACCGGCGCGCAGCGCCTGACCCAGGGCATCGATCGACGTCAGATTGCCGTAGAGGTCACGAGCCCGCAGTCGGAGCGTAAAAGGCGTAGCAACCGGCACCGTGATCGCGCGCCCGTTGACCACCTCGCCATTGCGATCGAGGATCAGCGTATCGATTGGCCCCGGCTGCGCGCGCAGCGTCACGACCCGCTCGAGGGAATCGATGCTTGCGAAGACAGCAGACTCCCCCGTCTTGTTACCCAAGACGACATCCACGCGGACCTGACCGGTCGAGTCGAGGACCGTCGACTCCGGCGTGACGTGGCCATTCAACGCGCGGAAGCGGACGGTACGGCCGGCCGCGGGAGCTCCCTGAACGGTTCGCGCGCGGAAAATTACCGGCTCACCCAGCGGGCTTCCCACGCCGCCCGACGTCGTGGCGAGCGGCAGGAATCCGGTGTTGATCCCGGACAGTCCGGCTGTCGCCGCGATCTCCACCTCCGTCGGCGGAAGCCCGCGAACCCGGACCTGCACCGTGGCCCCGCGAGGGACCGATTTGGGCGTCACGGCAGACGTCGCGCGCCCGCCGGAATCGGTGACTGACGTCAGCGGGCCGCCCGTCCCGCCGACGAGGTCGACCGGCTCACCTGACACCGGATTTCCAAGCGAGTCCGTGACCGCCGCCACGATCGCCGCGGTGGTGTCTTCGCTCCGAAACACGATGTAGTCGGGCGTCACACGCATCCGTCCGGCTTTGGCGGAGCGGACGGAAAGGAGGACGCCAGGCTGGCCCGGAAGCGTCGCGCCGGCGCCGCTGCGAATCTCGAATTGATGCGTGCCCGCGCGCGACACGGCCGGCAGCCGGAAGACGGCGATGCCGCTGTCGTCGGTGACCGCTGACGCGTCCCGCGATAGGCCGAGTGCGGTGGTCCCCCGCAACGCCAAGGTCGTGCGCCGTAGCGGCGTGCGGCCACGACTCAGGCGCACGCGCACACTCGCCGCGGTCCCCGCGGTGGTGACGACCTCGCCGGGTTGGGCGACGGCGGTGATCGGTTGGGCCGTCTCGGCGCTTGCGGACGCCGACGCGCTAGCGGCACGACGAGTGTCGCAGGCGGCGGCGCTGGCGATCACCTCGCCGCTGGCTCCGGCGTTGCGCAGATCCGCCCAATCGCGCTCCGTCGGACGGAACGTCAGGCAGCTGCGACGCACGACATCCGCGACTTCAGTCTGGGCGAACATGGGATTCGTGAGCAGCCGGATCAACTCGGTCTTGTCGAGTGGCGGTGGTGATTGCGCCCCCCCCGCGGTCGCCGCGGCCAGCGAGGCCAGCGCGAGCAGGATCCCTCTCAGCCGCGCGGGCACGCTATGGCCGGGCGCAGGATGAGCGTTCGAACTTCACTTCGACGCCGCGGACGTCCGCGTAGAGACGCTTGTCACGCGCGTCGCGCCCGGCGTCGGACCCTGCGAGCAGATCCTTCCGTGCCACATTGTATCCGAGCCACGCATCCTCCACCTGTGTGAGGCCGCGCGCCAGTCCACTGCACGGCATGCGGTGCGTGTCATACATGGTCGCTCGCATGTTGAACGCCGTAAGTGCGAGGGCAAGCGTGTCAGCGCGCCGGTCGAGCAACGCGGTATCACTGACAGGCACCGCGCCGGCGGCTCCCCCCCTCTCGGAGCCGCGGCCGCCCGCTGCACCGGACCGCGATCCGAGCAAACCGTAGATGGCGGTCACGAGTACGGCACCGGCAAGCCCCGAAGCGACGTAGGTGTACCATCGGACCTTCGGCGCGGTATGCGAGGCGGGAACGGCGGACGGTGCGGACGCTCCGGCGGCGGGAAGCTCGTCATCGACATCGGTTGCGTCGGAGGGAAGCAGGACCGGATGATTGATGCGACTCGGCGTCTGCGTTACCGGAATCGCGGTTGGAGGAGTCCCGAGCCTCACGACCGGCTCATAGGCGGGGGCGCCTGCTGGTCGTGTGCCGGAGACGGGATGTGTGTCGGCCATGAATCATTCCCTCCTTAGCGACGCTCGAGGGGCAAGTACCGTACCCATCGCTGCTCTCTGTAAGCTCGGCCGAATCAGCGAGTTGGAGTGCTGACGCCCGTGATTGTAAGCGAAGTGAAACACTTCCCGCCGCAGGCATGCCGGTTGTAAGCGAAATGAAACACCTCCGGCAGCACGTATGTTGAGGGCCGTGAGCGCGGTTCATTTGGCTGCTATGAGTCGCCGCGGCGGCGACGACGCCCAGTTTCCCTTTAGCGTCCCGGCGATCCGGGCGCTCGACGCGCTGTCGCTCGAGCGGCCCGTCACATTCTTCGTCGGCGAAAACGGCTCTGGAAAATCGACGCTGCTCGAGGGTATCGCTGCGGCCGCGCGACTCCCGACAGTAGGCAGTGCGGAGGTGCAGCAGGACGACACGCTCGAAGCGCAACGACGGCTGGGCAAAGCACTCCGGCTCAGCTGGGCCAGACGCACGGCGCGTGGATTCTTTCTGCGTGCGGAAGATTTCTTTGGCTTCACGAAACGGCTCGCGCGCATGCGCGCCGAATTGATCGTAGAGATGCGCGAAGCGGCAGCGCTGTACAAGGCGGGCGGCCGCTCGCAGACGGCGCTCGGCTTGAAGCAAGGGCCGCTGCAGGCATCGATCGCCGAACTGGAAAAGCGTTACGGTGCTCAGCTCGACGCGAACTCACATGGTGAAAGCTTTCTCAAGCTGTTTCAATCACGGTTTGTGCCCGGCGGCCTGTACTTGCTGGACGAGCCGGAGGCACCGCTCTCACCGCAGAGCCAGCTCGCCCTCCTCGCAATGATTGGCGACATGATCTCGCACGACACGCAGTTCATCATCGCGACCCATTCGCCGCTGCTGCTCGCGTTCCCGGACGCGCAGATCTATACGTTCGATCGGATACCCGTGCGGGCGGTCGCGTACGAAGATCTCGATCACGTGCGCATTACACGAGATTTTCTAAACGCACCCGATCGTTATTTGAATCAGATCCTGAAAAAGGACCCCCCTCTCCACTGAGTGAAGAGGGGGTTAGGGTGAGGTCGGGGACGGCAGGGGAGATTACCGAATCCCGATCGACACCCCGATCTGATAGACGCGCATATCCACCGGCGTCGTGACTTGGCGTGCGCTGAAGCTGCCGTCAGGATTCTGCGTCAGGCCGCCCGCCGGCACATAGGTCACACGATCGTGGCGCACGCCGCGGGCACCGATATCGATCGCGATCGGAGTGCGACCGGCGGTAAGACCAAGCAGCAAGCCGCCGCCCGCGGACCGCATCCACGTGGTGTGGCCGTCGAGGTAGTCGCTCGCAGAACAGCCGCAGCTGCTGTAGCTCGCGTTGCTCCAGAACAGCGACGCGCCCATGGTCGCAAATCCGTAGACGCGGAACGCACCACTGCCCAGCGTCAGCTGGGGTCCCGCGCCGATCGTGCCGATTTGTGAAGTGGTGGTAACGCCGTAACTCTGGTATTGCGCATCGTAGGCCATCCAGGAGGCGTCGATCCGCAGCGCCAGCGCGCCGCCGCTCGTGACGCCGAAGACCGACAATCCGCCCGCGACGTCCCCATTGCGGCGAAACTCGCCGAGCGGCTCTGCCACGACAAAGTCGGCGCCAAATGCACCGCGGTCGTGAACCTCACGGAGCGCGGACCGCTGGCCGAGGAGAGGACCTGCAATCAGACCGAGGCTCAGCACCGCCATCCCGATGCGCCGCATATCGCCGCCCTGTGAGAGTGGAATCGTCTACGCCGTGGCGGAAAGGCAATGCACGTGCCAAGCTTTTCGCGCTTTGACGAACGCTTGCCGTGACCTCTAAAAGGGACATTTGGGAGTGGCGATGGACCAGATCAGCTACGACGATTTTGCGAAGATCGACATCCGCGTCGGCCGGATCGTGCAGGCGGACGAGTTTCCGCAGGCGCGCAAACCGGCGTACAAGCTCCGCATCGATTTTGGTCCCGAGATCGGTGTGAAAAACTCGAGCGCGCAGATCACGAAGTACTACGACCCGCAGGATCTGGTGGGTAAGCTCGTGCTGGGCGTGATCAACTTCCCGCCTCGGCAGATCGCGACGTTTTTTTCGGAGGTCCTGACCTTAGGCGTGATTCTTGGGGAGGGCGATATCTGCCTGGTGCACCCCGACCGCGACGTGCCGCTGGGCTCCCGCATTGCCTGAGCTTTTTCCGAACCGCCGCTCGACGTAATCGTCGAGAATGCGCAGGAAATCGGCGACGATCGAGTCGCCTTTCAGCGTGACTTTGAGCGCGCCGTCCACGTACACCGGCGCCCGCGGCTCCTCGGCGGTGCCGGGCAGCGAAATGCCGATGTCGGCGTGCTTCGACTCTCCGGGTCCGTTGACCACACAGCCCATTACCGCCACGCGCAGTTCTTCCGAGCCTGGATAGCGGGCCTGCCACGCGGGCCGCTGCTGGCGCAGGTATGTCTGAATCTCCTCAGCCATCTCCTGGAAGAATGTCGACGTCGTGCGGCCGCAGCCGGGACAAGCGGTCACCTGGGGTGTAAAGCTCCGCAATCCGAGCGACTGCAGGACCTGCTGCGCGACCTGCACCTCTTCGGTGCGGTCGCCTCCGGGACGGGGCGTGAGCGAGACGCGAATCGTGTCGCCGATGCCCTCCTGGAGAAGGATGGAGAGCCCCGCCGTACTCGCGACGACTCCCTTCGTCCCCATTCCCGCTTCTGTGAGACCGAGATGCAGCGGGTAGTCGGAACGCGGTGCGAGCATCCGATACACCGCCACGAGATCTTGCACACCGGAGACCTTGGCCGACAGGATGACGCGGTCGTGGGGCAGCCCGGATTCTTCGGCCAGCTCTGCCGAGCGCATCGCGCTCTCGACCATCGCATCCATCGTGACGTCGCGTGCATCGCGCGGCTCGGCGAGCTTCGCGTTGGCATCCATCATCTCGGTGAGCAGCTGCTGGTCCAGGCTGCCCCAGTTGACGCCGATGCGGACCGGCTTCCCTTCGTTCACAGCGACCTGGATGATCGTGCGGAAGTTGTCGTCGCGGCGCTTGGTGCCGACGTTCCCCGGATTGATGCGGTACTTCGCGAGCGCCCGGGCGCAGGCGGGATGCTTCGTCAGCAGTAGGTGGCCGTTGTAATGGAAGTCGCCGATGACGGGAACGTCCACCTCGGCAACGATGGCGGGCACGGCGCGGGCCGCTTCATCGGTGTTCACCGTCACGCGCACCAGCTCGCTGCCGGCCGCGTGCAGCGCGCGCACCTGCGCGGCCGTCCCGGCGGGGTCGGCGGTGTCGGTATTGGTCATCGACTGGACGACGATCGGCTGGGCGCTGCCCACCGGTACGCCGCCCACGGTGACCGTCACGGTGGAGCGTCGCGTGCTCACGGGGACGAAATATAGCGTCCCCGCGAGTTTACTCGGGCAGTCCGGCTAGAGAATCTTGTCCTGCAGCACGATCCGCAGCTTGAGACTCGTGATCCGGATCCGGCCGGCCATATTGGGGCCGACGTTGGTGCTGATGCGGGCGCGAATCCCCACCCACACCGTGTCGCTTTGGAAGACCGAATCGGCCAGCGAAACGGACGAGGGCGGCAGCAGGGCGACCGAATCGCCGGGCACGAGCGCGCCGCTGTTCGCCGTCAGGTACGGCGTCCCGAGGAAGAGCGCTGCCTGCGTTTTCGCGAAGAAGACGTCGAACCGAACGCTCCCGCTGCCCAACGTGTCGATGACCGATGCCGACGCGGACGCGGTGACCGAGTCCGCCGTCGATTTCCCGAAGCCCGGCGGCAGGAAGAAACGCCGCGCGGCGCTCGAATCCGCTTGCGGAATCCCACCGGGAACGCTGAAGCGCTTCAAGGAATCGCTCGGGGACAAGAAGCTCAACACATCCACGTTGAAGATCGCGCGCCCTTCACCGCAGGCCGCGACGAGCACGAGGAGAGCGGCTACAAAGGCCTTCATGGTCGCCCCCTTAATAGATCGAAATCGACGTGGCCATCGTAATGGCCCGCTGCGTCGAGAGTGAATTGCTGTGCGTCCAGAATCCGAGATCGAGACCGAGTGGCCCGAGCCGCACGCCGCCACCGAACCCGAACTGCATCTTCTTGCGCTGGTCGCGCGACACACCGCCGCGCACCGCAAACAGTCCCGTCCGCTGTTCGGCGCCGATGTGGATGACCGTGCCGCGGCCGGAGTTGATGACGTCGCCGCCGACGGTGGTCCCCGTCCCCATCTGGATCGCCGCATTGGCCAGATACGTAAGCGGTAGCTTCGTCTTCGTCGTCGCATCGGTCGCGATTACGGTTCGCGCGATCGAGTCGCCCGCGGTGTTGTAGAGGAAGCGCTGAATCTTCGTGTGGGACCATGTGAGCTCGGCACCGATATCGTCGACACCTGCCCCCACCTCGAACGGCCCCGAAATCCACACCACGCCGACGTCACCCCCGACGCCATGGCCGTTGGGCTTTTGAGAGGTAAACACGTTCCCGTCAATCAGTGGGGTCGGCGTGCTCGCCAGCACGGGATTGCCGGTCGTGAACCCGGCGGGACCAACGGCCCGGCCGTACGTGGCGCCGAGGTAATAATGAAGCGCACCGCCGACGTACAAGCCGTCGTCGGTAGCGTCGCCACCGATGCCCCGCAGGATCCGGCCCGCGAAGCTCACCGTGGGTGCGAGCCCTGCCTGCGCCACTCCGTCGACGTTTACAGAGTACGGGGTATTCGGCCGCGCCGACGAATCGCTGACGAGAAAGTTCCGCAGCGCGGTGTCGAGCTGGAAGCGAACGTCATACTCGAGAAAGCCCATCACGCCGATGTTGAAGCCCGCGAATCCGCCGCCCGCGTCGAACAGGCGACTGGTCGAGCCCAGGCCGAAGTCTTGCTCGGGGATCAGCACCTTTGTCGCCCCCAGATCGACAATGAGCTTGTTTCTCCCGATCGTGAACTCCACGTCGTTCGTCGGCGTGGGCGCCTTTTTCACTTCAAGGAAGATCGGTGGATTGAACACGAGATCCATCAACCCGATCGGATTGAACGCCGCCGAGTCGGGATTGAACATCGGATCGTGGCTCAGCTGGTTGATCGGGTGGTCGTGGAAAAACTGGATCAGTCCCAGCGGCACCGGAATCGAGAACTTGGGCGCGCCGGTGACCTGGTTCTTGTTCTTGACGGCGCGATACGCGGGGTTGTAGCGCCGCGCGTTGCCGTCACGGCTGAGCGACACCCCGCCCATGCCGATACGGCGCGCATCGAACGAAAACTGCGCGCTGGCCGCCCGGGGGAGCAGCGGAGCAAGTACGAGCAGAGCGAGCGCAAAACCGACGACTCCTGTTCGCACAGAGCACCTCGGTCAAGGGAAAAGCCGCCACAACTTTGCACATTGTGCCCGATTTTTCCATTGCCAGGTGTGAGGAAGGTCACCGGGGGACGCTTCAGGATGCTGTTTGGAGCGTCAGAGTGACCCGTGTCCCTTTGCCCGGATCGCTTTCGAGGGTGATCACGCCGCCCCAGCTCTCGACGAGCCGGCGCGCGATCGCCAATCCGAGCCCCGCGCCGCTCGATGTCGTCGAGAACGTCGGCTCGAACACCCGGGGCAACGCCTCCGGCGGGATGCCCCGGCCGTCATCGGCGACGACCAACTGCCGCCCGCTCGCGGCGACCTGGACCGTCACCCGTTTCGCATCCGCGTTGCGCGCATTCTCCAGCAGGTTCACGAGCACTTCCTTGACTTCATCCTTGCGCGCGAGCGCGGGCGGCGGTGCGCCGTTGCCGGTGCGGACCTCGAACCGCGGCGTCGCGCCGAGATCGTAGAGCTGGACGACTTCGCGGGCGGTTGCCGCGAGATCCACCGGCTCGAGCGGCAGCTGCTCGGCATCGGATGGGTGCGGCGCCCCGAAACGGGAGAACGCGCGCGCGATGCCGTCGAGCCGATCGATCTCGGCAAGAATTCGCTCGGACGTTTCCTTCAGCGTCGCATCGAACGTGGTCGCCTGCCCCTTGCCGCGCACGCGCTGCAGATGCTGGATGCCCAGACGAATGGGGGTGAGCGGATTCTTGATTTCGTGCGCCACCTGGCGCGCCATCTCACCCCAGGCGAGCACGCGCGCGGCGCGCGTCAGGTCCGTCGCATCGTCGAGCGCGATCACGCAGCCGTCGGGCGCGGCCCCCAGCAGTGCCAGCTGCACGCGAATCTGCCGGCCGTCGACCTCGAATTCGAGCTCTTTGATGACGTCACGGTTTTCCGCAATGTAGGCCGCGACCGCGTGCCACACAGGCGCCCATCCGGGTGATGTCGCCTGCGGCAGCACGTTGCCCGGCGCCAGGGTGTCCTGGCCCACCCCCCCCACCTCCCCCAACACGAGCTCTGACGCGCGCGGGTTCGCCATCGTCACGCGCAGGCCATCGTCCACCGCGATCACACCCGTCGCCACGTTCGCCAACACGCGCGCGCTGCGCTGCCGCGCTTCTTCGAGCGCCGCCTGGCTGCGCCGCACGTCGCTGACCATGCGATCGAACGCATTGAGGACGGGTTCGAACTCGCGCGGCGTTCCCGGTGGGAACGCCGGGGGCTCGCTGCCCCGCCCCACCGCGATCGCCGCGTCCCGCAACGCCGCGACCGGCTTCGCGAGCCGCCGCGCCGCCAGGCCGGCGAGGTAGATCGCCGCGACGAGCCCGACCAGCGTACCGAGCACGAGCGCGAGTGCCAAGTCCTCCTGCTGTTGTCGCACGCGCTCATCGTCCAGCAATTGTGGCGCGGCGATCACCGCCTGTTCGCCCGGCTGGCCCCCCCCCGGTCCGACAACGAGATATCCCACGCGCGTGGGCCGGCCCGCGGTGCGCGCGTCCATCGTCCGCTCGAGCTCGTCCTCGAGGGTGCCGCGGAACACGGGCGGCGCCAGAAACGGATCGACGAGCCCGAGCTCCGCCAGGACGGGCGAGCTGGTCGCGACCAGCACGCCGCGGCGGTACAGCCAGAGCTCGGCGTCGAGCCGGCGCCCCAGGTCGGCGAGCGAGCCGGCGATCGCGTCAGAGGGCTCCTCGGCGACTTTCTGGGCGCCCCCGTAGGCGTCGCGCAGCGTTTGTCGAATGAGCAGGTCGCCCGAGCGGCGCGCTTCGTCGGTCAGCCGCGCGAAACTCCACGCGGCGAACAGCAGCACCGGCAGAACGAAAAACGCGACCAGGACCGACGTGAGCTGCGCGCGATAACTCGTGCGCAGCGTCGTGACGAGTCGCGGCAGGCGCGCGCGCCAACCATCCGCGACCACCAGGCCGAGCAGCCACACGCCGCCGAGCAGCGCGACGTCGAGCCCAACGACCAGGATCCCGCGCACCAACAACGCCCACGGCCCGCCCAACGCCACCGCGAGGTGAACGTGGCGAGCGCCACCAGGTAGGTCGATCTGACGTTCGCCCCGCGCAGTCCAGCCTTCCCGTCGCCACGCCACCGCGTTGCCGGTCGCCAACGTGTAACTCGTCGGCGAGAGGAGGATCGTGTACGGTGGTTGGACACCTGGATCACCGCGGAGAAAGCGCGCCACACGATTCGGTGGCAGCAGGCGAGTGCGCGGACCAACGCCCACAGTCAGCACGGTGCCGTCGCGGAGTGGCGCAACGAGGATGTAGTGGACGCCCGGATTCGCCTCCAACCGTTCAATGCACGGATCGCCGCCTCCGCCCCCGGCGGCCGCCGACCGGGCCAGAGTCGCGAGCAACCCCGGCGACAAGTCGAGTTGCGCGAGCTGCAGCTCAGCCAGCAGTGGCCCTTGCGGCCCCGCGCCCCACAACTCGAGCATCGCTGGATAATCCTCGGCGACGAGTCCTGATCCGACCCACAGGGCATAGAGATCGCCCGCCGTCTGCGGTGCCGGCCTCGCGGGATCGATCAACTGTTGCCCGAACCGTTCCAACAGCGCGACCGCGACCGGATCGCCTTCCTGACCCAGCCGCTGCGCGTCGCGAGTCGCGAGCGACAGCCGCCCCTCGACCGCGGCGCCCCATGCGAGCAACGCGGCCGCCGTTCCCGCAACCACAGCCATGCAGACCCGCGCCCAGCGGCGCGGCGCCGGGAGAATCGCGCCGGCCAATGCCGGAAGCCACAGGAACGTGTACCATTCGGGCCAGGCTCCGTAGGGACTCCACAGCAATAGCCCGCCGATCGCCGCGATAGCGCCCCACGCACACGCCGCGGGAAGCGCCCACGACGCACGCTCCGGTTCAGTCGCGCCGCGCACCAGCGCACCCGCGAGCAGAATCAGCGCCATCGCGGTCACGGCCAACGCTGCCTGCCACGAGAGCCAGAGCTCGATGCTGACACCGCTCGCCGGTGGCGCGATGCCGCGCCCGAAGTAGCGCACCACATAGGGTGCGGCCACGATCAGTAACGCCGCGACCGCCACGCCCCACCATGTGCGACGCAGACCGCGCCGCCATAACCAGCCGGCGGCCATGAGCAGCAGCACGCCGGCGACGAGCAACGATCCCGCTGACGTTCCGATGCCCATCACCGGTCGATAGAACGTCGCGGGAGAAAACAGCGCGGCCGGACCGACCGGCGCGCGCAGCAACGTCCAGGCGCCAACCAGCAACACGCCCCAACGCCACCGACCCGGCGGCGCCGCCAACACCAAGACGGCGAGCAAGACCGCCAGACCGAGACGCGCGAACCAGGCAGTCTTGGTGACCGCTGCGAGCTTCGCGTCCCCCTGTGAGGGAGGGATCATTTGCACCGAGAAGAGCGTGTCTCCAGGCGCGCATGCCTGCGAGGGCGGAGTGCGGGGATTACAAATCTCGAAGACGCTGGAGTCGCGCGGGCCCTGTCCAGGAGGAAACAGGCGCAACGACACACCATGGGCGCGCGCGAATTCGGCGACCAGACTCCGATCGGCATCGGCGATCGCCGGCGCCGCGGACAAGAGCACACTGCCGACTGCGGTCGCGGTTTGTGCCTGGCGCCGCGCCTCGAGCACGGCGTAGAATGGAGTCATGACCGTCTGCAGCTCGGTCGTATCCCGCGCTCCGGGAATCGTGCGGTGCCGGCCCGCCCAGGCAATCATCGTAGAGTCTGCGCCGACGGCGAGGACGGCAGCGCCGCGCTCCAGGGCGACGCCGGACGCGACGGCATCCCCGAGCCGATCAAACACCGCTTCGCGCGGCAGCGGCGCCGCCGTGGCGCCACGCTGGGCGAGCCGGCGAGCCTCCGCGATCGCCTGGCCCAACGACACTTGGAGGGAGCGCGAAGCCGAAGTGACGAGCCGCTCGCGGAGGGCAGGCCAGCAGCACTCGATCCGCCACACGCGCACGGCACCGCCCGCGAGGATCACGCCGAGCAGCAGGCTCATACCCGCCGCGACCAGACTCATCATCGGTCGCGGCGCGGGCGGTCGGACGGCGAGCGCCACGCCCACGAGACCCGCAAGGGCGGCGAGCACCGCCCAGACGGCGACGTCGCTGCGCAGCCACTCGGCCGTCGCGAGGCTGGCAAAGCAGCCCGCGATTACGACGTGAGCTTGCCGCTGCACCTGAGCGTTCTCACCCCCGACGCGGTGCGCGCCGCCCTCGCGCGCGACTCGCGGCTGTTAGTGCCTGTGGGCACGTGCGAGCAACACGGACCCCACCTTCCGCTGGGCTGCGATACATTAATCGTTGAGCGGCTTGCCGATGACCTCTCGTCCGGCTTCGGTCTGCTGCGGGCGCCGACCATCGCGTACGGCGTCAACACCGCCACGAAACGCCCATATCCCGGCAACGCCGCCGTGCGACGCAAGACCTTGCACCGCTGGATGAACGACTTGCTGGGCGCCTGGGAGCAGTGCGGCGTGGACGCCTTCATTATTCTTACCGCGCACGGCCACGACCCCCACCAGGAAGCACTATCGACGCTGCGCACCCGACGGGCACGGGTCTTCACCGTAGACATCTTCGCGCTCGACTTCACCGGCTACCTCGAGAACCCGGGCGGGCCCACGCACGGCGGCGAGCTCGACACCTCCCTCATGCTGCACCTCGCGCCTGAGCTGGTCCGCATGGACCTGGCACAGGACTATCCCCTCACCGAGCGCCAGGTCGAGCGTTACCGGCGGGGCGCGACCGGGTCCGTCCCCGCTTTGTCGCCCGGTTCCGTGGGGCGGCCGAGCCTCGCATCTGCCGAAAAGGGCGCGCGCCTGTATAAGATGATTCGTGACCGCATCGCGACGCGAGTCTTGGGCGCCGTAGCCGCATGACCGCGGGCCTCTTCGCTCTGTTGCTGCTCCAGGCAGCCGGCACTCCGTTGGACGAGGGCGTGCTCGTCGTGCGTGCAGATACGCTCGAGGTCGCGCGGGAGTCGTTTCGCCTGAGCCACGGCCGCCTCTCGCGCGGTGAGGACGGGTGGACGCTCGCGACGACCATTCGCTACGACCGGGCGCGACCGGTCATCGTGCTCGCACCCATTCTCGAGGTGAACAGCGACACGATGCCCGCTACGCTGCAATACGACGTCGCTGACCCCCGGCAGCCGGCGCGTATCCTCGGCGAGCTCGGCCGCGGGCGGCTCACCGTGCGGTTGGTGGCCCGCGCGACCGAGCGCGCGCGTGAGTTCGCGACGGGCCCACGAGCGGTCGTGCTCGACGATTCCGTCTTTGCGCCATACGTCTTCGCCGCCTGGCGGGCGGCCTCCGCAGCCTCCGAGCTCACGGCCATATACCCCCGCGCCCTGCGGCGGGAAACGGTCCAAATCCAGGACCTTGGCGTGTCCTCCACCACGCTCAATCGTGACCCGGCCCGCCTGCGCCACATCACCATCGCCGGCGAACCCAGCGGGACCGTTCATGTGTGGCTGGATGATCGCGGTCGGCTCATGAAAGTGGAGATCCCCAGCCGCCGCCTCGTCGCGGAGCGCCTCGCGGGTAGCTAGGTTCCGTCACAGGCCGAAACCGCCTCACGCACTGGCGCGTAGGGGGGTGCGCTTCGACCCACGACATATCTTTTCAAGGACGACCATGAAACAGGCGTTGCTCGTGGCAGGCCTGGTTTTGGGCCCCACTGCCGTCGCCGCTGCACAGCAGCCCACAACTCCACGGAATCCCAGCGCACCGGCACAGGTGACGTCCGCCGCGCTGTCACTCGCCGATGCCATTGCGGTCGCGCGCGAGAAGAATCCGGCGTACCGGCAGGCCGAGAATAACCGCGGTCCGGCGGCGTGGGGCGTGCGCAACGCCTACTCCAGCCTCCTGATCCCGACGTTCACCGCCGCGGGTGGCATGAGCTACACGGGGCCGGGCTCCCAGACGTTCCTGGCGCAGAGCTTCTCACAGTCCGTATCCACGGTCTCTTCCTTCTATGATCTGGGTTTGTCGTGGCAGCTCTCGGGCACCACGCTGTCCCAGCCCGGACTCATGAAGGCCCAGCAGCGCGCGACGGACGCCGATATCGCGGGCGCCGAGAACCTGCTGATCACCGGGATCAAGCAGCAGTATCTGACCGTGCTGCAGGCGCTCGCGCAGGCTGATTTGACGCGCAAGACGCTGCAGCGCAACGAAGAGTTCTTGAAGCTTGCCCAAGCGCGCTACGGCGTGGGGCAGGCCACGCTGATCGACGTGCGCCAGGCCCAGGTCGCGCGTGGCCAGGCCGAAGTCGGGTTGCTTCGAGCGCAGACCGCCGTCAACGTCGAAAAGCTGCGGCTGTTCGAGCAGATGGGTGTGACGCCGCCGATCGACGTCGCCACGGTGCAGCTGACCGACTCGTTCAGCGTGCAGGCACCACAGTGGCAGTTGTCGGATCTCTTGACGATGGCCGAGCAGCAGAATCCGTCGCTCAAGGCACTGCGGGCGCGCGAGGGTGCGGCCGGGTGGAGCGTGCGGGCCGCCACGTCGAGCTACGGTCCGACGCTGTCGGTCTCGGCGGGCTGGTCGGGATTCACGCAGCAGTTCACGGACGTCGACCCGCTCATCTTCAACGCGCAGGCGTCGTACGCGAGCCAGTACAGCGAGTGCCAGGACAACAACACGATCCGCGCCAACGCAGGCCTGCCGCCCAACGACTGCAGCGGGTTCATCTGGGGCGCGTCCAACGAGCAGGCGCTGCGCGACCGGAATTCGGTGTTCCCGTTCCACTTTACGCAGCAGCCGTTCCAGGCACGGCTGACCGTCTCGCTGCCGATCTTTACAAACTTTGCGCAGCAACTGCGTGTCTCAGAAGCGCGGGCCCAGCACGGCGATCTCGAGGAGTCGGTTCGGGCGCGCGGCCTGGCCGTGCATACGGAAGTGAGCCAGGCGTTCCTGACGCTGCAGACGGCGTTCCGAACCGTCGGCCTGCAGGATACGAACCTCAGCGCTGCGCGCGAACAGTTGCAGCTCGCGACCGAGCGCTATCGAGTGGGTTCGGGCACGTTCTTCGAGCTGCTGGATGCGCAAGTCGCCGCGCTGCGTGCCGAGAGCGACGCCGTGAACGCGACCTACGACTATCACAAGGCCCTGGCCGCGCTGGAAGCCGCAGTCGGCCGCAGCCTGCGTTAACCGAGAGGATCGAGCCGCCATGTCCAAGCGGAACAAGATGTTGTTGGGAGGGGGAGGAATCGTTTTCCTGATCGCGCTGGTGATGGTGAGTGCCAGCGCGAAGCGCGAGAAGGGCATCGAGGTGCGCTTCGAGACCGTCGGCCGGCGCGACCTCGTCGCCGCGGTCACCGCGAGCGGGAAAATTCAGCCCAAGAAGAAGGTGGACATCAGCGCCGACATCACAGGCCGCATCACGCGGATCGCGGTGCGCGAAGGCGACTTGGTCCAAAAGGGCCAATTCCTGCTGCAGATCGACCCCACGATCTATCAGGCGAATCTGCAGCGCGCGCAGGCGGCGATGTCGCAGGCTGAAGCCGGCGCCGTCCAGGCGCGCGCCACGCGCGACCAATCGACGCGCGCGCTGACGCGGACCAAGGAGCTGCGCGAGCAGAACCCGAACCTCATCTCGCAGGAACAGCTCGAGCAGGCCCAAACGGCGTCCGATATCGCCGAGGCCAACCTGACGGCGTCGCAACACCTCGTGGAGCAGTCGCGCGCCGGCCTGCAGGAGGCGCGTGACCAGCTGGCGAAGACGCATCTCGTCGCGCCGATGGCCGGACGCGTGACCCGCCTGGCCGTCGAAGAGGGCGAGGTGGCGGTTCCAGGCACGTTCTCACGCGAGACCGGGCTGCTGCTCACGATCTCCGATCTGTCGGTCATTCAGACCAAGGTGCAGGTCGACGAGACCGACGTGGTGCGGCTGCACCTGGGCGACTCCGTCGAGGTCACCATCGACGCGTTCCCGGATACCACGTTCATCGGCCGGGTCACCAAAGTCTCGAACAGCGCCATCCTGACGGCCGCCTCGGCCGCGGGGGGGTCGCAGAGCGATCGCGCGGTGGATTACGAAGTCGAAATCACGCTCTCCAATCCGCCCGCTGAGGTGCGCCCGGATCTGTCTGCCACGGCGCGCATCATCACGGACACCCGCAAACAGTCGCTCGCGATTCCGATCATCGCCCTGACGGTGCGCGAGAACACGCCGATCTCCACCGAGCAACGTTCCGGTGGTCGCGGGACGGCACAGGCCGCGACGCCTCCTCCCGCGCCCGCGGATACCGGCAGGCGTGGTGCCGGCAATAAGAAGGAAACGGAAGGCGTGTTCCTGGTGCACAATGGGATCGCGACGTTCCACGCGGTCAAAGTGGGCATCGCGGGCGAGGAGCACTTCGAGGTCGTCGAAGGCGTCCATCAGGGCGACACGATCGTCGCGGGCCCGTATCAGGCCATCCGCGACCTCAAGGAAGGCGCGCGTGTACGCCCCAGCAAGGAATCGAGTGACACGACCGCGCGGCGCCGCTCATGAGTACGGTCCAGCTGTTTCGCACGGGCGATACGCCGCTTCCCGACGTCATCATCCTGGCGCACAAGCTGACGCGCGAGTACGACATGGGCTCTGAGCTCGTGCGCGCGCTGCGCGGGGTGAGCGTCCAGATCCAGAAAAACGAGTACGTGGCGGTGATGGGACCATCGGGGTCGGGCAAGTCGACGCTGATGAATCTCATCGGCTGCCTCGATACGCCGACCAGCGGCGAGTACTGGCTCAACGGCCAGAAGGTGAGCGATCTGGCGGACGATGAGCTGGCCCGGATCCGCAACAAGGAAATCGGGTTCGTGTTCCAGACGTTCAACCTGCTGCCGCGCGCCGATGCGCTGCACAACGTCGAGCTGCCCCTGATCTACGCGGGGCTTTCGGCGCGCAACCGCCGGGAGCGCGCGGCCCACGCCCTCCAGCGCGTCGGCCTGGGCGACCGCATGGACCACAAGCCCAACGAGCTGTCGGGCGGCCAGCGCCAGCGCGTCGCGATCGCGCGCGCGCTCGTGAACGAGCCCAGCATTCTGCTCGCCGACGAGCCGACGGGAAACCTCGATTCCACGACGAGCTCCGAAATCATGGACGTCTTCCGGGAGCTGCACCATCAGGGCCAGACCGTGGTGATGGTCACGCACGAGCAAGACATCGCGGCGCATGCCGCGCGCGTGATCACGCTGCGCGACGGCGTGGTGGCGACCGACCAGGCCCGGGCGGCCTGACGTGCGGTTTTTCGAAGCGTTCCGTCTCGCCATTCAGACGATCCGGGCCCAGAAGCTGAAGAGCAGCTTTTCGCTGCTGGGAGTTTTCGTTGGTGTGTCGTCGCTGATCGCCTCGTGCTCAATCGCCAACGGCGTGAACCGCTACATGACGGAGAAGTTCGCCCAGACGCTCTACGGCGTGAACACTTTTCAATTACGGCGCCAGCCGATGTTCACGCCGAACGTGCCGGACTCGGTCTGGCGGGCCTGGAGGCGTCGGCCACGCATTCGGTTCAGCGACGCCGAAGCCATCAGCGAGGGACTCACCGTCCCCGTCATGACCGCCTGGCAGTCCAGCGATCAGGTCACCGTCTCGTACGCGAATAAGGAAGCGCGCGACATCGAGCTGACCGCAGCGAGCGAGCGGTATTTCGACATCAAGAACCTCGACTTGGCACTGGGCAGGCCGTTCACCGGCGAAGAGAACCGCTCGGGCGCTCCCGTTGTCGTGCTCGGCGATGCGGTCGCCAAGCGGCTGTTCGCCGATCGCGCACCGATCGGGAAAAAGGTGCGGATCGGCGGCGTGCCGTACCGGGTGATTGGCGTCGTGGCGCACCAGGGCAGCATTCTCGGATTCCCACTCGATCGCTTCGTCGTGGTCCCCGCCCTCTCGCCGGCCCAGAACCTGGTGAATCCACCCGGGATTCTCGACGCCTTCCTCGTGAAAGCGCGGTCGGACGTCGAAATGCGCGAGGCCATGTCCCAGGCCGAGGGCATCATGCGCAGCCGTCGCCATCTCCGGCCCAAGCAGGACAACAACTTCGTGCTGGATACGTCCGAAGGCGTGCAACGCTTCTGGGCGGGCATCAGCGGCATTCTCACGACCGTCATCCCCGGGATCGTCCTCGTGTCGCTCGTGATTGGCGGTATTGTGATCATGAACATCATGCTGATGGCGGTGGCGGAGCGAACGCGGGAGATCGGGCTGCGCAAATCGCTGGGCGCCCGGCGCGGCGACGTGCTGCGCCAGTTCCTCGCAGAGTCGACCGCGATCTCGCTCGTGGGGGCGAGCTTCGGGATCGTCGCCGGAATCGCCCTCACGATGCTGATCAATAAGGTCACGCCCCTGCCCGCGAGCGTGTCCCCCTTCTCCGTCTTCATGGGCGCGCTCATGGGCGCGGTCGTGGGCATCGTCTTCGGCGTGTACCCCGCGACGCGCGCCGCAAAGCTCGATCCGATCACCGCGCTGCGCCAGGAGTAACCGTATGACCGGACTGTTCGAGGGCGTCGGGATCGCGTTGACGTCGTTGCGCGCGCATAAGATGCGTGCGGCATTGACGATCCTCGGCGTGGCCATCGGGGTGACGGTGGTCATGGTGATCGGCGCCTTGATCA